>Ga0247835_1005245_pt1 | contig 10640 bp, 17 predicted proteins | sample LaCtaG_3_FD_189912 | JGI IMG/M metagenome (GOLD analysis project Ga0247835, IMG submission 189912) | Freshwater microbial communities from meromictic Lake La Cruz, Castile-La Mancha, Spain - LaCruzMarch2015_13.5m | ecosystem: Environmental > Aquatic > Freshwater > Lake | place: Spain: Castile-La... | reverse complement strand
CTTTAAATTATTGGATTTGAAAATATCTATTTACAGTAAGAGTAAACCTTTGATCAGCACATAAAACAGAATAAATACCTATGTTTCCGTCAATTATATTCCTAGCGTAATAATTATTTCTACCAACACAGTGGTCATTAATACACGATTCTTCAATAATACGCTCTTTAGTATCAATTATTTCTACCGGATATAGATTAAAACTTTCAAATAACTTTAAAAAACAAGTGTCAGGTTTTAATTCTTTCGGAATACCTTTAAGACCTATTAGACTCGAGTTTCTACGATGTTCCTCCTCGATTCTTTTCCAGGATCTAATTTTAATATTAAACGGTAGTTTAAGATGATAAATCTCACGTAACCAATCAGAAAACGTATAAATATGCGCTGCATAATTAGTAAATCCCATAGTAGTAAAAAGAACATGTTTAAAATCAATATACTCAGGAATTATAGGAATTTTTGCTAAAGTATTTATTACACTTCTAAAATCGTTTTTATTCTTCATACGTTTGATTACATTGACTAAATGATAATAATCGTCAATAGAAAAGTTAAAGCGAGAAAGTGTTTTTGAAACTTTATAACCTAAAAGATTATCGATAACGTGACTGTCGTTTATACCGTTTTGGTAATGTTTACTACTTACCGGCACAAGCCTTCTGCTAAATACATCCCTTCCTTCATAGATATTGATAATAACTCGTTCTAATCGATCTAATAAATTAAGTGAAGATCTATCAAAAGAAATATAACAATTATTATAAACTCTAATAAGCCTGTTACGATGAATTTTTGTAAAAGAATATACCTGACGAGGAGTTATTGTTATAATCGGACAATTTTATCTAAAAGGATAAATATTACAGAGTTTATTTATACCATAACCGGAGTAAAATTTTTTGTAACTAAGTTTATCTTTAAGTTTATCATAGCCAATAGTATGATAACGACTTCGATGATATTTCATACCCTTTTCAGTAACAAAATCCGTAGCGTTTTTATAACCATTTTGAGATACATAATCTTTTATGATTTCTATTTTTGGATTTAATTGATCATTTTTGTTTTGAAAAGAGAGATAAATAAAATCACCTTCAGTACACTCTTTAACTAACTTAAAACAATCGAGAGATTTGATAATTTCTAAAACTTTGTGATACGTTTCTTCTATATGTGTCATGATAAAAGTTTAAAAGTAAAAAAAGGACTCAGTGTTTCGTACTCTTTACTCTTATAGAAGTCATCGTGTAACCTAGCCTGGGTGTAATCAAATGTAGCCTGGGCTTTTTTAAGATAAAACCCTACAAGTTTAGGAGCATCGGTTACTTCTATAGAGTACTTCTTGTCTTTAATATCCAAGATAGATACAACCGGTTTATCGATAATAATTTCATATCGAGGATTATCTTTAGCTAATTCGTAATCTGCAGTTATGTAAGTTTTATTATTGTTAAGAGTAACTAACGCGTCATAAAAAGCTGTTTGTAATAACGAGGACTTAAGAAACCAATCTGCTATTTCATCACCATCAAAGTATTTGTGTTCTATAAGAACAAAATGATCATGATTATCTACAATTTCGTCAAACGTGTATTTTAAATCAAAATCAGAGTTTACTTTTAAAGTACCTACAAGTTCTATCAGATGAGACTTTGATTTATCTTTTGCCGATTTATCTCCTACAATCATACGAGGAGTTACTACAGGTTTTATTTTTTTTAAACGAGTGTAAGTTATGGCCATCGCGCTCTTTTTAACAAGATCAGCGCATGAGATTATAATTTTTGACATGGTGTTAAAATTGGTGAATAAAAAATAAAAAAAAAGGTGTAGATTTTTATTATCTACACCTATTATTTACAGCTCTACCTGTTCGTACCGCGGTGAATTAATCACCTTCAGCATCATCGATACCGGATCTGTAACTGTACCATCAAGAACTGACGTCAGTATTGAAGGGCTAAACCCACTTACAAGAGCCACTCCCTTATCGTTCATTGTAGCCGGAACGTTATTCAGTCTACCGTTTACGTTCCAAAATACCACTGAAGGTAATTTGTAACCGGCTCTAGAATACATTTCGCGCAACGAATCAAGATTAGAAAGTTTACCACAACTATCAAATTCCATATCGGATATGATAAGAAGTGATGTCGGCATCTCGTTTTCTGGTAAGTTCTCTCTTACAGCCGAGTCTAGAATAAGACTAAACACAGCGTTTAAATCTGTATTCATACCCCATTCTGCAGTATCTAACTGACGAAATCTCTGATAAAGATTACCTTGTAGTATCTGTATTTTAGGGTCTTTAGAGAAAGTAACAAAAGCATCCTTGAAGATACCTCGATTCTTTTCACTAATATATACCCCCAGGGAAACAGATACTTCCATAGGTAAACCTGACATACTTCCCGATACGTCACATATCGGTAAAATACGATGATTTTCCGACTTAGTAAGGTAATCTGGTAACGCGTTCCACTGAGCCTGAACCTGATCTTCTGATTCATTCATCAAATACGCTCTGTAAAGTTGATTAGGAAATAACACCGAAGCGTTTATTTTCTTATCACCTTTAAGTACGTCCTGGATGTACTGACTGAATCTAGGATAATCATGTTTACCAAAAGACTTAGCGTAAGTTCTCATGGCTACAGACGGAACCTTAGAGTACTCAATAGCATCCCATTCGTTGTTACACATTTGTGTCTCAACTACTTTGGTCATCTCTACGAGAAACTTTCTAAGCGTCTTAGGCTTTTCTTCCTGGTGGATACGAAAAGAGTTAAACCATTTCCCTTTACGAGGAAAATACTTAGCCAGAAGATTTCTTTGAGGATGATGACTCAACGCCCAGGCAAAGTAATTTAATAACTCCTGTGTAGGACGCATCTTGAAGAGATCTTTGAAATATCCGTATTCATAAACTAATGGATATATTTTGGTAAATACATCCGGATAAGTTTTCTGAATATGTGATAAGATTATCTGAAAGAATCTTTTCTCACCAGCACCTCCACGCGCATCACGGGCCCAGAACAACACTCTAATTGTTGTCAAAGGGTTTTGACCAAAAGCTCTTTCGAATACTAGAATTATATCTTCTTCAGACATATTACGCGAAGCTCCGGCCAGGAAAAACATGTCTAAACAAAAGTTAAGACTTGTACTGTTAGTAACAGCACCATTGTTGGTTAGAGAATCTTTAGTTCTCATAGCATTTAATAAACTCATATTTGGTAATTGATTTGGTGACAAAATAATGAGAGGGAAATCCGCTCTATCAAATCGATAGAGCGAATTTTTTGGGCAATCAGGTTAGTTTAATTCGCTCATCAAATTGACGATTACGAACTTCCCCCTTTTACAACTAAACTAATACATGTTTGTAGATGTAATTTGCTGATCTAACCTTTAAACCCGGGCAAAGACCCATCTTGGTACGTCATTACTGACGTGATGGATACTTTAAAGTTACCACCTATCTTTTATAGGATATTAAGGTAATTGTAGCGGAAGTGGATTCGAACCACTGAAGTTACCGACTTAACTTCCGCTGAATTTTTACTAGAATTTAGATAATAAAAAACGGGATGTAATAAAACAAAATCCTCAATTTTGGCTTTTATAATGTGCTGAAACATCCCTTAGTATTATTCACCAAATCTAATACTTAACTTCAAGCTCACTTAACTCTAAAGTTAGCAAACTTATTTCTTCATTAAATTCTTCTTTCATCGATTTAATCTCAGAAATCTGTTCGTAATAATCGTCAGATTCATGATTTAAACGAGTTTCCTGTAAAGATAATTTAATTATCTCTTTTTTCAAATCTTTGATTGTCTGGTTGATATCTCTTTTTGTCATAAAGTTAGGTTTTAAAAGTTAACTATTATTTTTATCTAAAAAATCTTTTAACTTTCTTAATCTATCTCCTAATAAATTCAAATCTTTAGACATTCTTTCGTTTTTTTCTATACGAGCAAGATTGATAAAACTTAGATCTAACAGATAAACTATTTCAGAATCTTTTAAACCACTGATAAAAGTTACTAAAACATCTTCTAAAGAAGCTGATGTAATTATCGTATCAAAAGCTTTTTTTTGAAGATTATTCATTTCTTCATCAGTTAAATCTAAAGCTACATGTTGACAATTTTTATTATGTTTGTCACACGTACCTTTATTTGTAATAGATTCTAAAATAGAGTTTTTACTTGTAGTACTTAAAGACTTAGCAATAAATACTCTTTCTGAGGCGTCCAATTCATGTTCGTTTCCTGAGAATAATTTGTCAATAATTTGTGTTTTCAAATTCATGTAATAAAAGTTTAGTATTAGCACCCTCGACTTTACGTTAGGGTCAAGCTTGGAACTCATTCGCACACTTCCAGGTTAAATATCAATTATAAAAACCGTCCTTTCCAGGGGACATGTACGTCGCGATTTTCACCGCGTATTTTGAAGAGAAACCTTCCGGATCAATGTTTACCGTTTATTCAAACCCACAATTATTATCTTTATCTAACCATTTTACTTCACAAGCACAAAGTTTTTTTTGATTAGAACCGGCTTTATCAACACAAGTAATATATCCGAATCTTATAAAAGTAAGGTACAGAGCAGATATAAGAAGAATCATTACGATTAGTAAGACTAATCTAAAAGCAAAATTATTTTTCATATCGGAGATTAAGATAGTAAAAAAATACGTTTCCCATGCTTACCGGATATATCACCAAACTCTCGACACGTCAGAGATTGGTTTCATCGGGACTTTACACCAGTACCTGTTTCCTGGAAACGCTTAAGATGTGTAACCCATCCCTAAAAGAGACGGGTTACTAACAAATACAGAATAGATACAATTCAATTTAGCAGATTGATGTTTGAAATGTGCTGAACTATTCTTTGGTTTGTTATTTCTTAAATACATTGTTTGTCGATAGAGACAAGTTTTTTGATACGGTCTTCAACACGAATTGCTCGAAACGGAGAGTTTTTGAGATCATACCCGGATTCTTTGAGAGCGGTAATCATAGGTAACGGACAGTAAACAACGTCTACTAGATCATTATCCCATAACGTTTTACATTCCATCATCCTGGTATGTACTTCTGGACCCAGGGTAAAGGATAACTCAACATCGCCATTATCATGTACATTTTCGATGAATGTTACTTTTAAACGCTCGGCATCTTCGTCAGATATCCTGGGTAAAATAGTACCATCAACAAAATGAAAATCATGAGGAGACGAAAAGTTTATAACTTTCTTATCGTTAGAAAGAGTAATGATAGGTGAAATCATATATAGAAGGATTTGGTGACAAAGTAAAACCGACGGTACTAACCCAATTACCGCCGGCTACATACGATACCCGTTATTTCAGGGTACTTAAGAGTCGGCATTATAAACAATGCCGCAAACTGTTCCTGATAATTAGTCAGGACTCTGTACATATAATTTTGAACACAAGTCTAGATATTCTTGGAGCCGATCCACCCTTTTGAGGGACTACGCTTATATCGCGTAAGGTGTTTAGGTGACACTTCTCGGTTTGACTATGTTCTACGCTCCCGCTTACCAAGTCTTACCTAACTTGTACCTATAGCGCGGGAGTAACTAGAGGATTTTTCAGCATGATAACAAAAAACATCATAAGTAATTTAACAGTACCGGTGTACCAAACCAATACCGGATAAGAGTCTACAAGAGTAAACTCAAATCAATTAAGAGAAAAAAGGTTCCTCTGCACTCAGTTGTAATAGTTAAATAGTCAAGTTCAGAGGTTTGTTAAAACATAACTTGATTAGTTCAGGGATATGATGACTCCTGTTAAGGACATTCAACTTATATAACTAACATGTCTATCACTATTACAACTGCTCACCCTTGGGAGACTGATAAGAGATCAGATAAGGACTCTTTGCCCTACCACTATAGTCTTAATCAGTGTGGTTTCACATCTTAGCTCGTTTACTGTTATCAGCTTTAAGTCACTCAGAATTTGAGAGGTGACACGGTTCTAAGAAGTCTTTATATCCACGTAAGAAGAACACCCATTACTGGATGGTGGTGCATTAAACCAACCCTTACTAAGTGATTAACTTTTCGGGGATGGGAATTTTTACTACTCTTCAGTAGAGTAGTCAATGAACGCGTGTACTACTTTAGGTACCTCTGGATAACTATTCCAGGTCTCAAGAGATACATAAGAAGTTCTCTTTAATACTTTACCTGTAGGAATAGATATACTTTGTACCATACCATCTTCATAACTAACACGCAACTTATCGAAGTTTTCAAGAGTAACTTCAGACTTGTCTATACTTTTAGGAAAGTACGCGCTTCTAGTTTCGATTTGATCATAAGAGTAGTTAACCCTGTCCTGCCATTTATTGTAAGATACGAACGTAAGTTCTCCTTCATTTTTATGGATTACGTTCTTATGGGGGATTACAGGCTCCTCGTAGATACCTAACAAGATTTCGGTAGCTATCGTAGGATTAGGTGTGGCCTCGATTACTTCAAGTATACGAGTAATACCGAAACCTTTCTCAGATGGAAACTTAGATTCAAGAGCAACTTTAATTACTTTATTCATAATATTTTAGGATTTGGTGAACCTGATTAATAATCAACGCACGATTTTCACGCCTTAATCACCTGGATACTAAAATAAAAGAAAGAGGAATCAAACCCTCGGTTACCAGATACAAGAACCAAGTAAATGATAAAACAAGTAAGTGAGTATACGAAACAAGTATACGAGAAACACTATAACGAGTATAGTGTTTCAAGTATAAGTGTATCTACTCTCTTAGAGACTAGCTATGAGGTGCGCCGGGCGCCCAGTTCTGATTCTCGTACAATTAAGTGGACAATGAAAGAGGGTGAGGTAACAATACCTCTCCAACTCTCTCACTATCAATCACTTATGAACCACAACTAATTCATATAACTAGTTTTCTAAATCCGCTTCTGGCCCGTTATCCTCACCTGTAACTTTTTCCTCTACCTTTGGTTGAGGTTTAGTAACAGATTTCTTGGCCGGAGCAGCGAAGATGTTACCGAAGTTTAGTTCGGCCAACGCTTTCTGGGTTACGACCTGGCCCCAATCGCCACCGTTCGCTTTTACGAACGACTTAACGCGATCCATTTCACTAGTATCAACAACGATGTTGTCGTTCGTAGTGATCTTTAACTCGATGTCGTTACCGTGGAACTGTGGTGTAAAGAACAGAACTTTACCCAAGGCCTGGTCGAACATGTCGTAACCTTCGTCCGCTTTGATGTCCAAGTATCTTTGAACATCTTCTTCTTCACCGTCAACGGTGTAGATGAATTTTGCAGTCAAGATCTTGCGCCCGTTTTCGTCCAGTATCTCTTTACCGGTTTTAGGGTCTTTTTGTACGCTCTTATAAGAGTCGTGATACTTAGCAATTAAATTGCTCATGGTGTCCTCCTTGTTTTTTAGGATTTGTGAATGAAAAATGAAACGTGTAAATGACTCGGGAACTTGTTCTAGGTCTAGATCGAGGTACGAGGCTCTTGTATCTAGGTTCTAGGACATAAGCCCTTGGATTCTAAAAAGTAGGGTATATATGAAAAAAATCTTGGAATCTAGGAATCTAGACAGAGGACTCAAGTAACTTGATCTAGACTCTCCTAGAGATCTAAAACGTGAGACTAGTCTACAAGAACAAAAACCTCTCCAAGACATGGAATAGAGGATTCTAATCGTTAATCTTGAACTAGTTCTGGAGGAGGGCTCAGATCTTGATACAAGACCTAGAACAAGATCATGTTCTTGGTCGGAGACGTGGCTGTGTTGTATTCTAATAGGTAGGTTGATATGAAAAAAAAAGGTAACACGTCGTATTGACGTGCTACCCAATGACTAATCTTCAAAGTCGGCATCATTTTCGCTTGGAACGAACTCAGGCTGTTCTAGTGTAGGTGGTGCTACAGTAGCCTTCTTGGTGTGTTGCTTGAAGATTAGGTCAGCAACCCTATCCGCAAGTTTATCAGCCACCGCACCCTGATAGGTACCCACTAGTTTGACTAACTTATCGGTTTCGTCTTCTAAGTGGATTATTTTACCACTTTCCGAAAAACCGATGTTAAAATCCGCGGCTTTGAATTTCGTACTGTACTTCGGCATACCGAAATAATCCGAAAATTCATCGGTAATGGTACTAGCGTACTTACCACGGGCTTTTTGGAACTTATCCAAAAGGGCTTGGTTGTCGCTATCAATGGCGAAGAAATTAACGCCTGTCTGTGGGTTGCTATCAATGTAGATAGCTTTTAACGAATTTTTCATAGTACTTTGTTTTTTGGTACTATGGTTCTATTAAGTAGGTTGATATGAAAAATTAGAGTAATCATACCAATTTAATCAGGAGTACTTTAGAAAAAAAACGGTAACTACTTACATATAGCCCAACGCCGTGTCACTGCTAGGATTGTATCCGTTTTTGTATTCTAATAGGTAGGTTGATATGAAAAAAAAAGATAATCCTAATGGATTACCTTTTAACAGTCAATGATTGGGGAAACTTCGACTACATCTCAGTAACACTCCACAGGTGCTGTAATAACTCCTATCTCGTTGTAAAGAGTCGGTGTGTGGTGGCGAAAGCTAACCATATCCTGAATAGACTTTCTATTCAAGTAATTGTTAACATATTCTTCAACCCTTTCAACGTAATCTTTGTCTGATACTTCTAAATCATTCAAGTCTTCGATTAGTTCAAACGAAATACTTTTTAGATAACCCCCATTACTTGCTACAGGGATAAGACCTAATAAAGTCTCGAACTGTCTTTTGTTTAACACAACAGGTAATTCTTCAGGATTAGTATTTCCTTTCCTGAAGTCAATAAATGATTCTATCATAAGTGTATATTTTTTGGTACAAAGGTTCTATTAAGTAGGTTGATATTAAACTTTTGAGTTTTATACCAACCTGTATTTTTACCCTAAAAAGAATAACCCGCTAACTTTATACGTTAACGGGCTTAATAGCGCTCACCTCAAATATTCCGAGGTAATAGGTCCAGCTACCACAAGGTAATCTGATCTTGGTCGTGAAACTTACCGATCCGCCTGGCGATACTTCCTTTATCCTGGTCCTTTGACCATAGACAAGGACTTCAGCCCCGACTGTCATAAACAATCAGGGTTTGATTTCCAAGGACGAAACTTCTGTTGACACTCACACATGTCAATCTCGGTTTTACTTTTAGTTATACACTTGATGTACATCATAGATGATACACATACGTACAACATAATAATAACACCGGCTACTATAGCCGACATTACAAAACGGTCATTTTTGTTCATAGTATAAATTTAGTGTTCAATAATGTAGGTTGATATAAAAAAATAATAAACAAGGCTGCTAATCCTTAAAATATGACAATACATTGCTTGTTCATATATAAATAGCACTTTATAGCACCTTGTTTATTATTGATAGAACGGTGTAATCACACCATTTGTAGACTCAAACTGTTTACCATAATAGCAATCTACACGTTCTAACTCACGGATGTTAGAAATGTGATTGTCTTTAATGGTGAGTAATAAGTCTCCTTCTTCTGCTATAGCTTTAGCAGCCTCCCATTCGAGGTGATTAAAAACACAGTTGTTCCTCTTAATCACCGAATACGTGTGTAACATATAGTAAGATTTTGATACAATAACTCGAAAAAGTAGGTTGATATGAAAAAATAATAGTAGACGCTAAGTCTACTATCTTGGTCAAGGCTTACTTAACAGTAAGATTCCAACCTTTCTTGTTACACAATTGTGATAACAAGAGAACTAATTCGCTTTTAGCCATTGGTTTAAGATTTGGTACTAAGACTCATACAAGTAGGTTGATATAAAAAAAGTGAGTATAAACTCACTCTTTTACATCTTCGTACCACCAGTAGATGGCGAAACAAGTAGTAGTTGTATAGTACATTATTAGTACTATCCAAGCAAATACGTTGTATTCGTTGAAACTAAACGCGCTTCCTAGCGTCATCATCCCGGCTACAAAACTAGCGATTAAGAAAGATAGGCTAACACAGCCTATAAATGTTACTACGTTTTTCATGGCTATAAATTTTATAACTCTAATATGTAGGTTGATAAAAAAAATAAGAGGGTTATTCACCCTCTTTCTTTAGTAAGACCCTAAACAAGTAGTGCGTAGCACTGCTTGTAATATCATACTTGATTAATAAACCAGTAGTTGACCACTGGTTTAACTTAGTTTGTGTTTGTAACAACTCTTTTGAGTCACCACAAACTACTTCAATTAATACCGTTCTTGTCTTCATAGCTTTAAAGTTTGTGGTTCTGATATGTAAGTTGATATAAAAACAGTCTTAATATACCTATATACTATTATTATTACTATTATATAACAATACAATTCTTTTCTTTGTATAATTTATTAGACATCATCTTATTATAATCATCATAGTATCATCTATACATTACTATACACTATACATATAATATACTTCCCCTAGATATTTTTTTTCAAATCCTAGCGGACGTTTGAAACACTAACGCTAGAACATGTAGGGGGTAGGGGGTTCGAAGCACTGACGGGGGGTGAGTTTGGTACC
>Ga0247835_1005241_pt1 | contig 10643 bp, 10 predicted proteins | sample LaCtaG_3_FD_189912 | JGI IMG/M metagenome (GOLD analysis project Ga0247835, IMG submission 189912) | Freshwater microbial communities from meromictic Lake La Cruz, Castile-La Mancha, Spain - LaCruzMarch2015_13.5m | ecosystem: Environmental > Aquatic > Freshwater > Lake | place: Spain: Castile-La... | reverse complement strand
CGCCGGCAACGACGTCGCCAGACCGAGGACGGCTGTCGACAACCCGGACAGTGCGAGTCCAGTGACCAGCAGAGGCTTACGCCCGATCCGGTCTGACAACCGGCCGCTGGGGATCACCGCAGCGACATTGCCGACGGCGAAGGCGGCCAGCGCCAGCCCCGCCATCCCGGGACTGCGATCGAGAATCTCCGATACGAACAGCGGCACCAATGCAAAGCGCAGCCCGAAAAACGACCATCCGGTGGCGAAGTTCGACAGCAGCGCCGCGCGATAGGCGCGGTGGCGCAGGGCAACCCGCACGGTGACCGTCGACTCGTCTTTGCCAGCCGGTGCGGCCAGAGCCGAGTGCCGCAGGCTGACCAGGACGATGACGGCCGCCACCAGCAGCAGCGCGCCATAAATAAGAAACGGAGCGCTCAGGCCCAGCCCGGCGGTCAGGCTGCCCAGCACCGGGCCGACGACCGAACCCACCAGGAACCCGGTGGAGAACATGCCCGCCACCTTGCCCCGGGCATCGGGCGGACTGATTCTGATCATCAAGGCCAGCGCGGAGACGAAAAACATGGTCGAGCCGATCCCGCCGACCGCACGGAAGAACAACAACTGCCAGTAGGTCTGGGCGAATGCGCAGGCCGCCGTCGACACCGCGACGATGAGGACGCCACTGACGTAGATCCACCGCTCTCCCAGTCGTTGCACCAGCAACCCGGTGGGCGGCGCCGCGCAAAGTCGCATGACGGCGAAGGCCGTGATCAGGAATGTCGCGGCGCTGATGCTCACGCCGAAATAACGGGCAAGTTGCGGCAGCACCGGTGCCACGACGCCGTAACCCAGCGCGATGATGGCGTTGGCCCCGATCAGCGGCCACACCTCGCGGGGCAGCCGGGTCTGTGCCTTCGACACATTGGCGCCCTGCGCAACGGAACTCACGAGATGACTGTATTCACCAGCTCCCGCGCGGCTTGCTGCACCTGTGCCAGATGCTCGAGGCCCAGGAACGACTCGGCGTAAATCTTGTAGACGTCCTCGGTGCCCGACGGGCGGGCGGCAAACCAGCCGTTGGCCGTCGTGACCTTCAGCCCGCCCAGCGGGGCGCCATTGCCGGGCGCGGCGGTGAGCTTGGCGGTGATCGGCTCACCGGCCAGTTCGGTCGCCGTCACCTGCTCCGCCGAAAGCTTGGACAATCGAGCCTTCTGCTCACGGTCGGCGGGTGCGTCGACGCGTGCGTAGACCGGGGCGCCGTACTTGGCGGCCAGCACCTCATAGCGCTGCGAGGGAGTCTGACCGGTGACGGCGAGGATCTCCGAGGCCAGCAGCGCCAGGATGATGCCGTCCTTATCGGTGGTCCATACCGAACCATCCTTGCGCAGGAATGAGGCCCCAGCCGACTCCTCGCCGCCGAATCCGATTGTGCCGCTGATCAATCCGTCGACGAACCACTTGAAACCAACGGGCACCTCAACCAGGGTGCGCCCCAGGCCGGCGACCACCCGGTCGATGATCGAGGAGCTGACGGCAGTCTTGCCGACGGCCACACCGGCAGGCCAGTCCGGCCGGTGGGTGTAGAGGTAGTCGATCGCCACCGCGAGGTAATGGTTGGGGTTGAGCAGTCCGCCGTCGGGGGTGACGATGCCGTGCCGGTCGGCGTCGGCGTCATTGCCGGTGGCGATCTGATATTTCTCCCGGTTGGCGATGAGCGAGGCCATCGCGTTGGGCGAACTGCAGTCCATCCGGATCTTGCCGTCGGTGTCGAGGGTCATGAACCGCCAGGTCGCGTCGACCAGGGGGTTGACCACGGTGAGTTCGAGGTTGTGGCGTTCGGCGATCGCGGCCCAGTAGTCGACGCTGGCCCCGCCGAGTGGGTCGGCCCCAATCCGGATGCCCTGCGCCCGGATCGCGTGAATGTCGACCACGTTGGGCAGGTCGGCGACGTAGGCGTCCATGTAGTCGTGGCGCTGAACAGCCTGGAGCGCCCGCGCCAGCGGCACCCGCTTCACGTCTTTGCCGCCGCCGCGCAAAATCTCGTTGGCCCGCTTGGCGATCGCGCCGGTGGCGTCGGTGTCGGCCGGGCCGCCGTTGGGCGGGTTGTACTTGAACCCGCCGTCACGGGGTGGGTTATGGGACGGGGTCACCACGATCCCGTCGGCCAGGTGCGAGTCGCGCCCCCGGTTGTAGGCGAGAATCGCGTGGCTGACCGCCGGCGTCGGGGTGTAGCGATCGGCGGAGTCCACCAGCACGACAACGTCATTGGCGGCCAGCACCTCCAGCGCCGATACCCAGGCCGGTTCGGACAAGCCGTGGGTGTCACGGCCGATGAACAGCGGGCCGGTGGTGCCTTGCGCGGCGCGGTACTCGGCGATCGCCTGCGTGGTCGCCAGAATGTGGGCCTCGTTGAATGCGCCGTCAAGACTGGACCCGCGGTGCCCTGAGGTACCGAAGGCGACCTGCTGGGCGACGTCGTCGGGATCGGGGTCCACGGTGTAGTACGCGGTGATCAGGTGGGGAAGGTCGATCAGGTCCTCAGGTTGCGCCGGCTGTCCGGCGCGGGAATGAGCCGCCATGACGCTGATTGTGCCCCGCCGGGGCGATACTTGCTCCGGTTGTCGCTTGCCGTTAAGGAGGTAGCCGGTGTTCGGCCATGACCATCGCGAACTGGCGGCGGTGTTCGTCGGCGGCGCGGTCGGCACGGTGGCGCGCGCCGGCCTGGGCACCCTGGCGGTGGCCGACCCCGGCCGCTGGCCATGGCCGACCTTCACGGTCAACATCGTCGGCGCGTTCCTGCTCGGCGCTCTCGCCAGCGGACTACTGGAGCGGCTGCCACTGCCCGGTCACCACCATGTAGGTCTCAGTTCCGGGCTCTGCGGAGGGTTGACCACGTTTTCCACCATGCAGGTCGAAACGCTGATCATGATCGAGGACCACCGCTACAGATTGGCCGCCGAATATACTGCGGCCAGCATCGCCGCAGGTCTGCTTGCGGTTTACCTGGCGACCGTCCTGGCGCGACGGATCTGGGCCGAACAGTGAGTGGCGCACTCTGGGCTCCCGCGCTGTGGGTCGGCGTGCTCGGCATCGGTGGGTTCGGAGCAATGACGCGATTCATGGTGGACCGGACGGTATCGCGACGCATGAAGGGGCCGTTCCCGTTCGGCACGCTGGTGATCAACATCAGTGGCGCGGCACTGCTGGGGTTCCTGGCCGGCCTGACGGTCAGGCACGAGATCGCGATCCTGGCCGGCACCGCATTTCTGGGCGCCTACACGACATTCTCGACCTGGATGCTGCAGACCCAGCGACTCGCCGAACAACGCCACATTATGTTCGCGGCGATGAATATCGTCATCAGTGTCGTTCTCGGACTAGCTGCTGCAGCGGCCGGTCATTGGACCGCGAGCATGCTGTGACCGCCGCGATTCTGATGACAGCCCACCCGATGCGACTCGCGGCGGGGATCGCCATCGCGGCGGCGAGTCTGGCCGGATGCGTTGGCCAACCGTCGGATCCGTTGCGATCGGCGTCCCCCGCCCCGGCCTCGCTGACATCGGCTGAACCCACCAGCGCTACGGCGGCCCCCGCCATACCCGCGCGCATCGAGAAGTGGATCACCCTCAGCGTCGGCGACTGCCTGGCCGGGCCGCCACCGGTCGACCCTGCGGTGGTGACCGTCACCGTCGTGGACTGCTCGCAGCCGCACCTCGCCGAAGTCTTCCTGCGGGCCAACATTCCCGTCGATGCGGCCGTCACCGGTATCGCCAACCAACGGTGCGAGGCGGGCCTGCTGGAGTACACCGGGCTCGCGACTCCCGGCACTCCGTTTGCGATCAGCTATCTGATCGACTCCGAACAAGACCGCACCTCCAACAACCCCTACCCGAGCACCGTCATCTGTCTGCTCCAGGATGCGCAGGGTCAAACCCGTACCGCATCAGCGCGGCGTTGAGTCAGGGGCGCGTGGCGAAGAACTGTGCGCTGGCGTGGGAGGCGCTGATGGCCGGCCCGGCGGGCCAGACGTGACCGCCGCCGTCGATTCGGACCAGTTCCACCAGGGTGCCACCGGCACACCCCGCCACAATCGCGCGCTGAACCTCCCCGGGTGCAGGCGGACCGTCAACGGGCGGTCCCGGGCAACCGTCCAATGCCGACCACCGCTGCGCCATCGCCGGCGCCGACAGGACATCGCTGGGCCCGCCGCGGCCGACCATCCCGCCGCCGTTGAAGGGCACGACCGGATCGCCGGTGCCATGGATCTGCAGCACCGAAACCGGCCGGGACGGAGCGCACGGCACGCCCGATCCCAGGGTTCCGGCGACCGGCGCGACCGCAGAGACCAGATCCGCACGATCACAGGCCAGTCGGTTGGTCATGAACGCACCGGCGGACATCCCGGTGACGAAGACCCGCCCCGGCGCGATCCCGTACTGCCCGGAGAGACGCTCGATGAGGGCGGCCAGGAAACCCACATCGTCGATGCCCTGACGGTCGGGCACCGACGCACCGCGGCCGTCGGCCCAGCTGAGGTCGATGCCGTCGGGGTAGGCCACCACGAATCCGTACTGATCGGCGATCGCGTTGTAGCCGGTCAGTGCGGCCTGATCGGCACCGGTCATCCCGGAGCCGTGCAGATTGAGCACCAGTGCCACCGGGGGCCGGCCGGCCGGGGCATGCACCACGTAGGTACGCGGTAGACCGGAGAAGGTCAGCACACCCGGCGGGTCGATCGGATTCGCTGACGCGGGCGCCCCGGCGACGACGACGAGGAAGGACAGGGCGGCCAGCGCCGCCGTCAGTCGCGCTCTCACGGTCATAGTCTGCACCAGCACACCCGGTCGAGGAGGAATCGACTACTGCGGCCGACGGCGCAGGAACACCAACCCGATGAACAGCAACGCGGTCGCGGTCACCGGGACCGGAACCACGGCGTACCCGAGGTCTTTGAAGATCGCCAGTTCGACTGCGCTGAGCGTCCTGATGCCCTTGCCGGTGTCCGCCAACGCGTTCATCAGCTGTGTCGTGACACCGGTGAACGTCGAGTCATTCAGATGCGTCACCGAGCTGCCCGCTTCCCAGGGGCTGGGCGTGTACAGCGGGACCGGACCGCCGTAGACGGCGATCGCATTCGGCCCGCCGAAGTACAGCCCACCGTTGCCTCCGGTGAGATTGCTGTTGTAGGCGGTGTTCCACCGGTTCCGGTTGCTGATAATCCCGATGACTTTTGTCTTCTTGTTGTTCACGATGAAACTGTCGAACTTTGTCCAGTTGGTGCCGCGAGAGTTCCAGCTGCTGCCGGGAGCATCGACGTAGGACAGGAAACCAAAGGAATGCAGCAGTTCGTGCATTGCGGTCGAGATGAAGTCGTACTGACTGCCACTGACGGAATCGCCGTAGGCCCAAGCTATTCCGAGGTTCACGTCGATGTATCCGTCAGCCGCCGCGCCGTTGGAGTCCACACCGGTGAGGATTTTGTTCTGCACCACGGTGTTGAAGAAACCGGCGCTGGCGCTGATGAGATCACTGCCCGCTGACGCCAGCGTCGCCGAGTTGGGGGATTTTTCCGCGGTGACATCGAAGACGAGGGTGACGGGCTTGCTGACCACGAAGTAGGAGCCCACCAGATTCGCCGCCGTCTGGAGCGAACTCTTCGCCGTCGACGTCCAGTACTGCGACCCAGTCCCGTAATTGAAGGCGAAAGTCAGTTTGGCCTGCTGCGCTTTGCCGATGATCGGCACCGAGACCGCCACCGGTGTCGACCCGCCGTAGCCGTCGGTGATCGTCACCGTGAAGGTGTCCGTGCCCGGCACCGCGCGTGAGGGTTCACTGGGGGTGTAGGTGAACGCACCGGTCGCGGTGTTAAGACTGACCGTGCCCTTCGCGGTTTTAGCAGCCGTGCTGAACGTCAGGGCGTCGCTGTCGGCGTCGGTGGCGTTGACCTTGCCGGTGACCACACTCGACGAGGTGTCGGGAGTGCCCACCGTCGTGGTCCCAGCGACTGGAACGGCGTTCTTGGGGCTGATCGTCACCGACACCGCGACCGGAACCGTCCCGCCGTAGCCGTCCGTGACGGTGACGGTGAACGTGTCGGTCTTGGCGGCGGTGGCAGCCCCGATTTTCGCCGCGGCGTGGCGCGCCGTCGCCGTCGGGGTGTAGGTGAATGCGCCGGTGCGGGCGTTGACGGTGACCGAACCCTTGGCCGTGGTGGCGGGGGCGGTATAGGTCAGTGGGTCCTTATTGGCGTCGGTCGCGGTCACCGAACCGGTGACCACGCCGGTGGTGGCATTGGGGGTGCCGACGGTGGATTTGGTCACCGGCGTGGCGTTGGTCGGCGAGATCGTCACCGTGACCGCTCGGGTGGTCGTCGCACCTTTGGAATCGGTGACCGTGACGGTGACGGTGTCGGTCTTGGCGGCGGTGGTGGCCCCGATCTTGGCGGCGGCGTGCCGGGCAGTCGACGTCGGGGTGTAGATGAACACTCCGGTGGAGGTGATCGACACCGCGCCCTTGGTCGACGTGGTCGCCCGGTAGGTCAGCCGGTCGCCGTTGGGGTCACTCGCCCGCACCGTGCCGGTGATTGCCCCGGTGGTGGTGTTGGGGGCGCCCAATGGCACGTCAAGGATCACCGGGGGTTTGTTCGCAACCACGGCGGCTGCCGCGACCGACGCGACCGGCAGTGCGGTCGTCGCGATAACTGCAGCCGGCGCAACGGCTCTCGGCTCACCGCTCTGGCGTCGTGCAACCGCAGCGACCATCCACGACACCGGGGACTCCATCGGCGCGCTCGGCCCGGATCCGAACAACGGCGACGGCGCGGAGTCCACTATTGCGGTGGCTGGAGCCTGCACCATGACCGGCGCGGCAACGGTCGGCGCCGCCAACACCGGCGCCACCGATTGGCTAGCGACCGGAATCTGCTGCTCCGTCGCCACTGCTGCGACCGGTTGCACGGCTGCGGTCACGGCGCGGATCACGGCCTGCACCCGCGCGGTCCGCGGTGTCGAGCTGGCGCTCGGCAGTGCCGTCACGCGATCCGGTATCGCCACCGAGGCCACCGAGTCCACCGAGGCGGCCGGCGATGATGTCTTCCCGGCAGGCGTCAGATCGGGCCGCGCCGGTGCGGTGGTGCGTGGCGTCGACCCCGAATCGCCCCGGCGCGCCCCGGTCTCGGCCGCGGGCCGGCTCCAGCGGGTCCGAGTCGTCGGCCCAGCCGAGTCCGCTCGGGCCGACGAAGCGGCCTCCGTCCCGGCGTCGGAGGGTTCGGCCGGGTTCGCCCAGGCGGACCCCGCACCGCCTGTGACGACCGCGGCCCCGATTCCGAGCGCGACAGCCAGACCACCAACCCGTCCGACGTGGGCCGACGCTCGCTTCACGTTGAATCTCCCGACCGCTCTGCGGACCTCTGCCCGGCAGAGAACAAGACTTCGCTGATGGTATCTGAGAAAAGCCTGAGCGGCTAGTCAAGTGCGGCCGGCACGCTCGATCGGAACAGAGCCGGGGGGCTACACCGTTTCGCGCTTCGGCACCTTCCACCCCGGCCGCGGCCAGTGACAGGTGTAGCCATTAGGGATGCGCAGCAGGTAGTCCTGATGCTCGGGTTCGGCCTCCCAGAAGTCCGACGCCGGGACCACCTCGGTGACGACCTTCCCCGGCCACAGCCCGCAGGCGTCGACGTCGGCGATGGTGTCGAGGGCCACCTGCTTCTGCTCGTCGTCGACGTAGAAGATCGCCGAGCGATAGCTGCTTCCGAGGTCGTTGCCCTGCCGGTCCTTGGTGGACGGGTCGTGGATCTGGAAGAAGAACTCCAGCAACGCCCGATAGTCGGTCTGCGCCGGGTCGTAGACGATCTCGACTGCTTCGGCGTGGCCGGGGTGATTACGGTAAGTCGCGTTGTCGTTGCGCCCGCCGGTGTAGCCCACCCGCGTCGAGACCACGCCCGGCTGGCGACGAATCAGGTCCTGCATACCCCAGAAGCATCCGCCGGCCAGGATCGCGGTCTTGTACTCACTCATGCTGTCCTCCTTGCTAAATAGTGTGACGTAGTCGCTGTAGCCCTGCGCCTCGAGGTCGTCGCGGTGAACGAACCGCAGAGCCGCGGAGTTGATGCAGTACCGCAGCCCGCCGCGGTTCCGCGGGCCGTCTTTGAACACGTGACCGAGGTGGCTGTCGCCGTGCGCCGAGCGCACCTCGGTGCGCGGGAACAGCATCGTGAAATCCCGTTTGGTGACGACGTTGCGGCCGTCGACCGGTTTGGTGAAGCTTGGCCACCCGGTGCGGCTGTCGAACTTGTCGACCGAGGCGAACAGTGGCTCCCCCGAGACGACGTCGACGTAGATACCCGGTTCGTCGTGGAGCCAAAACTCGCCGCTGTACGCGCGCTCGGTGCCATTGCGCTGCGTCACCCGGTATTGGTCGGGCGTCAGCGCTGCGATCGCGTCAGGATTCTTGCGGTAGGTCATCGCCGTCCAGTGTGCGCCAGTTCGACCTCACCGCGCCCGTGTCCGAGGCCTACGGTCACCGACACGTCATCCGCGCCTTTCCACTTGCCCCGCTGATTCCACATCTGCCAATATCAATACATGTCGAATCAACGGTCGCGGCGGGATAGCTGTCCGGTGGCCCCTCTGGTGTCCGAACCCCTCGACGCTGCCGCAGCGGTGCTGATGGCGGCGAAGTTCAAGGCGCTGTCGGATCCGGTCCGGCTGCAACTGCTCAGTTCGATCGCCAGTCATGCCGGGGGCGAGGCCTGCGTGTGCGATGTCTCCGCCGGAGTTCAGGTGTCTCAACCGACGGTGTCGCATCACCTGAGGGTGCTGCGCGACGCCGGACTGCTGACCTCGCGGCGCGAAGCCTCCTGGGTGTACTACGCGGTGGTGCCCGAGGAGTTGGCTGCATTGTCGGCGCTGCTGAATTCAGGAGTGGAAACTGCTGCAGCCGTGTGTGTTTCATCATGACAGGTGCAGTCAGCGCAGAAGCTCCGGTCGTCGGACGGCTCTCGACGCTGGATCGACTACTGCCGGTGTGGATCGGCGTCGCGATGGCAGCCGGACTGCTGCTGGGCCGGTGGATCCCGGGCCTGAACACCACCCTGGAAAAAGTCCAGATCGACGGCATCTCGCTGCCGATCGCGCTCGGGCTGCTGATCATGATGTACCCGGTGCTGGCCAAGGTGCGCTACGACCGCCTCGACACCGTCACCGGTGATCGCAAACTTCTGATCAGTTCCCTGGTGCTCAACTGGGTGCTCGGCCCCGCCCTGATGTTCGCCCTGGCCTGGCTGTTCCTGCCGGACCTGCCCGAGTACCGCACCGGACTGATCATCGTCGGCCTGGCCCGCTGCATCGCCATGGTGATCATCTGGAATGACCTGGCCTGTGGCGACCGGGAGGCCGCCGCGGTGCTGGTCGCTTTGAACTCGGTGTTCCAGGTCATCATGTTCGCGGTGCTGGGCTGGTTCTACCTCTCGGTGCTGCCCGGCTGGTTGGGGCTGGAGCAGGCCTCGATCGCAACCTCGCCGTGGCAGATCGCCAAGTCGGTGCTCATCTTCCTGGGCATCCCCCTGCTGGCCGGCTACCTGTCGCGCCGACTCGGCGAGAAGGCCCGCGGCCGAGAGTGGTACGAGAGCGTGTTCCTGCCCAGGATCGGCCCGTGGGCGCTCTACGGCCTGCTGTTCACCATCGTGATCCTCTTCGCCCTGCAGGGTGAACAGATCACCAACCGGCCCCTGGACGTGGTCCGCATCGCGCTGCCCCTGCTGGCCTACTTCGCGATCATGTGGGGCGGCGGGTTCGCCCTCGGGGCCGCACTGGGCTTGGGCTATGCCCGCACCACCACGCTGGCGTTCACCGCGGCGGGCAACAACTTCGAACTGGCCATCGCCGTGGCGATCGCCACCTACGGAGCGACCTCCGGGCAGGCGTTGGCCGGCGTGGTCGGGCCGCTGATCGAGGTGCCCGTGCTGGTGGCGCTCGTCTACGTGTCGCTCGCTCTGCGGAAGCGCTTCTCCCTGCGGTCCTGAAAACCTCCTGAAAGGTGCTGCCCTCCATGACGTCTCGACCCAGCGTGTTATTCGTCTGTATTCACAATGCCGGCCGGTCGCAGATGGCCGCCGGGTTCCTGCGCGCGCTGGCCGGGGACGCCGTCGAGGTCCGCTCGGCCGGCAGCGATCCCGGACCGCACATCAACCCGGCCGCCGTCGAGGCGATGGCCGAAGTCGGCATCGACATTTCCGATCAGTCCCCGAAACTGTTGACCTCCGAAGCCGTCGAGGCCGCCAGCGTGGTCATCACGATGGGCTGTGGGGACGCCTGCCCGATCTTCCCCGGAATCAGCTACCGCAACTGGGAACTCGAGGACCCAGCCGGCAAGGGCGTCGACGCGGTGCGACCCATCCGCGACGAGATCCGACAACGCGTGCAGGAACTCGCGGCGGTGATCCTGCCCGCGGCGCCAGGAGCGTGACTTACAGCGCGACAAACAACCGGATGTCTTAGGCTGTGGTCGATCGATCATCCGACGATAGGGCAAATATGACCAGTATCAAATCCATTCCGGCGATACTTGCAGCCGGCCTCGTCACCGCGGGCATCGCGGCGGCCACAGCATGGGCCGGCGGACCCGGCGGCACAGTCGAAGACACTGCAGTCCCATTCCGG
>Ga0247835_1005236_pt1 | contig 10656 bp, 9 predicted proteins | sample LaCtaG_3_FD_189912 | JGI IMG/M metagenome (GOLD analysis project Ga0247835, IMG submission 189912) | Freshwater microbial communities from meromictic Lake La Cruz, Castile-La Mancha, Spain - LaCruzMarch2015_13.5m | ecosystem: Environmental > Aquatic > Freshwater > Lake | place: Spain: Castile-La... | reverse complement strand
TACAGCCAGCAGCACTTTTGCGGTATTGAATGACAGTGGCATCGACTTTTCCGGAGCGGCGAGGAACACGTTCTGGGGATTGAGCTATCAGAGCAGCGGATCGATCGCGGTGCCCATGGCGAACATTCCTTCGAGCCCTCTCTTCTCTCTCGCCGCATTTTCAGATGCCAATCTTTCGATCCTTGGCACGGATCCATTTCAAGCGGTGGGAAATTCGTGGTCGAGTCCCTTGACCCCGCCGAGTTCGGCTTACGGGGAAGTCAAACAAACTGTCAGTGGGCAGAACGTGGCACAGGATTTTTCCTGGCTGATCAACGACGCCCTGTTTGACCGCTACTCCCTGTCCGGCATCGCGCCGGCCTTCACGATTGGTAGCGGTGGCTACTCGGCGACCGGGAGCCTCACCGACTCGCTGACCAAGTTCTTCTCCGCCGATCACACCACCGCACAGGCCAATCCAGTCCTGCGCCCGCATCTCCCGCCCGGCAAGACCGCCGCCGCTGTCACTGCGGAACTCGTGGCGAATGATGGTTACAAAAAGATGGCCGCCTACAGCCTCATCGACGGAGCCTTCAACGTGAATTCCACATCCGTCGCCGCATGGACCGCCTTCCTGCGGGCCAATCGCAACCTGGCGGTGGACTACGCGCAAAACGGTGGTTCGGACGCAAGTTCCGGCAGCCCGTTTCCATCGAGCGACTCGCCTGTGAAACTCGCCGGAGCCAAACCGCAATGGTCCGGCTTCTCCCGTCTGAGCGACGCGCAGTGTAGCGCCCTCGCCACGAGGATCGTGGCTCAGGTGAAGCTTCGCGGGCCCTTCATGAGCCTCTCGGATTTCATCAACCATAAGATGGGTCCGGTCGATGCGGCCCAATCCTATACCGGAGCGCTGCAAGCGGCCCTCGATTTGGAAGCCGCGGCAGGCAGCGGGATCAATGCCGCATCCCGGGCTGCGGCCGGGGGCACCGCTCCGCTTTATGATCCCAATGGTTTCAATGGCCCTCCCGTCCTCGGCTCTGGCACCATGGTCACCACGGGCATCCCAGGGGACATCACCCAAGCGGATTTACTGCTCCCGCTCGCCCCGCGGCTGGCCGCGCGCTCCGACACTTTCCGCATCCGCGGCTACGGCGAGGCCCGCTCCAAGGACGGCACGCAAATCCTCGCGCGGGCCACCTGCGAGGCGGTGGTGCAGCGCTTCCCGGAATACCTGGATCCCGTCACGGATGCCGCTAACAATGAACCGTGGGACGAAGCGTCCCCCTCCGGCACCACACTCAACACCATGAACCAATTATTCGGCCGCCGTTTTAAAATCATCCATTTCCGCTGGTTGAGTCCGAATGAAGTTTGATCCCCATCTCCCCATGAAAACCCAATCACTCCTGCGGCTGCTTTTTGCCCTCTTTTCCTTCGCCCTCCCGACCGCACTGCAAGCGCAGGATGAGAGTCCCGAGCAATCGGGATCGATCCAATTCACCTGTGCCGTCTGGGACACTCTGCCCTATCCGGAACTTTTTTATCAACATGACGGCAAATACCTGCCCATGGAGATATCCGTGGGTCAGCGCTCAAAAGCCTATCCTCTCGAAGTCGTTGAAGCCCTGGAATTGTTCATCCGCAAAAAGCTGCCTGCTGCTGCGGCGCAGTCCAATGCGGCAGTGGAATACGAGCGGGTCGGGACAGCGCCACTCCTGCCTGATGTCAAACGGATGCTCTTCCTGATCGATGCAAAGAAAGATGCCAAGGGCCTTCCCCTGCGGGTCCTCGGAATCGACGACTCATTGGAAATCTTTCCAGCCGGCTCCTATCGATTCTTCAACCAAACCCCGGGCCTGCTGCGGATCGACTTCGGCGGCGCGACTCACGACCTTCCTTCAGGCAAGTTGAAGCTCGTAACGCCGGTGCTCCCGGAAGCTGGCGGATTCCTTCCCGTGGTCATCAAGAGCGAGCAGGGACTCAGCTTGTTTGAAAACCGGTTTTTAGCCCAGCGCACCGGGCGCGAACTGGTCATCATCAGCCCGCCAACCGAAGGGCGAACCGAGCTTGTGATCAAATTTTTATCAGAAATCATTCCCGTCAGCCCGCCCAATGCCAAAAAGCCCACATCCCGTGATTAGCCCGCGACCACCAAGTCTGCCGATTCGGAATCGCGTGCGGTTACTTTTCGCCGCATGCGCATTCCTGTTCGCGGCATGCCCTGCGCCTCTTCGTGCCCAAGATTCTGGAAAGCCCGCTGTAGAGTTCTGCTGTGTGGTCTGGGAGCCTCTCCCCATCACGGCGGTCTTCTATCGGGATGGCGAAAGCTACCTGCCGCTGGAGTTCTTTCCCGGCAACCGCTCGCAGCTCTATCCATTGAAGGATGCGAATGCTTTGGAGCTGTTTGAAAAGGTCACGGCCGAGGATGGAGCAAGCACCTACAAGCTGGTGGGCAAGGCACCTCTCGTTGCGGGTGCCCGGCGGATGTTATTTCTCGTAAATCCAGTGCCGAAAGCCACCGGATTACCGCTCAGGCTCTACGGAGTGAATGATGCACTCGATGTCTTCCCGCCCGGCACCATCCGCGTCATCAATTTTGCCACCGCCGAGCTACAGGTCAAGTTCGCCGGGCAAGCCAGCAAGTTACCTAGAGGCGGGATGAGTCTCGTCAAATCAAACGTCCCGGAAAAGGGCGGATTCATTCCCTTCCAGATCGGAGATGCCAAAGGCAAGGTTGTCTTTGAAACCCGCCTGTTCAGCCAGCCGACCGGACGGGACATGGTCTTCATCGGTATTCCTGCCAAGCCGGGCGATCGGCTTCCGGTCAAAGTCCTGCCACAGCTCATCGCCCCCGAGCCACCGCAGCCCGCAGGACAACAGCCATCCTCATCTCCGTGACCGTTACGCCCGAATCGATCCGACGAGGCTGGGAGTTCAGGGGAATCCATGGGCCAAGGAGATGAATGGCTCTTGAAGGGAAGATAGATCAACAGGATGGACGCAGATCAAGAGGATGAATCGGCGGGACTCTCCAAAAAAACTCAAAAAACCATTTCTGATGAATGACGATTGTGGATTGATGAATGACGGTTGTGGATTTTTGATTTTTGATTTTTGAAGTGACCGGAGGGCGGATTCTTTCTTTTCCCATCAAAAATCAACAATCATCACTCAACAGTCGTCAATTCTTCCCGTTGATCGCCATTCCTGGCTCCGTGCAAAAATCCGCCGCGCCCTGTTTTGCCTTGCGTGGAAAGTTGGTTGACTTGGTCAACCTTGAAGGTAATTTGCTTCCATGAAAGTCGTAGCGACCAATGAAGCGAAGACTCATTTGTCGGCCTTGTTGCAAGACGTGGTTCATGGGGAAACCATCGTGATTTCCCGTGGCAAGAAGCGCTTGGCGAAACTGATTCCGTATGACGAGCCTGTCGCACGTCCGAGGGTCGGGGAAGTGATCGACGCGCCATTTTCCGTGCCGGATGAGGCCTTGCGTCCGCTGACCCGTGATGAAATCAAACTTTGGGGGCTGTGATGCATGCATTGCTGGATACCTGCACGTTTCTGTGGCTGGCGTTTGAACCTGAACGGATATCGGCTGTCGCGAGGAAAATTTTGGATGATCCGGGAACCGTGCGCCGACTCAGCCAGGCCAGCGTTTTGGAAATTGTTCTGAAATACCGGGCGGGCAAGCTGCCGTTGCCCGAAGCGCCGGATGTCTGGATTCCCTCGCGCCGCGAATTTTTTCAACTTGAGAATCTGCCGCTCGACGAGCGTGTGATCTATCGATCTGGAAATTTGCCAGATGGTCATGACGATCCTTTTGATCGTCTGATCGCGGCACACGCCATCGAATCTGGCAGCACCTTGTTGTCGCCAGACACGCCGCTCAGCCTGTTGGGAGCGGCGCGCCTCTGGTGATCCCAGCAGCCATTCCCATCTCCTTGAAGATGCCTATGAGGAACGACTCCCAAAGCATGAAATCCCATGGAAAAGATATTGACGAATTTCGTAAATATAACGATCTTTTTCCAGTGATCCAGGGCTTCGCCGACAAAGAAACCGAGAAAATCTGGAACCGCCAGCGATCACGCAAACTTCCAACCGACATTCAAGACCGGGCCTTGCGCAAACTCCGGGAACTCGCCGCCGCACCGACCCTTGAAACACTCCGCTTCCCGCCATCCAACCGACTCCACCCCTTGCAGGGCGACCGCAAGGACCGCCATGCCATCCGCATCAACGACCAATGGCGCATCACCTTCATCTGGGGCACGCAAGGCCCCGAAAACGTCAGCATCGAAGACTACCATTGAATCAGCCATGAAAACCAAATCTCTCCTCCATAATCCGCATCCCGGCGAGACACTCAAGGAAGCACTCGGCGACTTGGGCATCACCCAGTATCGGCTCGCCCAGGACACCGGCCTGCCCCACAGCCGGATCACCTCCATCATCAAGGGCCGTCAAGGCATCACCGCCGCCACTGCGCTGCGCTTCGGTAAATACTTCGGCACCCCCCCCGAATACTGGCTCAACCTCCAACATCTGCACGACCTCGCCGCCGCCCGTGAGGAACATGCCGCCGCGCTCAAACGCATCATACCGCGGGTCGCGTGAATGGGAGGGTACCAGTGGATGCGATCAGACCTTTTTCACGCCCCATCGCGCGGGCGGCAGACGTTCTACCTACAGTGGCGCCGGTCCGCGATGCCCGCCCGCATCCAAATCCCAGAAACCGGACTCCAAGGGGCTGATCACCGGGATTTCATCATGCGGCTGCGACACAGGGAAGACTGCCACGGAGCGGCTCGACGCGGGCCATCCTTGCTCCGTGGTCTTGGTGTGGATTTGAGCGCGTCCCATGTTCGATTGTTTCGTTCCTGATTTTCATTCATGCGATGCGAGACAATACGGGGCCGCCGACCCTCCAGTCGGCAGCCCCTTTTATAAACCGGAAGAAAAACCCATTAACTTCCGGAAAATCGCTTAGTCACGCCGGCGGCGGAGGAGCGCGATCAGGCCGATCGCTCCGAGAAGCGCGGCGCGTGGCTCGGGGATGACGACGAGGTTTCCGGTCACTTCGCTGAAGTTCAGCGTTTGGCCTTCATCGGTAAGCGACCAGATATCGCCCGTTTTTCCCCATGTCCCGGTATAGAAGCCGGTGGAAGTGACGCTGGTAAAGTCGCCTGTGGAAGTGGTGGTGAAGGAGAAGAGGTCAAGATCCGTGTTGGCGGCAAAGGCGGCGGGATTGCCAAACACGAAGGAGAGCGCACCGGCAAGGTCGATGGTGCCTCCGGTATTCACGTTCAAGGCATCGTAGCCGTTGCTGAGCGCCCCGCGGGTGGTTCCGTCGATTTCAAGAGTGGTGCTGGAACTTGCATTGAGGACGAGGCTGCCCACGGTGAGCAGTCCGGTGCTGTTGCCGGGAGCTAGGGTGCCTCCGCTATTCACCGTGACCGCTCCACCCACCGTGCCGGTGCCACCGAGGGTTGCGGTACTAGCTACAGTGACCGCACTGGAACTGCTGGTGCTGCCGTTAATGAGCAGCGTGCCGCTATTGACGTTCGTCGCGCCGGTGTAGTCGTTGGTGGCGCTAAATCGCACCACGCCGCCGGACGAGGCGGAGGAGGCGATGTTGATGCCGCCGGCGCCCGTGATCCCGATGGTAGTGACATCGATCAGGCCGCCGCTGCGGACGGCGTCCAGCGTGGAGGTGGAGTTCAAGGTGATACCGCCGCTGAGCGTCAGGGTTCCGGCTGCCACATTGCTGTCGTAGGCGTATTGAATCGCCACGCTGCCGGCCCCGCCCACGCCGCCATTGCTGACGCCGCCACCGCCGCCACCGCCGCCACCGCCAAGACCATCCGTGCCTGCATTGCCGTTGGTGCTAGTGCCGCTACCGCCGCCGCCATTGCCGCCAGCGCCACCGCCACCGCCGGCACTGGCGCCGCCGCCGCCGCCGCCGCCAAAGGTATCGGACCCCAGATAACCGGAAAGGCCAACGACCCCGCTTGTGATCTGTGTTCCAGCGCCACCGACACCGCCGGCAGTGAGGATATTGGCTGCACCATTTTGGGAACTTCCCGCGCCACCGCCGCCGGTCTCGTTTTGGGTAGACGTTGCCCCGGTAAATGTGGCTGAACTTCCGCTGATATTCCGGCCACTGTTGCCACCCGTGCCAGTCGTGGCGTTCGCCGACGACGACGCCCCGGTGCCTCCCGACGCCGTGGTGGAGCCGATCAAACTCGTATTGCCTGCTCCCCCCCCGCCAGCGCCAACAGTAGTGGTAGAGAAGCCTGCCGTGCCACCGCCGCCTGCGGTCAGCGCCAAGGTGCCGGACAAGTTGCCGGTGGTGAGAACCGTAAAGCCGCCGCCGCCGCCGCCGCCATCTTTTCGGCTGGCCCTGCCGCCGCCGCCGCCGCCGCCGCCGCCCACGAGCAACTGGTTGGCCCCGGTGACGGTGACCCCGCTAGCCAGGGTGAGATTGGCGGTCGTATCGATCAGCCCGGAACCCTTGAGAAGGATGGTCACGCCGTTGGCGTCCACAAAAGTGCTCGATGTGCCAGCACCGCTTAGGCCGCTGACGGTAGCGACGTTGTCCATCACGCCGCCCTTGAGGGTGCCTCCGCCGAGGGTGATGGCGTTAGACAAGGTTCGGATGGCGGTGCTGCCGACGGCGATGGTGTTCGTGTCCGGGGAGTTAACCGTGATGGTTCCACCGGGTGAGGTTGATGAGTTAATCGTAACATCGGCTGCGTGAACGAACGACGCGGCCAGCAGAGCGCTGGCGGCGGAGCTCTGGAGAAGGAAATTACGAAGGCGATAGGTAGGTTTCATGGGATTGGTTTTTGACGGGGTTTGGTGGGTATTTTCAGAATTCGGGGGCTGAGCTGTCGCAGAGCTAATCCCCAAACGTAGCATTTTTTTGAGGGCTGGCTATCATGTGTTTACAGGATGCCCGCCCATTTTCCGGGAATCGGATCCGACGGTGTGCGGTGGTGGATGTTGAAGAGGGATTGATTGACGATTGTTGATTGTTGATTTTGGATTTTTGAAGTGACAGGGCGGATTCTTCCTCTTCCCATCAAAAATCAACTATCGTCACTCAACAATCGTCAATTCTTCCGGTTGGTCGCCATTCCAGGCTCGGTGCAAAAATCCGCCGTGCCGCCCATTTTCTGAGAATCGGACGCGGCGAGGTGCGGTGGTGGATCACGGGGAGAGGACAGAAAGGAGAGGTGAGAGATCGTTCCAAGGAAGGACGGTTCCTTTTTCCCGATTGTCGGGGGCCGGTAATGCTGAGGATCGGGAATCCAGCCAAGCGCAGCCTCGCCGCCTCGGCCGCATAGCGCGGTATGGGCTTTGGAGGGACGGCTGGACGGGAATCAACAGGCATGGCTATTTGTATAGCGGGGTGTCACATTGGTCGTGATTTAGTTTCTGGGTCGGTATTGGAGGTAGGAATGGATCCATACAGGTAGGGCCATTGTTCCCAATCCTTGTTTTCAATCCTGATCGGCCGGTGCGAGCAAGGCGGCGCGCATTTCTGCGGGCAGATCGGTGATGATGGCGTCCGCGCCTTGGGCCCGGTAGGCGGCGGCGAGTTTCGGATCGTTGATCGTCCAGACGTAGTGCTCGATGCCGGCGGTTCGGATTCTATCGAGCAGATCCTTGTCCACCTCCCCTCCCCCGGACATGAGGGCGACGGCTTTGGTCTCCCGCAAGGTCTTCATGACTTTTGCCGGGGCGTTGCGGGGCTTGCCGTTGGCTCTTTTTTCGAAGGAACAAAGCCAAGCGGTCCGCCATTTCGGATCGCGCTCCTTGAGGGATTTGAGGACGGCGCTATCGAAGCAAATGACAAAGAACTGGTCGTGGGTCAATCCGCTGGATGCGAGTTCACGCAGGAGGGGATCGATGATTTCGGGGCCGCACTTGATTTCGATGAACATTTTCTTTCCCCGGGGCACGGTGGCGAAGACCTCGGCGATGGTCGGGATGCGGACGCCTTTGTATTTTTCGTCGTTCCAGGAGCGGAGGGCGCGCTCAGCGGCTTGGGGCTGAATGCTGCCCACATCGAATTGGCGCAACTCCTCCAAGGTGGCGGCGGCGACAGCGAGTTGCCGCCCGGCGAGGCGCTTCGTGTCCTTGTCATGGAAACAAACGATGTGCCCGTCTTTGGTCAGCAGGAAGTCGGCTTCGATGCCATCGGCACCTTGCGCCCACGCCAGTTGGAATGCGGGCAGGGTGTTTTCCGGAGCCTGTGCCGAAGACCCCCGGTGGGCGATGACCAGAGGGTTCGGAGCGGCCGCTGTCTGGGACAAGGAAAGCGAGAGGGACGCCAGAGATGCGACAAGGATGAGGAGTTTTTTCATAGTAAAGTTTACAAGAGAGGTGGATGGGACGCCTCAGTTAGGGTCTCGGCCAAAAAAATAAACGCGCATTTGGAAAAGGTTGCCGACGAAGTCCCTGGACTGCGGCAGCCTGCTGCCGCTTTCCGCCATGCAGCCTGCTGCGAGCGGGGCGAGCGGAGGTTTCATCGGGCTTTTCCCGTGCCAATGCTGCCGGCCTCGCAGCAGGGCTGCATTGGCCAGAGCTACAGCAGGCTGTGGCAGTCCAGGGTGCTGCGCACATGTCTTCGATGATAAAAAATTGGCGGAATCCCTTAGATGATTACTTGAGGTTCATGCTATTTGGCTGCTGGCGTGACGAACTCCTCGCGGCTGACTTTGCCGTCGCCGTCTTTGTCGAAGCGCTTGAAACGGGCTTCGAGATCAGGGCCGTTTTTATCGGCTTTGTATTCTTCGAGGGTGAGAAACCCGTCCTTGTTCGTGTTCCAACGATTGAAAGGCACGTTGCGATCTCTAATGGGGGCTTCCTTCGTTGGTGCCGGACTTTCGGTTTCCTGGGAGCGCTTCTCGGATCCGGCCCCTAGGTCTTTGCTCACGCAGTCCGGGTTCGGTGTCTTCGGGAGCGTCTCCTTCCATGCGTTCAACGCCTGAGTCATGCGGGCGATCAATTCGGGATTCTGCCGGCTCAGTTCCTTCGTCTCGGCCCGGTCCTGGACGACATTGTAAAGTTCGACATGCTTGCCTTCGGTGTCGGCATACAGCTTCCACTCGCCATCCCGCATGGCGAAAGGAGCGGAGCCTGCATGCACCTTCCAAAATAGCGGCTTGGTGCGCGAAACAGCCTTACCCTGCCACGCCTCGATCAGGTTTTCGCCATCCCCACGGTAATCATCCGGCAGGACCGCCCCGGCGGCGGCGCACAGCGTCGGCAGCAAATCAACGGCCGTGAAGAGCGTGGTCTCGTTGGTCGTGTTCGCCGGGACGTGGCCGGGCCAGCGGACGATGAACGGGGTGCGCACGCCTCCTTCGAAAAGGGAACCCTTGCGCCCGCGCAGGCCTCCGGTGGAACCGACACTGAGGTCCCTGCCATTGCCTTTCTTCGCCTCTCCGTCCCCGGGTGTGGGTGGACGCGCATCCGGCTTCCACTCCTGGCCTGCGGGACCGTTGTCGCTGGAGAAGATGACGATGGTGTTCTGCTCCAAGCCTGCCTTGCGGAGCGCGTCGAGCACCCGTCCGACAATCTGATCGCCTTCATAAATCCAGGCGGCATAAGCCTGGCGTTGCCGATCCAACTCCTTGAACAGCTCCATGGACGCCTGACTGGGCTGAACCGCGCGGTGCGTGTGGGGAATCCAGACATTGAGATAGAAGGGTTGCCGCGGTTTGAGCTCCTCAATGCATTTCACAGCGTGCTCTCCCACCGCGCCTTTGCTCAATTGTGGGCCCGGGCCGTGATAAACCGTCGAGACATCAACCCCATACGCCGACATCTGCGGAGCATTGGCGCCCTTTCCCATGTGCCACTTCCCGACATGCGCCGTGCGATATCCAGCCGTTTTCAAAAAGCCGAACAGGGTGGGCGCCTTCGGGTCGAGCCAGTCAGGCTGACCCATCTTACGGTTGGCCTCCGGATCCATAAGGGCAAAGAGGAAGGAATACCGCGCCGGGAATTGCCCGGTCATCGCCGCCACACGGCTGGGCGAACAGACCGGGCTGAGCACGTTGAACTGACGGAAGGACATCCCCTCCTGCGCAAGCCGATCCACGTTGGGTGTCTTCTGCCAAGTATTGCCGTGACAGGCCAGATCGCCCCAGCCCCAGTCGTCGGCGTAGATGAATACGATATTGGGCTTGATAGCATCAGCGGCTTGCAGTGAGGCCAGCGGCGCTAGCAGTAGTGCGGGGAGGAGGGTGAGGGTGTGTTTCATGGTTGTTCCTTTTGCTTTCATATAATTCAGTGATTCTAGGCGTTGGAAATCACCGCCGGAAGTTTGCAATGCTGAAGCGTGTTTTCTCATGGCCGACTCACTTCTTGCCACCAACTTCAATCGAAACCGGCTCGGTCGTGGACAACGGCAGCCAGAGCACGAGCGTGTAGGATCCGTCCGTATCCACCTCGATGCCTGCCCGATAATCCACGCCTTGCGTTTTGGCCTGACCGTTGATTTTCAAAGTCACGCTGCTGTCCGGGCTGCCCCAATTGGCGATGAGGAACGCAGGATTTTCCAGCGGTTGCTCCTTGCTGGCGCGCAGCGTGAAGGCGACGGGCCCGGTGGTCTTCGCGAATTTGAAGGCGCGTTCCCGCTTCTCGTAGCCGAGGGAATCGCAG
>Ga0247835_1005224_pt1 | contig 10677 bp, 11 predicted proteins | sample LaCtaG_3_FD_189912 | JGI IMG/M metagenome (GOLD analysis project Ga0247835, IMG submission 189912) | Freshwater microbial communities from meromictic Lake La Cruz, Castile-La Mancha, Spain - LaCruzMarch2015_13.5m | ecosystem: Environmental > Aquatic > Freshwater > Lake | place: Spain: Castile-La... | reverse complement strand
GCAGGCAAGCCTTACCCATCCCTCCCCCCGAACGCCTGCCGCGGCGAGCGGTGCCGGGTTTGGGGGCGCACAGCCCCCATCAAACTGGTGCTTTTTCACCCACAGATTTTTGTGAAGAGCCGAAAAATCAAGTCCGGGCGGAGGTCAGCATACAGTGATGCCGCAGTGCCTACGGAATTGGCTTCCCCGACAATTTTTACGTGCGGGTGGGCGGAAAGCAGGTCGCCCAAGAATTCGCGTGCGGGGGCCTCGTCATCGACAATCATGGTTCGCAGTTCCGGAGCACTCATGGGGTGATTTCAATTTTGACCGTCACCCAGCCGTTTTCCGCATTCATGTCGATGCGATGCCGGTCGGGATACAGCAAGGCCATGCGCTTGCGAACATTTCCCAAGCCGATGCCACCAAACTTCCGAGCATCCTCCTCCTCGACCCATGTCCCCGTATTGGCAACTTCAATCATCAGGGAACCAGTGGGAAGCTGTGACACATGCATCCGCAGTCGCAGCGGTTTCGGAGAGGTTTTGCGACCATACCCGATGGCGTTTTCCACCAGCGGTTGAAGCAAGATGCCCGGCACTGGGAATTCTCTGGCGGCGGGATTGATCAGGCACTCAACCTCTATATCATCCCGGAAACGCGCTTTTTCCACCGCCAGATAGGCGACAAGGGCGTCATATTCATCTCCGACCGGGATGAACTTCTGGTCACGATGGGACAGTGAAAAGCTGAGGTAATCCGAAAGGGCCTGAACAACCGGGCGAAGGGACTCGGGAGCCCGTGTCAATCCCGCTTGGATTGTGGTGAGCGCGTTGAAAAGGAAATGGGGATTCAATTGGGCGCGCAGCATCTGGAGTTCCGCATCCTTCCCGGCTGCCTGAGCGATGGCCAACAAGCGCTCCCGGTCCAGCCGTTCCATGAGGAGCTTGATGCCAAAATAGAGCAGGCTCCACCCCAGGCACAGCCCAGTGCGGAAATAGAAGATCCCGAAGATAATCGGCGGCGTGAACGTCTTCTCGGCATCAAAATCCAGAAATTCGTGAAACCCCAAGCTGAAGAGAGTCAAAATCAGCCCGCCCGCCAAAGATACCCCGCCTACGAGTCCGACCAGTGCAGCCTTGGGCATCTTTTCGCTGTAGCCCCTCCGGTAGATTTCCCTCATGCCGATGGTGATCAGGAATCCCAAGCCGTCGCGATAGAGGGAAACCAGAACCGAGGCCGGGATTGTTTCCAGCATCACCCACTTCGAGGGAAACGAGAAAATCGTAAACGCCAGCCAGCCTCCCAACTGGAAGCGCCAGAAAAGCGGAATGCGATCCCAGATTCCGCCGGGCACCCCTCCGTGCGAGCCATGAGAATCGGCAGCGTTCATGTTGTCAGCCTCGGCGGCCTCTTTTGCGGTGAATCGCTTCGCCGAAAACATCCGCAGGGGATAGCCCGAGCTTCTGCAGGACGTTTTCCACGCCCCGCAATGTGGCGGACTGTTCCCCGTTAATCAGGCGGTAGAGCGTTGACTCGGCGATGCCCAGCTCTTTTGCCAAATGGGCGTAACTCCGATCTCCGCGCAGAGTTTTCAGGAATTTGGAAAATGCCTTGTCAAGACTGGGCATCCTCGAAACCTCGCAACAAAAGCATTCCGTATGCGGATGATCTTCCGTATCAGGAATGCTGGTGGTCTGCGAGTGGAACGTTCTCTAAGGAGATCGAAGGCAGGCAATTGGCCGCACATCCGCTCGATCCAGTTCGTCCGGGAACAATCACGTAAACGAAACAAGGAAACTGGAGATTCCTTGCCAATATCGGCAGTTCGGTCTTGATAAATCCCCGAAAGTTGGCACGGATTTTGCCAGAACACTCTTCGCATGAAAAAAACATATCCTCTTCTGTCATCGCTTTGCGCGCTGTCGCTGGCGTTTCCGGGCGTTGTCCGAGCGGCTGACAATCCCTTCGAAACCAAACCGCCAAAGGATTCACCCGAGCGGGTGGGCCTTGGCGTGGTGCTCACCCAGGTGGGGCTTATGCGCACGCTGCTTCTGCTGGACTCCACCTCCCTCGATTCCGAGAAACTCATTGCCCAGCGGCTCTCCGAGGCACAGTTTCGGGTTTTTCCCTCGGCAAAAACAGTGACCAGCCGACTCGACACCGAGCAGATCAAGGCGATCGGCGAGGAGGCACAGGCCGATCTTGTGGTCTATGCTGTTGCCTCCAGCCGCGAGAAGGCTTCCATGGGTAATTTCAAGCTCTACGAGGGCGAGGCCACGGTGCAAGTCTTCAGCCCTGTGACGGGCGAACTGGCTGTCACGCACACCGCCCGCACGACCGGTCCCCGCAAGACGGACGCCGTGGAGGCGGAGCGAGCGGCCCGCGAAGCGGCAACAGATCTGGCCGTAAAGGAGGCCATCGTGAAATCCTTGGAAAAAGCCCAGAAGCTGATCGTCCACCGCGCGGTTCTGACGGGTGTGCGGGATAACACGGACCTTCTCGCCTTCATGGAAAGCATCGCAAAGATGAAGGAAGTCTATTCCGTAAGACGAGTTTCCTGGGATCCCAAAACCAAGGAGGCCGTGATCGAGATCATCGCCTCGCCGCGTGCCGACAGCTTCTGGCGGGTCCAGATCGAGAGCATGCCCAAGGTCAAGATCACGAAGTTTGAATACGTTGTTGATGAGGTGCCCGCTCCAAAGCCCGATTCCGGCAACATCCCCAACTGGCTCAAGAAAAACTGATACATCCGATACTATGAAACGCATCACCACCCATTTCATCCTGGCAGCAGTCCTCGCCTGCACCGGCCTTGAGTCCGCCAGCGCCCAGAGCCGTCAATACAAACCCCGCGACCTTGCCATTCCCGCCGATGTTGATTCCGAGGGGGTCAAGGACGCCGGAAACACCGCCATCGAGAAGCTGGTTCCCGAGGCCCTTACCGCGGCGGCAGTGCCGAAGAAACTCGCCATCCTCCCGCTCAAGCAGGACATCGACGGCGGATATTTCACGACACAGCTTGGCAATGCGTTCGTCCAGATCGGCGGCAGGAGTGGATTCGAGATTTACACCCGCGACAACTCGCAATGGGACGCACTGCTCCAGGAGATCCAATGGGGCGATCAATTCGGAGATACGATGGACGCCGCCACGATCCAGAAATTCGGACGCATCCAGGGTGCCCAAGCCCTCGTTGTGGGCAAGGTCCACAGCATCTCCAAGGGAGAGGATGGCAAGCCCGTCGTCCGGCTTGGCATCCAGATCTTCGAGGTCGAGACTGGGCGCCAGCTCTGGGGAGGAGAGGCCAAGGGCATTCTGCCGGAGAAGCCGGCCACCCCATCAGTCGTCGCACAGATTCCCGGTGGATGGTTGACCTTGGGCGGGGCCGCTGCGCTGGTCATCCTCCTGCTCCTGCTCTCCACCATTGCAAAGAAATCCCGGCCGCGCTGAGCAGCCCCATGGTCTCCATTTGCCCGAAGTGTTCGAGCACCAACGCGCCCAAGGCAAAATTCTGCCGGGAATGTGGTGCACCCCTCGGTGTCGCTGGACAAGCGACAGCGCCTGCCGGGGGGGAGTCGCCAGCTTTGCCCGAAATCGCCCCGGTTGTGTCCGGAGAGCCGTTCACACCCCCCGAGATACCCTTGGAGGAGCCCGCGCCGAAGATGGCTCCGCCCGGGCCATCCGCGTCCGCTTCTGAACCACCCGTCGCGTCTTCGTTGTCCCATGAGACGGATGTCTTACCTCAAGCCACCAACCTGCCAGATGAAGAAGCTGCCATCGAGAAGCAGATAGAGGAACTCATCGGCGAGACAGCAGAGAGCCCGGCGAGTCACGACACCACCGCGAGCCGTATTGTTGCGGAAGCCGGGCTGCCCATTGCCGCCATGGTGGAGGTGAGTTTCGAGCGGGTGTTCGTGGCCGGCAGCAGTTCCCATTTTTCGGTGCGGGTGAGCAATCTCTCTCCGGAGCACTGGGGCCGGGTCGAGCTCTGGATCGAGTCCACCGCCTTTACCAAGAGCCCCCGGGTCCGCCTGCCGAAGCTCGCGCCCGGAGCCTCGGCCGAGCGGTCCGTGGAAGTGCAGGTCACAGATCCTGGCAATCCCCTGCTCAACTGCACGCTCGACTTCGAGGCGGGAGCCGAGCGCCTCTCCTACGCCGGAAACCGCTCGATCCGGGTTCTCGATCGACCGGCCACGCTCGGCAACGTATCCATCTCCATTGGGGACATATTGAGCAACCGGGATGGAGGAGTCTCCGACAACGAAAAGGCGGTGGTCAGCAACCTTGTGGATCTCTCCAAGGTTCAAACGCTCAACGACCTGCTCAACCTCGAAATCCCTAAAAAATTTGAAACAGTCCGGCTTTTTGAGGATTTCAAAAGCCTCTCCATGCGGCCCGGCACCACCGTCCGGTCCCTCACCATTTCCGAAACATCTCTCGGGGCGGTGGAGCCCGGCAATGCTCTGGTGTTGCGCCCACTGACCGGCAACCCCGACGCCACCATCGCCGTGGTATCCCGATCCGTCTTTCGCCTCGGACGCTCCGGCGTCGACGCCGATTTTGCTGCATGGTTCCTGCCACGTTCGCCGGAGAACGACGCCCGCACGAAACGCCTCAGCCGCGTTCACGCTCTCTGCGAGGAAATCGGCTCCGCGCTTTGGGTGAAGGACGCCGGATCGAGCAACGGATCGAACTACGAAAACAAGCCCCTCCGGGCGGGCGTGCAGCTTGAGCGTCGCGGCTTACTGGAGCTCGGCGGTGACTACCGCCTCCAGGCCACCTACTTTCCATCCGCCTTCCCCGGCGACCCTCCCATCGGCAACATCGCCCGCTGGTCTGCTTCGGCGACGCCGCCTCGCGCCGTGCGTGGTGCCGTGCGCTTCGAGCAGCCTCCCGATACGGACGAGGCCGCCCGGGCACCCTGGCAGTCTCTTTGGCTCCTCACCGACGCCACCTTCGGCTCCAGCCACGCCAATCCACTCGCGCTGGCCTCTCCCGGTCTGGCTGACACCCAGGGCCGTTTCCATGCGCTGCGCGGTTGCTTCCTCCTCGAGAATCTTCTCGACGATTCTGCGGTTGCTGTGGATGGCCGCACCCTGCACCCCGGCGAGTTGCGCCCGCTGCACTCCGGCATGAAGATCGTCCTTGGCACTGCAGTCTATGAGACAGCCGTGCGTCCGTGAGGGCATATCTTGCCGCGAGCCGTGGCTCTATCGACATCAGGTATGATCACAACGTGATTCAGACCATTGCCCCTTGTCATGGAAGCTGCCATGAGGTAAGGAGCAATACCAAACCACGATGAAAAACCGAGAACCAAACTGTGGCATGGGCTTGCCCATGGGTGGAGAGAAACGCATCGGCAGAGCAGAGCGCAGCGAGACAGCTTGCCGACGGCAACCCGGAGGGCAGACACAGTCTGGCAATCCGATGCCACGATGTATTGTGCTGGCGCTAGTGGCGTTCGCTGCTTGTGCGCATGCACAGGAGACGAACTCACTCGGCATGAAGATGGTTCCGGTGCCGGGAACCAAGATCTTGATGGCAACGACGGAGGTGACGGTTGACCAATACAAGGCGGCAGGGCTTGGATATGAGGCACCGAAGTTCGCTCAGAGCGGCAACCACCCTGCGGTGAACGTGAGCTGGAACGATGCGAAGAAGTATTGCGCATGGCTGAGCAAGAAGGAGGGGAAGAAGTATCGGTTACCGACGGACCGGGAATGGAGCTGCGCGGTGGGGCTTGGAGACTTGGAGCCCGAGGGAGGCAGTCCGGGCAGTAAGGCCGGAAAAATTCCTGATGTTTTTCCTTGGGGAAGTGGGAAGCCTGGCAAAGGGGCGGGAAACTACAGGGGACAGGAGTGGCGGACCATCCCAGAGGCAATCGCCTACGCCAAAAAATGTGGGGTAGGTCAGATCCCCTACGCTCAAAAGGAAGTCCACACTTGGGAACTTCTTCCGGATTATAGTGATGGTTATGCTTTCACCGCACCAGTGGGAAGTTACTCGCCAAATAGCCTTGGCATCTACGATCTTGGAGGAAATGTGGAGGAATGGTGCGAAGACAAATACCGTCCGATGAAGGCAGAGCACGTGGCGCGGGGCGGGTCGTGGTGGCTGCTTCATCGCCATATTCTCCTTTCATCGGCTCGCAACACATGGCGTCCCGAGGTTCGCGTCGATCACTGCGGTTTTCGTGTGGTGTGCGAGGAGCGGTGAAGTGTGCACCTGGGTGGCCTCTTCTGGAGCTTGCCGGTTGATCCTTGAGACTTGACCATTGGAAATTGACCCTTCAAACCGGCGAGCGAAGCGAGCCGAAAGAAATGATGCATTAGCTGTCGGAGGTGTAGCCACGGAAGTCACTTACCGTGTTCGTGTCTGCTCGCGCGAAGCGCGTAATCGCCTTGGCATGGGACTTGCCATGAGGTAAAGGCATGGACGACATGAATGCTCAAAAACAAATGCAATCGACAGACGGAAAAGACGGGATGGTAGGGCGGGTTGTCCCTAACGCGCCGATATTTTCTTCGACGGCTCGCATGGGACTGCGCGCCCTACCAATGATGATGGCGCTGGCGCTTGTGGCATTCGCTGCTTGTGCGCAGGCACAAGAAACCAACAGCCTTGGGATGAAGATGGATGCAGTGCCGGGGACGAAGATCTTGATGGCGACGACGGAGGTGACGGTGGATCAGTATAAGGCAGCAGGGTTGGGGTATGAGGCACCGAATTTTGCGCAAGGCGGCAACCATCCGGCGGTGAATGTGAGCTGGAACGACGCTAAGAAATACTGCGCATGGTTGAGCAAGAAGGAGGGGAAGAAGTATCGGTTGCCGACGGACCATGAGTGGAGTTGCGCTATCGGCATCGGGCATTTGGAAGATCCGCGAGCATCCCCGGCTTCGAAAGGCCAACCGCAGGGAGTGGATCGCTTCCCTTGGGGAGTCGGTTTACCTAAAGGAAAAGTAGGAAATTACATGGGGCAGGAGTGGAACAACGCGGCGGGAGTTACGGTGGCAAAAGCGTATGGGTTCACGGAAGGAACGAAGCTCATCCCCGGCTACAGTGACGGGGTTCTCTTCACCTCTCCAGTTGGAAGTTATGCGCCGAACAATCTCGGGGTCTGCGATTTGGGAGGAAACGTTGAGGAATGGTGCCTCGACAAATCGGGACGGCTTTCCGCTGGGGAGTTTTTTTCTGGCGATATGAACAGCGGTGTGATCCGCGGCGGCTCGTGGAGAAGTGCTTATAGTTTTGAATCGCGATCGAATAGCAGGAAGGGCATTTTCGAAAACTCTGGGAAAAATGATTACACCAGTTTTCGGGTGGTTTGTGAGGTGAGGTGATGTATGCGCCAAGGCGGCCAGAACCAAAAAAATCGGCGCGATGCACGGCGGGCGATGGCTCTGCGTGGCAGGTGCCAAGAGGTCACCTAACCCGGGTCTCCTCGCCCGGCACCTATCAATGATGACGACAAATCATGACTGACTGGCTCAAACACCTCCAAGACCATGCGCAGAACGCCGGGGAGGAACTCGACATCGACGCTTTGCAGCCCGGCGACCTTCTGCAAGTGATCACCCTCCACACAACCTACGCCTTCAAAATCGTGGAGGCCAGGGAGGCCGAGTTGCTCACCGACCGCCCGGACCGCCCTTCCGGCCCCGTGCGCATCAATGGCTGCACCTTCGGCCAATCCACCACCATCAAACCGGGGCATCTTTTTTGCGGCGGGAATCTGGAATTCCAATTCGAAAATCGTGAGCGGATCCAGACGACGACGGCCATCAAAGAAATCCGCCTCGCCCGGCGGGTGGCCCTGTAGCCCTCCAGCCCTTGCAGGCAGCCAATTTTGGCATGGAAACTGCCCGTGAAGTCAGGTAAGAACAAACTTTCCTTGCCATGAGCGACTCATTTTTTCAACCGGACGACCTGGAATTCGAGCCGACCCAAAAGGGATTGGTGGACGGATTGCGCGTCTTTGATCGCTACCGGGTGAAGGGCAAACTCGGTCGCGGCGGCATGGGCATCGTCTGGCGTGCCCACGACGAGGTGCTTGACCGCGATGTGGCGCTCAAATTCCTACCCGAGGTCATCTGTACAGACCGCGCCGCGCTCGATGAACTCAAGCGCGAGACCCGTCGCGGGCAGGATCTGGCGCATCCCCACATCGTTCGTATTTACGATTTTGTTGGAGGGCGTGAAGTCGGAGGGGATGCCGCCATTGCGATGGAATACATTGATGGCGATACCCTCTCGGGGGTGCGGGTGGACCGGCCCGGCCGGGTTTTCTCCTGCGAGGAAATCGCTCCCTGGCTCGGACAGCTCTGCGAGGCACTCACCTACGCGCACACCCACGCGAAGATCGTCCATCGTGACCTCAAGCCTGCGAACTTGATGATCAACCGGGCTGGCCAGTTGAAAATCACCGATTTCGGCATCGCCCGCTCGATCAGCGACAGCGTCAGCCGCATGAGCGTTCAGCAGGGTGGCGACACCTCCGGCACGCTCGCCTACATGAGCCCCCAGCAGGCCGATGGCAACCGCCCCTCCCCGCTGGACGACATCTACAGCACGGGCGCCGTCATCTACGAAATGCTGACCGGCAAACCGCCCTTCCACTCGGGCGAGATCTACCAACAGGTGCACAACAAGGTTCCGCCGCGGATGGGCGACCGTCGGCGGGATCTCGATGTTCCGGCCGCCGACACCATCCCGGAGGCATGGGAAAAGGCTGTGGCCGCCTGCCTCGCCAAGGACTCGGCGCAACGCCCGCAGAGCGCTGCGGCGCTCTGGGAGGCACTCAACCAGCAGGAGAGGAAACCCGCAACCCGCAAATCGAAGCTTCCTGCCCTTGCCGCAGGGCTGATCTTGCTGGCAGCGCTTGGGGGTGCCGGCTGGTGGTTCGGCTACGAACAGCCCCGGCAAAAGGAAATCTCCGCCCTCAAGACCCAAGCAGCCGCCGAGGAAAAATCCCGCCTGGAAGCTGCCGCCGAGGCGCAAAGGCAGCAGGAGGCTGCCACGGCTGCCGCCCGGGCCGCGGCCGACAAGAAAAAAGCCGAGGAGACCGCCGCCGAACAGGCCCGCATCGCCACCGCCAAGCAGCAACTCATCACCGAAACCCAGAACCTCGCCCAGAAGGCGCTCGCTGCCAAACAGTGGAGCCAGGCGGAATCCATTGCCGACAAACTCGCTTCCCTCGACCCCCAGAATGCGCAGATCGTCGTCATCCGCCAATCTGCCACTTCCGGCCTCGAAGCCCAGCGTGCTGCCGAGGAACGCGCCCGGGCCAACCCCGCCGATCTGCCTGCCTCGGGGTTTTTCACGCTTGCGGAAAATTTCGCCCCCTCCGCCTATGCTGCCTACAACAGTTACACGCAGGGGCAGATCCTCAATCGCGCCCAGGATAAAATGAAGTCCGCCGGTTACTACAGTGGAACCAGCGATGGCGAAGCGGGAAAAGGAACGACCGACGCCCTCGTTGCCTTCCAACGAGCCACCCCGTCACTCAACATCACAGGCCGGCTCGATCCGGCCACGCTCGCCGTGCTGGGGCTGGCTGGTCTCTCCGAAATGGCTCCTCCCACCCCAACGCCACGCCCGAAACCCGCTGCCACCGCCCGGCCGAAACCGGCATCCACTCCCAAACCCGCCGCGCCTTCTAGTGGTGGCAGCGGGTTTTTTAAGGATAGCGGTTTTTAACTCCGTATCCAAACCATGTCGGAAAAAAATACGCCACAGGATGGAAAGCTCGGCCCGGACCCTTCACGGTATCGTTTCCATAACTACGAAAACCGGAAGGTCATCAACCTCCCCGGAGTGAGGCTACCCTATCCGAAGAGTTGGGTCGAACTGTGTGCCCTTGGACTCGTCCTCGCCCTCATAGCATTGTTGTTGGTGCGTGTGACAGACAAGGACTTCCTCGCATCTGCCTCGGGCCGGGTTTTCTCGATCTTTGAAATCGCGCCAGACGGCTCGGTGCAGAACATCCCGGGGCGGACGCGATACGGTTTCTGGACGCCCGGGGAAAACACCGTGAAGAAATCGGTGATCCCGCCGCCACAGGTTCCCACTGCCAACGCAACCGTCTCTGGTAACGAACCACAGGCAGCGACAAAGGAGCCCGGGGTCTCGGCTGCTCAACCTTCCCCTATTGCCACGTCTTCCCCGGGCAGCGAACCTCCACTCGAGGACTGGGAGGCAAATGTCACCGATGAGCAACTCGTGGAGTTCGGCAAAAAATTGAAAACCGTGCTCGGAGCGACCGGTTATCGGCGTCACGAGGTCGTCGGGCAAGGCCGGGTTAAGTTCAAGCGCGGCTGGTGGTGGGTGGTCACCGTCCCATCCTCGGTGAAACCGGGGCAGGTGGGAGCGTTGTATCGGGATTTTTTCAAACCAAAAAAAGAGATCTATCTGGAATCCATGGGGGAAGCACCTTAGCTTTTCTTCGTGCCCAACCCCGGCACGTGATCGATGGTGTCGGGCACGAAACGCTCGAGGAACCCTGCCCCGAAGGCAAAAACCAGGGCCTTTGCCTTGTCCGCCGCGATATTCGGTCCATGGGAAAGGTGTAGGCCGTCGAGATAATCGCGGGGGTTTTGTTCGAGATAAAATGTGGAACTAAGGGGCGATTCTTCGCGGTCTGCGCGGAGGTTTTCGATTTGTGAGCGGGTCCCGCTGGCAAAGCGAACGCCG
>Ga0247835_1005223_pt1 | contig 10678 bp, 6 predicted proteins | sample LaCtaG_3_FD_189912 | JGI IMG/M metagenome (GOLD analysis project Ga0247835, IMG submission 189912) | Freshwater microbial communities from meromictic Lake La Cruz, Castile-La Mancha, Spain - LaCruzMarch2015_13.5m | ecosystem: Environmental > Aquatic > Freshwater > Lake | place: Spain: Castile-La... | reverse complement strand
ATCCGGCCAGGGCCGTGACGCCCTGGGTGGTGCCGGTCTTGAGGTGGCCCTGGGCGCGCAGGGGCTCGCGCTTGAAGCGGCGATGCAGGGTGCCGTCCACGCCCAGGATGGGCAGGGAGGCCATCAGCTCCGCCATGCCGGGATGGGTGTAGGCCCAGGCAAGCAGCCGCCCCATGCTCTGTGCCGAGATGCGGTCTGACCGCGACAGGCCGCTTCCGTTGTCGAGTACCAGTTCGGGGAAGTCCAGACCTTGTTGGTCCAACCATTCCTTGATCGCGTTCCGACCTTTCTCCAAGGTGGCCGGGCGGCCGTAACGCTCCATGCCGATGGTCAGGAACAGGGTGCGGGCGATCAGGTTGTTGCTCCATTTGTTGACATCACGCAAGACCACCGGCAGTTCCGGTGACTCGATTGAATGCAGCAGGGTTGCACCCTTGGGGCGGACGCCCTCGCGCAGTGTGCCCTCCAGGCGCCCGCCCAGGTCCTGCCACAGCGCCAGGACGGCACGGCCCGCCTGCTGCACCGGGTCCAGCAGGAGCCCGGCGACACTGTCACGTTGGCATTCGGTGGCGAAGGTCCCGGTCAGTGTCATGATGGTCGGGGCGTGCTCGCCGGTCAGCGCGGCATGCACCCGATGGTGCTTGGTCTGACAGGGCGCTTTGACCACTTCCAACTGGTTCTGCAGATCCAGGTTGGCGACCGGGGGCTCCAGCCAGGCGCGGAGCACCGCGGATTTGGGGTCCAGCCGCAATTCGACCTGGGTCAGTTGCTCGTCGATGCTGAAGGCCACCGGCAGGGCGTTGTAGCCGGACTGTCCCTTGCCGTCGAAGGCCGCGCGGGTGGTCTCGGGTGGGTCGAAGGCGCTGTTGTCGATGATGAGGTCGCCGCCGATCGTCTGCAGGCCCTGGGCGCGCAAGGCTCGGAGGAACCGCCACAGGTCGGCCAGGCGCAGGCTGGGGTCGCCGCCGCCCTGAATGATCAGGTTCCCGGCCAGCCGGCCGTTCACCAGTGGACCATCCAGCCAGGCGCGGGTCTGCCAGCGGAAGTTCGGCCCCAGTCGGCCGAGGGCCGCGATGCTGGTCAGGAGCTTGATGGTCGAGGCGGGTTGTCGCGGGGTGTCCGCGTTGACCGCGATCCGCGGTTGCGTCTGGGTGACCTCGCGCAGGTACAGGCTCAGATCGGCCTGGTCGATCTGCTGGAGTCGCAACGCCTTGTCGATCGCGACCGGCAAGGGGTCGGCGTGCGCCAGGCCCAGGGTCGCGACGAGTACGCCGAGGAGCCGGCGCCCCCAGTGCAGGGCGCCGGGATGGCGGGTGGTCGGTTGACGGTGGGCGACCACGTCAGCCCCTCAAGCGGGCGAGTCGTCCTTGACCTCGTGGGTCCGCGGCCCCGTCGGCGGCTCGGCGCCCGCGTGTTGCTCGCTGCCGACGTCCATCGGGGGCGCGACCCGGGCGACGGGCGGCGGCTCCTGCGCCGGAACGGGAATGGCCACCGCAGCGGCGACCGCCGCGGCCGGTGCCGCCGGCGCGACCTGGTCACTGTCGATGTGCGGCCGCGCGACTGGATGCATCGGCGCCCGTCCATCCGACTCCGGTTGCGCGGCCCAGCCAGACCCGCCGCGATTGACCGCGCCGGCGTCCATGTCGGATTCCATGCCGGATTCCACGCCACTTTCCACGCCAGTTGCCGCGCGGGTGTCAGGAGCGGACTCGTCCGTTGACGAAGCGCGTTCACCGTTGGCGCTCGGACGGCGCCGATTGCGACTGCCGCCGCGCCGCCGCCGGGACGTCCGGGGCGGTTCCGCCGGGGACAGCTCGGTCTGGATCAAGTCGGCGCTGCCGACATCGTCCGTCTCCTCGTCGTCGTCCTCGTCATAGCCAACCCAAGCCTCCGGCTCGATGTCAGCCGCGCCGGCGGACGTTCGCGTCGTCGGCTGGCCGACCGCCTCCGGCGATGCATCCACCGGTCGCTGACGATCCCAGTCGCGTGTTTGACGCTCCTGCGGGACTCGTGGCTCGCCCGCGATCACCATCGCCGGACTTGTGCTTGGTGCAACCGGTGCATCCTCGGCGACCGGGTTCGGGTTGACGGACTCAAGGTTCTGCGCGGGCGCAGCGCGGGCCGCGACCTCAGCCGACGATGCAACGACCGGATCCGCGGTCGGTGCGCGATCCGCCGGCCACCAGGTCGATGACCCGGACGCCCGGTCGGTGGATGGCTCGGCCGTCGCCGGCGGCCTCTCGAGCGTTGGTGTGTCGCTGGCCGGTGCCGCCGGGGAGTGATCCCAATCGCTGCGCTCGGGCACGATTTCGGCCGCGGTCGCGGGCCAGCGCGGGTGGCTGGTCGCCAACTCAGCCGGCCGCTCGATGACATCGCGTGGCGGGCTGGTCTCGGTGCTGATCGCCTGATCGGGTTGCCATGCCGGCGTTTGGTGCGCTTCGTGTGTCGTGATTGGCGGTTGGGTCGGTTCGACCGCAGTCGACGTGGGAATCACCAGCGCCGGGGTGTCCGGAAGCGGCTGTTCGTCGCGTGGATCCACCGTCCTGGTCGGCTCGCCGATTGGCGCTAAGCGCGGTTCGGCGTGGGGCACGGTGCGCGGTTCCGGGCGATCGATCGGGGTCGCCCGACTCTCGACCCGCTCGGTCGGCGGGAGCCCCTGGCCTTCCTGAGTCGGCTCCTGAGGATCCCGACGCTGATCACGTTGGCTGCCGGGCGAGCCGCCCGCCTGGGCGCCATCGGCGGCGGACCGGGGTTCGTCGCGTCGACCGCGACCGCGACCCCCGCGGCGGCTGCGTGAGTCGCCCTCACGACGTTCCCGCGGCTGCTCGTCTGCTGACTCAGGACGGGCGTTGTCCGCACGCCCGGTCTCCGCACGCGGCGTCTCAGCACGCCCAGTATCGGAACGTCCGATATCTGAACGATTGCCGTCCGGACGCGGCTGGGTACGCTGGGTGTCCCGGTTGCCATTCGGGGCCATACTCCGCTCGCTGGACCGCTCCGTCGGCCGGTCAGTGGGGCGATCACCCGGTCGGTCGTTGGGCCGATCGCTGGGTCGGTCAGCCGGTCGATCGCCCGCGCGCTCGGGGTTGCGACCGCTGGTGCGTTGGCGTTCCGCGTCGCCGCGACCGGGGTTCACGGCCCCCGGTGGACGCCGGTTCTCCCGTGGGTCGCGTCGTGTGTCTTCCCCGCGTGGGCGCTGTCCCGCGTCCGGCCGCCGCTGGCCGGTCTGATGTGGCCGCTCGGCTCGCGGGCCCTGCTGATCCACCGACGGGTCCCGTTCATAGGGGGGTTCGGCCGGCTCCACGCCCCGCGGCGCGAACAGCCCGGTCCAGATGCGTTTGAGCAGGTTCTCTTGGGGCGGGCGCTCCGACTCCGTGCCGGTCCGGAAATCCGGGTGCCGTTCGGCGGGCCGCTCGGGGCCGCGGGGTGAATAGGGCCGCTCGTCCGCGTCCGGCGGGGGCTCGCGCGTGGGCATGGGGCAGGCGGGGGTGACCTGCTTGACCGCCGGCTCCTCGCCGCGCACCGGTTCGCTATGCCGCGCAAAGGAGCTGGCGACCGTCTGGGTGGGCGCGACCAACTCGAAGCTGGGGCGATCGTCCGGCTGTTTGGCCAAATCCTGGGTTCGGACACGCTCGATCTGGTAGTCCGGGGTCTCGATCTGCTCGTTGGGCAGGAGCATGACCTGGACGTCCTGGCGCGCTTCCAGGTCCAGGATCGCCCGCCGCTTCTCGTTGAGCAGGAAGGTGGCGACGCTGACCGGCAGGTGGGCGATGATGCGCTCGGTGCTGTCTTTCATCGCCTCCTCTTCGATGATGCGCAGGATCGACAGCGCGAGCGATTCGACCCCGCGGATCTTGCCCTGACCATGGCAGCGCGGGCACTCGCTGGTGGTGGAGTCGCCCAGCGACGGGCGCAGGCGTTGACGTGACATTTCCAGCAGCCCGAAGCGCGAAATGCGCGCCACCTGGACGCGGGCGCGGTCGTGTTTGAGGGCATCGCGCAGCCGATCTTCCACCGCCCGCTGGTTCTTCGGCGGGGTCATGTCGATGAAATCGATGACGAAGAGTCCGCCCAAGTCGCGCAGGCGCAATTGCCGGGCGATTTCGTCCGCGGCCTCCAGGTTGGTATTGAGCGCCGTCTCCTCGATGTCCGCGCCCTTGGTGGCGCGCGAGGAGTTGATATCGACGGAGGTCAGAGCCTCGCCGTGGTCGAAGACGATGGAGCCGCCGGACGGCAGGCGCACCTCGCGCTGGAACGCGGTCTCGATCTGGCTTTCGATCTGATAGCGGGTGAAGAGCGGGACCTCGTCCTGGTAAATCCGCAGTTTCTTCAGGTTGCCGGGCATCACCTGGCGCATGAAGGCTTCGGCCCGTTCGTAGACCGCCCGGTCGTCGATCACGATCTCGCCGATGTCCACCCGCAGGTAGTCGCGGATGGAGCGGATGATGACGTCGCTCTCCTGGTAGATCAGGAAGGGCGCCTTGCGCCCCGCGGCGGAGGTTTCGATCGCCCGCCAGAGCTGGAGCAGGTAATCCAAGTCCCACTGAAGCTCCTCGGTGTTCTTGCCCACCCCCGCGGTGCGTACGATCAGCCCCATGTCTTCGGGGATCTGGAGCTGACTCATGACATCCCGCAGTTCACTGCGGTCCTGGCCCTCAATGCGGCGGGAGACCCCGCCGGCCCTTGGGTTATTGGGCATGAGTACCAGGTAGCGGCCGGCGAGCGAGACGAAGGTGGTGAGCGCGGCGCCCTTGTTGCCGCGCTCTTCCTTGTCGATCTGCACCACCACCTCGCGCCCTTCTTTGAGGACCTCTTTGATGTTGATGCGGTTGCCGGGTTTGGCGGTGTCCGCTTCGAAGTAGATCCGCGAGATCTCTTTCAGGGGCAGAAAGCCGTGACGTTCAGCGCCGTAGTCGACGAAGGCGGCCTCCAGGCTGGGTTCGACGCGGGTGATGGTGCCCTTGTAAATATTTGCTTTTTTCTGCTCGCGGCCAGGCGATTCGATATCGAGGTTGTAGAGGACCTGGCCATCGACCGTCGCTACGCGCAACTCTTCCGGCTGAGTCGCGTTGATCAGCATTCTTTTCATCTTGTTCCTTCTCGCACAGGGCGCATGATCCGTCGTCAACACCGTCCGCGGCGCGGACTTGGCCCGCTGCCGGACGTACCGCGTGGGTGCCGCCGCAGGTGGGGCGGCACCGCCATCGCGGCTCGGTATCCCTGGGGGCGGGCGCACTGAGCGCGGGCCGGACCGGGACGGACATGCACATCCGTTTCTTAGGGTTACGGGCAAGTTGTTGAAGTCGCCCGCGTCTCTTGGGACGCGCCAGTGGCGGCGGCGTCCCGGATTCGTTCAGTGGCGAGGGTTGGGCCGTCTGCTCGGCGCCCCAGTTCAGGGTCACCGGTCAGGGGCCGCGGGCGGGCACGGCGGTCCGGGTGTAGAATCCCCCGACCTGACCGAACCCCTGGGACGTGCCGCAGCTCGCCCAAGCGCTTCGCCGACCAATTTCAGTGTCTCGCCGGGCTGGCCCGGCCTCGGTACAGACGGCAGCCAAGTCACTTTAGCTGCCGGTCGGAACCAACCATCGCGTCGTATCACCCAAGGCCGTCGAGCCTCCGGAATGCACGCGTCGCTTGCGGCAAGTTCTTGAGTCTTTCGCTCGCCTGCGCAAGGCCCGAATACTAACAGTGAATATCTATGGCAGCAATTGAGCCGCAAGGCCGGATGCAACCCCGTTGACTCAGACCAATCCAACCACCGCCTTGCCCCTCGCGATCGCGGATGATCGCGGCCCGGCCGTCGCCCTGGTCCGGGTCGACTCCGAGTCGGTTGGGCAACGCATCGATAACTTCCTGGTCCGCCACCTGAAGGGTGTCCCGCGCAGTCACCTCTACCGGGTCCTGCGGCGTGGCGAGGTACGTGTCAATAAGGGCCGGGTCAAGGCCGACTACCGGTTGCAGGCCGGTGATCTCGTACGTCTCCCGCCCCTGCGGATGTCCGTGCCGACACAGCCGGTGCGGGCGCCTGAGCGCTCATTGGCCCGCCTGGCCGCGGCGGTCCTGTTCGAAGATGAGCGGCTGCTGGTGATCGACAAGCCCGCCGGGCTCGCCGTGCACGGTGGCAGCGGCTTGAGTTACGGCCTGATCGAGAACCTGCGCCAGTTGCGTCCGGGCGCCGAGTTGGAGTTGGTCCACCGGCTGGATCGCGACACCTCGGGCTGCCTGCTGGTCAGCAAGCGCCGCAGCACCTTACGCGACCTGCACCAGTTGTTGCGCGACGGTGACGTGGAAAAGCGCTACCTTGCGTTGATCTTGGGAGATCTGCCGAGCCAGACGCTCACCGTCGATGCGCCCTTGGCCAAGTACGGGCAGTCGGGCGGGGAGCGGGTGGTAAAAGTCGACCGGGTCGCCGGCAAGCCGGCCCGTACCCTATTCAAGCGGTTACGCCGCTTTGTCTGCAACGGTCCGCTCAGTGAAGTCACGGGGCGCGGAGTGGTGACCCTGGTCGAGGCGCGCCTGATCACCGGGCGTACCCACCAGATTCGTGTCCACGCAGCCCATCTGGGTGCGCCCCTGGCGGGTGATCCCAAGTACGGTGACTTCGAGGCCAATCGGCGCCTCAAGGCCGTGGGGCTCGATCGGCTCTTTCTGCACGCCGGGACCTTGAGTTTTCGCGCGTCCTACATGGCGCAGCAGCTCCGCGTGGACGCACCCCTGCCGGCGGAGTTGGAGCAGGTGCTCGTGCGTCTCGCCGCAGCAGCAACTGTCGAGGTGACCGGTTGATGAGCTTCGCATTGATCTGTTTCGATTGGGACGGCACATTGATGGACTCGCAGGCGCGGATCGTCAACTGTCTGTTAGCGGCCTTCGCGGATGCGGGCCAGCCGCCGCCCACCCGTGCCGCGGCCGCGGACATCATCGGTCTGGGGTTGGATGAGGCCATGGCACGGTTATGGCCGGCGGCCGACGCCGCGCAGCGGCGGCTGGTGGCAGGGCATTACCGGCAGCGCTTCCTGTTTGCCGACCAGACCCCCACGGCCTTGTTTCCGGGTGCACGCGAGACCCTCGAACGGTTGCGTGCGCAAGGCTATTTGCTTGCCGTCGCGACCGGCAAGAGCCGGCGCGGACTCGACCTGTCGTTGGCGGAGACTGGGCTTGCCGGCTTTTTCCAGGCCACCCGCTGTGCCGATGAAACCGCCTCCAAGCCGGATCCACGCATGCTCCTGGAGTTGATGGACGCGTTGGACGTGGCGCCGGCGCAGACCCTGATGATCGGTGATACCGAGTACGATCTGCACATGGCCGCCAATGCCCGCGTCGGTGCCTTGGCCGTCTGCTACGGAGTTCATACGCCGGAGCGCTTGCTGGCGTGCGGGCCGCTGGCCTGCGTGCAGTCGCTTGCCGCCATTCCGGACTGGTTAGGGACGCGTTCGCACGCTTCCGACCAGCGCCTTCACACCTGATCGACAGGGCCTCGACGTCGGGGCGGGTGTGAAACCCGTCCCGACGTCCGGCAACCGTGATCGACCCGGAAGCCGGCACGGCGTTCGCCGTAACCCTTTCGCATCATTTTCCGCGCATCATAGAGAGACCAGCGATGAATTGGCGATTCTGGAAACGCGACGACGCGCCGATGCCGGCGCCCGGTGACCCGGACTGGGAGCGGTCTTTGATCAATCGGATGGCCTTGGAGCATCTGCGCGACCAGCGCCGCGGCAGACGTTGGGGCTATATCTTCAAGCTTCTGATTCTGCTCTATTTGATTGGGATTTTGGGGGCCGCCCTGGCGCGTAATGCGTGGGAGGGCCTCAAGACCGGTGAAGATCATACGGCCCTGATCCAGGTCAAGGGGGTCATCTCCGCCGAGACGGCGGCAAGTGCCGACCGCGTGATCACGGCGTTGCGCGAAGCCTTCGAGGCGGACCATGTAAAGGGCGTCATCATCCGGATCAACAGTCCCGGCGGCAGTCCGGTACAGTCCGGGTATATCGCCGACGAAATTCACAGGCTCAAGGAAAAGTATAAGAAAGACAACGAGAAGGAGATGCCGGTCTATGCCGTGGCCGTGGATCTGTGCGCCTCCGGTGGCTACTACATCGCGGCGGCGGCGGATCAGATCTACGTGGACAAGGCGAGCCTGGTCGGTTCCATTGGCGTACGCATCGACGGTTTCGGTTTCGTCGATGCCATGAAGGACTTTGGGATCGAGCGGCGCCTGCTCACGGCCGGGGCCAACAAGGGTATCCTCGATCCGTTCTCCCCACTCCCCGAGTCGCAGCGGGAGTTCATACAGACGGTGTTGGACGATCTGCACCGGCAATTTATCGCCGCCGTCAAGACCGGACGTGGTGATCGCTTGAAAGGGGGGGAGGAGATCTTCAGCGGGCTCTTCTGGAGCGGCGATCAGGCGCTGGCATTGGGGTTGGCGGACGGCCTGGGGAGTTCCAGCTCTGTCGCGCGGGAACTGATCGGCGCCGAGACCCTGGTCGACTATACGAAAAAGAAGGATCTGCTCGAGAGCTTCGCTGAACGTCTTGGGGCGAACGTCGCCGGCGGCCTCCTGCAAGTGCTTGGCCTCGCGGATTTCGGCAGTCTGCGTTGAGGCCGGCGGCGACGGCCGCTGCGACGGCGATTGATTCCCTTTGCCTGGTAGGTTTATGCTCAGCCGACTGGACTCGCCGGTTCTTCCCCGTCGGCATCAAGACAGCGACGGGGGTACCGGGCTCAGTCCCACAGGCGGTCGGTGTTGAAAAGTGCCCGCAACTCGGGTACGGCTCGTGCCGGCGGGAACAGGACGTTTGGAGTCGAGCGCCACCATGTTTCTCCAATTTGTGCAAGATTTGCTGCGCAGTCCGCGTCTCTGTGAGGGTTCCGCTTGGGTCCGGCGCCAGTTCACGGCCGGCGAGAGCCTGACGACCGAGGGGCGCTTGGGTCAGTCGTTGTTCATTGTCGAGCGCGGCCGGTTGGCCGTGTTGGGGCGGGCGGAGCGTTCGAACCAGGCGACACTGGAGATCACGATTGCGGAATTGTCGGTCGGGGATGTCTTCGGCGAGTCGTCCCTGATTGGCGGCTATGAGAGTATCGCGACGGTGCGTGCCTTGACTGACGGCGGGGTGCTCCAGATCAACGGAGCTATGCTGATGATTTACCTGGATGACCATCCGGATCAGGGGTACCTGTTCTTTAAATATCTGCTTGCGTTGGAGCTTGATAACATGGCTAAAACGAACCGTGGAGTGGTGGATCTGTCCTCGTTCGGATTCAAACTGTTCGGAGTTGTCAGGCAGCCCTGAGTCGGCCCGCTGCAGGCATCGGCATCGATAGGCAAGCGGGGCGCGGCGCGATGTTCAAGGAATCACCGTATCCACTTGAAGATCTCCAGCGCTATTTCACGATCAGCTTGGCGATGACCGCGGCCGACCTTGAGGAGACTTTCCGAATACGCTATCGTGTCTATTGTGAAGAGTTCGGGTACGAGCCGCCGGAGCGCTTCCCAAACGGAATGGAGTTGGACGCGTTCGATGAAACCGCGACGCACTGTCTGATCACCCATAACGGATCAGGATTGGCTGCGGGCTGCGTGCGGATCTGTCCGGCATCCATAGGAACCGCCTTCCACTTGATGCCTTACGAGCGATTTTGCAGCGAGAGTGTCGATGAGGTTACGCATAGCGTTTTCCGGGCGCCCCGCGAGCGCATGTGCGAGGCCTCGCGTTTCGCTGTCGATGGGGTTTTTCGCCGCCGCTCCGGCGAGGCGCTCACCCGCTTTGGCGAGGCCTTGGCATGGGACCTTTCGGATTCGGAGCGGCGTACCTTCCCGCTGATCTCCGTTGGCCTGATGTTTGGGGCTGCGGTGATGGCAGAGCAGTTCAACCGTCCGCATGTGTTCGCGCTCATGGAGCCGTTCTTGCCGCGCTTATTGCGGCGTTTCGGGATCAGTTTTAATCGCGTCGGTCGCGATGTGGACTATCATGGAATAAGGGCAGTGTATTGTATCGATACCGATGCATTCGTGCTGGCCCTGGATCAGCAGTTCCGTCAGCTCTACGATTGGATCGCGGAGAGCATACAAGAATCGCCGCAGCAACCAGGCGTCGAGCATCTGCCTCCGACCTGCAGCAATGCGGAGCTGTGGTCAGGCGGAGAGGCGGTTGGCTAAGCGCTTGCTGGCCGCGTTGAATAGCATCATCCTGGTACCGCGTCCCGGCATGTCGACCACAACTGACCACTTTACCGAGGCGTTCTCACGCAACGTCGGCTGGCTGACGCCTGATGAGCAGCGGGTGCTGCGAACGAAACGGGTCGCGATTGCCGGACTTGGCGGCGTTGGCGGCAGCCATCTATTGACCCTCACGCGTCTTGGTGTCGAGCGCTTCACCATTGCTGATCCCGACATCTTTGAACCGGTCAATCTCAATCGTCAGGCCGGCGCCTATGTGAGCACCTGCGGTCAGTGCAAGGTCGAGGTGCTCGCCCGGATGGCGCGTGACATCAATCCCGATCTCGATCTGCGGACCTTCGACACGGAGATCGACGGGGGTAACGTGAGCGCGTTCCTGCATGATGCCGATCTTTATCTCGATGGGTTGGACTATTTCGCCGTCGCGGCGCGGCGAGCGGTCTTCGCCGCATGTGCAGAACGCGCCATCCCCTCGGTGACCGCGGCGCCCCTCGGCAT
>Ga0247835_1005222_pt1 | contig 10678 bp, 10 predicted proteins | sample LaCtaG_3_FD_189912 | JGI IMG/M metagenome (GOLD analysis project Ga0247835, IMG submission 189912) | Freshwater microbial communities from meromictic Lake La Cruz, Castile-La Mancha, Spain - LaCruzMarch2015_13.5m | ecosystem: Environmental > Aquatic > Freshwater > Lake | place: Spain: Castile-La... | reverse complement strand
CCTGGCGGCCATAGAGCACTGGAACCACCTGATCCCATCCCGAACTCAGAAGTGAAACGGTGTATCGCCGATGATAGTGTGGGGTCTCCCCATGTGAAAGTAGGTCACCGCCAGGGCCTTTTCCTGAATACCCCCGCGCCTTAGGGCCCGGGGGTTTTCTTTTGGCGGACCCACCAGCTGCGCTTTCCAGGTTGATCGCCGCCGCCGGGGTTGCGCTCGGCGCACCCTACGGTCGCGGTGCGGTCACTGCCCGGGGTCGCCCCCGGCGGCCGGTGCCGCCCCCGCCGGGCCGTTCAAGGCCGCGAGGAGTTGCGTCAACACCGCCGGCTCGATCGGCTTGACCAGGTGCCGATCGAAGCCCGCGACGCGCGACGCGTCCTTGTGCTGGTCCTGGCCCCAGCCGGTGAGTGCGACGATGACCGCGGCGCGGCCCGACGGGTGTTCGCGGATGAGCCGACAGGCGTCATAGCCGTTCAGCACGGGCATGCCGATGTCCAGCAGGATCAATTCCGGCTCGAAGGCGGCGGCCATCTCGACCGCCTCGCGCCCGTCGTGCGCGGTCCGCACCTCATGTCCCATCAATTGCAGGACCAGCGCCAGGCTGCCGGCGGCATCCACGTTGTCGTCCGCTACCAGCACCCGATGACAGGACGTACTGCGCGCCGGGTCGCGCGCGGGCGCTGCCGCCGCGGGTGGTGGTTCACCCAAGAGCGGCAGGTGGATGCAGACCTCGCAGCCGTGACCGGTACCGGCGCTCGTCACCGCAATGGTGCCGCCGTGCAGGGTGACGATCCGTTGGGCGAGCGTCAACCCCACCCCCAATCCGCCCTTGGACCTATCCCATGAGTGGTCCGCCTGGACGAACAGATCGAACACCAGAGGGAGCAGCGCGGGCGCAATGCCGATGCCGCTGTCCTGTACGCGAATGGCCACCTGGTCGTGCTCGCGCGCCACCTTGAGGTCGATCCGCCCCCCGGGCTCAGTGAACTTCGCGGCGTTGTTGAGCAGGTTCGCCAGCACCTGCGCCAGACGCAGCGGATCGCCCGTCAGGCGCAGCGGGTCCGCCGGCAGCGCGACGCCGAGCGCATGACGGCGCGCCTCGATCAGCGGTGTGCTGGTCTCCACCGCCCGTTTCACGACCTCGCCGAGGACGAGCGGCTCCTGTTGGATTTCAATCGTCCCGCGCCTGATGCGCGAGATGTCCAGGAGGTCATCGACCAACCGCGTCAGGTGTTCCACCTGACGCTCGATTACCTCCCCCGACCAGGTCAGGGTCGCCTCATCCGCCCCCGGCAGCCGCAGCAGGCGCGCCGCGTTCTTGATCGGGGCCAGGGGGTTGCGCAACTCGTGGGCGAGGATCGCGAGGAACTCATCCTTGCGCCGGTCGGCCTCGCGCAGGGACTCGTCGGTCGGCAGTCGCTCCGCGACCTCGCGGCAGCGGGCATTGGAGGAATCGATCGCCCGGCCCGGGCATTCTTCGCGGTCTTCCAGGAACCGGGCGGTCTCGGGCGCCCGTGGAACCGATGCGGCGTCTTGCGGCATGCCCGTCTCCGTAGTTATTTGGTGTCAGCGGTGCATCGGTGATCGACGCGCGTCGGCCGTGCGGGGCCTGGCCGCCGTGCATTGAAAATCGTTGTGATCTTTGTGTCCCTGTGCGGGAACTGCGCGATCCAGGCGCATCCGTGCGGCCCGCATTCAGGGCCCCCGCACGCGACTCCATCGCGGGTCCGGGACGTGCGGGACTGCGCTATTCCAACTTTCGGCGCGAGTTACCCTTGGAATTTTGATCCCATCGGCCGCCCCGATGCTATCCGTAACTATGCTCAGTGGCCCCTGGTGGATGCGGCGCGCGCGACCGACTGACGGTCTGCGCGCGCGGCCTGATCCGGGAGGCGAACCTGGCTCCCGCCAGCCTCCTGGGTGAGCCCCGCACGGCCCTGCGCGAGCGGCCGCTCACTTGAACCCCTGGTGCAGGCCCGCGACGCGCAAGCGGGCACGGGCGGCAACCTGGGCCTGGGGCTGTCGCTGGTCAAGGAAGCGGATGCGGAAACACCCGCGATCGGCAGGGCGGTCAGGAAGGTGAATGATCGGCCGCCGATGCCCGCCCGACAAAGACGTAATAGGGCACGCGCAACCCGGGCAGATAGGGCACCGGGGCGCGGTGCTCCGTGAGTTGATGCGCGGGCAGCAAGCGGCGCAACCGCCGCAGGTGGGCCGGGTTGGGGCGCACCCCGTCATGGGCGAACCAGTGCGGCCAGAACCAGCGGGTCAGGGCCCCGTGGCGGACCAGCCCAGGCGCGGGCGTCGGGTCCGAGACGTAGAAGTCGACCAGGCCCAAGGCGCCGCCCGGTTTCAGCATGGCCAGGGCGTTGCGCAGCGCCCCTTCCCAGTCCGGGATCATGGTGAGCGAATAGGAGAGGTAGACGACATCCACGGGACGGGCCGGGCGGTAGGTCACCGCATCGGCCTCCACCACCCGGACATTGGGCAGGCGGCGCGTGCGCCGCTGCGCCTGTTCCAACAGGGCAGGGCAGAGGTCCACCAGTTCGACCGACTCCAGGGTCGCCAGGCGCTCCCCCAGGAAGCCCAGGTTGCGTCCGGTACCGGCCCCCAGTTCGATCAGGCGCGCCCCGGGGGGCGGGGCCAATTGCCACATCAGCTCCGCACGACCGTGCAGCAGCCGCTCGCGGAAGGCGTCGTAGTGTTCGGCCTGGGGGCCGTAGAAGGCCTGCAGGCGGTCCGCCTGGGCGCCGCGCCTCGGTTGACCGCGCATCAGGCTGAGCAGCACCTGGGCATCGCTGCGGCCCATGGTCAGGCCCCCGCCAGGTCGGCGACATGGAAGCCGGCGTAGGTGTGGACGCGGTCCCGGCGCTGGAGGTCTTGTGCCAGGCGCGGGTAGAAGACCAGGCGCTCGTGCAGGCGCTCGCTGCCGACCTTGATCGCGTCGAGATAGCCGGGGGCGGCGTGGGCGCTGCGGAAGATGACCCGGGCGCGCGGCGTGGCGCGCTCCAGAATGGCGGTCCATTCCTCCGCGAGCGCCTCGGGATAATACGAACTCATCCAGTCCATGTGGTCGAGCAGCACGAACTTGGAGATGCGCTCGTGGGTCTGTTGCAGGAAGGCGGTCACGGTGCAGGTGTGCGGCACCACGCGCTCCGCCAGCCCCGCCTTCAGCGCCGCGAAGTTCGTCCGCTTCAGGTACTCGGGGCAGCAGGCCGTGGTGTAGCGTCCATTGAGGTAGACCATCCAGAAATAATTGGTCCAGACCGGCAGTTCGCGGAAGACGTATTCGACCGCCTCGCGGATGAAGCCCGCCACGCCGCGCTGGTGCTGCGCCTGGACTTGGCGGCGCTGGGCATAGGGCACGCCGAGCAGGCTCATGGTGAGCTGGCGCGAGAGGGTCCAGTTCATGCCCGCGCCCCACATCAGGGGCGCGACCTGGGTATCGTAGACGCTCCGCTGAGCCCTGATTGAGTCCGCCTGGAGCAACTCATCAATGCCGGCCGCCAACCGTGGGCGCACGCGCAGATAGGCGCGGAAGGCGCGCGCCACGGTCCCGGCGAGCCCCTGAAAATAGAAGCTCCCGTGCCCCGGGCTGAACCAGTGCAGACGCTCGTCCCAGAAGCCTTGCGCGAAGGGTGAAAGGTCGGCGCGCAGGGCCTCGAAGTAGAGGGCGCGCACCCGCTGGTGGACGCCGTCGCCGAACAGGGCGAAGAAGTCCTCGAAGGCGAGGTGGCGGATGCCGGCCAGTTTGAGTTCCAGGAGCGCCGTCTGGCGCGGATTGGCGTCCACCGCGTGGATGCGCCGGGGGCCGGCCAGGGCATAGTCCAGCACGTTGCATCCGGCACTCGTGATGACCAACAGGGTGTCGTCGGGCTTGAGCGCCAGGGCCAGGCGGTCGACCGCCGGGTCCTCCCAGCAGGTGTTGTAGACCAGGGAGCGGGAATAGATGGCGTTGAAAACGGCGTGGTCGATCCGGTCGCGCAGGGTAAGGGCAGCTTTCACGGCAGGGTTCCAGAGGCTCTTGGCGATGTCAGACCCGAGAGTCTAAAGACCGACGATGACCCCCAGGTGACGGAACTGCGACCGCCGCGTTGCGGACCCGACCACGCATCCCGGCAACCGCAAATCTCACGCAAAGACGCCAAGAACGCAAAGAAGAACAGAACGTTCCAAGCGCTGATCCGTCACCCGGCAGGTGCGGCTGCGACAGAGATAGGGCATTGAAAAACTTTGCGTCTTTGCGTCTTTGCGTGAAACAAATGCGTTCTCCCGGTTAACCCGCCCCTGCCAGGGCCAGCGCCGGGAGCGGCCCGCAGAGGCTCTCGGGAACGGCATCGGTCCAGCGCAGCAACTCCAGGCGACCGTCGTGGTGCTCCACCAGCGCGGTGCAGCTCTCCACCCAGTCGCCGCAGTTGCAGTAGAGGGTTCCGTTGAGCTCCCGGACCTCAGCGTGGTGGATGTGGCCGCAGATCATGCCGTCGACCCCGTGCCGCAGCGCCTCGGCGGCCACCGCCTGCTCGAAGCTGCCGATATAGCTCACCGCGTTCTTGACCTTGTGCTTGAGGTAACCGGCCAGCGACCAGTAGCGCAGCCCGAACCTTCGCCGCACCCGGTTCACCAGGCCGTTCAGGGCCAGCAGCTGACCATAGACACGGGAGCCCAGGCGGGCCAGCCAGACACCGCACTGGACCACGCTGTCGAAGCGGTCCCCGTGCAGCACCAGGAACCGTCGGCCGTCCGCGGTCTCGTGGATCACCTCGTCGCGGATCAGGACGTTGCCGAAGTCGGCCCCCAGGTGGGCGCGCAGGGGTTCATCGTGGTTGCCGGGGCAGAAGATGACCTGGGTGTCGGCGCGGGCCTTCTCCAGCACCGCCCGCACCACCGCGTTGTGGGCCTCCGGCCAGTAGACCCCGTGGCGCATCTCCCACAGGTCCACGATGTCGCCGACCAGATAGAGGTGCTTGCAGTGGGTGGAGTGGAGAAAATCCAGCAGATACCCGGCCTGGCAGCCGCGGAATCCCAGATGGACATCGGAGATGAAGATGCTGCGATATCGCAGGGGTTTGATGCGCTTGATGTCTGACATCGCAGTGCCGTCCTCGACGATGAGTTCGGCGTATGGTCGGAAATCCGTGTTTCCGCACCATGGTGGAATGATGAAGATGTCGTGAAGTCGCGGGAGGTCCGGTTCGCTACTGCCGACGACCACGCGCAGCCGCTCGATCGATGGTGATGGGGCGAGCGGCACGCGCGGCCGCTCCCCTGCTGAGCGCCCGCGGCGGTCGGAATTCCGCCACCGCCCGCAGCGCGAAGACCCAGCCGTCCACGTCGTCCCCCGCGCAGTGCTTGTCCTTCATTTATTGGACATCCGCGCTGAGCGCCAGGTGGTCGTTGAAGGCGCTGCGGTTCCAGTGAAGATCAGGTGAGGGTGGTGTCGAGCACCATCATCATGGCGAAGCCGCACATCAAACCTATGGTCGCCGGGGTTTGATGCCCGTTACGATGGGTCTGCGGAATCACCTCGTGCGACACCACGAACAGCATGGCGCCGGCGGCCAGCCCCAGCCCGGCGGGGTAGGCCAGCGCCAGCCCGCTGGACAGGCCCACACCGAGCAGGGCACCCAGGGGTTCGAGCAGGCCGCTGGCCGCGGCGACCAGCACCGACAACAGCGGCGCAAAGCCGGCCGCGCGGAGCGCGAGCGCCACCGCCAAGCCCTCGGGGATGTCCTGCAGGGCGATCGCGCTGGTCAGCGGCAGGCCGACCGCCAGGTCGCCCTGCGCAAAACTCGCGCCGATCGCCATGCCCTCGGGCAGGTTGTGCAGGGCAATGGCAAACACGAACAGCCAGATCCGGCCGCAGCGCTCGTAGCCCGGGCCGCAGGGCCCGGTGTGGTCGTGCTCATGCGGCGTGAACTCGTCGAGCCCGAGCATCAGCAGCACGCCCAAGGCCATCCCGAACACCACCACCGCGGCGCCGAGCGGCTTGCTGCCCAGCAGGGCGGCACCGGCCTCGAGGCCCGGCAGCAGGAGCGAGAAGGCGCTGGCGGCGAGCATCATCCCGGCCGCCAATCCCAGCAGGATGTCCTCCACGCGCTGCGGCAGGTCGCGCAGTACCAGCCCGGGCAAGGCCCCCAGTGCCGTTGCCGTCAACCCCGCGACCCCGCCCAGCATGGCCAGGCGCAACCCCGGGGCGGCGGTGCCGGCCAGCACCTGCGACAGGCTCTGGATCAACAGGGCGAGCACGGCCAACAGGGCGATTCCCAGACCCAGCGCAGCGAATCCATGCCGACGCGCGTGACCACGCAACAGCGGGATCCAACCGGGTCCAGGGTCCACCAGCGCTATCGTCAAGGGGGGTACACCGGCCTCGCCTCGGTCACCGGGCGTGCCTTGGCGATGCTATGGATAAATTTTAAGGAGGAAACAGGGCCATGATACTAATCCCCCCGTGGTCGGGCGACAAGCCCGACCCGCGCCCGCGGGCAGGCGCGGCTCGGTCGGCGGGCCGACGCCAAGCTGACCACCAGGGGCCGCTCAGTCCAACCACCGTCTACAGGTGCGCCATGCCGGGAATGCCAAAGAGGAAGGCGCTCAGTACGAGTCCGGCGACGGTCATCGCCGGTAGTAATGAGGTACAGGCAAACCGCGACGGCCACGACGGGCACCGTTGCGCCGAGGGCCTGGGTCGCCGCACCCCGGTCCACGTGGCGAGGCGTTCGCAGAGGCTATCCATGGGGCAGCCCCCGCCCCAGCCCGCCGCTGCCCGACCCGAGTTCTTGGGAGAGCCAGCGCCAATGCCGGGCCAGCCGACGGTAAGCACAACGTTGGGCGGCGTCACCGTCGTAATCCGGATGCAGGCACAGGGCCTCCAGGTGACTCACCACGGACTGCGCCAGGTCCTGGGAGCGCTGATACACGTAGCGGCGGATCAGGTCCCCGACGCGATGCTCCAGGTCTTGGGACGGGATCGCGCACAGAACCGGGACAGCGAGCGTATCGAAATCGTCAGTCATGCCAGTAGCCTCCTGAAAGAGTGAAGGTATCCGGCTGGCGGCGGGCGGGTCCGCGGCTGGCTGGCAAGTGCGTCTCTCGTCCGTAATGATAATCATTCTCATCTGTTTGTCAACCCACTTGTCAACCCTCCGGCCAACCCCTGGGCGGCATCGCTTGCGAAGGTCGACCGCCCGACTCCAATCGCAAATGCGAAGCGTTTGCATCTGCGGTGATCCAGACTTACAATGAGACGCATTCTCGTTTCCTACCCGAGTCCTGAGGTCGTCCCCAAATGTGTCAGTCCGCTGTCTCGTCCAGCCCCGTCCAGAGTCAGGAGCGGCGCCTCGTCCCTGATCCCCGGCCCGGCCCCGCAACGTTCGCCGTCGTCCTCGCGGTGGCCTTGGGTGCGACCGGCGGCGCCCGCGCGTACGACCTCAACGACAAGCTCACCATCGGGGGCCTCCTGGCGGGGGCCTTCCAGTGCCAACAGGTTTCAGGCCTCGCGGACGCGCAGAACCTCTGCCGGGGCGCCATGGCCTTCCAGCCGGAGCTGTTCTACAACCCGACCGAGCAGGACCAGTTCTTCGTCAAGTTCGGATTCGCGGCCGGCAACGGACTCGACGAAAACTCCCCCTTCGTCCTCGCGCCCTGGGCGGCGGACCTGGAGGACGGCGTGAAGAACATCAACGGGCGCGAGCGCAGCTATCTCCTGGAGGCCTGGTACGCCCACACCTTCAAGCTCGCCGCCGACCACAGCATCCAACTCACCGGCGGCATCATCGACCCGGCCTTCTATGTCAACGAGAACGCCTACGCCAACAACGAATATACCCAGTTCATGAACGAGGCCTTCGTCAATTCCCGCAACGCCTTTCTACCCGCCTACGATGGCGGCGGGGTCCTGGTGTGGAAATTCCGGGACTGGACCTTCAGCGGTATCGGCATGAACGTGGGCGAGAACGACGACGGCAACAACTACAACTACTATGCCGCCGAGGCCGACTATCGCTTGACGACCGCCCTGGGCGAGGGCAACTACCGGATCATGTATTCCGGCACCTCGCGGGCCTTCCTGGACCCCGAGGGCGAACAACGCGAAAAGAGGGCCGGTTGGGTGCTGTCCTTCGACCAGGCGTTCGGCCCCGTGGTCGGCATCTTCCTGCGCATGGGCTGGCAAAGCGACGCTGCCTTGATCGACCTCCAGAGCGAATACTCCGGCGGCTTCAACTTCAAGGGGACCGCGTGGGGCCGGGCGGCGGACAACATCGGCATCGCCTTTGCCTATCTGGAGGGACCCAATTGGAGTCCTGCGGTCGAGGGCGCGATCGTCGAGCCGCCCGATCCGCAGGTGGTCGACGGCACGGTCGAGGCGCCGGCGGAGGCCGCTCAGGTGCTCGCCCGCACCAACGTCTTCGAGGCCTATTACCGCTTCGCCTTCAACGACTACCTGGCCCTCAGCGCGGATGTCCAGTACATGAAGGACAAATACCGCGAGGGCGACGACGTGGACGGCTGGGTCTTCGGGCTGCGGGCGGTCGCCGAATTCTGAACCCGCGTGAATCATCGAACCCTTGAGTCAACCATGACCACAACGCCCAAAGGCTTTCCCCTGATGATGGCCGACGAGGGGGTCGCGGTGCGCATCCTCGCACTGCGCGGCGGCAAGGGCCTGTCGTTGCGGCTCACCGAACTGGGGCTCAATGTCGGCGCCGAGATCCAGGTGCTCCAGCGCCAGGGCGGCGGCCTGCTGGTGGCGCGGGGCGAGGCGCGCATCGCCTTGGGCGGCGGCATGGCCGCCAAGATCGTCGTCGCGCCGGTATGAACAAAGGTCGATCAGTAACGACTCAAGAACAAGCTAAACACAAACACGTTCGTTGTCGTTGTCGTTGTCGTGATCGTAATCGGACAAGCGATGCGATTTTGCGTGCGAGAGAATCCGGGGCGCTACGATAATCTCGACAACGACAACGACAACGACAACGACAACAATGGCGCGAACAGCACTCCCGAATGAACTTTACTACGTACTGGTGAACCGTTCCTAATCTCGGTCCACGCACCCCCGCTGCCAAGCAGGTTGAATAGCATGTCGATAACGCTCAGAGAGATGAAGGCCGGCGATCAGGGCCGCGTCCAGGACTACGCGAGGGGCGGCCGACCCTATCGCCGCAAGCTCCTCGCCATGGGGCTGACCCCGGGGGTCGAGTTCCAGGTAGTGCGGGTGGCGCCCATGGGCGATCCGGTGGAGGTGCGGGTCCGCGGTGCCTCGGTCAGCCTGCGTCGGGACGAGGCGGCGGCCCTGCAAGTGGAGCACTTGTCATGAGCAACAGCGACCAGAAAGTCCGGGACAGCGGCGACGCCAAGTCGTTCACCATCGGCGTCGTCGGCAACCCCAACTGCGGCAAGACCACGCTTTTCAATGCACTCACGGGCTCCCGCCAACGGGTGGGCAATTGGCCGGGGGTGACGGTGGAGCGCAAGACCGGGCGCTACCGCTTTCAGGGCGTCGAGTTCAACCTGGTGGACCTGCCCGGTACCTATTCCCTGGACGTGAGCGATCAGGAGGTGTCGCTCGACGAGCGTATCGCCCGCGACTTCGTGCAGGCCGGTGAGGCGGACCTGATCCTCAATATCCTGGACGCCGCCAACCTGGAGCGCAACCTCTATCTCAGCACCCAGTTGATCGAGACCGGCCGCCCCCTGGTGGTCGCCCTCAACATGATGGACGTGGCCCGTGAGAAGGGCCTGCGGATCGACGCGGCGGGGCTCGCGCAACGGCTCGGCTGTCCGGTCGTGCCCGTGGCGGCGGCGAGCGGGGAAGGGGTTGCGGACCTCAAGGCGGTGCTCCTGCACGCCACGACGGCGCGGCCCGTCCCAAGCCTGGCGATCACCTATGATCCGCTGATCGAGTCCGCCATCGCCGCGCTGCTGCCGCGGGTCACGCCCATCGCGGCGACCGCGGGGACGCCGGCGCGCTGGCTCGCCACCCGCCTGCTCGAAGGCGATGACCTGGCCCGCCGCCTGGCGGGCGATGCGATCGGTGCCGACGAGGTGCAAGGTCTGCTGGGCGTGCGGGCGGACGACGTGGACATCCTGCTGGCGGACGCCCGCTACGGGATCAGCCATGCCTTGACCAAGGCGACCGTGGTCAAGACCGGCGAGGTCTCTCGCAACCGCTCCGACGCCATCGACCGCGTCATGCTCAACCGCGCCCTGGGGATCCCGATCTTCCTCGTCGTGATGTACCTGATGTTCATGTTCACCATCAACATCGGCGGGGCCTTCATCGACGTCTTCGACCAGGCCGCGGGGACCATCTTCGTGGACGGCACGACCCAGGTGCTGACCGGCCTGGGCGCCCCGCAGTGGCTGATCGTGCTGCTCGCCAACGGGATCGGCGGCGGGATCCAGGTGGTCGCCACCTTCATCCCGATCATCGGCTTCCTCTACATCTTCCTGTCGGTACTGGAGGACTCCGGCTACATGGCGCGGGCGGCCTTCGTGATGGACCGCTTCATGCGCACCATCGGCCTGCCCGGCAAGGCCTTCGTGCCGCTGCTGGTGGGTTTCGGCTGTAACGTGCCGGCGATCATGGCCAGCCGCACCCTGGAGAATCAGCGCGACCGCATCCTCACCGTACTCATGGCCCCCTTTATGTCCTGCGGGGCGCGCCTCCCGGTCT
>Ga0247835_1005218_pt1 | contig 10685 bp, 10 predicted proteins | sample LaCtaG_3_FD_189912 | JGI IMG/M metagenome (GOLD analysis project Ga0247835, IMG submission 189912) | Freshwater microbial communities from meromictic Lake La Cruz, Castile-La Mancha, Spain - LaCruzMarch2015_13.5m | ecosystem: Environmental > Aquatic > Freshwater > Lake | place: Spain: Castile-La... | reverse complement strand
GGGTGGCCCGGCTCAGTGGCTGGTCTGGGTCGGTTACTGCCCACTGATCGGCAATACCTGCGATTCGCGGGGTACGTCACCGCGACGGCGAATCCGCTACCCCGCGCGGCGTTCCGGAGTCCATAATCGCTCTATGGCCGAGCACGATCAGTCTTACAAACTCCTGTTCTCCCATCGCGAGATGGTCGCTGATCTGGTCCGCGGATTCGTGCGTGAGGACTGGGTGGCGGGGCTGGACTTCGACACCCTGGAGCGGGTCCGCGAGATCGGCGTCAGCCACGACTTGCGCGAACGCGAAGACGACATCATCTGGCGCCTGCGCTGGGGCGAACGCTGGCTCTATGTGTATCTGCTACTGGAATTCCAGTCCACCGTCGACCGCCTGATGGCGGTGCGGCTGCTCACCTACGTTGGACTGCTGTACCAGGATCTGGCCGCCGCGGGAGAGTTCCCGGCGGGCGGTCCCCTCCCGCCGGTGCTGCCCATTGTGCTCTACAATGGCCAGGATGCCTGGACGGCCAAGACCAGCCTGGCCGACCTGATCGAGCCAGACCTGCCGGAGCACCTGCGTCACTGGCAGCCGCAAATCCGGTATCTTCTGCTGGAAGAGCGCCGCTACGCCGACGCCGAGCTGGCGGACCTGCGCAATGTCGCCGCCGCGCTGTTCAGGCTGGAGAACAGCCGTGCACCGGAGGATATCGAACGGGTCGTGGCGAGTCTCGTCGACTGGCTTGCGGCCCCGGAGCAGGCCGCCTTGCGGCGGGCCTTCGTGGTGTGGCTCAAACGGGTCCTGCTGCCGGCGCGGGTTCCGGGTGCAGACATCCCCCATGTCATCGAATTACAGGAGATGCAGGCCATGTTAGCCGAACGGGTCAAGACTTGGACCACACTGCTGTTTCCTTGGCCGCGGTGCCTGGAATCGGCCCGCCCACCGCGGGCACGATCCGATCGGGCCGCGGCAAACCCGGCATGCGGCGTTTGTTGATTTGACCAGACCGCCCGCGGCTGTTAGAACGGCGCCGGTCTTCACCCAGCACCAGGACGGCCTCTCACGATGTACCCGAACCTCGCGCGACCAGGGCGCCTCGCCGCGTCACTGCCCCTACTTCTTGCCCTCACCGCCGGAGCCATCGCGGTCCTGGGCTTCGCGCCCTTCGCGTTCTTTCCGGTCGCGGTCATTGCGCTCGCCCTGCTCAACGCCGCGCTGGCGCAGGGATCGGCCCGCGCCGGCTTCCTGCGCGGTTATGCCTTCGGCCTTGGGCTCCTGGGCTTCGGGGTCTTCTGGATCCGCATCAGCCTGAACGAATTCGGCAACATGGACGCCTGGGCCGCCAATCTGCTGATGATTCTCTTCATCGCCCTGATGGCCATTTACTACGGACTGGTCGGCTGGCTCGCCCGCGCCCTGTACCGCGGTCCCGCCTGGACCGTCCCCGTGCTCCTGCTGCCGGGCCTCTATGTCCTGTTCGAGTGGCTGCGCGGCTGGCTCTTCACCGGCTTTCCCTGGCTCAATCTGGGCTATACCCAGATCGATGGGCCGCTTTCCGGCTATGCGCCCATCCTCGGCGTCTACGGCCTGAGCCTGCTCACGGCCCTCTCGGGCGGACTCCTGTGGGGCCTGATCCGTTGGGGCTGGCGTGCGCGGGCGGCGGCCGGGGCGGGTCTGGCGGCACTCTGGCTGGGCGGGCTTGCCGTGCAGCAGATCGAATGGACAGCGCCGGTTGGCACGCCCTTCCAGGCGACCGTGATCCAGGCGAACATCCCCCAAGCCATCAAGTGGGAACCGGAGGCGCGGATCGGCATCATGGAGACCTATGTCGACCTGACCCTGCCGCATCTGGACTCGGACCTGATCCTGTGGCCGGAGACGGCCATCCCGAATTTCCTGCATGAGGCTCGGGACCCGCTGCTCGACCCGCTGGCCGAGCGGGCGCGCGCGACCGGGACCGAGATCGTGCTCGGCATTCCGGTCCTGGATCTGGAAGCCGAGCGCTACTACAACGGACTGGTCAGCATCGGCAGCGTTGAGGATCTCTATACCAAGCGCCATCTGGTGCCCTTCGGTGAATTCCTGCCGTTTGGCGCCTGGCTCGGCCCGCTGATCACACTGTTCGAGATCCCGATGTCGGACTTCAGCGCGGGCGCTGCCCCGCGTCCGCTGCTGCGCGTCGGCCAGTGGACTGCCGGGGCCTCGATCTGTTACGAGGACGTGTTCCCGGCCGAAGTCGCGCAGGCGCTGCCGGAGGCCCAGTTCCTGATCAACGTCAGCAACGATGCCTGGTTCGGCGACTCGCTGGCACCCCATCAGCATCTGGAGATGGCCCGTATGCGCACCATCGAGGGCGGCCGACCCATGGTGCGCGCAACCAACACCGGGGTCTCGGCGATCATCGACTGGCGCGGTCGCGTGCTCAATCAGGTCCCGATCTTCGTTCGCGGCACCGCCAGTGCGCAGGTGCAGCCGCGGGCCGGTGCCACCCCCTTTGTCCGGTTCGGCAACTGGCCGGCACTCTTACTCGCCTTGGGGCTGGTCGGCGCGGGCCTCTTGATCGGCCGCCGCGGTACTGTGTGAGCCAGGGACGATCGAGCCGGGTTATGATGGTTGTATCGTTTCGCCGAAGGACGCCGCCGTGCAGGCCCTGATTACTTTTTTTGTTGAACTGTGCCTGCTGCGCCGGGGCCCCCAGGATCTGCCCGCCGCCCCGGTCCTGTTCTGGGTCACCCTGGTCATCGATCTCGGTGCCGGGCTGCTGGTGGGCCTGGTCTCGGGTCTGAGCCTGGGTCTCGGCCTGGTGCAGGGGATCGCCGAACTCGCCCTGACCCTCGGGCTGCTCTATGCCGGCCTTTACTTCACCGGTCATCTCGGGCGTTTCATCCAATCCGCCACGGCGCTGCTCGGCAGCGGCGCCCTGATCGGCTTCCTCGCCGTGCTGCCGTTGTCCATGAATCCGCAGGGCGGTGAGGAGTCCAATGTCGCGACCCTGGGTGCCTTTCTCCTGCTCACCCTGGTCGCCTGGAGCATGGTGGTGACCGGTCACATCGTCCGGCACACTTTCGGGATCAGCCTGCGCCAGGGCGTGGCCGTGGCCATCACCTTCGAGATTTCGGCCATCCTGCTGATCGGGGCTTTCCTGGGCGGCGCCTGAGCGACGTCTCGGTCGTTGTCGTTGTCGTAATCGAGTTCGGTTGATGATCCCTGCGGGTATGCGTTGGTCCCGTGCGTGTTCCGGCTCGCCGGGTGCGTCGTCAGGCCATCCTGGCCTGACACCGTCAGGGCTGGAAGCCCTGACTACGCACACTGCTGGCCGGGATTACGATCAAGGCCGAATCGCTTATCCGACTCCGATTACGACAACGACAACGACAACGACAACGAGTGTATTCGTTGTTTAACTTATTTCTGACTCGTTACTGAAGAGGATAGATCGCTATGCACCTGCACATCCTCGGGATCTGCGGAACCTTCATGGGCGGGATCGCGCTCCTCGCGCGCGCCCAGGGTCATCGGGTCACCGGCTCCGATGCCCAGGTCTATCCGCCCATGAGCACGCAGCTCGAGGCGGCCGGCATCACTCTGATGGAAGGTTATGCCGCCACACACCTGGATCCCGCTCCGGACGTGGTGGTGGTCGGCAACGCCATGCGCCGCGGCATCCCCGTGGTCGAGTCCATGCTGGATCGGGGCCTGCCCTATTGTTCCGGCCCGGACTGGCTGCGCGACAACCTGCTCACCGGACGCTGGGTGCTCGCGGTAGCCGGCACCCACGGCAAGACGACGACGGCGAGTATGCTGGCCTGGGTGCTGGCGGACGCGGGTCTCGATCCCGGGTTCCTGATCGGCGGTGTCCCCTTGGACTTCGGGGTCTCGGCTCGCCTGGGCTCCACGCCGTTCTTTGTGGTCGAGGCGGACGAATATGACACCGCCTTTTTCGACAAGCGCTCCAAGTTCGTCCACTACCGACCGCGCACGGCGATCCTGAACAACCTGGAGTTCGATCATGCCGACATCTTCGACGATCTGGCCCAGATTCAGCGCCAATTCCACCATCTGGTGCGCACCGTCCCCGGCGCCGGGCTGCTCATCCACCCCAGCGACGAACCGGCGATGGACCAGATGCTGGCGATGGGCTGCTGGACGCCGCGCGAGACCTTCGAAATCTCAGCGACCGGCGGTCAGGGTTGGAACGCCCGTCTCATCGCTGCCGACGGGTCCCGCTTCGAGGTCCTGCTGGACGGTGTCCCTCAGGGTGAGATCCAATGGAGCCAGACCGGGCTACATAACGTCAGCAACGCCCTGGCGGTGCTGGCCGCGGCCCGCCATGCCGGCGTGCCGGTCGCGGTCGGCATCGACGCGCTCGGGCGCTTCAAAGGGGTCAAACGCCGCATGGAACTGCGCGGAGAAGCGCGCGGCGTTCGCGTCTTCGACGACTTTGCCCACCACCCGACCGCTATCGCCACCACCCTCCAGGGGCTGCGCCGCCAGGTCGCCACGGCGCGCATCCTCGCCGTGCTGGAACCGCGCTCCAACACCATGCGGCTCGGCGTGCACAACGCGGAACTGGCGGCCTCACTGGCGGATGCGGATCTGGTCTATGTCCACGCGCCCAGGGATCTGGGGTGGGATGCGGCAAGCGTCTTCGCCGGGCTGGGCGAGCGGGCGGCCGTTTTCGACCGCGTGGACGCCATCGTGGCGCGGGTGGCCGCGGAGGCGGCCGACGGCGATCAGGTTCTGGTCATGAGCAATGGGGGGTTCGGGGGGATTCATCAGAAGTTGCTGGATGCGCTCGGGGCTCAGTACGACGGCTAGCCCTCCATCCGATCACGCCCCGCCGCCTTGGCCAAGTAGAGTTTGCGGTCCGCGGCCTCGATCAACGCATCCGCCGTTTGCCCTTGGGCTTCACAGATACCCCCGCTCACGGTCAAACGCACCCGGGGATCAGCCCAGGTCAGGGCCTTGACCGCGATCCGCAACCGCTCGGCCAAGAGCATCGCCCCGCGCCGGTCGGTATAGGGAAGGATCACCAGAAACTCCTCGCCCCCGTAGCGACCGACCAAATCCGCCTTGCGGCCGACGCGCAGCAAGGTCGCGGCAATCTTGATCAGGACCTCATCGCCCATCGCATGTCCAAAACTGTCGTTGATCACCTTGAAGTGATCCAGATCGATCAGGATGATGGCGCATGACTGGTCAGGGTAACGTTGGACCCGCTCAAGTTCCATGGTGAGCCGCTCAAACAACGCGCGCCGGTTGGCGATCCCGGTCAGCGGATCGGTCAGAGCGGCTTGGCGCAGTTCATTTTCGACGGCCTCCAATCGGTGCAACAGGTGGCGGGCGCCGATTCCGGCAACGCCGATCAGGCCCAGGCTGGCCAAACCGATCCACAGCAGCCGGACCCTGACGTTATCGATCAGGCGCTGAAGGAACTCGGGGCTGGAATAAAAGGTCGCCAGCCCGATCAATTGATGACTGTGCGGGTGATAGAGCGGAATTTCGGCGACGAAACAGGCCGCGCAGGTCGCGGCCCCGGCGCTGATATCCAGGCTCCCCGGGGGCGCGTCGATCAGGTCGTAGTCAAGGAGCAGGTCGATCCGGCGGATAAAGGGCGTCCCGGTCGCGGGGTCTTTGATCAGCAAGATGGAGCCCAACGTGGCCCGCAGTTCAGTCTCCAGGGTCCCCTGCTCACAGCGATCGCCGAACAAGCGCTCCAGACTCCGGCTCTCGGCCTGCGCCAGCGCATGGGAGCGGCTGGCGGCGTCCGCCCGCAGCAGGGGCTCGATGACCAACAGCCAATGGGCCGCGATCACCCCGGTGAGCAGGACCCCGAGCAAAGCGAAGATCAGGGCGAGGTGTCCCTCGAAGCGGAGGGTCCCGCTGCCGGCAAAGCCCGTGTTACTCATAGGTTCGGGCGACCTTCAGGAAGAAGGGTTTGAACCGGACCCCCGCCCGCCGCGCCTGGGGCGCGTTGATGTAAGGCAGAACCCGATCGGCCACATAGAGACCAGCCACCGCGCCGGCCTCCAGGTCCCCGGCGAAGGGTGAAAACACCAGAGTCTGCAGGCGCTCCGACCAGGCCCGCAGGCGGGCACCTCCGACCGCGACACTGGTGACGAAGATGCCGCCAACCGCGGTCACGGGGTACTGGTCGAGCGCGTCGGCCGACAGTGCCTTGATGCGTAACCTGCGCCCCCGCACTTCGCCGACATCTTCCAGTCCGCCAACGGCCTCACGGGCATCCGCGGCGGCCCCCTGGTAGACCACCAGCACCTGAAGGGTTCCATCCGCGGCAAATCGGGAATCGAGTGATTCCACGGCGCCGAGGACCGCGGGGAAGATCTTCAATCCAACCCGCAAGCGCTGTTCATCCTCCTGCCACAGGGTTGGATCCGCCGCCCGAACCGCCTGGACCCAAGCCAAGAGCCACAGGCCGCAGCAGACCAACGACCAGACCCGGGCGCGTACCGACGGGTTCAGGCGTGGCCCGCGCATCAGAAGGCGTAGCCCGCCGAAAGCCACCAACGGCGTCCAGGCTGCGGATAGTCCTGGGGATAGACCAGATCCACATCCGCGACCCGGGTCGGAATATCCGGAAAGCGCTGGTCCGCGTCGGTCAGGTTCTTGACGCCGACCGAGAGGAATGGCCCGACGCTGGCCCGACGGTAGTTGAGCGTCAGATCCAGTGACCCATAGCCTGCCAGCGGTTCGCGGGTGTCGGACGCCACCCGACTGCGCTCGCCGACATAGCGCAATTGCAGGGCAGCCGTCCAGTCGTCCGCCACGCGCCACAGCAGGGCGAGATTGCCGAGGAGATCGGTGCCCCCAGGGAGCGCCGTATCGCTACCGGTCCGGACGGCATTCACATAGGAGAGATTGGCATCGATCTTGACGCGGGCGCTCAGCCGCTGCTGATACTCCAGTTCGACTCCGGACAGATGGGCATCGGGGTTATTGACGTAGCCGTTCAATCCGACATAGTCGAAGCTGATGGGCCAGGTCAGGTCGGAGTAAAAGAGAATCAGCCGCGTCTCCCAACTGGGCTGCTTCAGGATGTAGCCCACCTCATAGGTGGCGATTTCACTCGCCGCCAGCGGCCCCTGTCCGGGGTATTCCAGTTCATAGAAGGTCGGAGGACGGAACGCCTGCGCGTATTGAAACTTTAGGATGTTTCTGGAATCGAGGCGCCAGACCGCGGCCAACCGGGGGCTCAGGTAGGCATCCAGATCGCTGTAGTCATCGTAGCGCAGGCTGCCGGTGAGCGCGACCTGCTCGCCGACGCGGAACACATCCTGAATGATCCCACTCAGGATCCGCCGCTCCCGCGTCGTGTCCAACCAGGTGGCGGCGATCGGAAAGGGCAACGCGGGCCAGTCCCAGCTCGCGTCATGGATGTCGATCCGGCTGGCTTCCAGACCGAACAGCAGGTCATGGCGGGGCTCCGGCCGCCAGTGCAGATCCGCCGCACCCAAGTAGCGCGTCTCGCGGTACCGCTGATTCATATCGATCGGCTGCTCGGCGAGGTAGCCCGCGGGAAAGACATAGAGTCCGTCGCGTTCCCGCTCGTATTGGAGGCCCTCCAGGCGGACGCGGGCACTCAGCATTCATGCCGGTCTTGGTCGCCAGTTGGGTCTGATCGTCCAGCAGCGCCAGCAGATCCTGGAGATCCCGATCGTCGTCCGCCCCGCGGTCACCTGCAGTGGCTGCGCCGACGACGAGCACCAGACCCAATGCGAAGATCGGCCGCCGCCCGGCGTGTCGACTCAGGGCGCAGCCACGTAAAGCCGCCGATCTTGGCGCCGATGCGGTCATGAGGACATCAGCGCGGCGCTGCGGGGGCCGGAAAGCAAGGCGCGCCGCAGTCCGGACGGCCGCGCTGCGCCGTCACCCGGACCCAAGTCCGGCCTGCTGTCCGGCCTCAATCCGCCGGGCTCAGATCCAGACCCAGATTGCTGTAGCGCAGGCGCACGAACATCGAGTAGGCATAGGCGAAGATCGCCACCAGGAAGCCCAGGATGTCGACCACCGAGAAAAGCCCCTGCCGATCGATGACGAACCACAGGATGGACAAGGCGATACCAGCCAGCAGGACACCCAGCACAAAGAGCGGCGCCAAACCCGCGCGCATTGACTGCAACCCCCTCAATTGCCGTGAAACCGGTCGCTCGCGCGGGACGCCCCCCACGCGTTCGCGCGCGCCCAGCACCGCCTTGCGGTGGGCCAGCGCCCGATAAACTAACCAGGCGCCGAAGAGCACACAAACCGCCCCAAAATAATATTTCATCGCCGTTTAACCCGATAAGACCAGACTGTAGACCGAAACGAACAGCGACGGGCGCCGGGGCCCGCCGCTGTAGATCCGATCGTACCTGCGGTCGGCGGACTCAACAAGCGGATTACACGACGGTTCAGTCATCATACTCCCCCGCCCGCCGCGCATCCCCGCGCACCCGGTCCGCCGGATAGCGCTGCTCGTTGATAGCGATCTTGCGGTAGGCGGCGGCGATGGGGTCGATGTCCAGACGCTCGCAGAGACGCAGGATGTAGATCAGGCAGTCGGCCAGTTCCTGCGCCACCTGCTCTTTTTTCTCCGGACTGAGCGTCCGGCTTTGCTCCTGGGTGAGCCATTGGAAATGTTCCAGCAACTCACCGACCTCCCCCGCCAGCGCCATCGACAGATTCTTGGGCGAATGGAATTGCTCCCAGTCGCGCTCTTGGGCGAAGCGGACCAGGCGGGCGTTCAGATCGTCCAGACAATCCATGACCCTCAGCCCTCGGCCAGCCGCAACCGGGCGCGGCCAATTGCGGCACGCACCTGGGCGGGCGCCGTGCCGCCCAGATGATCACGGGCGGCGACCGACCCTTCGAGGGTCAGCACGGCATAGACATCGGGTTCGATGCGCTCGGAGAATCCCCGCAATTCATCGATGGTCAGCTCGGCCAGGTCACGCCCCTCGCGCACCCCCAGCGCCACCGCCTTGCCGACGATCTCGTGGGCGTCGCGAAAAGGGATGCCCTTGCGCACCAGATAGTCCGCGAGGTCGGTGGCAGTGCTGAAACCTTGAGCCGCGGCCGTGCGCATCCGCTCGCGCCGGCAGGTGACCTGCCCCATCATCTCGGCATACACCTTGAGACAACCCTTGAGGTTGTCGACCGTGTCGAACAGCGGCTCCTTGTCTTCCTGATTGTCCTTGTTATAGGCCAGCGGCTGACCCTTCATCAGCGTCAGGAGGCCCATCAGGTGGCCGAAGATCCGTCCGCTCTTGCCGCGCACCAGCTCCGGCACGTCCGGGTTCTTTTTCTGGGGCATAATCGAGGAGCCGGTGCAAAAACTGTCGGACAGGTCCACAAAAGCGAACTGTGCGGAGGCCCAGAGGATCAGTTCCTCCGAGAAACGCGACAGGTGCATCATCAGGATGGCCGCGGCGCCGGTAAACTCAATGGCAAAGTCGCGATCCGACACGGCGTCCAGTGAGTTCTCGGCCGGGTGGTCGAAACCCAGCAGTCGGGCGGTCAGGTGACGGTCGATGGGGTACGTGGTGCCGGCCAGCGCGGCCGCTCCGAGCGGCATCACGTTGACGCGACCGCGGCAATCGGCCAGCCGGGCGCGGTCACGCTCCAGCATCTCGAACCAGGCCATCATGTGATGACCGAAGGTGATCGGCTGGGCGACCTGGAGGTGAGTGAAGCCGGGCATGACGGTGTCCGCCTCACGCTCGGCCAGCGTCAGCAGGGCCGCCTGCAGGCGGGCGATGGCGATCCGGATCAGGTCGATCTCGTCGCGCAGCCACAGCCGCACGTCGGTAGCGACTTGGTCGTTGCGTGAGCGGCCGGTATGCAGGCGTTTGCCGGCGTCGCCGATCGCCTCGGTGAGCGCGGTTTCCACGTTCATGTGGACGTCTTCCAGGGGAATCGACCAGGTGAACGCGCCGGCATCGATCCGCGCCCGCACGGCCTCGAGACCAGTAACGATCTGGTCGCACTCGGCCTGGCTCAGGATGCCTTGTCGGGCCAGCATGGTGGCGTGGGCAATGGAGCCCTGGATGTCGTAACGATAGAGACGGCGATCGAAGTCAACCGAGGCGGTGAACGCTTCGACAAAGGCATCGGTAGGGGCGTTAAAACGCCCGGCCCAGGGCTTTGCGGCCCCGGCGCTGGAGTTGTGGCTTGGCTCGTGCATCGAGAAGTCCGACCGGTGGGAAATGAGGCATTCTACATGCGCCCCCATCGGGGCTGGACCGGAAGGCGTGCAAAACCCCTTTGATGATGTCGAAACACCCCTGCCACAGCGCGGGTTTTCGCCCGATTTCTGTCGGCTGGACATGACCGTCGGTGTGGTTCTGGCCACTCAATTGCTCGGCATCAGCCTGGTTCTGGCATCCCACTGCCGGATCGCCGAGGTCTGGGGACGCCTGGGCCCCATGTCACTGTTCATGCTGATCTTCTCGTTACTCGCCTGCAGCGCCCTCTGCGGCTTGCGGCCGGTACTGCGACGCATTGAAGATCGCGCGGCGGCGCTGCTGGCCTGGTTGATGCTGATGGCCGTTGCCGCCCTGGTGACCTGGGGCGCGTACGCGTTTCCGCAAGAGACACTTCGGGTTCAGGTCTTCCCGGACGAGGGGCTCGTCGCGACCCTCGTCCGCAGCCTGGGCATCAGCGCAATCCTCGGGGGGATGTTACTGCGCTATCTTTA
>Ga0247835_1005215_pt1 | contig 10687 bp, 7 predicted proteins | sample LaCtaG_3_FD_189912 | JGI IMG/M metagenome (GOLD analysis project Ga0247835, IMG submission 189912) | Freshwater microbial communities from meromictic Lake La Cruz, Castile-La Mancha, Spain - LaCruzMarch2015_13.5m | ecosystem: Environmental > Aquatic > Freshwater > Lake | place: Spain: Castile-La... | reverse complement strand
CAGACATGCTGCAGCAAGGCAGTCATGAACTGTGTGCAAGCCGATGCTCACGTGGGGTTGCCAGGTGAGACTTGAAGATGCACGTGCTGAGAGCTGCCGCCACGCGGTATTTAGTGACGGCATCCTTGAACGGGAGACGACCCGCGGATTTGCTCAGTCAGCGTCCAGACGCACCGCCGGCGTCCCGTTGTGGGCCTGACCCATGGACTTGTGCACCTGCCAGCTGACCTGGCTGCCAATAGAAGTGGCCCCGAGGGTGTGACTCGGGCCCGGCATTACCAGGCTGGCGACTTGCGATCAGTCCTGCGGCTGTTGCTCCCTGCCGAGATGCAGTTGCGATGGAGTGCTGACAGCGCGCGACTGGCCTGTTGTGGTTGTCATTGTATTCGGGATTTTGACTGAGTTAAGCCGATGAGCGGCTGGTCTCACCTGACACACCACGGTCACTACACCAGTGACTCGGATCCGCTCACAGGCGGGCCCGAACTCATCCCGGCCGTTGCAGGCTCGGCCCCGGGAGGTCCAATGCATGAAAAGGGAGTCCTGTGGTGCAGCCAGTTGCACCCGACTGCCTTGGAAGGTCTCAACGACTGAGTCGACCACCGCCCCTTGGTTGCTGGCCTGCTGTTGGGGGGGGGGCGGTGCCCAAATGGGCATCCTGCGGCGTTCAATACGTCCCTGACTTGGAGGGTCCGTCCCGCAATCATGATTGAAGTTCAGCTTACTGGCTCGGATGGGCGTGTTAAGCGTCGGGCATGTTGATATCCCGGGGCCAATCATCCGAGTGAACCTTTTCCACAGTCCGGCCGATACAAGGGCGCTGGGCCGGACCCTGCATCAGTCCTGCCAGCAGAGTGCCTCCTACTGGGGAGGATGCTGATTGCTCACGCCGGCGCAGGAAGAATCGACATCAACCGCGGGTCGTGTAGGACTGGAAAGGGCAACCTGCGCCCACCGGGTGTTCCCAACAATGTGTGGGATCCTCAGAAGAGGCGCCGTCAGGTTGTGTGACCGAAGTAATGAAAAGGGGTCCTTGATTGGCACAGCACCAGCAGAATGGACATGCAGTGTGCGCGGGTGGTACCGGCTGTGAATGCTGTGTCCGGACAAAATTATTATCCAGTAAGCCGCTGCCCTGTATCTGGCGATGACCGGCGAATGGTCACCTGCTCAGCCAGGGCGGGCGTCGTCTCCATGCCAAGTGGCCGCGGGGAAGTGAGTCCCATGGAGGCAAGCGCTATCCAAGTCGGCCTTCTCGTTGCCGAAACTGCAGGGTCATCCTTCTGACTGGGGACGGGATCCTTGGGCTCCCGTCCGGATGAGGTTCTGTAGCCATGTTGGTAAAGGCACGGGTTCAAAGGCCACCACTCTGTTCCCTGAACGCCGTGGAGTCCAAACGAACCCGCACCTTTGGACATGTCTTGGATATGACGGCAGCTGCTCAACATTAGTAGAATGCTTATCATCGCAAGCTGCCTTCAGGAATCGAACCCGAATGACACTCCTTATCCAGGAGAGCAGCCATAGTCCATGGCTGCCCTTTAGACACCCATGGACCATGCCGGGGCTTCGTACCCCGGCGCATGGGGACCTGGTAGGCGTCGATCGATTCCTCTTCCTTATCTCTCTGCCAGATGTGCTCGCTTCCCGAGCATCCATATAAATGGATCTCCAAGTGTGGAGGAAGCTTGAGGGGGGGGGACACGCTAATGAGATCTGTAGATCAGGAGGCGTGTGGGTTTGTTGTCCCCAGTCAAGCGTGACGTGGAGGCTCGGCTCCGGAAGTGAGGAGGTATGACTCCTGAGGCGTGGAGCGAGGCTCCTGAAGCGTGGAGGCGTGGCCCCTAATACGAGGAGGTATGACTCCTGAGGCGTGAAGCGTGGCTTCTGGAGCGTGGAGGCGTGGCTCCTGACGCAAGGGGGGTTGCCCCTGATGTGAAACGCGGGGGGTTGCCCATTGATGCGTGGGAGGGGGGTTGCCCGTAGAGCGTGGGGGGGTTGCCCCGCCGCGAGGAGGGTTGCCCCTCTTAGCCCGAATCGTCATGGGCATTTGTGGCAGAGGAAAGGGTGAAAAGGCACCCTGTGGGCCCTGATGAGGAGGGCAGACAGTAAAGGGTGCAGCACCGCAAGAATTGTGGCAGGTGCGTGAGGAGACCAATCCTGATGGATTAGTTGAGCAGAGTGGCTGTCCGCGAGGCAGAGTGGACGATGCCTGGGAGGTATCTGCTGGGCTGAGGAGTGGCCAGCCGGCTTAGAGTGATGGCCGGGCCCGGTGTAAAGGGGGTCACGTGATCACCGGGCCGAGGCCCTGACCATCCATTTGCGGTCCTGGAGAGGACACCACGGTGTGGCAGCGAAGTAGACACACTGTGTAATGAAAAAGAAACCAAACCATGGATCGAGTCCGCATGGGTTTGCAGGTTGAGCGCGCTCCAGGAAGCAGGCTGGCGAGCCAAGCGTGCAAGTCCATGTGGAGGATGCAGGTCCAAGCAGGTGGACGTGGGAAAAGGTAGAGTCCAAGTGGGTGGACGTGGAAAAAGGAGAATGGGGAGGGGGGGGGGGGGGGGGGGGGGGGGGGGGGGGGGGGGGGGGGGGGGGGGGGGGTCGGCGGCGAGGTAGAGGTCCGAGTGCAAGGCTTCGACGACGAGGTACTCCGATATGGGATCACAAGGCAAAGGCCCGCCAGGTGTCATAGAGGCGGTCAGGGTTCGTAAGGCGCACGTAACGACGCGCCGCGCGATCCTGAGCGTGTCCGCTCTGCATCCAGAGAATGTGCTCTGGCACTCCTGCCTCGATGGCGACGGTGAGGCCACCCATGCGTCCTGAGGCGCCCAAGAAGCTTGCGGTGCTGACGCCGATCTCGAGGAGAGCTCTCGAGAGCATCTCAGAGGCGAGGGAAGGAGAGGGTTGAGGATTCCTGTGCAGAGTAAGGACACGGCCAGGCCCATTTTTGGAACTTGGGAAACAGAGGAGGGCAGACAGGGCAGGCGGCGTGGGGCCTGGCCCGCTTCGTGCAGCCCGGGCGTGGGCGGGTGCCTGCCAAGTCCATGAAGAGCCCCATTTGGTAGACCAAGTCCAGTGCAGGGTCCGCAGAGCGACCGAAGCGCATGTGGTGGCCTTTGCGCTCCTGGTCCTGCTTGCGGGTGCTGCAGTTGAGCGTCGCGCCGCCCTGGAAGGAGACGAGTCCCCGTTGCCAGTCGTCATCAAACCACCAGTCGCAGGAAGTTGCCGCAGCCGCCTCAGAAGGGCGTTGGCAGCCAACAGTCAGGGTGACCGCGGCCAGCTTGTTGCGGAAGGACGTCAAGGTGGTGGGCTGGAGGCGCAGCAGGCGGACCACGTGCTCGCGGGTGACTGGGTACTTGTGGGTGAGCTGTGTGCCCAGCAACCGAGAAATACACCGTGTGAAGCGGGTATATTCCATGGGGCCTGCGAGTGGTGACTGCAGGCCAGCGTCGCGATGGCGCGAAATGATACCGTTGAGAAGGGATCGAATCACGTCGCGAGTGCCGCCAACTGCAGTGCACTCCCAGACGAGCGCCTGCAGTGTTGTCCTGTCCATGGGCAGGATGCGATGGAGTGCATTGCGTGCCACTGCCCAGGTGACGACTGTGCGCCAGTTCCGCCATGCCTTGGTGCGCGTAGCCTTTACCGAGCCGAGCGGCCAAATGTGGGTCTCGAAAGCGAGGGACATGGCTTCGATGGAGGGCCCGACTTCCTCTGCAAGGCTCAGGAAGGTCGCCTCCCAGTTGCCATGCGCGTCCTGCAGGGCAGACGATGTGGATGAGTCGCGGAGTATGGCCCTCCAGTCGGCGCACTTGCATCGGACAATGGTGCCAAGGGCGGCCTCCAAATTTGCGACAGTAGGGATGGAGCTGGTGGTCCACAGCAGGGCTGGTGCGAGGGCTGGGCCGACGGCGATGATGACGGCCGACCTCAGCGCGTGGCGTTGCATCTCAAACATTGGGCCGATGCCGAAGCGTGGAGCGGAGCTCGGAGAGGATGCGAGCCCGATCGGCCTGATCCTCGATTGAGCCAGCGGAAGGTCGACCGCGGAACGAGGCCTCCAATCCGCACCTGAGGACACACGAGTCACCACGAAGGCGAGATTTCTCCCCCCAAAAATCGACAGGGAAAACAGCCAAGTTGCCTGCCGCGTCAGATGTGGGGTCGGCTTGTTGCTGCTTACGAATTGCTGTGTAGCCCTTGGGATCCGTGGACACGGAGGCTCTCAGAAGTCTAGCCCAGTATGGCGCGGATACGGCCAAGGGAACCACTACCACCGCTCTGGCGCCATCAGCGCGCGCCTTGGCGATGAAGCGCGGGATGAGCTTTGTTGGAGGGTACGCGAACAGGACCTCACGGTGCCAGCAATTGCAAGACGGGCAGAGGGAGCACCCCCAGTCGCCCACAGAGAACGCGTCCTCGGCCTCAGCCATGGGCTCTGCATATCGTGCGAAGAAGCGCGGGACCAAGGTGTTCTCGTGGGAGGCGAAGGCGTCCACTGTGATGTGCCAGTCCAGATGAAGGGCCACGGCAGAGACCTTGTCACGCAGGAATTTTCCAGAGACAGGGCCAGCCACCTCCTTGGCCATGGAGCGGGAGGCAGCGTCCACACCTTCGTCAATGAGGACCCGGCCGGGGGCGTGAAGGTACAAGGGCGAGCAGCGGAGGGGCCGCTGGCGCCTGCACAGCCGCATGGAGCATTGCTGCAAAAATGTGGAGTGGAAGCTTCCCTTGCGGAACGCGGACAGGGCCCCGACGGCGTCATTGCGAAAAATGATGGTGGCCCCGCTAAGATCCAAGAGCCGCTCGGTTGCCTCGAAGGCTAGGTATCCCCCGAGGGTCTCCCTCCGAACCTGAATCTGCATGTCGGGCGTGTCTGGCAGCGTGCCAACCACCACCTTGCCGTCGAGGTTGTCCCACCAGCGAAGAACCATGCCCCAGCCGAATTGGGAGGCATCCCAGGTGATGGCCACGATGTGAGCCGGGCCAGTCTCACCTGCCAGAAAGGCGGCGTAGAGAGAGCTGGGGACAAAGGGCCACAGTGGGACGCCAGAGAAGGCATGCTCGTCCAGCACCCCCCGCAGGTAGACGGCCACGTCGCTCACAGCCGGCGGGAGGTAAATCTCGCGGTGATTGTGCTCTATGTCGTCTTCGGTGCCGATGATCGAGGAGAAAAATGCTACGAACGGGAGCGTGTATGGCAGGCACACCGAATAGTGCTGGATTCGGCCACGCAGGGAGGAAAGCTCCGTCAGGGAGGCCTCCCGCCTGTTGAAGAAGGTCTCGAGGAAAGCGGCGAGCTTTCGCTTCTTGTCGTCTGGGATCGACAGAGTCTTCAAAAATGTGTCGATGACCAAGCCAGTGTAGACTGCACGCTGGGTTGGGAGTTGACGCTTCTCGGTGCTGAGGCCGAGACCCAGTTTGGCAGCCAGGCGATGCCAATAGTGCTGGTTGCGAGCGGCACGGCGTTGAGCTGCCTTGCAGATGGGGCACCCGCCGACGAGGCCTGCGCACCTGGGGTGCCGGGGTGTCTTGGTGACGAAAGCGGTGTCATCCACCCAGACTGCGCTGTGCATGGCCTCAGGGCCGAGGCCCCTGCGAGATGGGGCCGGCAGGTCAGACGCCAGCGCCGATGTGCGGATGGTGGCAACGACGGCTGGGGGGGAGACGGCCTTGGCTGTGGGCGATTTCTCCTGAGGGGCGGGTGCGGCATCCTCTGTGGGGGCTGGCGGCGCGCTTGGTGAATGCTGACCGCCTTGCCGGCGGGGCCTGGCGGGAGGCCAGGAAGCGAAGCACCGTGCGCATGAAGGCGTTGAGAGGCGAGCCGGCGTTGCGCTGGCCAAAATGAGCAGCAGCGAAGCGCATGAGGAAGCCCTCCACGCAGAAACCAGACATGGCCTTGTCGCAGAACCCCCAGCAGGACCAGGGGTCGCAGCCGAGCACAAGGCGCTTCTGCCAGATGAGCGTGCCGTCAGGGCCGAAAACAAGCATGTCCACCCATCGCAGCTGGCCGGTGCATCCTGCAAACACCGACAGGTGGTAGGCGTCGATGAGGTCCTCAGCAAAAATGATGTCACATTCGTCCAGCAGAGCAGCCAGAGCGGCGATGGACAGATACCAGACGCCCCATTCATCGTGGTATTCGTTGGATATCCTGGCGTCGAGAATGAGGCGCCAAAAGGGATCCGTAGCCTTGTCGACGGCACCAAGAGGCTCAATGAACAATGGAGGCGGGCACCCGGGTGGGACGACCTCCACAATGCCCTGCGCGATCCATTCAGCTAGCTTCGGGCCGAGCGCCCGCTTGGCCTCATCGTTAGTCTCCCACGACGGGTGATTGGATCGCCACGAGCCCCTCATGGGAAAGGAAGGCTTGGGCATCTGCAGCTTGCCGTCCACGATGGCCGCCGTGACCGCGTCCAGAGGGCCGAGCACAGTATGCCATGCGTCGCTGTGCTGCACCAAGGTCGTGACCCATCCTTTTGGCTGGATCGGCCAGCCGTCCTTGTCTGTCTTCAGGCGGATGTAATCGGGCATCAGACGAGAAGGAAACGAGCCACGGCCAGGTCGGCTCGAAACAATCATCTTCATCCTGGCATGGGCGTGGTGTTGGCCAGGAAAAACCGAGCGAGAGCACGCGATTGCCACAAGGTGGTCGGATGCAAAGAAGAGCGTCAGAGCATCTGCTGAATCTGGTTGAGCCAGGTGGAAGCTGGATAAAACGCTGTGGGGAGCGGCCAACAGAGCGCGGGTTGCGTATAGTCTGCCGTCTGCCGAAAAATTGCCCATAGGGAGAGTCCTGAAGGAGTCTAAGGCGTGTGCCCAAGGGCAGCCAGCGGCCAACGCATGAAAGAAAGCGCAGAAGAGTACAGGATACTCGCGAGGCGGTGAGTCCCAATCGATGAGGTCACGCAGGAAGGCAAGAGAATGAGGATGGTCGGTGGGCTGCCATGGGTGCGGCTTCACCAGAAGGGACAGCTGCGCAGCCAGCAAGGCAACCTGCTCGGCAGACCAGTGCCAGAGCGCCGAAAAGGCGGGCAAGCCCTCTTGAAGGATGTAGCAGGCCCATGCGTGGATGACAGGGGCAGCGCTGCTTGAAGGCGGCAATGGGGCCCCGAGGAAGCCACGGGCAGAGAGCAGGGCCGCGCCAAAGACCACCCTGGCCTCGGACACCAGGGCGCCTAGTGCCGTGCGGAGACGTGAGGCCTTGGGCGCGGAGGCTGCAGCGCGGAGGTCGTTGAAAGCGGGCCAGGCAGCGGCTGCCTGTGCGAAGAGTGCAGCATGGTCGAGTAAAAATTGGGGCGAAGATAATGCAGGGGGTGCCGGGTCGCCCGGGGTCGCGGCAGCTGAAAGAGGGTGCTGATGTGAAGATAAGAGGCCTAGGGATATTGTGTCTTCACGGGTCACAATACCGCTTATGGCATGAAGGGCAGGCGAAGGTAATACGGGGGCTGCTGGGTCGCCTGTGGTCGCAGCAGCTTGAAAGAAATGTTGGTGGTGTCGCGGTCGTGGACGGCGTTGATGTGGAGATAAGGGGCTAGGTGGTATTGTGTCTCCACGGGTCACAATGCCGCGTACGCCAAAGGGGGGAGGCGAAGATAATGCAGAGGCTGCTGGGTCGCCTGCGGTCGCAGCAGCTGGAAAAGGGGGGAGGTTTTGCGGAGATATAAGACAAGAGGATATTGCGTCTCCGTGGGTCACAATACCAACTTTTGTCGAAGGACGGTAGGGTGCGGAAATAAAAGGATTTGTAGAGGCTGTCATGTTTCCGCGGGTCATGGCAGCATCAATGCCTGGCATCCCAGGCAGATCCGTGGATAGTCAGAAGGCGACATCGCCGGTCGCGTCATTTGCCTTTTGCAAAGAGTGCGATGCGATGTAGGTTTTCCACAGAGCCCTCGTGGCAGGCAAGAGGATATTGCTCGATGGATGCCATGCAGAGGGATCCTTGGCACCAGAGGGGAGGAAGCCAGGGCAGGACTGGAACTTGGTGAAGTAGTTGAAGGGGCACTCCCAGGTTCTGTGTGGGCTAGTGACGGAAGAGATGGCGCACCAGCAGCAAGTTCCGAGGAGTTGTAGCTTGATGCCAATATCATCGCCCACAATGGCTGGAGAGCACGGCCGACCGGTGAAGCTCCGGGGAGATGCAACGCGTGGCGTTGACGTCGAGGTAGGCCTGCTGTGGGGTTGCCGGCGGCCTCTGCCAGGGTAGAGCTGAGCCACTGCAGCGCTGGCCGTAAACGGAGGGACGGCTGGTAAGAACTTCTGCGCTGCGGGAGGTCCCCATGGCGTGGCGACAGCAGCCGAGGGAGGCTGTGGCTGCGTCACTGGCGGTGTGTATGGCGGAGGTGGAGGAAGCGAGGCATAAGTCGGCAAGGGCTGTGAAGTGGGCCAGCGGGTGTGGGCATTGCCCATGGGAGGAACAGCAAAAACCCTGGCAACCTCGGCCTTGAGGAGCTCCTCGTTTATGCCAGACCTGCCGAGGATATGCTCTGCGATGCATGGGTAATACAGGGTGTAGATTGTTTTGTTGAATACCCACCAGCGCAGGTGCTCTGGCTCGGCTTTGCAAGCTTGAGTGATGACGTCAATTACTCCCTCGAGAAAGTTTGGGATCTCTTTGCACATTCGCTGCACATGGTGCTCGACGTCGGGATTTCTGTATGAGGACGAGTGTGCAAGGGCTCTCGTGTAGCAGAATACCACGGCCTTCTTGAGGTCATTTGTTGTGATGTGTGACAGTGCACCAGAGGTCCAATCGATTGCCAAGAAACTTGTGGCAAATTTACCCATGAGACTTTCGTATGAATGCCAGTTGGGATCGCTTTCAAGGGGGACAGCATTGCCCCGGTCATCTACAAGGGCGGAGCGGCAGCCCAGGCCGATGGCGATGCCACGCAGTATGGCATCAAGAGGTTGTCCGTTGCCAAGGATGAAGCTGGCGAGATAGCAAGCAGCGGGCCGTGTTTGGTTGTTTGTGCAGCCTGGTTTGCCATAGGACTCGATTAGCTTCCGCTTCCTGGTGGGATCCATGTCAGGATTAGGGTCCATCACGTTTCTCAAGACAGGTGGCAAGGTATCGTCGGGTGCTGGCAAGGCCGCAGGCTCCGCTGACAAGAAAGCCCAAAAGTTGGTGGGTGGCCCAGGAGCGGAGGCGACTGACGGAGGCTGTAGGACCGACGTAGCAGTGATGGCCGGCCCTGGGATAGGTCGGGCCATCGGTGGATTGGAGCCCCGCACGGTATTGATCATGGCGCCAGAGAGCGCTGGTGGAGTGAAGTGCCCTGGAGGCGGCGATGGACTCACAAAAATCGGGGCTGGTTTGCATTCGTATGGCGAGAAAAGTCTCAGCGAGATCGCGAGGCGATCCCACACGGTCCGTGTTGGGCTAGAGGCGCGGGAAGGTGGCAAATAGTAGAGGTCCAGGAGGACTTCAACCAAGTGGTCGGGCAGTTGATCCCAGTCAGCTATGCTTTGGCCGGACTCGAGGTAGGCACTGGCCCAGATTAGTGCAGCGCAGTTCTCCTCCTGGGTAGCCTCGTCCAAGTCTTCTGGCCGATGTGTGTTAGCATGTCGTAGGATGTTGTAGAAATCGAAATCTGGCAAGGGCAGTCCTTGTGAGGCACACAGTGAGACGAATGAGGACGCGGAAGAGAGTCGATGGCGCGACCTAGAGCGCGACCTGCCAGCGCCAGCGTGGGCCGAGCCTCCATGCGGAGGAGACGAAGGCCAGGTGACGTGTGGGCGCGAGCCACGAGCCGAGGGGTGGGATCGTGAACAGGGTCATCGTCGTCATCATCGTGTGCCATGGCTGTATCGGAGTTGCTTGGGCGTGGCCGGGGCACGGGCGTCGCAGGACGGCGCCGCCTCTGGTTGAGGGCGGGAGCAGCGTTGCGATCGTCAGGCGACGATGGACGTCTCCGTCCAGAGCGGGAAGCGGGGACAGGGCCGGGATCGTCGTCGTCCAGCGCCTCGTCCCCAGCCTGGGCATGGCTGCGCGGCCCGTTGGCGAGTGGGGTCTGGCTTCGACGCCGAGGGGCTGGTGCGACTGCTGTGGTGCGCGCGGCCTGCGACGGTGGTCGTCCCCGCCTCGGGGCTGGTGTATTTGAGCGCCGCCGTGGAGGAGGGGGTGCAGGATGCAGTGCGGCGTCCTCGTCGGCGGAGAGAGCAGGCTCGCCGTCGTCAGAGAGGGCAGCTGGAGCGTTGGCGCGGCCGGAACGTGGAGCTGCAGGCGACGGTGGGCGACCCCGCCGCGGGGCGGGGTCTTGCGAGGCACGGCGACGGTCGGCGGCCAGGCTGTGGTTGCCAGGCGGCGCAGGAGCCGCCGCGGTATCGGTGCGGCCGAGCTGAGCATCAGGTGACTGCTGGCGACGACCCCGACGCTGGTCAGGGTCGTTGGCCGCTTGCTGCTGCCCCAGAGCACGTTCGCTGCTGAGGGGCCAGTCAGCTGGGAGCGGACCGTCGTCCCGAGTCGACTGTCGGGATCGCCCAGCTGAGAGTGTGGGATCAAGCGGCTCCAGGTCGTCGAAGTCCCAGTCGCGGTGGCCAGGCACCCAAGCCGAGGGTGACGGGGCAGCCCCAGGGTAGCGCCGGGCACCGTCCGTGGCGTGTGTAGGCGGGGCGCGGGCAGCGTGGTAGCCAGGGACTTGGTCATCAGCAGGTTCGGGGTCGTCGTCTGAATCAA
>Ga0247835_1005214_pt1 | contig 10690 bp, 10 predicted proteins | sample LaCtaG_3_FD_189912 | JGI IMG/M metagenome (GOLD analysis project Ga0247835, IMG submission 189912) | Freshwater microbial communities from meromictic Lake La Cruz, Castile-La Mancha, Spain - LaCruzMarch2015_13.5m | ecosystem: Environmental > Aquatic > Freshwater > Lake | place: Spain: Castile-La... | reverse complement strand
TTCGGGCTCGTTGTGGACCTCGACAAGCGCATCCATTCCAAGCAGCTCCGCGAGTTCTCGTAATTCGCGCATCTGTTCCGTGCTCAGACTCGCGGCGATAAGTAAGACCGCGTCGGCATGCCAAGCCCGGGCTTCATAAATTTGATACGGGTCGTACAGAAAGTCTTTGCGAAGGCAGGGAAGACCCACCGCCGTGCGGGCCGCGGTCAGGAATTCTGGCGAACCCTGAAAGTACGGCGTATCCGTGAGGATGGACAGGCATTGCGCGCCTGCACCCTCATAAGTCTTCGCGATCTCAACCGGATCGAAGTCGGCTCGGATGATCCCTTGCGATGGGCTCGCCTTTTTGACCTCCGCGATCAGGGCTAGGCCGTCGAAGTTCTGCAATGCAGACTTGAACCCGCGGGTTGGCGGAGCGAGCTTGGCCAGCGCCTCGAGCTCCGAGAGCGGAATCTTCGTCTTGGCTGCTTCAACTTCTTCTCGCTTGGTGGCGAAAATCTTCTCGAGTACTGACATGATTACTGTGCGTCCGCCCGTTGAAGTGCTCGGAGTTTGTCTTCGGCAGCTCCGGTCGCAATGGCGGCCTTTGCTCGCTCTACGCCGTCAGGCAAGGTTTCGGCCACTCCGCCGAGCCAAAGGGCCGCCGCCACGTTTGGCAAGATTGCCTTTGCTCGCAACGAGTTCACATCGGAAACTGCCTCAATCAGCATCTCCGCGCTTTCAGCCGCTGTCTGACCGGGTATCAACGCCTTTGGATCCACCGGCTCTAAACCGAAATCATGAGGGGTCAGTGTTCCAGTTGAAACCTTTCCGTCCCAAAGCTTAACGAACTCGGTGGGGGCGACCGGAGAAATTTCGTCTAGGTCGTCGAGCCCGTGGACCAACAACGCTCTGTCCGCGCCAAGCGCTCTAAGGGCCTCTCCCATACTGCGCATGAGCCCAGCGTCGTAAACACCGATCAGCTGCCGGCGTGCCCCGGCCGGATTCGCGAGCGGTCCAAGCTGATTGAAGACAGTGCGAATTCCCAAGTCTCGTCGAGCCTGCCCTACGACACGCATGGCTGAGTGGTGCGCCGGTGCAAAGAGGAAAACCAAGTTGAAATCGGTCAGCTTGCGGAGAAGTTCGCTACTCTCGCCGCCCAGCTGAATGCCGAGTGCTTCCAGGACATCGGCCATGCCGCACTTGCTGGTGACCGCGCGGTTCCCGTGCTTTGCAATCCGGGCTCCCGCCGCTGCCGCAACAATCGCCGCTGCCGTGGACATGTTGAAGGAAGGGGAGCCGCCGCCGGTCCCGCAGGTGTCGACCAAATCAGTAAAAGGATGTTCGAGCTGGACCGCTTTGTTTCGGAGTACCGTGGCAAAGGCAGCAAGTTCCTGGGTGGTGCAGCCTTTAACTCGAAGGGCGAGTAGCGCGCCCCCAATCTGGGCGTCGGGGGAAGCACCGCTAAGCAGGTGCTCCATCAATTGGGTTGCCCCTTCAGAAGTCAGGTCCCGGCGCTCAAGGACCGGCTGGATGAGTTCAGCGAACACGCCGCTAGGTTACTCGGGCGAGTCGCCGTTAGTGATGGCGTGTAGCCTCAACTTTGAATCTACAAATCGCTTCGAGCGTGCCTTCGCAGGATCTCTTTGTCGCCATCTCTTGAGCGGTGTCACGCTTTCCTGAGTTCGATCCAGCGACCTTTTGATGGGCTCAAAAGTGTGAACGGCCGCAGAAAGAGGACGGTGCCCTGAAAAAATGCGCAGGGTGTAAACATACCGGTCACCTGTAATCTTGCCCGTGTAGGTTCCTTTGTCTGAAGCTGTCAAACCGTGCACAGGATTCTTGGCCGCGACCTCAATGTCGCGTCTTATCATGTCTTTCTCTTCCGCCGTCAGGTCCATGAGCTTGACTGCGAAAGGGTTTGTATTGCCGACAATGCGGACAGTAACTCTTCGCTTTGGCTTGATACCTTTACTGATCTGAGCGTTCATGCGTGGCTTCTAGTTTGCGAGACGTGGCATCTTATCCATTCGCATCTCTAATTTAAGAAAATACCTTGTCAAGCATTTGCTCAAGAAACCGCTCGGTATTCGTGGCCTTGATCATCACGCGCAAGTCAGAAGACCGAAACGCCGACATCGAATTTTCGATCCATTTCTCAGCCTCACGCTTGGATTTCCCGGAGATGATGGACAGCGGATTCAAGACTAAAGTTTCAAAGGATTTGCCATCCGCCAAAGGCACATCGTAGTTACGCAAAAGGGCCCGAAGGGACGGAGGTGTGATTTCTTTGCGTCTTGGGTTCGCCGTACCACCTTCTGATGCGATGCTAGCCAGGAGCTGAATTACCGATGGACCAGCGAATATGAAGGCTCCGTCAGCGGTCTCATGAAGTGCAGCGGCTTCATTTATGGCAGCACCTACCAAAAAGGTCTTGCGAATGGCGACCTCGCCATAGCTCAGAGCGCCCCGGAAATTCAAAACATCTGAAGAGGAAGTAGCGCGACTTTGAGAAAGATCGGCCATTGCGTATAGGAACTTCGCAGCTGCCGTACAGACGTTTTCGATCGAATCAACGGCCGATTGGAAGCCAGTCGCTTCTGCTCCGCAGCTGGCAAAAATCACCGTATCTGACAGAAACGTGACCGTAACGGTTTCGGGCACGTACGTTTCGGCGAGCTCAAACGCACCCTCCATGAACTCCAATATTTGATTCGCGGGTTTGCCACGTGCATATTCCTTGAAACCCAAGGCGTCCATCATGATGACCGCGCCTTTGCCCTGAGTTTCCGACATCAACCATTCTTACCCCGGTGGATTGACGGATCAAACCCGCACATTTGCTTGGTTGACGAAACTCCGATTTCTCTAGAATATAGTAAACACTTGTCTACTATTCGAGAAGAAAATGAACCAAGAAGATCTGAAATTTGTCGCCGAAGCCCTCATGGCCATGTGCGAAGGGGAAGCCAAAACTCGCCCCCTTGATGAGAAGACCCTTGACCGAAAGCTCAAGGAAAGCCGGATGCGTGACCCGGTGTGGGCGCTTGCCCAACTCAAGGCTCCCGGGGACCACCTATTCGAATCGGAGTGTCGCGAGATCGTCAGCAAGGCTGCTTTGACCGACCGGCAAGAAGTCGTCCTGTCGCTACGAGTTGCCGGAATCCCGTTTGAAGATATCGGAAACCGGTTTGGTGGCACGAAACAAGGTGCTCGCGTGGTTTTTATTCAGGCTTTGAAGAAAATTACGCGTGCTTGCCGCGTCTATCCATACAGAGGGTTATCCGAGGTTTACCGGTGGGAGACTCGACGGGGTCGAGCGTGATGGTTTCGGTAGACTCGGCGGACCCTCTGGGGTAGGGAGTTTCGAATGGTTTCTTGTATAAATTGCGCGACGCTCAACACGCTGGACAGCGCGTTTTGCCGTAAGTGTGGGGCCGCAGTGTCAACTCTAGAGGTTGAAGAAGCACAGGCAAAACTAGATCGCCTCGCCTCAGAAGGCGCAAAGGCACTATCAGAGGCTCGGTACGCCGACGCTGTGATGAGCGCCGAGACGTGCCTGGAAGCCAATCCAACGATGTTGTCGGCGCTCACCCTCCTAAGCGACGCACGAGCGCGGCAAGGTGATATTGCCGGAGCGCTTGACGTCGCCGACCGCATTGTCGATCTCAACCCTGATTCCGAACTCGATCGCATCAAGCGCAACAAACTCCGGACCCAGCTTCAAGAGTCGATACGGGTTCCCGAAAACGGGAATCGTGGACTGGCCATCACCGCAGCAATTGCGGCGGTTGTTTTTGTGAGCACGGTCGGCATCCTCGGCGCAAAGTGGGCGCTCGGAAACGGAACCGTCGCGGCAAAGGATAAGCCGGACGTATCCACTCCCCTGGGCACGGAGACCGGAAACGGAGCGACGGCAAACCAGACCACTCCTGTCCAGCAAAATGCCGCCGGTCAACTGCAGACGAATCCGCAAACTGCAAACACTCCGAAACCCGGAGAAGTAGGAGCCATCTCAACTCAGCCCACAACCGATCAGCGGGCATCGGAAACTCCAATGCGAGAACCCGAAAGTCGCGGTAATCGGAGTGCCATGAACCTTCCGAAGTTTGATGGAACTCGGCTGCCTTCGGCGGATGAAAGCATCTCCGTCCAGCCGGTTCGGCCACCAGAAATTCCTGTTAACAATGGCGCAAACCGACCAAGACCCGGCGGGGACCCCGATCCTACAACCCCTCCTACCAGCGACGATCGAAATTCTCCGCCCGCAGAACCCGATCCAGGCGAGATTGAGATCAAGATTCGTGACGGCGGCCCTAAAACCCAGGGCGGCGGCACTCGGACCGACGGCGGCGCGCAAGCCATGATGAACACGGCTCGCCAACAACAGCTTACGAACAACTCCACCGGAGCCGCCGGTAGCTATGAGAAAGCGCTCCAAGCCGGCGCGGACCCCGTGTTCACCAACCAGCGACTCGGTCTGACTTACGCTCGGGCAGGAAAGAAAGATCAGGCAATCGACGCCTACCAGAAGGCCATCTCTGCCGGTGAGTCAGCGATGGCTTCCGGTCGTGGTGACAAAGCTCGAATCCAGAAGGCCGTTGACGTTTGCCGACAGGCTCTGAAAGTGCTGCAGGGTGGTTAGGCTTCGTTCGCTCCTCGTTCTGGCGGCAGCCTTCTCCCCGTTGGCAGCGTTGGCCGAAGTGCCCCGAATATTGATTGCGTACCAAACGGTGACCGATCAACTGCCAGACGCAACCGGTTTTCTGGACGATCCCTACGCAACCACCGCAAACTATCTTGCGGGCTATCTCGATGAGTCGGGCCGCGTCAGTTCGATTCTTTGGGGAATGACCGACGCCAAATTCCGGCAAGCGGTTCTCGATGGAAAGTTGGATGTCGAGGTTGAGACGATCTCGGACAAAAACGTAAACAAGGCCGCCGACGTTCTGAAAGTCAGCTACGTCCTCCGAATTCGAACGATCACGAAAGCAGGGAGGACTTTAGCGGAGGCAGAGTTGCTTAAGGCCGGTCGAAAGGTCTGGAGTGATCGCGGAGAAGTGCAAGTTACGATTGGCGGATCCATTAGCACGTCCGATGCGTGCCGCAGCCTTGCCAACACCTGGCAATCAAAGCTATTCTTGGGACCGCTGAAGGAACTCAATAGTGCTCCCGTGGTTCCAACGCCAACCCTTGACCCCGGTCAAGTTCGAGCGCCGGTGGATGGCTTAGCCGAGGAACCGGTACTCAACAATGCAGATCTCCTTGCGGCAGTAAAGGGCTTCCGGGAAGAAAAGAAACTCGGTTATGCGATTGCCGCGCTTCGGGATGCGGTGGATCAAGCTCCGTTTGACCCGGAGCGGCGCTTACTTCTAATTGATGTTCTAGTCGAATCTGGGCAATTCGTAGCGGCCGCTGAATGTGCAAATGGTGGGGCAGCCCTTGTTCCGAAGGAAACGCGTTTCCGAGATGCCGCGATCTCGGCTTGGATTGCCGCTGGTTCGCCCGAGAAAGCTCAAGACTTGTTGAACCTTGCGCTGACCAAAGCGCCGGAAGATCCTAAACTTCGCTTGCTCGTGGCAGATATGTCACTGAGTCAAGGAAAGCCAGAAGTGGCGATTCCGCACCTTGAGTCGGCGGCCGTTGCGTCGGACTCTGGCGAGATTCGTTTACGGCTTGCGCAGGCTTTTGCCATGACCGGAAATGCCGAGGTTGCCCAATCGCACCTGCTCGCAGCGCGAAAGCTGAATGCCGCGGAAGCCGCTCGCTATCCCATCGTTTTTGATCAACTCGATGCTGCCACCACGGCAGAAATGATCTCCCTGCGCGACCTGATCCCTCGCCTCATTGTCTCCAATCAACAGGCATCGGCTCGGGCGGAATTGAAGGCGATTGCGGGTCGAAACGACGCACGAATCGCTCTGCTTGAAGCCTGGAAAACGGCTCCAGAACTCGCGAAAGTGAACGAGATGGCGTTGCTTGCCTATAAGCTGTTCGCCCTTGCGATTGATGGACTTGCGTCCTATTCAGCGACCAAAACAGAGGCGACCCTTTTGGATGCACGCATCGATCTTGCGGAAGCTCTCAAGCTAGCTCGCGAAGCTCGAGAGGCGTTTATCGCCGCTCGACAAGCCAGCTGAGGAGGAAAGGGGTCCGGCCCCGGAGAGGGAGTCGAGGCCGGTGACTATGCTCAACACTTGCGTGCTAAGCACTCCTTGGGGGAAGGAGGATGTTGCGTCATCTGTTTCAACGAGCGAAATATGGGTCCGGTTCCTTTTTGCCACTCCTGATGGATTTGCTGGGACTTTTGGGTCTAGAGCAGGTCGTCGACCAGAACGTACCGGGCATCAGACCCCGGTTGTAAAGTGCCAAATCTTCCCGTATCCCCGAGGCAGTTCGCTGCTTCTACCGTGTGCGCGAAGATCGCTTCGGTTGGCGTCAAATTCTCTGTCGGGTCGAATCCGGCTGGGCGATGACTCGCCGTCCGGATCGCCAGGCGCGGATCTCCGGGAACAATCGGCCGGTCCGAACTAAGGCTCAGCGGAATGCCAGCATCGAGCACCGCACAGAACCGCTTTAGCTTTGCCGTCCGCTCGGCCCCAAGGTTCCGCAAGTAGGCATGACCGAACCGGTGCAAGAATTCAGGCTGCATGGTCGCAGCGCAGCCAATCTTGGAGAGCCGCTCGATCTGAGCGTCCGACATCAGCATGATGTGCTCAATCCGGTGCCGACTTGGCTCACCCGTCGCCTCGAAGGCATCCATGACAAGGTCAGCCGCGTAGTCGCCAATCGCGTGGACCGACACCGCGTAGCCTGCATCGTGGGCGGTCAGCGTCATTGCTTTGAGCTTTTCTGGTGCGTACATCAATTGCCCAGACCAGGTTCCGTGCTCAGGTTCTGCGCCTTCGTATGCCCCGTAGATCGCGGCGGTCGCACTTCCGATCGCGCCATCAGCAAAGATTTTTATTCCAACAACGCGGCCACGGCCGGTGGCCTCAAAAGCGGCGATGTGCTCTTGAATGACCTCGGGTGCCGCCGCCCGGCGACCAAACATTGCTCCCCACTGGATCACCAGGCGGAGATCAATCGGGCAGCCTTTTTCTAGAGCCAAGGTGTATGCCTTCAGCTCTGAAAGCAGATCGGGGCGACCGGTTTGCATATCGCACGCGATCGTGATCCCGTAGCCTGCCATGCTCTCTCCGGCGCGGATAATGGCGTCGGCCATCCCTTCGACCGACGGATCTGGAACAAAGCCCCAAACGCGTTCGTGGGCCGCTTCTAGGAGCACGCCGTCTGGCGCGCCGCTGGCGTCTCGGCGGTAAGCGCCACCTTCCGGGTCTGGCGTTTCCGCCGTGACGTTTGCGATTTCCAACGCGGCGGAGTTCGCAACGCTGGCATGACCGTTGAAGTGGCGCAATAAGATTGGACGCGTGGATGAAATCTGGTCGAGCTCCGCCCGCGTGAGATGACCGCCAGGATAGCGATTCTGGTCGTATTGCACCGCGAGCAGCCAGCCGTCAGGTTCGCTCAGGTTGCGATCCCGGAGCGCATCTAGAACGGCTTCATGTGAATCCAGGCCAGTTAGGTTCAATCGGCCAAGATCGATGCCGCTTGCGATGATATGGCAGTGATTATCGATGAAGCCAGGGGCAATCGTTGCGCCGTTCAGGTTCTTCGCAAGAGTTGCCGTCGGCCCCGTGCCGCTTGCGCCTCGCCAAACGACCTTGCCGTCGGCGATGACCATGTCCTGCACTTCGCAGTTTTCAAACCATCGAAAATTCTGAACTAACTCCATGTCTCGTGAATCTCCTGCGCGACGCGCTCACCGCTCTCAAGCGCCCCCTCAATGAACCCCGTCCACTTTGCGGTGTGCTCACCGGCAAAGTACACGCGGCCGACGGGCTCGGCGATGTACTGCATTCCGCCAAAAACGTATCCCGGGGCAAGGTGGGAAAAGGCTCCTTTGGCAAAGGGGTCATGGATCCAGTCGCTTACCCAACCCTTCACAAACTCACCGCGCGCGGTTGGGAAAATCTGCTCCAATTCGGCGAGGCCAACCTCGAGCGGATCACCGGAGGCAAGAATATCAAGCGCTTCCTGTCCGCAAATGTAGGCGCTTAGGATCGGAGCCGATCCTAGCCCGGCATCCCAGATCTGTTGCAACTTGCCGTCCCAATGCAGATTCCCGTTTCCAAGCGTTCCGTTCCAAAAGTTGTTCTTGAACTGCCAGGTCAGCTTGATCGCCCGACTCATTTCGCATCGCTCCTGGCTAAGGTGAGCGGTATCCGGCAAACTCGGCTTGAACCTGATTTGCCGGGTCACGCTCGGAGGGACCGTGATGACGACGAGGTCAAAAGGGTGACCATCAACGGTAACACCGTCAACGTCTTGGTGGATTTCGGAAACTTTGGCGCTGAGTCGGATATCCAGCCCAACTGCCATTTGTTCAGCCAAAGCGCTCGCGCCATTTTCGAATCGAAAAGCCGACATCTCCGCGCCTTCCCGGTCAAGATAGAGTCGATAACCTAAAAGCCAACCCAGAAGGCCGATGCGCTCAGGATCGTCACCTTCGTCGCTCCGTAGCTGGGCCGAGACCCACCATTTGCCAACTTCCGACTGACAGATCTGCGCGACGAGGCCCTCTAGAGTTTCGTCATCCAGGTCATAAAATCCTTCGTTCTCCCAGCCCGGGAAAACCAATTTGCCAGAAAGTGAAACGGCGTTGTTCTCAAGATCGACTGCATCCGATTCTGCCTCCTCCCACAGGTTGTCTTCAGAAATCCATTCGCCCTTATAAATGATTCCGCGAGGCTCTTCGGGGGCGGGCAACAGGTTCTGGCTGAACTCCAGCATTCGCTTGAGCACGCGTTCATGGTCGGCATCAATCCATTCGCCGCCCGCTTCGAAGACGACGTCTCCCTCGCGGACGGTGTGGCATCGGCCACCTACGCGACCCCGCGCTTCAAAAATCGTTGTCTCATGACCGAGGTCATTCAACCGATGCGCCGCTTCTAAGCCGGAGAACCCGGCGCCAACAATTGCGATCTTCATTTGCGTTGTGCTGCCTCGGCCTGTCGCTGAAAATTAAAGATCAGCGCCAGCAAGGTCCCGGCGCCAAAAATGCCGACTGCCCAATTCGGAGCTTTCTGGCCGTAAAGCAAGATTGCCGCTGCCATACAGCCAAAGGCAACCGCCATCAACTTTGCTCCCGGAAATGTCTTTAAGCGGGCGAGGTTCACAATCGCCATCAAGCCGCAAAGCCCCGCCGCGTAGTTGAGAAAGAGAGTGAGTTCAGAAGCCGTCACGAGAGATGACTTCAGTATGTCGCGCTTACTTCTGGATCGTCATCCGATCAACTTCGGTTCCCGTCCGACTGATCTGCTTGAGCACAAGCCTCTTGCCCTTGACCGTGACGTGACTGAAGTTGTGGTCGGCAATGTAGGTGGCCTGGAATGGCTTCCATTTCTCGGGCGCGCCGTTGAAATCCACGTTGTAAAGGCCGCGTCCGCCCGCGCCGTCGACGATGTGAATGACGCCGTTCGGCTTCAGATTCTTCACCCCGTCGAACTGCTTGTCCACTGCCCAGTCGTCCTTCACAAGCTCTTCACGTGTGGCGCCCTTCTTCGCACCCATTTGAATCGGGAATGTTCGCTGGTAGTTGTGAACGTGGCCGCAGAAGACGATGTCCACTTTGCCCTCCTCAAAGATTTCCTGGACCAGGCGCATTTGCTTCTCGCCTTGGTGGGTCGTGCTGCTGTGGAAGCTCGGCTGGTGGTAGCTCACGAACCGCCACGTCTTCTTCGCCGCCTTCGCAAGGTCGTCCTTTAGCCACTGGCGGAGCTTTGGATTGGTCCAATCGACGTACGGATTTGCGTCGAGGCAAGTCCAGTGGGCATTGCCGTAGTCAAAGCTAAAGTTCGCTCCGCGTGGATAGTTCGCTCCCGCTGCCTTTTGGAACGCCGCGAGTCTCTCTGGGGTTCCGGTAAGCACTGTCGATCCGGGCTCACCCACCTGCGTGATCGGGCCGTTGAGTGGTTGGTGCCAGTAGTAGAAGAATGCTTGGGCATCCGGGAAGCGATTCAGATCCCGCATCAAGATATCGTGGTTGCCCGGAATCCCGACCGTCAGCGTCTGGGTGAGAAGGGGCGAACCCTTGCTCGGCCAAGCATCCGAACGCGTGTGATAGGGCCAAAACTCCGACTTGTATTCCGAAACCCGACCGTTGTCGTACACGATGTCTCCGGTGAGCACCAACAAATCTGGGTTCGTTCGGCTGGCTTGGTACGAGATCTGCGCCTGGACAAGGGAGGCGGTGCCGCAGTCGCCGAAGACGGCAAACGTGTGGTCCTGTCGATCGGACTTTGGTGCGATTGCGGTTCCCGTGTAAACAATGCTGCCAGATTCTCGAAGCTCGTACTGAATCTTGTCTCCGGGCTTCAGACCGGTAAGCGCGGCGGCATAAACGCGGTGCGGCTCAACCGTTTCCGGCGAAATGGTCTTGAAGTCGAGCTTGGCCGTTTTCGTCGAGGTGCCCTGTTGGTACTTCAGCTCAAACGTATAGGGATTGTTCGGCGTGTGCCAAACGAGCGCCAGCGAATATCGGCCGTTTGCCGCCTGATTGCCAAGTTGAATGCACGGCGGAACGGTGAGAATATTTGCCGGTGCAATCGCCGCAGAGCAAAGAAGGGAGAGCGAAGTCACGCTATGTTAT
>Ga0247835_1005210_pt1 | contig 10697 bp, 10 predicted proteins | sample LaCtaG_3_FD_189912 | JGI IMG/M metagenome (GOLD analysis project Ga0247835, IMG submission 189912) | Freshwater microbial communities from meromictic Lake La Cruz, Castile-La Mancha, Spain - LaCruzMarch2015_13.5m | ecosystem: Environmental > Aquatic > Freshwater > Lake | place: Spain: Castile-La... | reverse complement strand
GCCGTGGCATCGAGCTGCAGATGGCCCCAGCCGTCGTCGGGCACCACCGGATCGCCCGTGGCGGTGTCGAACTTGGCGTGGATGGCGTCGAGCCGCTCGAGGCTGGTCTTGAAGCGCTCCACCTTCGGCGACTGGCGCATCATCGAGCGCATCAGACCCCGCATCAGCTGCAGGACCCGCTGCTCCAGCTCGAAGGAGCGGCGGCAGGGTCCCTGCAGGCGGCGGTGGGCCAGGGCCAGTCCCCAGACGCACTGGATGGAGTAGACGCAGTCCCGCACCCAGGCATCGCCGTAGTTGCCGTGCACGGTGCTGGCGGTGCTGGCGGGCAGCAGACCGGTGATCGGATGCTGCCGGCGCAGGACCACGTGCTCGATCTGGCGGTCGAGATCTTGGAGGCGGCGCCAGGCGGCGGTGGCGCTCAGGGGCTCGGGGGGCGGGCCGGAGAACGGCGCGGGAGGGGAACCAGGATCTGAGGAAGGGATAGGGGAACCGGAGCAGTTGGTGGCTGGTTGGCTGCCCATCATCTTGGCGGGATCCCAGGCCATAGATTCTGCTTCGCCGCCCCACCCACCCATGGCAGCAACCGTGACGGCCCCGATCCGCGCCCGCGTGCTAGGGGTGCCTGTGACTGTGTGCGGTGATGTTTTCGAGGCCGCCCTGGCCCTCCACGGCGGGGCAGTCGCCTCCCCAGCCGCCGCTGAGACAACCGTTGCCTCGGTCGGTGGCTCCAGCGGAGCAGGGACCGGGGGCCAGGTGGTGACCCTCAATGCCGAGATGACGATGGCGGCCCGCTCCAATCGGGAGCTGGGCGCCGTGATCGAGGCGGCTGACCTGGTGATCCCCGATGGGGCCGGTGTGGTGTGGGCCTTGGGGCGCCAGGGGTTCCGGGTGCGCCGGGCGCCGGGCATCGAGCTGGCCCGAAGATTGCTGGAGCATGCGGCAGCCCACGGCTGGCGGGTAGCCCTGGTGGGCGGCAGCCCGGCGGTGATGGACACCCTGGTGGGCCGGCTGCGGCGGGAACTGCCGGGCCTGAATCTGGTGGTGGCCAGCCACGGCTACCTCAGCCCGGCCGAATGGCCCCCGTTCGAGCGGCAGCTGCTGGAGGCCCGACCGGATCTGGTGCTGGCGGCGCTGGGGGTGCCCCGCCAGGAAACCTGGATCCGCGGCCTAGCCGGCCGCCGCAGCGGCGGTCTGTGGATGGGCGTGGGCGGCAGCTTCGATGTGTGGGCCGGCACCAAACAACGCGCCCCCAAGTGGATGCGCGCCCTGCAGATCGAATGGCTCTACCGGCTGGTGCAGGAACCCAGCCGCTGGCGCCGCATGCTGGCCCTGCCGGAATTTGCTGGGGCGGTGCTGAAGGAGCGGGGGTGAGGAGCCGGCAGGGCGCCCACGCGGCGAACTGCTGAATCGAGCCAATCACAGGCCCAACTCCCAGCCATCTCCTAATTTGGAGGAAGCTAGGAGTTCGTTGGGAGTTGCCAGCCCGTCCACCCCGTAGGCCTCCACCGATGGAGGACTTGCTCGCCAAGGACGGCGGGCTTCAGATGGCCATGCCCGTGCTGATGCAACTGGCCGCAGCCAGGCAGGGGGATCGCTATCTCCACTGGGATGAGCTGCGGCATCGCACACCACCACAGGGTCTCAGCCATGAGCAGTGGTGGCTCGCTGAGAAGCTGGCTCGCCGGAGCACAGGCACGCCGTTGCCTCTGCTGAGCTGCGACGGCAGCCCCTTCTGGCTCTGCCAACCGCCGATGCTGCTCCAGGCCCTGCATGACATCGATCGGAGGGCCGGTGCTGGCGGGATGGCCCCGTCAGCCGTCACCACTCCCTCCACCCGCAATCGCTACCTGCTGAGCGCGCTGATGGAGGAGGCGATCACCTCCTCCCAGATGGAGGGTGCCGCAACAACACGGGATGTGGCCAAGGCCATGATCCGCAGCCGCCGGGCGCCCCGGGATCGCTCCGAGCAGATGATCCTCAACAACTTCCGGACCATGCAGCACATTCGGGAGCTCAAGGATCAGCCCCTGACGCCGCAGCTGGTGCTGGATCTCCACCAGTTGGTCAGCCAGGACACGCTTGATGATCCGGCTGATGCCGGCCGGCTGCGGCCTCTAGGCGAGGAGGTGGTGGTGGATGACGCCTATGGAACGGTGTTCCACGTGCCGCCCCCTGCTGCGCAGCTGGAGCAGAGGCTGGAACAGCTCTGCGCGTTCGCCAACGGCGAGACCCCGGCGGCGTTTCTCCACCCCGTGGTGCGGGCCATCACCCTGCACTTCGCTCTGGCCTACGACCACCCCTTCTGCGATGGAAACGGTCGGACGGCCCGGGCGCTTTTCTACTGGGCGATGCTGCATCAGGGCTACGGACTGTTCGAGTTCCTTTCGATCTCTTCGGTGATCAACAAGGCCCGGGGACAGTACGAGCGTTCATTTCTACTCAGCGAAAGCGACGACAACGACCTCACCTACTTCCTGCTGGCCCAGGTGAAGGTGATTCAGCAGGCCATCACCAGCCTGCACGCCTATCTAAGGCGCAAAGCCTGCGAGGTGGGTGCCCTGCAGCGGCAACTGGAAGGCGCCGACGGGTTTGAGGATCTCAATGGGCGCCAGCTGGCCCTGCTCCGCCATGGCCTACGGCACCCCGGCTTCCGCTACACGGTGCTCTCTCACCAGAGCAGCCATGGCGTGAGCAACCAGACGGCCCGCAGTGATCTGCAGAAGCTGGCCGGTCGCGGCCTGCTGATCGCGGCGAAGGAGGGCAAACGGGAGATCTTCAGGGTGCCGGCTGATCTGGCGGCATGCTCCAGCACCATCAGCTGCGAAGGCTTGCGGAGCTCATTGCGAGGCGAAGGTGCGACCGGGATCCGCACCAGGTGAGCCTCCATCAGGGTGCTGGTGAAGGGGCAAAAGACGTCATGCGGTCCAGTCGCTCCAGCCGGGCCAGGTGCTCCGATTGGCGGCGCGCCTCATCACTGTCGCCATGGCGCAGCAGGACCTGACGGATGGCCTCGCGGATGCAGGCACTGCGGCTCTTTCCCTGCTGCCGGGCCAGCAGATCCAGCTGCCGCTCCTGCTCCAACTCCGGCCGCACGCCGATCACCAGGGGGCGATGCCGTGGTCAGGGCCGGGGGCCGACTGCTCTGGGGCTGAAGTTGCGCACCAGGGCGAGAAAGGGATGCTGAAGTAGCTTGAGGTCTAGTGGTTCACCAGCTGCATCAGAGGCGACCACTAGAGGGCAGCGAAGCTCAGCAGACGCTGCTGGCGATCAGTCTGCCCCGGCTGCACAAATCGCGAATCAGCGAACGAGCGCCGCAAAGAGATCAGCATTGGAGAATTCAGACCAAGCATAAGGCTTGCCCAGCCCACCACCCTGGCCAGAGTGGCGACATCACCGGCAGCCGTCGAGAGCAGTCACTTCAGGATCATGCCTTCAGACTGATTAGAGCAATGCATCGAAGAATTTAGTGACTGCATTGCCAGCTTTACCGGAAAGATTGGCCATTACCGAAAAAGCTGCCGCCATCAAGATGGCTTGGGCAGTGTTTCTGATACCCTCCTTCAAAAACACCTGAAGAGCCTGTGATTTCTGGATCTCACTATTATATGTTGCTGCGTTGATCTGGGCAGAGATATTTTCAATGGCGCGCTGCTTGATCACCGGGAAAGCAGCATCAAACTTGGCGGGGAGGGCTGGAGGATTGGGCAGCGAGGCCACATAGGAACGCAGTTCAGGCTCAGAATTAACTGCACTGATCCCTTTCACAACGCCCTTGAGACGATTGATCGCTTCAAAAGTGCTGATGGTTTGGCTGTTGAGGGCACGAGACCCTAGGAAAAACTGAAGCGGGATCATTAAAACTAGCAAAATAGCAAAAAAGCCTGAAAGTCGACTCACCGTTCGCTGCCATTTCTGCAATACTTGCTCTTTAGGATTAAATAGCAGGGCCAAGGCAATCAGCACGGCACCAACCAAAAAAGCAAAGCCGGAAGAGAGAAGTGCCGCAATCAAGCTGAGCTGCCATTCTGGCGTGGCGAGCTTCAATGGAAAAGAGTTAAAATAATGGTGTTTAGTGTCGACCCAATGATTAACCATCCTACAATAGCTACCGCGAAGGAGGTCTTAAGCCAAAGGCGTTTGCGGCGATCTGAATCAGATTCACTTAGTAACCCGATCTCTTCAGCAGTCATGCGCAGGCATTACTTTCATCGTTAAGCATTCTATCACATGCTTCACTTTGCAGTCTCTGAGTGAGTGCTTATTGCAATTAATAAAAAAGCCTCCCCTAAAGGGAGGCTTTACAAACTGCTGATGAGGATCAGGCAGCTGCCTTGATACGGTTGCGAACTTTGCGGGAGAAACCAAAGGCTGCAGCTGCGCCCAGGACGGGAAGCGGACCGGGGACGGGGGCGGGGGGAGCGGCCACTTCGACGGTTGATTGAACCGTCTGAATGCCTTTCCCAGTGATATTGGAAAGAGTGGCGGTGAAAGTTTCAGAAGAAGGGAATGACGTTGTGTAATCGTATTGCCCCCCAGATGAAGAACCGTTAGTGAGGGTTGCCAGTGCGTTGCCCACCGAACCGACCACATTAAATTGGCCAGCCTTGGGGTTTCCCAAAGAGGAAGACAACGATGAAGTATAATACTGAAGCACCTTGCCCGAGGGGCCAGTAATACTGTAATTCAAGACCTTAGAACCAGAATTCCAAGGGGTATTTGATTGAATATTGTAGGTGAAGGAATTAGCTGTAGGATTAGAGAAGGATATGTCGTCAGCGTCACTGAATCCACTGCGTGAGGTTAAGGCGAATGTAAAGCCACCTTGATCACAGGTAAAGGTAAGCGGCGTCAGCGTTGAAAGGGAAGCAGATGCATTGGGACAAGCCGCTGCATTCACGGGTGATGCGCTGGCAAGGCCAATGGCCCCGGCAGAGAAAAGTGCAGCTGTTGCAAACTTGAACTGTTTTTTCATTAAAGATAGCCTTAGTTTGTATGGCTATGACTCTTCTATTACTCCACAGCTCCCGCGCATCGGCGGCAGCTTGCGGCACTACGCCTGGAGATCGCGACAAGTGGCTCGGCAGGGTTTGCAGCCTTGATGCGCCTTTGTGTCTCCCCTCATTATTGATATCAGCTTGCTGCTGCTGATCTGCCTCCAGGCGCCAGTCACTTAAGAACCTAACTGGCCTGAGGTCCAGCAAGCTAAGGGTGCTGATGACGAGACGGATCTTCCCATCAAATTCTCAGCCGGTCAAGGATGTGTGCCCGTCAGCAGTTGATTGGCCAAGACTGGCTGCTCGGCCGCCACTTTGATCAACTGACATCAGGGAACCTTAAATAACCAACATTTTGCAGAGGCTCTGTTGAAAGGAAAAAGCCGCCAAAAGAAGCGGAAGAAAAGAGAATCCCATCGACTATCGGCAAGACCAGATGAGCCATAGGGAGATTAGGTACGAGATTCATGCAACTTTTGCTTCGTCCGAGAAGCCTCTCTGGATCAACAGTTGGCGTGAAAATTGCACAAACAATCACAAGCTGGATCCTGCCCCAATTAAGTGTCTTGCTGATTTTTCAAGGTTCCCACCACTTAAACACCCGATTGAAGAAGACACTTGAAGGCGCTTGAAGTTTTTTGTGATGGACTCAAGAGCAAAATCGAGAATAGTGATGTCGTAAGTAAAGCTCAAATAATTAACAAACTCTCAACTCCTCGGAGGATGACCGATCGCTACTCAGGCCACCAGCTCACCCTTGCTCACCGGAACCCCACCGAAGCCTGCCAAACAAAAGCCAGCAGCAGGAAGAAGAGGGGGATGATCGGCAGGATGTCCACCAACGGGCCGAAGGCCTGGTAGGCCTCGGGCAGTTGGGCCAGCGGGGTGCTGTGGGAAGCGAGACCGGCCAGCAGGAGGTGCGCCATGGAGAGTTGGGGCCCTTGGAGCGGCCCGATGCGGTGTATGGAAATTATCACGGGTGGTCCCGCCGGGAAGGCCGATCTGCCGGCAGCGACATCCTCTGCAAAACAACATGGGGCGCTGGGCCGGGCCCCAGTCGGGGCGGCGCGATGCAGGCTGGGCTTGCACGGGGCTGCTGCTGCACGGGGTGTGCGTGGAGGGGGCAGGCCGGGGCTCGGCGGCTGTGGGCCGGCTGATCGGAGGGCAGGAGACCTTGTGGGTGGCGGGATGCCAGCGGCTGCGAGTAGCTCCGCCAGCTTGGGGGCTGCCTTTGGAAGGTTCCAAGGACAGGCGGATGGGCCACCAGGCCTGCCGCGCAATCGCTCACGGACTTTGCAGCCCCTGGCGCTGATCTCGGGAATGGTGCGGTCGCTGATGCGGGAGGGGCTTGGCTCGGGTGCGGCACTCAGCCGGCGTGGCGGCTCAGCCAGGTGTTGAGGTCATCGGGCCCCCGGAAGTCGAGAAGGGCTACTAAGAGGGTCTCAAGTGCACTAAGCGAGAGCGCTTGGATGCGGGCCTGTTGGCTGGGAGTCAGAGAGCCGCAGCGGTGCTCGAGCAAGCGGAGGGAGATGCCAACGGCTTCGGTCTGGCGGCCTTCCTGGCGGCCTTCCTGGTGGCCCAGCCCGAAGATCTCGCGGTAGGCGACGCTGCTCGTGAAGTCGTCGACGGTGATTCCACCCATGGCGCAGATCTCGGGAACGGTGCGGCCGCTGAAGCGTGACACCAGGATAGCGGCGATCACATCGTCGATCTCTGCGGCCAGGTCTGTGCCAACAGCCTCGGCTCGGATCGCCTTCGAGCAGGCGGGCAACTGATCCTCCGGCAGCAGCAGCATCCCCAGCGCCTTCTGCAACGGTGGGGCCGATGGCGGCAGCCGCTCCGGCTGCAGTTCGATCCACACCACCCGCCTGTCCACAAACTCCTGCACCGGTGTGGGGTCGCCGAAATTCAGCCCCTGCGACGGGCAGATCACCACCACCTGCCAATGACGGATCGGGCGGCCCTGGCGATCCTGTTGCTGCAGCAACCGAGCTGTTTCGGCATTCAGTCGCAGCAGGAAAGCTGGATCGGCGGCCATCTGCGCTTCCAGGATCAGGGCCGGCAACTCGGGCTGATCGGCTGGGGGGAGGAACAGGCCGTCGAGGCGGTATTCCCTTTCCTTCAGCACCGGCGCGCTGAACACATAGCCCTCCATCCTCGGCAGCAACCCGGCCACCAAGGGCTGGAGGCGCTCGGCGTGCTGCTGGAAGAGCCAATAAAACAGTTTGTCGCTGGCGACCACGGGGAGGATTTCAGCCGCCTCACTGCGCCGACGATGCCACGCTCAAGGCGTGGGCGCCGCCGTGGGAGAGCACCAGGTGTGGGCCGCCGGAGAACCCTGCTCCCAGGGGGCGAATTCCTCTGAGAAACAACCCTCCCGGATCGCCTGACCCATCGCCGTGGTGAAGCGCAGCAGGGTGGTGAGGTTGTGGAGGCTGAGCAGGCTGCGGCAGAGCATCTCCTCGGCGCGGATCAGGTGGTGCAGGTAGGCGCGGCTGTGCAGGCGGCAGGCCAGGCAGGGGCAGGTGGGATCGAGGGGGGTGTGGTCGTGGCGGAAGCGTGCATTGCGCAGGTTCCAGCGCTCGCCTCCCACCAGCGCGGTGCCGTGGCGGCCGAGGCGGGTGGGCAGAACGCAATCAAACAGATCGAAACCCTGGGCCACGGCGAGGGCCATCTCCCGCAGGCTGCCCACCCCCATCAAATAGTGAGGCTTGGCCTCGGGCAGCAGGGGCCCCACCTGGCGCACGATGCGATGCATCTCCTCCACCGGCTCGCCCACGCTCACGCCGCCCACGGCGATACCCGGCAGGTCGAAGCCGGCCACCACCTGGGCCGATTCCGCCCGCAGCGCCGGGAAGCAGCCCCCCTGCACGATGCCGAACAGGGCCTGATCCGGCCGTTCGTGGGCGCTGATGCAGCGCTCCAGCCAGGCGTGGGTGCGGCGGCAGGCCTCGGCCACCTCACCTTCAGGCGCGGGCCAGGGGGGACATTGATCAAACGCCATGGCCACATCGGCCCCGAGGGCCATCTGGATCACCATCGAGCGCTCCGGCGTGAGCTCAATGCGGGCGCCATCACGGGGGGAGCGGAACACCACGCCGTCGTCGTCGATGCGGTTGATGGCGCCGAGGCTGAACACCTGGAAGCCGCCGGAATCGGTGAGCAGGGGGCCCTGCCAGCCCATGAAGCGATGCAACCCGCCCGCCTCGGCCACCACCGCCTCACCGGGCTGGAGATGCAAGTGATAGGTGTTGGCCAGCACCATCTCGGCGCCGGTTTCCACCAGCTGGGGGATGGCCACCCCCTTCACTGTGGCGGCGGTGCCCACCGGCATGAACCGGGGCGTGTGCACGGCGCCGTGGGGGGTGCTGAAGCAGCCGCAGCGGGCCCGGGTCCGCGGGCAGCGAGCCGTGATCGTGAAGTCGAAGGCGATGGCGCCGAACCTGCTCAGCCGTGACGCTAGGCGGGTCTGCTGCGACGCTACCCGGGGTTCCTGCCGCCACCTCCCCGTCGCTCCCCGCCCCATGCCCCCATGCCCCGCCTGAGCGCTCCACCGTGGCTGCGGGATCTGGCCGGGGCCTGGATCTTCTACTCGGTGCTGCCGGCCTGGCCGGTGCCGGCGCCCCGCTTCGAGCGCATCGCTCGCTTCGCCCCCTGGATCGGTGCCGTCCTCGGCGGGCTGCAGGGCCTGCTCTGGTGGGGGCTGGAGGGGCGGGTGCCCCTGGTGGCCCAGGTGGCCCTGGTGCTGGCGCTGGGCCTGTGGCTGAGCGGTGGCCTGCACATGGATGGCGTCATGGACAGCGCCGATGGCCTGGCCGCCGGCGATCGCTGCCTGGAGGCGATGGCCGACAGCCGGGTGGGGGCCAGCGGGGTGCAGGCCCTGGTGCTGGTGCTGTTGGTGCGGACCGCGGCCCTGGCCCTGCTCGGGGCGACGGCGCCGATGGCCCTGGTCTGGGCGGCGGTCTGCGGGCGGGTGGCGCCCCTGCCCGCCATGGCCTGGTTCCCCTATCTGCGGCCGGGCGGCAGCGCCGGCTTCCATCGCGCCCACGGGGCAGCCCTGGCGGTGGAACTGCGGCCCACCCTGCTGCTGCTTCCGGTGCTGCTGCTGCTTCCCTGGCCGGGTCTGGCGCCCTGGCCCGTGCCCACCGGCCTGGTGGCCCTGGTGCCGGCCCTGCTCATTCCAGTGGTCCTGGGCCGTCGCCTGGGCGGCCACAGCGGCGACACCTACGGGGCCTGCGTGGAGTGGACCGAATCGCTGGGCCTGCTGCTCATCGCGGCGGTGCTGCGGCTGGCGGCCGCGGCAGGCTGAGCCGGAAGGCGTTGCCCTGCTCGGGCAGCGTCTCGGCCAGCGCCCGGGGCGGCACCACCAGCTCCAGCTCGCCGCCCAGGCTGCGGGCCAGATCCCGCCCCAGGGCCAGGCCCAGACCGGTGCCGGGCAGCTCCTGGCCCCGGGTTCCCCGCACGCCCCGCCCGAAGATCGCCTGCCGCTCCGCCGCCGCGATGGCCGGCCCGCCGTCCCACACGGTGAGGTGGAGCCGGGCGTCGTCGCTGGCCATGTGCAGGCCCACGCTGGCGCCGTGCGGGCTGTAGCGGAAGGCGTTCTCCAGCAGGTTGGCCAGGATTTCCGCCACGGCCCCGCTGTCGCCGCTCCAATCGGGCAGGGCCTCGGGCCCCTGCCAACCGCGCCCCTGCAGGGTGGCGGTGGCGGCCGCCCGCTGCAGCAGCGGTTCGAGCAGCCCGGCCAGGGGCTGGCCCTCCGGCCCGCTCAACAGCGGCGGCAGCAGCAGCGGCTGGGGGGAGGTGCTGCCGGCGAGCAGGCCTTCGGGGTGAACCAGCTCGCTGATGGCATCGACATAACGGTTGATCTGGCGTTCCTCGGCCAGCAGGCCCTGCACCAGGGAGCGGTCACTGTGCTCCGGGCCGAGGCGTCTCAGCAGCAGCTGGCCGAAGGTGCGCAGGGCGGTGAGGGGGTTGCGCAGCTGGTGGAGCAGCAGGCCCAGCTGCTCCTCGCGTTCCGTCAGCTGCTGGCGCAGTTCTCCGCCCTCCAGATCCAGCCGCAGCGCTTCGGTGAGGACCAGGGCCACGGCCTGGAGCCGCTGGGCGAGGGGCTCGGGCCAGGGGTTGCGGGAGGCCTCCACCTGCAGGGCACCGAGCAGGCGCTGGCCATCGCGCAGGGGCAGCCAGCGCCGCTGCTCGGCGGGCACCCGCAGCCGGCTGACCGTGTCCACCGGTGGCAGGGCCCGCTCGTCCGGGGGCCAGTGGCCGACCGGAAGCAGGCTGGGCTGGCCCGTTGTGCCCTGCTGGGTGACGTAGACCACCAGCGAACGGACGTCCGGGCAATCGATGAACTGACCCAGCTGGAAGCCCACCAGGGCCAGAAACCGCTCTGAGACAGGCATCACGTCCCGCGGACAGCGTCGTTGGGGGAAATTTTGAAAAGAGGCGTGTCGAAACGCAAAAATAGTTTTAAGCTGTCGGTAACGACCACTACCTCGCAGTCCTCGGACGGGCGGAAAGTTGCAGTCGTAAAGGCCAGTGTTGCGCTTTGCTCGCAACCAAGGCTACAGCAGAGGCAGCTGCGTACCGCCTCTGTCCCGGCCCCTACCCCACCAGGGGTTCCGGTCGGTGTTACCGACAGTGATTCTCTCCGACCCGCTTCAGGTCGACAGTCGTGTGGACGTGGACCCGCCATCTCTCCAGGGT
>Ga0247835_1005200_pt1 | contig 10723 bp, 10 predicted proteins | sample LaCtaG_3_FD_189912 | JGI IMG/M metagenome (GOLD analysis project Ga0247835, IMG submission 189912) | Freshwater microbial communities from meromictic Lake La Cruz, Castile-La Mancha, Spain - LaCruzMarch2015_13.5m | ecosystem: Environmental > Aquatic > Freshwater > Lake | place: Spain: Castile-La... | reverse complement strand
GCTTCATTGGCTACTAGATAGCAGTTTGTCGCCCAAGGTCCTGCAGGAAATGACTTAATCAGCATTTACTAATTCAATCCTCTACTCGGATTAATTCCGCACCGGCTTACAGCCTAGACTTTAACTAATCGAAATAAGCCCAAATTTGCAATTGAAAGGTCACAATGTCTAACCAAGATCGTTCCAACACAACCAAAAAGTCAACAGTTTATATTGCTCTCATTACTGCTATAGCAATAATTATTGGTTCAGTGATTTTAGGACTTGGCGGACAAACAACACCTCAAGAACCAACACCTGAAGCAGCTCCTGCAGCTGAATTACCAAATGCTGGAATTACCGAATCAAATAAAGCAAGTATTACTTTCACTACTAATCAAGGTGAAATTGTTATTGAAACAACTCCAGACCTTGCTCCCCTAACAGTTAATGCAATTGCAGCCCTTGCTCAAAAAAATTATTTTGATAACACAATTTGTCATCGTTTAACAACTGAAGGAATATTTGTATTGCAGTGTGGAGATCCAACTGGAACAGGAAATGGTGGACCTGGTTTTAATATTCCAGATGAAAATCTTCCGCAACCAACAGAAAATAACTATCCAGCAGGAACTGTGGCTATGGCAAATGCTGGACCTGGAACTTCTGGCTCCCAATTCTTTTTGGTTTACCAAGACACAACCCTTGGCCCTGATTACACAATCTGGGGCAGCATCACCAGCGGTTTAGATATTTTGCAGACAATTGCAAGTGCTGGCGTGGTTGACGGGGGTGCCGATGGTGCACCTCTTACGGGCGTCACGATTGAATCTACAAAAGTAACAATTAGTTAGACACTTTCCAGAAAGAAGCAAACTAGCCCGATGACCACCAGTACTAGTTCAACCGATTACGGTCGCGTTGAAAATGATGGCACCGTTTTAGTAAAAATGCCAGATGGATCTGAAAAACAAGTTGGCCAATGGGCTGCTGGAGATCCAAATGATGGTTTAACTTTCTACATTCGCAAATTTCATGAAATTGAAAATGAAATATCCCTAACTTTACAAAGACTTAAAGAAGGCAAAGGAAATGCTGAAACTGCTTTCAAACTAATTGAAAGAGTTAAAACCAATCTTGAGAACCCAACTTTCGTTGGAGATTTGTCAATTCTTTCAACCAAAATCGAAGAATTGCAAGTTATAGCAGCTGTTAAGAAAGCTGAATTTTCAGCAGCTAAAGCTATTGCTAAAGAAAAAGCCATGGAAAAAAGAAAGCAACTTGTTGAAGAAGCAGAAAAACTTGTTGGATCCAAGCAATGGAAAGTAGCAACCCAAAGATTTAAAGAAATAGTAGAAGAGTGGAAGAAACTTCCCCACGGAGTGAAATCAGAAGAACAGGCTCTCTGGAAGAGATTTAGTGCTGCAAGATCTGGTTTCGATAAGACCAGAAGACAATATTTCTCAACTCTTGAAGCAGGGCGCAAAGAAGCAAATAAAGTTAAATCTGAAATCGTTACTCAGGCTAAAGCTATCGCTGATTCCAAAGACTGGACTGATACAGCTAATAAATTTAGAAACTTAATGGCCAAATGGAAATCTGCCCCAATTTTAGAAAGAAAAGAAGAACAAAAACTCTGGAAAGAATTCAAGCTTGCCCAAGATGTATTTTTTGCTGCCCGAACTGCCGCTTTGTCTGTTATGGATGAAGAACACACCAAGAATCTTGAAGCCAAAAAAGTATTAGCTGAAAAAGCTGAAAAGATTCTTCCGATCACCGATATTAAATCTGCTCGACAAGCTTTGAAGCCAATTCAAGAAGAGTGGAGCAAGATTGGTCATGTTCCACGTAAAGATAAAGAAAAGATTGAATCAAGACTAAAATCTGTTGAAGAAGCAATTCGAAATGCTGAAAAGAATGAATTAAACAGAACAGATCCTGCAAAAAGTGCTCGTGCTCAATCAACAATGGAACTATTAGAAGCAAAATTAGTTAAAACTGAAAAAGAACGTGATGCCGCTATTGCAAAGGGTGACACTAAGAAAGCTGAATCTCTTTCAGCAACTATTGAAAGTCAAAAAATGTTACTTGAAGCAACAAAAGTTACTTTGGCAGATTTCACTCGCTAAACGCGATAAACGTCGTAAACTCCCGCAATATTCTTAACTGCAGCCAAAACACTTCCCAGATGTTTTGGATCAGCCATTTCAAATGCAAATCTAGAAAGTGCAATTCTATCTCTGGAAGTTGAAACTGAGGCACTCAAAATATTCACATGATGCTCAGACAAAGTCCTGGTCACATCTGATAACAGTCCATTTCGATCAAGAGCTTCAACTTGAATATTGACTAGATAAATTCCTGTGGCAGATTCAGGCCAAGTTGTTTCGACAATTCGTTCTTGCTCTTTCTTTAAATCAAGGGCATTAGTGCAATCGATTCGATGAATTGATACACCTTCTCCTTTTGTGACATAACCAAAAATTTCATCTCCTGGAACTGGTGTGCAACATCTACTTAGACGTGTATAAACATCATCAATTCCTTTAACATTTACAATTGGTGAATTAGTAGTTGAACCACTTCTTCTAACTCTGGTGGGCGCAATTGCTTCTGCTAGATCTTCTGTTGCTCCTTCTTCCCCACCGTGTAGTTGTAATAATTTAGAAACCACACTTTGAGCACTAACTTTTCCTTCACCGACTGCTGAATAAAGCTCATCAATTCCTTTAATTTTTAATTCGTGTGCAACTCCTACTAAAGCTTGATTTGCCATCAAACGATGTAATGGCAAGTTTTGTTTACGTAATAATTTGGCGATCGCATCTTTTCCTTGTTCAAGATGTTCTTCTCGCCTTTCTTTGGTAAACCAAGCTTTGATCTTGCTTTTTGCTCTAGTGGACACTGCAAAATTTAGCCAGTCTTGAGAAGGACCTGCAGTTTCAGATTTAGTTGTGAAAATTTCAATATTGTCACCACTGGAAAGACTGGAATCTAGGGAAACTAATTTGCCATTGACTCTTGCGCCCACACAGTGATTGCCAACTTCGGTGTGAACTGCGTAAGCAAAATCAACTGGCGTTGCGCCATTTGGAAGCGCAATTACATCTCCTGCTGGAGTAAAGACAAATATTTCTTGTTGTTGACCTAAGTCATAGCGCAAGGAATCCAAGAATTCATCTGGATCTTCTGTTTCTTTTTGCCAGTCAACAAGTTGACGAAGCCAGGCCATGTCATCTGCAGGTTTGACGTCACTTCCTTGACGCTCTTTGTATCTCCAATGACTTGCCACCCCATATTCAGCTTCTCTGTGCATGTCATGGGTTCTGATTTGAAATTCAACTGGACGACCATTTGGACCAATAACAGTTGTATGAAGGGAGCGATAAAGATTAAATTTTGGCATTGCTATGTAATCTTTAAATCTTCCAGGAACTGGATTCCATCTAGCATGAATTGTGCCTAATGTTGCATAGCAATCTCTTACATCTTCAACCAGAATTCTGATTCCAACTAGATCGTAAATCTCATTGAATTCTCGTCCTCGAACAATCATTTTTTGGTAAACAGAATAGAAATGTTTTGGTCTACCACTTAAGTCTGCTTTGATTTTGGCACTTGATAAATCTTTTTGCACAAAGTCAATTACCTCAGCGATATCTCGTTCTCTTTGTGGAGCACGATTGCTTACTAAATTTACAATTTCGTCATACATTTTTGGATAGAGTCCTGCAAAAGAAAGATCTTCTAGTTCCCATTTGATTGCATTCATTCCTAAACGATGAGCAAGAGGAGCAAAAATTTCTAAAGTCTCACGGGCTTTTTGTTCTTGCTTTTCAGCTGGCAGAAATTGCAAAGTTCTCATGTTATGTAAACGATCGGCTAATTTAACAAGTAGCACTCGAATGTCTTTGGCCATTGCCACAACCATTTTGCGCACAGTTTCTGCAGCACTGGCATCACCGTATTTAACTTTGTCTAATTTAGTAACTCCATCAACTAATCGTGCAACTTCGGAACCAAAATCTTCTTCTAATTTTTCAATTGAATAACCTGTGTCTTCAACAGTGTCATGCAAAAGTGCTGCAGCTAAAGTTTCACTTGACATTCCAATATCTGCCAAAATTGTGGCAACAGCTAAGGGATGGGTTATGTATTCTTCCCCACTGCGTCTTTTTTGGCCCAAGTGTTGCTTTTTTGCAACTGCATAAGCTTTAGAAACTAAATCAAAATTATCTTTGGAATGGTATTTCTTTAATGTTTTTAATAAAGGTTCAAGTTCAGGATTATCAGATTTCCAACCAGTTATTTTGGCGAATCTACTGCGCGTGACTGGAGCGTCTGACATTGTTGACGCCTCCCAGGAATTTCTTCAACTGTTGGCTCTTTAGTTTAGCAATGATTGAAAAGCTAATTAAAACTACTTAAGATTTCTTTCTTTTTGAGCGCGTGAAGCGTTTAGGCTGTGTTCTTGGTCCTGCTTGTAAGACCTGATTTGCCAAACTTGCAGTGCCCGATACTTTCATTGCCTCAGGCCCAACAGTGCCAGCATTTGCTCGGCGGGCATGAACTCTTCTACTCAAAGCTTGAATTTCAGGTTGACGTTCTTTTAATTGAACCAAAAATGGTGTGGCAATAAAGATTGAAGAATAAGTTCCAGCAGCAATACCCACGAATAGAGCTAACGCTAAATCTTTAAGTGTTCCTGCTTGCAGAATTCCAACTCCCACAATCAAAATTGCAGCAACTGGTAATAGAGCAACAATGGAAGTATTAATTGATCTGATTAAAGTCTGGTTTAAAGCAAGATTTGCAGATTCGCGATAATTCAATCTTGATTGAGCAATAATTCCTCGTGAGTTTTCTTTTACTTTGTCAAACACCACAACAGTGTCATAAAGGGAATAACCTAAAATTGTTAATATTCCAATCACAGTTGCTGGTGTTACCTCAAAACCAGTTATGGCATAAACCCCAATTGTGATCAATAAATCATGGAGTAGGGCAACTATTGCTGCTGCAGCCATTCTCAATTCAAAGTAAACAGTTAGAAAGAGAATTACTAACAAGAGAAAAACGCCTAAACCAATTAAGGCTTGACGAGTAATGTCTGCTCCCCATGAAGGACCAACGGATTGAGTAGTTATTAAGGCTGGATCAACTTTGAAATCAACCGCAATTTTGCTGGTGAAGCTTTCGATCTCTGCTTGCTCTAATGGTGGAGTTTGAATTTCTAAACGCTCATTGCCAACTGCGATAATTACTGAAGTTGGAACTCCTGCTGCTTTGACAATATTTCGTGCATCTTCCACACTAATTGTGCTTGGCACATTAAATTTAGCTCCACCTTTAAATTCGATACCTAGATTTAGTCCGCGACCAAACAGTCCAAATGCGGAAATCGCAATAATAATTAATGAAACGACATACCAAAGTTTTCTTTTGCCAACAAAATCTACAGAAGTTTCACCTGTGTAGAGACGGTTTCCTACTTCGTTAAATTTCATTTGTTCTCACTTTCAGTCAAAATTGTGCTTCCGGCAGTTAAGCGTTTTCGAGATACTCCAGTCAAAATGCCACCATTTTCTGCCCATTTTGATTTACCAAAATATGTAACAAGAGGATGGGTAAACCAGAAAGCTACTAATACGTCTATAACTGTTGTGAGTCCTAAAGTAAATGCAAAACCACGCACACTGCCCACACTTAAGGCATAAAGCACAATTGCAGCCAAGAGGGAAACAAAATCTGCGGCCAACATTGTTCTTCTAGCTCTAGTCCAACCTAATTCTGTTGCCACTCGAAGTGTTTTTCCATCTCGAATTTCATCTCGAATTCGTTCAAAATAAACAATGAAAGAATCTGCAGTAATACCAATTGCCACGATTGCTCCAGCAATTCCTGCCAAAGTTAACGTAAATCCAATTGTTCTTCCTAAACCAATAATGAACAACCAAGTGAAAAATGCTGCCAAGACAAGACTAAATACTGCGACAATGCCAAGTGCGCGGTAATAAACAAGTAGATAAACAGCTACTAAAACTAATCCAATAACACCTGCTAGAAGTCCGGCAGACAACTGATCTTGACCAAGTGTTGGACTTATAGAAGTTGATTCAGCAATATTTAATGTCACAGGAAGTGCGCCATAGCGAAGCACTTGTGCAAGTTGTTTGGCTTCATCGGCTTTGAAAGATCCTTCAATTTGAGCTTTTCCACCCAAAATTGGTTCTGAGAAAAATGGAGAAGAAGTTACTAATCCATCAAGCACAATTCCAAAACGATTTTGTGGAGAAGGCAATTTACTTAAACTAATTGATGCTTCTGAAAGTTTTGTTGCTCCTGCTGAATCAAAATCTAATGTGACCATCCAACCGCCAGCACCTTGTTGGGGCAAAGTGGCTTGAGAATCAGATACTTGATCTCCAGTTATAAATGCAGGAGCAAGAACAAACTTTTCAAATCCATCTTTAGAACAGGTGAGCATATATTTTGTTGGATCATCTGCTCTTCCACCTTGTAATAGTCCAGGAGCCAAACAGTTAAGAGATAAATACTGCTCATAGAGTTCTTCAGAAGTTGCAGCTTGTATTGGCAATTCAGTTGGTTGAGGTGCTGGAGTTACTGAAGGACTTGGACTTGGATTTGCTATTTCAATTCCAGTTCCAGCTGCTAATACTGCTCTAAAATCTAGTCTTGCAGTTTGTTTCAAAAGATTTGTGATTCCTTCAGGATTAACACCTGGGACTGTTACGACAATGGCCGCATTGGCGCCACTTCCTTGCACTGTTACTTCAGCTTCTGCAACACCAAATCCGTTAACTCTTTGACGAATAATTTCAACTGTTTGATTAATTTGATCTTGAGTTAAAACACCTTCTGCTCCTGGTGCTAATTCGGGAGTCAAAATAACTTGAGTACCACCACGCAAATCAAGACCAAGTCTTGCTTCATGAGAAGCCCCTGGCCAATAAGTCCACAAAATTGTTGAAGCTAAAACAAGGATCAATAAAATAAGTGATCTGCCTGGACGGGCACGATTAGCAGCAGACACTTTTTGGTAACTCCTAGGAAAGTTTTAGAAAATTTCGGGTTAAAAAGCTGTTCTTATTGAGTATTCCGTATGGTCAATTTTTGTAGCCCGAGAGGTCTTATTTATTCGGTAATATCCAAGACTTGTTGAGCAGGAACACTTTTACCCAACAATTGATAAGCAGATGGTGTGGCAATTCGACCTCGAGCAGATCTTGCTAAATAACCAATTCGCACCAAAAACGGTTCACACATATCTTCTACAGTTTCTGGTTCTTCTCCAACTGCCACAGCTAATGTGGAAAGACCAACTGGTCCTCCCTCAAATTTATTAATTAATGCATCAAGAATTGCTCTATCTATTCGATCAAGTCCTCGATCATCAATTTCAAAAAGTGCTAATGCTTTTTTTGCAACATCAATGTCTACTTTTCCAGAAGTATGAACTTGTGCATAATCTCTAACTCTTCTTAATAGTCTGTTCGCAATTCTTGGTGTTCCGCGAGATCTTTTACTGATTTCAACTGCTGCGTCTTGTGTTATTTCAACTTTTAATAAACCAGCAGATCTGTGCACAATTTGTTCTAATTCATCTGCTTCATAAAAATCAAGATGAGCGGTAAATCCAAAACGATCTCGCAGTGGACTTGGTAATAAACCTGCTCTAGTTGTTGCTCCAATTAAGGTAAATGATGGCAAATCTAAACCAATTGCGTTTGCGCCAACTCCCTTACCAACTACAACATCAACTCGGTAATCTTCCATTGCTAAATAAAGCATTTCTTCTGCTGGTCTCGCTAAACGATGAATTTCATCAATAAATAAAATCTCACCTGGGGTCAAAGAACTTAAAACTGCTGCTAAATCTCCTGCGTGCTGAATAGCTGGACCAGAGGTAACTCTGATTGGTGCACCTAATTCTGAAGCAACAATGGTTGCCAATGTGGTTTTACCTAATCCAGGAGGTCCTGAAAGTAAAACATGATCTGCAGAATTTCCTCTTTGTAAAGCCGCTCTTAAAATTAAATCTAATTGCTCTCTTACTCGATGTTGACCGACAAATTCAGATAAAGTTTTTGGTCTGAGTGCACCTTCAACTTGACGATCTTCTTCACTTACTTCTAAGCGAATAATTTCTAAACCAATATCTGAGGTTGTTTCATCATCTATGTTCATCGATTTTTACTCAATATTTTTAAAGCTGAACGAAGTGAATCAGAAAGATCGGCTTCATTTTCAGGGTTTTCAACTTGTTCAGCAGCAGTTGCCGCGTCTTTTCTATTCCAGCCAAGACCAACAAGGGCGGTGATAAGAGATTCTCTCCAAGATGAATTAGATAAATTCTTAGGTGAACCGATTTTGTCACCTAACTCTAAAATTAATCGTTGGGCACCTTTTTTACCGATCCCTGGAACTGAAGTTAAAGATCCAACATCAGAATTAGCAATTGCATTACTTAGTTTTTGTTCACCCATAACTGAAATCAAATTAAGTGCCATACGTGGACCAACACCAGAAACAGTTTGTAATAGTAGAAACATTTCTTTTTCACTAGTGTCGGCAAAACCATAAAGTGTCATGTGATCTTCTCTAACAACCATGACTGTTGGAACTTGTACTTGATCTCCAACTTTTTTACCCTTTAAAGCGTTGGCAGAAGTTAATAAATTCATACCTACTCCACCAACATCAACCACAGCACCTAATGCTGAAATCTCAGTTAGCGTTCCTTTAACAAAGGCGATCACGAAACTGCTCTCTTCCTAATTTTTTCGTCTGCTCCACCACGCCACAAATGGCATATTGCTAATGCAACAGCATCAGAGGCATCTGCTGGTTCAGGTGGCGAGGAGAGTCCGCAAATTTTTGCAATCATTCGACCAATTTGGCGCTTATCAGCTTTTCCAGAACCTGTAACTGAAGCTTTAACTTGAGTTGGTGTGTAAGTAAATACTTGGCAGCCACTTCTTGCACCATTGACCATTGCTAATCCTGCAGCTTGAGCTGTTCCCATTACTGATTTCAAATTATGTTGACTAAAAACTTGTTCTACTGCAACCACATCTGGTTTGTATTCTTTGATGATTTCTTTTAAAGCATTATCAAGTTGTAAAAGACGATCAGCTAGAGCATCAGTGGCAGGGGTTCTAAAGACCATAACAGATTTAAGGATTACTTTTCGACCAGGTGCTTCATCAACTATTGCTAAACCACATCTTGTTAAACCAGGATCAACACCTAAAACTCTCATATATAGAATGTGACCCTTCAATTATTATTTAACTAATATTACCCAACTTGTGCCATAACTTCATCTGAAACATCAAAATTTGCCCAAACTGTTTGAACGTCATCCAAGTCTTCTAAAGACTCAATTAAGTTAAATATCTTTTTTGCAGCCTCAGCATCTAATTCCACGCTTACAGATGGAACAAATGATGTATCTGCAGAGTCATAGTCGATTTTGGCATTTTGTAGCGCTGTTCTTACTTGTACAAGATCATTGGGTTCACTAATTACTTCAAAAGATTCACCTAAATCATTTACTTCTTCTGCACCTGCATCAAGTACTGCGGATAAGACATCATCTTCAGATAATGAACCAATCTTTGAAACAAGCACAACACCTTTGCGAGAAAACATGTATGAAACAGAACCAGGATCGGCCATATTGCCATCGTTTCTAGTCATTACTAGGCGAACATCACCTGCTGCTCTATTTCTATTATCGGTTAAGCATTCGATTAAAACTGCGACACCATTTGGGCCATAACCTTCATACATAATTGTTTGGTAATCGGCTGCCCCTTCTTCAGTGCCACTTCCTCTTTTTAAGGCTCTATCAATATTGTCATTTGGCACAGAACTCTTTTTTGCTTTTTGAATCGCATCAAAAAGTGCTGGGTTTCCTTCAACATCTGGTCCACCAAGTCTTGCCGCTACTTCAATTTTTTTAACTAATTTGGCAAATAATTTGGCGCGACGAGAATCAATAACAGCTTTCTTATGTTTGGTCGTTGCCCATTTACTATGCCCTGACATTTTTAATCCTTTTTATGAATTCACACTTGAAACTGATTTTGCCATCTGTACAAAATACTCATGAACTCGGTTGTCATTTGTTAGTTCAGGATGAAAAGCTGTGGCTAAAAGGGATCCTTGTCTAACCATAACTGGGTGATCCTCATTGTTTTCAGTTTTGAAGGTTGCAAGCACTTCAACAGAGCTTCCTACTCTTTCAACCCAAGGTGCTCGAATAAAAACTGCTCTAAAACTTTCTTTGAAGTCTTTAATAGCTAAATCTGTTTCAAAAGAATCTACTTGGCGACCAAAAGCATTTCTTCTAACAGTTATATCAATTCCGCCAATTGTTTCTTGATCACTTCTTCCATCAAGGATTTCATCAGCCAACATAATCATTCCAGCACACGATCCATAAACAGCGAATCCATCTTTAACAAATTTTCTTAATGGCTCTAACAAACCAACTCTTTTGGCCAACATGCTGATGGTGGTTGATTCCCCACCAGGAATTACTAAAGCATTAACCGTTTTTAACTCTTCAGGATTTCTTACCTTTTGTACCGCAACATTAAGAGAGCTTAATGAATTAATGTGTTCGCGAAAATCACCTTGTAGTGCTAAAACTCCGACTCTTAACAAGAGTTACCAGCCGCGTCCGGCAAACCTTTCAGAAGCTGGCAAAATCTCA
>Ga0247835_1005197_pt1 | contig 10729 bp, 9 predicted proteins | sample LaCtaG_3_FD_189912 | JGI IMG/M metagenome (GOLD analysis project Ga0247835, IMG submission 189912) | Freshwater microbial communities from meromictic Lake La Cruz, Castile-La Mancha, Spain - LaCruzMarch2015_13.5m | ecosystem: Environmental > Aquatic > Freshwater > Lake | place: Spain: Castile-La... | reverse complement strand
ACCCTGCCTCTCCCCCCTGACTCCCAACCCCCTACGTCCCCCAGCGACCCGACCGGTCTTCACCATCCTCGTTGGCGACTGCCCGCGCTATCCGCCAGCTATCCGCAGGTTTTCGCAGCCATCGACACCCAATATTCTGGAGCGTTTGGGACAACAAGAGACACTGACGCTGACAGAACTGAAGCCGGTCCTGGCCGAGGAGCAAACGGCAGTTTGCGTGGAGCGTGTCGAGCTTTGTATCAAAACGGCCTTGTTGGAGGGAGACCTCGAAATCGTCGATACCCCCGGGTTGGGATCACTGCATGCTAGGCATACGCGCCAGTCCGAAGCCTTTGTCAAGGACGTGGATGCGATTCTCTATGTGCTGCCAGACCGCGGCCCCTGTAAGGAAGATCACGAGTTTCTTGCCCTTCTTGAGCGACGCAACGAGGTGCTGAACGAAGACAAGGTGTTCTTTGCCGCCAATATGGTAGACAAGGTTATTGACGGAGACGCGCAATTTGACGGTTCTACGTTGTTGGTTGAACAAGGGGTCGCGCAACACAGAAATATGATTAGCCAGGATCTCAAGGGCTTCGGCTTCGGCTTCGGGTCGGCGAGAGTATTTGCCGTTTCGGCTCAGGCCGCTCGCTTCGCGCGGTCGGCATTGGAAGCCGAACTGTCAAGGAAGGATCAAGGTGCATTCCGTAAGGTAGCGCTTTGGTTTGGTGAGGCTGAGGAGCCAAGTCCCGAGGAGAATTTGAGGCTCTCCGGCCTTCCGGGTTTGAGTGAAGCATTGGTGCATTTTCTTATCGACAACGGTGTGCGCCTGCGTGTGAAGGAGTCGCGCGCCCGCATCGTGGCCATTCTAGATACGATTGGTACCCAGGAATCTGCGCGACTTCAGTTTCTATCCCGCGAATACGAACAGCTTGAGGCAATAGGCAACGAACTGAATGCGATGCAGGAAAGAATCAAGAATGACTATGATGGCGAGCGGAGTCAGACGTTCCGCGATGTGCAGGAGATATTGTTAACTCTCGGAGAGAAACCAATGCAGGTCGAGATTAAGTGCGTGTTGGATGGTATCGTTGGTCCGATTATGGATAGGTGGTCGAAAAGAGGTAAGGATATGAGTTTGGCCGTGCAGTTTTACCGTTTCACGGCGCACGCAGCACAAAAAGTGAAAAACAGCACATTTGGGATTGGAGAGAGATCTTCGCTTAAGATTTATATCGATAAAATAGTCGACGAGTCATTTCGCGAAACGGTCGCAAGAAATCGAACAACAGAGAAACTCGAGAGGATTCAGAAAGAGCTATCTGTCAGCTTGTCGGTCGCCATACGCGCGCGGCTCAGAAGAATATCTGATGAGCTAAATCGCATAAGAATGAACAACGAAATACCGATTTCAGATGATGATCTTCAATTTGGGGCAGGGGCTATTTGCGATGAGATTCTAGTTTCTGATATCGGAGAAACTATTACTTAAATTGTTGCTGGTGCCTACTTTGCGGTCTGCCTCATGGCTATTGATGTTGCTCTTACGGGCGGCCTTATAGCGGGAACTATTACGGCTGCTTCCGGTTTTTTTTATGGTTTGAAACGTCTCAAAAATCACAGTAATGAGCTAAAGGCATCCGCCAAAGTTGAGAATGGTGGGGAAAGCGCACTTGCAAAAAAAGTACGAACGAAGCTTGAAGCAAAACATGATGAAATCCTCAGAATGACCGTAGGCGAGAGATTGGAGAAGCTTGAGCAGGATCTAATGAAATATTATGATAGTGAAGTCGATGGACTAATAAGCAAGCTAGCTGCTGAGATATCGCAAGCCAAGAGCGATATTGACCTTAAGAGGGATGAGCGTGAAAGATTGAAGCACGAGCATAAGCAAGTTCAGCAAGTCCTTGGATCGCTAAGGCAACGTATGGACACGTTGTTGCCGGAGATGTCCTGATGTCGGGGGAATTGCGAGTCTTTAGAACTCTGCTGAAGGAACTTGCTGAGGAAGGTCTAACGTTTTTGACACAGGTGCAAAGCACCGGCGTCGTCGATATCGGACAGCTAACCGAGCAGATTTGCATCCCTTGGAAACTGACGCCGCAGCGCTGGGTCTTGGTCGGTGAGGTCTCCAGCGGGAAATCGGCTTTGCTCAATACCTTATTGGAGCGTGAGTGCCTGCCCGAGGGCAATGAGAGCACAACGACGATGCTAACGCGGATCGTGGCGCCCAGTGTCGATAATTCGGATGGGACTGTCTGGCTCGAACCCTACCTGCCGGCCGACTATACGGCCATGCTGGAATGGTTGCTCCGCCAACTTCCGGGCCCGGCGGATAACACCGTTTCGGTGATTCAGCGCGCTGAAGCCTTATTGCAAACTTCTGGCATAGGCAAAGAACATATCGCCCTGAGCGGTGCGGTTGGTATGGTGTTGAAGCGATTGGGAGAGACACAATCGAAGCAATCTAATCCGGTACGCTTTGAACTCGGTACCCATGAAGAATGGATGGACGACAAGATACCGCTCCGCTGGCGGTGTGCGACCTTGCACCTTCATAGCAAGTGGACCGAGCTTGGGGTGGAGTGGATCGACACACCCGGAATAGGTCATCACGGGCCGTTGCACCACTGGCTCGCTGAGCAGACGATGCGGGAGGCAGCGGGCATTTTGTTCTTAGTCGAGCCACGCGGTGCGACGCGCGAAGCCTTCGATATGATTTCCCGCCTCGACGAGACCATACGGCAGCGTATGGTATTGGTCTTTTCGCGCATCGACGAGTTCGATGCCGGCCCCGATGAGTGGCAGACGCAGGCACGGATCGTGGTTCAACAGTTGTCTTGGACCGGCTCTTGGTATGGCGTTTCTGCGTTGTGCGCACGGTATGCCAGGGAAGCGCAGCAGTTTACTCAGGATAGTCGCGTGCTGCGCCGTTTTGAGAAGTTCGCGGTGCAAGTCGAGCCAATGTCGCCAACAGACAATATGCGCCGGTCTGGCATCGGAATTGTTGAGCACGAGTGTGTTCGGAGTCCGATCCTTAGTGAATTTCGGGAATCAATAAACGCCCGTTGTGTCGCTTTGGTGAAAACACTTGCACGAATAGAGCACTCCGTCCACCAACAACAGACGAAACGGCTGCAGCAGCAACTCGGCGAGTGGAATGCTCAAGTCGACCGCCGATGTGGAAAACTTGCTTTGGAGGACCGGGCGTTCTTGGATCAAGCCTCTGCGGATTTAAGCGAGGTGTTAGAGATGCAAAAGAAGGCGTTTGATAGTATCACGCATGAGATCGTCGCAGAAACTGAGTCGCGACAACTTAAGCTCTTCTCTGAACTCGATATCGGCCATAAGCGCGTCGATGCTTTGAATGATCTGCTCGTCATGGCCTGCCGGGATCTGGGATCCAATTCGGAAGCCTTTCTTCATGCACTCTGGCATTGGCTGCAGCGGCCATTATTTGCCGCAAAGCGCCCGGCCCCGTGGATACCGCCTAACATCAGACGTATACATAAGGCTGTAATGGCGTTCGACGGGCGATGGGCTGGATATTTTTTTGCTTTTCAAGCTGAGCGGTACGCTACTTTAGGTTTTGGAAGGCGCATCGCGCAGCGGATGGGTCTGCGAAATGCGCTGATGCGTGACCTCGGCGATTACCTTGAACAGCGTATTAGAGAATCGAACGCGCTTGCGCGCAAATTCATGAAATTTCAAGAACAGAAGAGCGAAGAGATCTCTAGAAAGACGAAACTGCGCACGGCATGTCGTATCCCCGTTAACGATGCGGGCGATGCTCTGATCGGACAGATCGCTGATCGGATGAAGGTACACGAGTATGCGATGGAGGAGATTATAGTGTCTACCAATAGTGCTTTCGCGGTAGACATGTCGCCTGAGTACGAAGCGCTATTGTCTGGTTTGGCGCGATTTCGCGGAAAGATCGAAGTGGTCTTGAGGTTATTGGATTGTGATGCTGTTTGGAAATGATGGACGCGATGCTTCTTACGGATACCATACGCCGTTTGGTAGGGTCGCAGATTGGGCTGGCCGCGCGTCATCCCGACGGCCCAACAAGGATTTAGTGGACGTACCACGATATGCTCCGTCGACAATACTTCTTACGACACCGCGTTCGCGAGCCGGACTTCTATTTTGTTTCAGAGCCGAGTCCCCACGAGGTGTCGCCAATGCCACTGAGCCTTGATCACCGGGGCCGGGCCGTTTACGGGTCGAGCGGCGCAGCGTGGGGAGCGGGTGAGCCAGGTCGTCAAGCGGGTTGGGGGTATCGAGTCAGCCGGCTGTGTCAGCCACTCGGCGGGTCGGGCCTCGCGCCCTACCCCGGGACGCGGCGGCTTGATGATCGTGCGGGAATCCCGTATCTTGTGCCCCATGCATACGGTCATCGAAACGCCAACTTTTGCCAAGCAGGCCGATCAGATATGGAGCGAAGCCGAGCGGCTGGACTTCATCACCTGGATTGCTTGTCACCCGCTGGCAGGCGATGTGGTCCCCGGGGCGGACGGCGCGCGCAAGGTGCGCTGGTCACTGTCGGGCATGGGCAAGCGCGGCGGGGTCCGCGTGATCTACTTCAACCGTTCGGCCGCGGGCCTGGTCTATCTGCTGGCGATCTACCGCAAGTCCGACCAGTCAAACATCAGCCCCGCCGACATTCCGGAGCGCGACACATGAGCACGATGCCACTGGAGCAGGTCGCACAGGCGATCGAAGCGGATGCCGGCGAGGAGATTCCCGGGCTGCGCGAATCGCTCGCCGAGATGGCCGCCGATGAGCGGGGGCGCACCTATACCCGGGAGCAGCTCGCCCTGCGCGCGGCCCGTACCGCCTTGGGCCTGTCCCAACCGGCCTTTGCCCGGCTGCTGCAAACGCCGGTCGGCACCGTGCGCGACTGGGAGCAAGGGCGCTTCCCACCCCCCGGCAGTGCGCTGCTGGTGGCACGGCTGGCGGTGGAACATCCGGAGGTGTTGCGGCCTTATGCCGCAGCCAGTTGATCGCTTGGCGCTGGCGGTTTCGCAACACCCTGCGGACAGCAGACGGCCCAGCGCCCCCTGATCACGGCGCAGATGTTCGGGGTGAGAGGGACCCCCTTCGTGATCGCGCCCGACGGACGCATCCACCAGGCCCCGAAACGCCGCTTCCAGTGCCCCTATGCAAGCGCAAAGCCCACCGCGCAGCGTCTTTGGCGTGGGAGCGACCTCACCCCGCCCAAGCCGCCGCAATAACCGCCTGCCCCAAGGCCAGACCGCCGTCATTGGTGGGCACCTGATGGTGCGTCAGGGGCTCGAAACCGCGCCGCCGCAGCCGTCGGCTGACCCCTTCCAACACCAACCGGTTCTGGAAGACCCCGCCGGACAGGGCGACCCGCGCGAGCCCCTGCGCCTGTGCCAGGTCCGCCGCCAGGTCCGCCACCGCGCGGCAGAAGCCCGCATGGAAACGGGCGCTGATCGCCCCCGGTGCAACCCCCGCCGCCAGGTCATCGAACAGGCGGCACCACAGTGGGGCCGGGTCGAGCAGGGTGCCTCCGTCCCCCTCGATCCGCCCGCAGGCGTAGCCCTCCCCAACGCCCCCCGCCGCCGCGACCGCCCCCGTACTCCCGTACTCCCGTACTCCCGTACTCTCCCCAACCGCCAGTGACTCCAACTCGATCGCCGCCTGCCCCTCGTAGCTGATCCGCTCGGCACAAAGCCCCAGGGCCGCGGCCACGGCATCGAAGAGGCGCCCGGCGGAACTGGTCAGGGGCGCGTTGAGCCGGCGTTGCATCAGGGTGCGGAGCATCGGTACCGGCCGTTCTTCCAACTGGCGGGCGAGTTCCAGCCCCGGCCAGCGGCGCCGGAACTCATCCCAGCCCAGGCACACCTCGATCTGGGCCACCAGGTTGCGCCAGGGCTCCAGGATGGCGCGGGTGCCGCCGGGCATGGGCACCGGCCGCAGCCAGCCGACCCGCTCGAAGCCGCGGTAGTCGGCGACCAGAAACTCCCCGCCCCAGAGGGTCCCGTCCGTCCCGTAGCCCAGTCCGTCGAGCGCGACCCCGAGCACGGGGCCGCCGTCGAGCGGCCAGCCGTTGTCCGCCAGGACCGCGGCGCAATGGGCGTGATGGTGCTGGACCTGGACCAGTTCCAGACCCTCGCGCGCGGCCCGCCCCCGGCCGGTGAGGCTCGCGCGATAGTCCGGGTGCAGATCGACCGCGATCCGCTCGGGGCGGTGCGCGAAGAGCGCGAGATACAGTTCGATGGTCCGCTCGTACTCGCGGGCGGTGTTGGCCTCCTCCAGGTCACCCAGGTGCTGCGTCAGGATCGCCTGGCCGTCCTGGAGCAGACAAACCGTATTCTTGAGTTCGCCGCCCATGGCCAGCACGGGCGGGGCCTGCGCAAAACCGGGCGGCAGCCGGATGGGGTTGGGGGCATAGCCGCGCGCCCGCCGCAGCAGGCGCGGTGCGGCGTCCATCCAGCGCACCACCGAGTCGTCCACCCGGTTGACGATGGCCCGGTCGTGGAGCAGCACCAGGTCGGCGAGCCCGCCCAGGCGCCCCAGGGCGTCGTCGTTGTCGACACACTGGGGCTCTTCGCTGAGGTTCCCGCTGGTCATCACGAGCGGGCGGTCCCAGTCGGCCAGCAGCAGCAGGTGCAGGGGGCTGTAGGGGAGCATGAAGCCCAGGGTGGATTGGCCCGGGGCCAGGTCGGGCGCCAGGTCCGGGGTCGGCAGTCCCGCCAGTCGATCCAGCAGGACGACCGGTGCCGCGGGGCTCGCCAACAGGGCGGCCGGCGCCTCCCCCAGCCGACAGTAGCGCCGGATCACGTCCAGATCCCGCGCCATCAGGGCGAAGGGCTTGGCGAAGCGCCGCTTGCGTTGGCGCAACTGCGCGACCGCCGCCGCATCCGCCGCGTCGCACGCCAGGTGGAAGCCGCCGATGCCCTTGATCGCCAGGATGCGCCCCTGGGCCAGGAATCGGCTGGCCGCGGCGATGGCGTCCCCGGCCACCAGGTCGGCGGGGTCCAGCGCCCGGCCGGCCGCGTTCGCCAGCCAGACCCGCGGCCCGCAGACCGGACAGGCGTTGGGCTGGGCATGAAAGCGTCGGTCGGCCGGGTCGGCGTACTCGGCGGCGCAGGCCGGGCACTGCGTAAAGACCGCCATGCTGGTATTGGCGCGGTCATAGGGGATGGCGCGCACGATGGAGAGGCGCGGCCCGCAGTGGGTGCAGTTAGTGAAGGGGTAGCGGGAGCGGCGATCGGCCGGGTCCCGGACCTCGGCGGCGCAGGCGGCGCAGGTGGCCGCGTCCGCCGCCACGCCGGTGCGCGCGCCGGTGGCCGCGCTCGCGAGGATCAGGAATTGCGCGGGTTCCGGGGGCGGCAAGTCCAGGGCGCCGCGCTCGATCGCATCGATCCGCGCCAAGGGCGGGCACCGCGTGCGCAGCCGCTCGCAGAGCTGGCCGATCGGGTCCGTGGCGCCCGCGTCCGGTGCCCAGACACGGATCAGCACCCCTTCGCCGTCGTTGCGTACATCGCCGGTGAGCCCGAGATCACGCGCCAGGCGCCAGACCGTGGGCCGAAAGCCTACCCCTTGCACCAGACCGCGGACGCGGATGGTCTCAGCCATGGGGACCAGCGCCCGCGGATTCACTGCAATCACGCGACATGTATCAGGCCCCGTGCGACGCCGGCTCGGGCGCACGGCTTGAGGCCGGACCCCGTGACCAAATCCACGCGCTGTCCCAGGGGTGCCTCAAGCGCCTGCTGCAAGCCACGGTAGCTGTCGTAGTGCAGAGAATCGGGCGTGCGAGGGATGGTCATTGGTCTGCCTCTGCCAGGCGCTCCACGTATCTTCTTTACTCGACACGATAACGGGGCCTCGGCTCCTGCTCAAGGGCTCAGTCAGGCGGTGAGCCGGCCCCGTAGGGTCCGCTGTGCGGACCGAACCCCGCGCAAACCCGGCCTGCGCATGGTCCGCACAGATCCGCACAGATCCGCACAGCCTACCCTACCAGGTCCTGACCGCTCGCGCCTCCTGCCCGCCACCCTCCGTCGGCGCACCCTCGTCGTTGTCGTGCCAATGGTCTTGGACCCAGACATTCCCATGCAGGTCGTGGAGCCCCCGGGAACTTGGCCGTTTCTGACCGACCGGATGTGTCCTGCCGAGCGAGGCCGAAATGGCGGAACCGCTAGCGCGTTCCGCCCTACGCGGGCTGCGCCGTCCTGGGACGCGCCGAGGGCGTCAAGGGCTACCACGACATCACGCGCCATCCCGACGCGCGCCTCATCCCCGGCCTGGTCCTGTTCCGTTGGGATGCGCCCTTGTTCTTTGCCAACGCCGAGTGGTTCCAGGGCCGTACGCTGGACGCGGTGGCGACCTCACCCACGCCGGTGCGCTGGCTGGTCGTGGCCGCGGAACCGGTCACCAGCATCGACGTCACCGCCGCCGACATGCTGGCCGAATTGGACGAGACCTTGCACATGGACTGTCCAAGCAGTTCGTAACGGCGCGTGGTATAAGGTTCACTGCCACATGAGCGCGGCCTGCCCGCTGTCGTCGACCGGCACGGACATCGCCGGCCCGGTCAGGCACCGACTGCCGTCGATGCCGATCGCCATCTTCCCAGACCGATGAACTGGCCGGACCAGTGCGCAGATCGAGTGAGCAAAAAACCGATGAACTCCGACCCAGCCGGCACCGCGGCCGCTGACTTGCCCCGCCAGGCGGAACCGCACCTGGTTCGGCAGCCGCCGGACACGACTGCCGTGCAGTCAGTTGGCGACCTCGAGCGCCTGGTGCATGAGCTGGAGGTTCGCCGGCACGGGCTGGAGATCGAGAATGAGCAATTGCGGGAGTCGCGAGCGAATTTGGAAGCGGCACTCGCGATGAGCCTCGCTGCCAATGCGCTGGAATGTCGCGCGCTCGTGGTCGATGTCGCTGAGCGCAAGGAGATGGAAGAGCGGCTACGGATCAGCGAGGAGCGCTACCGGTTGTTGGCCGAGACGGCCATCGATGTTATCTGGACGATGAATCTGGACGGCCGGTTTACCTTCGTCAGCCCCTCGGTGCAGCAATTACGGGGCTTTACGCCGGAGGAGGTATTGCAGCAATCATTTGAAGACATTTTTCCTCCCGCTTCGCTGGCCCTGGTCCATGAGCAGTTCGGTCGTTTTCTGGCTGAGTTCCATGCCGGAACGCCAACGGGGACAATGCGGTTGGAGCTCGAACACAAATGTAAAGACGGCTCCACCGTCTGGACCGATGTCATTGCCTGCCTGCCGATCAGTGCCGACAGCACCTTTGTGGAAATCCTTGGCGTCACCCGCGACATCAGCGAGCGCAAGCAGGCGGAAGCAGCGCAGCGCTTGCGCCTGGCGGAACGTTCGCGGATGCAGGAGCGCGAGCAACTGCTGCAGGACCTGCATGACGGATTCGCCTCTCAACTGGCCAGCGCTTGCCTGCGCAACGAGTACCGCGTGCTCAACCGAGCCGAGGTGGGCGCACTATTGCGCGAGTGTCTCGATGACCTCCATTTGGTCGTCGAAGCCCTGGGGCACGAGGATCTGAGCCTGAACGACGCCATCGCCGATTATCGTTACCGCTGTGAGAGCCGCCTGTCTGGTCTCGGGATGCAGGTCGACTGGGTGATCGAGCTGTCGGCCTGCCCGCCGTTAGAGCGGCGGACGCTACTGAATATACTGCGTATCCTGCAGGAAAGCCTGAACAACGCGGTCAAGCACGCGCAGGCCCGGCAGATCCGGGTCGCCGCCTGTTGTCATCCGGATGGCCAGTTGCGGATCGCCGTCTGCGATGACGGCATCGGGTTGCCCGCCGTCCCGGCGGCGGGGCGCGGTCTGGCGAACATGCAGAGACGGGCACGCGACATTGGCGGCCGGCTCGCTTTCACCCCTCTGGCGCCTGGTACCAGCGTGTCCCTGACGCTGTCTCTGAGCCAAGCGCCCGTCTCGCTATGGACTTAGGGCGAAGCCGGCGGGTCTTTTCAACCATGCGGTGCGTGGAAAGACTGTTGTTGAAGCGCACCACCTGTGCGAGCGGTACCCACAGCACCTGGTGGGATTCGTCGTTGCCGGGGATCGGCAGGTCGTCGTCCATCTCCACCAGGAAGCGGATGTCGATGTGCTCATGGGCCGGGCCCTGTTCGCTCTCCGGGATGCTGTGGATGTCCACGTCGAACAGGGCGTCGTCCACCAGCCGGATGTGCGAGGGGTCTAGGCCCGTCTCCTCCGCGGTTTCCCGCAGCGAGACCCGCAGGATGTCGCCGTCTCCGTCCGCGTGTCCGCCGGGCTGAAACCATTGGTCGTGTTTGCGATGGTGCAGCAGCAGGACCCGCTCGCGGCTGGGATTGACCACCCAGGCCGAGCCGGTCACGTGGCCCGGCCACAGATCGCTGTGGAAGCAATCCTCGTGCGCGCGAATGAACCCCCGCGCCCGTGCCACATAGGCGGACTCCTCCATGAAGCGGGTCTGGTACGCGGCGAGTCGTTTGAGCAGCGCGCGGCGGTGCATGGCGGCGATCCTCGCTGGTGCCGATGGGTTGGGGCAGGAGCCTCAGGTTCCGGATGGGTTTTCGACGGCCGCGATGGCCGCGGCGGCGGCCTCGTCCACATCACCCTCGCGGCCGGACAGGATCAGGCGCCCGAAGGCGCCGACGGCGCGCACGTCGATCAGGGTGATGTTGGCGGCCTTCTCCGCCTGGTTGGCGGCATAGACGATGTACCCGGCGGGCTCGGTCTCGAGGATGAACATA
>Ga0247835_1005192_pt1 | contig 10738 bp, 16 predicted proteins | sample LaCtaG_3_FD_189912 | JGI IMG/M metagenome (GOLD analysis project Ga0247835, IMG submission 189912) | Freshwater microbial communities from meromictic Lake La Cruz, Castile-La Mancha, Spain - LaCruzMarch2015_13.5m | ecosystem: Environmental > Aquatic > Freshwater > Lake | place: Spain: Castile-La... | reverse complement strand
CCCTCTCGACGACTTCCACCTGCCTTCATGAATTTGCAACCCTCCAACGTGTTCTCCGAAGCCTTGGCGAAGGAGAAAGCTCAGCGAGGTTTACCGAGACTGAGCGTAGTAGGGCCATCCTCCAATGATCAAAACGCTGGTGTTCTAATATAAAGTTCATTTTTTCAATACCAGATTCCTTAGTCCTATTTATCAGCCGCCGCCAGCATCATTGCCATCAGGCAGATTAAGAAAACTGCCAGATACTGGAAGACTTTACAGGCCAGAATCCCCAACCATACCAACACACCTGAAATCACTTTAGACAAAGCCCATCTGTAGGTTACCCGCCGCTTTGCTCACACCATGAAAAATTTCAGCCAGCGAATAGTCCGGTTGCTCTCCCGGCAACTCCACTCCGTGCCGCTCCGCCACCATCGCCGCCCTCTGCCGTGGCATCCGCCCGAACTCCCGTAACCCCAGCAGCCGCCCGGGTCTTCGACACGCCGCATCCAGCGCCGTCAACTTGCAGTTCACCGTGGCCACCAAATGCACTTTTAAAAAATCACCCAGCAGCCCGTCTGTCGCGTTCAGCAGATTGCTCACCGCATCCCCCCGAGCCTCATCTCTCGGCGCCAATAACGCCTCGGCATCCTCCAGTACCGCCACCTTGGCTAAAGTACATTCGGACGCCTGCCGTACCCAGAAATTTACCGTGTCCTGACGAGACAACATTGCATCCTGACCCGACGGAAGCAGATAAAACCGGTGCCCCTCCTGCAACCTCCATACCAGATGTCGCAAATATGTCGTCTTTCCCGTCCCAGGCTCTCCGCGGAACAGCGTCAATCCGCTCTGACGATTCTTGAGGCCCTCCACCCACCGCTCCACCCACTCCTCCGCCCCGTCGCCATAGTGCAAATCCAAATCCCCTGGCATACCCAAGCCTGGATCGGGCACAGGCACTGTCACCGTGCGCCAGCCCGGCGTCCCAAAGTCATCCGTTCCTGTGGCAATCAGGTGAAATTGGGCCTTCCGCTTCCCCTTCTTCTTTTGCACATATTTCTCCCGCAAGGTTCGGGCCGCCTCTTGCGTCGACCCTCGGTTTGGGCCGATCACCGACATCTCCTCCTGCGTCACTGAAACAAACACCCCGTCGCCTAGTTGAAAGAATAGGGCGCGCAAACCCTGCTTCTCCTCTGGCCGATCCGGCCGGACCGTTTCCCTCGCCCGGATCAGTCCTCCTCCATGATCTCGGTACATCGCTTCCAGATCCCACACACACCCCACCGCCTCGCGAAACTCCAACACCACCTCGTACGACGGCTTGTTCAGATACTCGCGCCGATGCGCCGCCAGCAACGCCTCCGCCCCATCCAGCCAGTTCCCGCCCTCGCTTTCCCCGTGCCGCAGGTCATCCACGCCGCCAAATCTTCCCCTAGTTCCGAAAGCCATGCGCAAAACCTACCCTTTCCCCCCGGACAAAATCGGTCCCAGCACCCTCCGCAGCTCCCCATTCAACTCCGTTTTACCCAGCCGCTCCCCCACCCCCTCCGGCAACGCCCGCCCGTACACACGTAATGTCTCCACCATCGTCCACCCGATCAGCATATCCGCCTGACCCCACAAAACCCTCACCACGCAACCGTTCACGTCCCAACCCCGCCGGCAACAGTCCCTCACCATCTCTAATCCGGTATCCGGATCCTCCCTCGTCATCGCCCCCAGCATCCTATCCTCATTTTCTCGGTCCGCCTCATCCACCAGGTGGCTCCGCCCCACCGGCAGCCAGCTCCCCGGCTTCGCCGCCTTGCCCTTCTCCAATAACGCCAAAAGCTCCTTCTGCTCTGGCCTCACCACCTCCGCCGTTTCCGCCCCGTCCCCCGACCCCCAACCCTTCCCATACAAAATCCGCGCCTCCGCGTACGCCAAGTACCGGTCCCGTTCCGCATCCGCCTCTCGTGGGGCCGACCTCGCCAACTTCAACCCCCGCAGCTTCGCGTCAATCCGCCCCGGCACCTCACGCCCGTTGCGTAACATCACCAACGCCAACCGCAGGCTCATCTGGCTCGATCTCGCAATCCCTTCCAGCAACCTCTCCTTCGTCTTCTTCAAATCCTCCCGCTTTTTCTTCTGCTTCTCCCTCACTGCAATCTCCCCATCACCTTCAAGTCCACGTAGTGCTCGTCAAGCACTCCTTCCACCTCAAAGCGGCGTTTTAAGCTCTCCCCCCAGCCCCGCGGCGCCCCCTGCAGAAGCACCCCGCCATACATCTTCACCAGTTCACCCACCGCCTCCGTGGCCCAGCCCTTCCCCCGGTCCTTCTTCCGGATAAACACCCACAGCAGGTCCGCACTTTTACCAGGCGCCAACTGCCCCAGCACAAATCCCACCCGCTCCCCCTCCGCCGTGATGCCTAGCGTCTGCGTGGACGAATCCGCCATCAGCTTGTCCTGAGCGTCTGCTAACTGCAGATCCATCACCTCAAGCGTCAACATACCGTGCCAGATATCCTCATCCTCCCGGCTCATCTTTTGTAACTGCACACTCATTCCCGTCCTCCTTTTATTGCTTCCTGCCGCGCCTGCTCCCGCGCCAGATCCATCTGTCGCAGCAGCTCCGCCTGCACGTCGCCGTTCTCGCACCATTCGATCTCCAGACCCTTCACCTCCTGCATCTTCAGCCAGATCCTCATTTTCGTACCCCCAGCCGTCCCGTCTTCAGATCCAATCGCAACTCCTCGTCCAGCCCCTCTCCGCTGATCAAACCCATCTCCACTAGGGCTGTCCGAGGCACCACCTTATTCTCATATTCCATCACCGGCAGATACTCGTTCAGCCGCTCCAGCATCTGCTCATAGGCATATCCCATCGGATTGTTCATTCGCTTCTCTCGATATTCTACGGTCTCCTTCTCATCAGGTGCGTCTAGCTCGGGGAGCGAACTTCCAAACTCACTCTTTCCAGTTTTCAGCCGCTTGGCATGGTGCCGGCTGAAGGTCGGCACCTTGATGTGACCATAACCCGACTCGGTCATAAAGCGTATCGTACCTTGAAGCCACACCAGCATGTCCGTCGCCCCGAGCCAACACTCCGCCACCGTCACCACCTCCTTGCCCTCCGCCTTCAACTCCTTCAGCCGGTCACACAACTCCAGCGCCGGAAAAGCGTCCAACACTCCTTCCCCGCGAAAGACCAGGGTCAACCCATAGGGATTATGTTGACCAGCCATAATGGCATCCAGGATCGCGTCATGGTCATCATCCTGCCGCTCTTTGCCAGAGAGGATAACCAACGCCGGGCCCGTCGTCTTTCGGACCCGCTTGTTTTTGCCCACCACCACTTTGACCTCACTCATTCCTTAACCTCCTTTTTTTCTAGAAAAAATCTTCACCTAACAACTACCGTCTCTTGCCCTTTCTGCTCTCGGCCTTGCGAACCGCTGTCGCCATCCGGCGTAGCTGCGCCAGCCTGGCCGCCCGGTACGCCGCCCCACATTTTAAACATGGCCTCATTTGTCATTACCTCCTTTTTTGTTAAAGAAAAACCCTTCGTAGCTCCCCCGCAAAGCGGGTTTGGAGCGTAGGAGGGTTGTCTTCATCTTCACGTGTAAACCGTACCCGACCGGCCAGGACATTTTCGGTCCTCGGGTTGCGATTTTTGAGCAAGCGGGTGTTTTGGGCATAGTGATCAAGTCTTAGCCCCCTTCTTCGGCAAGGCAGGTTCGGTTCCGCCACCCAACTCTAGTTCAGGTATATCCTTCACATCGGCAAGTTGACCAACCTTGCCCACTAGCGACGCAAAGCTGCAGCTCAGTAGCTGGATTTGCTCGTCCCGGGCACTCCATAGCCTCTGCATTGCATTCCTTTCTTTCTCGAGATCCATGCGCATTTCGAGCACGGCCCGAACAACCCTCTCCACCCTCTGCTTGAACTCGCTGCTCCGAAAGTAATTGTAAAGGACCTGAGCCTTGTCCTCCATGTTCACCTGCAGATTCTTTTCGCGGGCTACGGATACGATGGTTTCGCGTAAAACATGCGCCAGCTGAAGTCCACAGGTGGGACTGGCGATATAAACACCCTCAATCTGGTCGAAGTACCTTACTCCTTCCGGAAGATTCGTGGCGATGATTACCCCCACGTCAGCCCTATTTTCCAGCAGGTCTCCTTTAATCTTCTCGATCCAATTGGAATTCCATTTTTCTGTGCGTTTTGTCTCAAAGAGAATGCTCCCCAGCAACACTCCCTGTAGGCTGTGGATATCCAGAGCCATATCTGCACCTCTGGCGCCTTTTTTGATCTCTCGGATCTTATCCGGCTTCCCAAAGGAGTTCCCCAGTGCGTCCTGAAATTGTTCTTCTAGGACTTCACCCTGAGCTTCCTGGCTTCCTTGATTAATTTTCCGATGAGCATCCTCAAGTTGCTTGCTAACAATCTCAAGTTTTCTCTCTAAATCCCCTTTTTCTAACTTCGTTTTGGCATCCAAAGCTTCTCGGGTTGCCTTATCCTGCTCTTGTTTTGCCGCCTTAACCCTCTCAAGGATGGTCAGCTCGAAACTCTTCACCTTATTCTCAAGCTCGGCGTTCTGCTTGAATAGCTCTTTTTGCTTCTCGATTGATTTGTCTAAGACTTCTTTTTCAGCTCTGTACTCCTGCTCTTTTTCCGCCAAGGCTGCCTCGGCCTTTTTTCGCTCAGAAGCCAGTGCTTTCTCTTTGTCTTCCTTTGCCAGTTTTTTCAGCTCCTCTTCAAACCGCTGCCGCTCCTCTGCCAACGAGCCCTGCACCTGGTTTTGCACTTGGTCGGCAAGAGACCGTTGGACCGCTTCACTTAAGGCGAACTTGTGGCGGCACTTAGGGCAGTCAATATCATTGATTTCAAGTCGGGTGGGGGTTGGGTTCATATGTATCTCCTATTTAGGCGACGAGCGCCCACTCTGTTGTTTCTTCATGTAAGCGCTGGCGAAGCCAACGATGTAAACGGTCGGTCTCCATAACCGGTAGCTTCCCGTTCACGAAAGTGGTGTAGCGATGGATCCGATACCCCTCTGAGCCGGGCAAGGGGTAAAGCGTTTTCAAATAGCCGTCCCGGGTAACCGCTGCCTGTATCCGGTGATGCCCATATCTCACGAGGAGTAAAGAACCCGTGGATCCTTGCTTAATGACGCTAAAATCACCCACCCTAATGAGGTCGGCGATTAACCGCATCTCTTCCATATCAAGCCCGAATCTCTGGGCCCCCCGGGCGATTGCGTGCTTGGTCAGCCGAACCTCGGAATAAATTTCCTTCATGGTTTCCAAACTAGAACATAAATCTGTTTTTTATGCAATAAAAAAAGTTTTTCAATGCAATTTATTTTTGTTGACAGCTTTTTAAAATTTTGCAGACTCCGACTATGTTCTTCTTTAACCCCAAAGAGCTAGTCCAGATCAATTCACATAAAGCATTGTATGAGAATACTTTAGATACTGATAAAGCACGTAACCCGCAGATTAAAAGTCGGACCCTCCTTCTACCTGTAAAACTGGATGCCTTGGTATTAGAGTACGCAAAAGCCACCAAAGTCCCCTACACCTCAGCTGCCTTAGACCTGATTCAGCGAGGCCTCAAAGCCCGTTTCCCTGGTCACCCCTCTCAGTTAAGCCCACTTATAATTGCAAAGTTCATCGGCTCGATGCCCAAACAGGAGCTCTCAATGCCGTCTAATGCTGAATTGGACCTCCGAAAAGGCCGGAAAAATATAAATATATTAAAAATTTTTAGTTTGGCCCGGCCGGTTCTCCAAAAGGAGGCCCTCCAGGACAACTCCATCCCCATTGAGGTAAAAGGATTTGACCAGTCGCAGGTTGAGGAAGCCCTCGGAATGAACAGGGCAGCCGCCAACCACCTCCTTAAGGCCATGGTCGGGATGGGAGGAATCGAAAAAGTTGGTGTCGGCGCGGCCGCAAAATATTTCCTCAAGAAGGGTCTCTCCGCTAAAGAGATTAAAACGGTGCGGGTAGCCCTGGAGAGGACCCTTGCCAGCAGCACAAGAAAACCCCGGCCTGTGTTCGAGTTGCCCTTGCCCAAAAACCCAGCCGCAAAGAGTTCGCCCAATCTTCCGCCGGAGGAGCCATAAGACATGTCCTACCCAGTTCGTGGCAAATTTAATTCGGATTGTCTTCGGGAAACAGAAGACCCATGGGATAGCCGCGCTTTTTTGGAGACAAATCAGATTCATAAAATGAGGGAATGGTATGAAGAATTTGTCCTGCAGGAACAGGTCTGCCAACAGGCGTTGTTTGCCAAGATCGGAAACGTCCTGACCAAAATAAAGAATGACAAAAAGCACTACGATTTTCTCAATTCAACCAACCCCTTAAAAATACTTTATATCTCCCCTGGCTCGGGTCCCTTGGCCATTAATTTAGCGGAATCTGGCTATGCGGTTACGGTGAGCGGTAGCAGCCTGACAATTGATGGCCTTCTTGTAGATCGCGCAAAGAGTTCTGGAGTTGAGGTTCTTACCGGCATGTACGATCTTTCGATAAGCTGGAAGCTAGGAACCATACGACAGGTGGGCTATCGGAGCCGTCATCACATGCAGAACCGCCTCTTGGACAGATACGACTTAGTATTGGTTTTCGGTGCGGAGATTAACCTGACCACCTCAATGGAGCGCCTTCGTGATTTATTCAGCCACTTGTCAGATCGTTGCTTGCCTTGCGGACAGATTTTGTTTTGCACCTTTAAGCCCACCTGGTTTTCAAAGTCTGATTTCTCAAGGCAGGTTACGCCTGATTCAGCATTTCGGCAGGAACTGCTGCCGATTCCGGAAAAATACAAGCATGGTTCTGCTGCCTTGGGTTTTACCCAAAACACCTATCTGCACCGCTGTTTTGATACCCAGCAAAAGGATACCTTTTTTATAGATACTTTTATAAGAAACTGGCCTCTAAATCATATTTTGACCGCCATGCAGAACGTTGGTTGGTCCAAACCGCAGGCCCTCGATTTAAAGTTGCCATATGCCTCAATCCTAAACTTTTACCAGTCGGAGAAAGATCGAGGTTTTAAAATGGATTCTCCGAGATTTTATAACTCCTTTATTATTTGGTTCCAGAAAAGGAGCCAAGATTTGGGCATCCCCAAGTATGACTTTCTCCTCCCAACCACTCAAAGCGATACTCAAAGTACCCTCATCATCTGCTTTCAACCCAAAGGGCTCTCCCTACCGATTTATGTGGGATTCAATGATATCGGCGATCTGGTTTTACATTGGTGGCAGATCGAATCGGGAGACGACCATAACCCAAGTTGTCAGTGGGCAACAAAAGACTTCGGGCCCGACGGGGATGCCGATATTCACCTAGAACCTTTTGAATGGGCCGAGCCGCTCAATGGCCAAAAACTTGCTAGGGATATGGAAGGTTGGTTGACCCGGGTTCTGGACGATAAAGACCTTGAAAAGGCATTAGACGACCTGATCATCCAACTGCGGAAAAAAGACATATTAACCCGTATTAAGGGGATCCAATCATGAAATGGGCTCTCGTTTCTGGTGAAAGATCCCAGCCCCACCCTAGCCTGCACGGCCATTGCCCCACCTGCACGTCCAACGTGATCCCTCGTTGCGGGGCAATTAAAGAATGGTACTGGGCTCACTCCTCTGGGGGCGGGTTGTTTCGTGAATGGTGTTTATCATTCGTTTCTCGTCATGGATATTTTTTTCGCGTGGATCCAGTCGTTTTTCACGGTTAGCTTTTCTCTGAGAACTTGGCAGAAGGTCTCCGCATCAAAAACGCCAATACTGTCCAACGCAAAATAGATTTCTGGGCTCTTGGCATATTTCTCGTTGGCCTCGAAGCAGTCTTCAATATGTCTCCCCATAACCCGGGTATTGCCAGTGTCGTCCCGACCCGTACCTCGACTAAAGGGAAGGATCGTCATTGCCACTTTTGGATAAAAAGTGCCGGGTTCGTTCTTCATATTTACCTGCTCGGCATACTCCTCCGGTGTCATCGGACCCAGATCTCTTACTAGGTGGGCACAGCCTCCGTAATTCGTTAGGCCATAATTAGCCACGCAGATCAGGTGCACCTTGTTGTCTCGGACTGCCTTTTCCAAAGCCAGATTCCCAACGGGTAAATTTGGTTTCGTAATTTCTAAAATCATTTCTTCCTCCAACCCCGTTGAGCCACCCATTTGTACGCTTCAGGAAATTCCGCCATCGACCGGATGAAGTAGCCCATCGATCGGCTGATTGACTGCTCGCCGCTTTCCCAGCGAAGCCACGTCTTACTACCAAGGCCGAGGGACTCAGCCAAAAGGGTTTTGTTTTTCTGCAATTTTTCCCTGATTTCCCGAAGTTCATTTGGTCCTAGTTGTTCACTGTAGTCCCGAACAGCCTCGTCCAACCTTTGGGCGGACTTAGCCGGAATGATGGCCTGATGACAACCCGTGCACTCCTGATAAGACAGGTTGGCCACAGTGACCGAATCGCCATCCCCCAAGAAAACACGGTAGTCTTTGGTTACGGGAAGCAGGGGTTTACCACAATCCGGGCAACTATTTTCACCCGGCAAATCTATAAAGAAGAAGAATCCCAGAATCATGCCTCATCCTCGCAATGACGCGGTAATCGGTAACTGTTGTTATGGCTGTGAACAGTTATCGCAAGAAATCCGTTGGCATTAAAAACCAGCTCCAAATAAGCCTCACTGTTTGGGTCTTCGTCTAAGCTTGAAAACAAGGCGAGGTTGGCCTCAAACAATTGTGCAACAATCCACCGCCGGACGGGCTTTTTATATACGGAGCAACGATTTCGAAAATGTCGAAGCAGTGCCGCGCGAAGATTTCCCAAGTTCATGCCCCTACTCCGACACCAGCGCTCCGTTCGATCTGTGAATGCAAACATTTGGCTTTCAATACCGTTAACCGCATCCAAAAGGCGCCGATAATCTTGGTCGTTAGCTGGTGGGAACATTTTCTAATCACTTTAGTACTTATTAACACTTTTATTGTGTGGAGTCAAATGCTTTTTAGCACTTTCTATAGTTATTTATCCATGCGGAGGTTCCGGCATTCACACGCCATCCGATACCTCGATTTCGTCAACAGCCTTGCCATCCTGCTACTCCTTGCTTTTTCTTGCCGCACCTGCGAGATCACTTCACCTCCTTCAGGTCTCTACGCAACACCAAAATCCTTTCGCCTGCGGGTACCTCGCCCCGGCTGTCGCTCGTCACCTCAATCGTCAAACTGCCCGTATCCTCCCGCACCGCCACGCCCTTCAGCACCCTCCCATCACTCATTTGGTAGATCTTTGCATCTTGAGCCCCAACCGTCCCCAAAGTCATCCAGGCCCACAAAATCAGAACGCCCCACGGTTTATGCCCCTTGGAAGAACGACTTCGCAATGGGCGGGTAAAATTCACACGCAAACAGTGCCATACTAGGTCGGACATTTTCGGGCCGGGTCTCAACGATTTCCCCTAGCTCCGGGCGGCGATCCTCTTTCCGGCCTCCCGCACCTGCCGTTTCAGCTCCGGCGGGGCCAGCACCTTCACCTCCCCCTCGAACCGCAAAATCCAGCGGCGGATCTGCTCTAGGCTGTTCAGCTCAAAGCCCATCTCGACCCTGCCACCCGCCTTGTGCTTCACGGTTTGCGAGACATGCACTGTTTGCTCAGATGCCACTTTCCCCGCTAGCGGCTCAAACAGTAGGCGGATCTGCTGCTTGGGCCCTGTCCCCCGCATCATCTGGAACGTCCCATCCATGAAGGCCTCCAGGCTGAACTCCGGGTTCCTCCGGAAGGGTCGCTGGCTGAGCCTCCAATTTCGTCCGCGGTTGATAAAAAAGCATTTTACCGGCCCATCCCCGGCGTCCGCCGCCAGCACGTACCATTTTCCCTCATTCAGCACCAATTCATGGGGTTGGATCACCCGCTTTTTGTGCTTCTTGTCGTTCCGGGCGGAATATTCCAAGTCTACTTCCAATGTTTCCCGAATAGCACGACTCACCACCTCGACGGCGACACGGTTCACATCCACCACCGGGCCAGTATTGGCACGGATTCGGGTCGCCTGTGTTTCCAAATCTTTTCTTTGGTCAGGGGACAACAACCGTCCAATTTTATAAATCAAGGAAGTCGCATCCCTGTGGAAAGGATGATTGCCTTGCTGGAGCAAAGGGGCCATGGCCTGGCCCAAGGCGGTCATTTCATTGGCCGAGAGCCTCTCTATGAGAAGATTGTCGGGTCGGTCGGTCGGGACTCCTCGGTAAACCCATTTTTGCAGCGAAGGAACAAATTCCACCGTATATCCACGAAAATCACGAAGATGATCGATGTCCCTCCGAATCGTTTTGGTAGCAAATTCATCTCCCATTTCTTGTAAGAGGTGGTCCTGAATCTCCTTCATACTTGCCCCTCCTCCGCTTTTACGTGCCAAAAAGCCCAACAAAAGACTGTGACGATGCTCCTTTGGGCGGCACACCGCCTTGTTTTCGTTGCTCACCTTTTAGGGCTCTCTTTCAACAACCACACTACATAATTATCCAATTAATCTGGTCCAACACAATAAGTTTTTCCTCGGAATCATGGACGGCGACACCGTCGTCTGGTTCTGGATCGGCACACACGACGAGTACGAACAAATCCTCAAAACCTAGGGCGCTTCCCGTGTCTCTACCCCGCCCGCTGCGGGCGCCCTCCAAATCCCCCCTTTTCGCATTACGAATTTCGAATTCTCCCGCGCATGCGGGATCCCGCAAACGCGGGGCGAA
>Ga0247835_1005183_pt1 | contig 10751 bp, 10 predicted proteins | sample LaCtaG_3_FD_189912 | JGI IMG/M metagenome (GOLD analysis project Ga0247835, IMG submission 189912) | Freshwater microbial communities from meromictic Lake La Cruz, Castile-La Mancha, Spain - LaCruzMarch2015_13.5m | ecosystem: Environmental > Aquatic > Freshwater > Lake | place: Spain: Castile-La... | reverse complement strand
ATGCCGCGTGTCGGGTCGTCGAGCAGAAGAATCCGCGGCTCCGTGAGCAGCCAGCGGCCGATGATGCACTTCTGTTGATTGCCTCCCGACAGCCCCATGATCGAGGCATGTGGGCTCGGTGTCTTCACGCCGGTGTCGCGGAGCGGGCCGGCCACGAGCGCCTCCTCGCGGCTGCGGCTCAGCAGGCCGCCCCGCAGGGCCTCGCGCAGGCTGCAGAGGCTGATGTTGCCCGCGACATCGAGATCGGGGAACAGGCCGAGACGCTTGCGATCTTCCGTAACCATCGCGATGCCGGCGTCACAGGCCTCGCGCGGATGGGTGAATCGCACGGGGCGGCCGGCGAGCTGAATCACGCCGGTCCAGGTGGGGGGAGAGACACCGAAGATCGTCTCCAAGAGCTCGGTGCGGCCCGCGCCCATGAGCCCGGCCACGCCCACGATCTCGCCCGCATGCAGATCGAGCGACACGTCGGCGAGCCGGTAGCCCCGCGGATGCTCGGGCCAAGGCAGCGTGAGGCCGCGAATTTCGAGGAGCGTGTCGCCACGGGGCCGCGGCTCGTGAAACAGCTGCCCGGCGATCTCACGGCCCACCATCCAGCAGGTGACCTCCTTCGGCGTCGTCGCCCCGCGGTCGACAGTCCGCACGTGGCGGCCGTCGCGGAGCACCGTGATCCGGTCGGCGAGCCGAAACACCTCGTCCATCTTGTGCGAGATGTAGAGAATCGTGGTGCCGTGGGCACGGAGCCGCGAGATTGTCCGCTCGAGCCGCGCCGACTCGGCCTCCGTGAGCGCGCTTGTCGGCTCGTCCATCACGAGGATCGAGGCGTTGAGCGAGAGCGCCTTCGCGATCTCCACGAGCTGCTGGTCACCCACGCGGAGGCTGCCGGCCCGCGTCCGCGGCGCCACGCGGCATTCCAGCATCTCGAGCAGACGGGCTGTCTCGGCCTCCATCGCCCGATCGTCCACGAGGCCGAGCGCCGTGCGCCGCTCGCGGCCCAGAAACACGTTCGCCGCCACCGAGAGGTCTTCGACGAGGTTCAGCTCCTGGTGGATGATCGCCACGCCGGTCCGCTCGGCGTCGCGGGTGTCGGAAAACTGCGCCGGCTGGCCATGAATCTCAAGCGCTCCGGCATCGGGCCGATAAACGCCCGAGAGGATCTTCATGAGCGTGCTCTTGCCGGCGCCATTTTCGCCGCAGATGGCGTGGAGTTCGCCTCGCCGCACATCGAGCGACACGCCGTCGAGCGCCACCACGCCCGGGAATCGCTTCGTGATCGACCGCATCGCGATCGCCAGATCGGCAGCGTGACTGCCGGCCGATGCGGCGGTCATGCGGGCCTCGCTGCAGCCTTCGGGCGGCCTTCCCACAACCGCACGGCCGCGAGCATGGCGAGGGCCGCGAGCCCGGCAGCGATCCCGGCCCGGGGCCCCGCGGTCATCGCGACCACGCTGCCCATGAGCAGCGCGAGCACGGGGATCGCGCAGATTCCGAGAACTCCCGGAAAAATCCGCCGGCCGCCTTTCGCGAACTGACCGACCTGCGAGAACGTCACCGCGAGCACCACGACCACGCCCACGATCAGCCCTTCATAGATCTCGGCCTCCGTCTTGATCACTTTCGACACCGCGTCGATCACCACCCGCAGAAACACCGTGCCGAGCACCGTGCCGGGCACCGTGCCGACGCCGCCCGCGAGCGAGCAGCCACCGACCACGGCGGCGGCGATCGCGTTGAGCTCGTGGCCGCGGGCCTGGATCGCTGGCGCAGCCACCGACTCGTTGGCCACGTAGAAGAGCCCCGCGAGCGCCGCCGTCATGGCGCCGTAGCAGTAGGCGAACCACTTCACATTGTCGGTGCGGATGCCGGCGAGCCGGGCTGCCTGCTCGTTGCCGCCGAGGGCGTGCACGTGACGGCCGAGCACCGTCCGCGTGAGGAGGAGCCAGGTGACGAAGGCCAGCAGGCCGAAGACGGCCACGGGAATCCAGACGTTGTCACGCACGAACTTGAACGCGGGGTCGTAGACGTTGATCTGGCTGTTCTTCGTGGGCAACAGTGCGGCGGTGGTGCTCGTGGCCAGGGCCCGGGCGAGGCTCCGCAGGCCGACGAGCGTGGCCAGCGTGGCGATGAACGGCGGCAGCCGCACGGCCGTGATCAGCCAGGTGTGGAGCGTACCCACCAGGAAGCCGGCGAGCAGGCTGGCGAGGCAGCCGGCCGCCACCACCGCTCCGCCCACCGGCTTGAAGCCCACCATCTCGGTCGGGGCGAGCGCGAGCATCGTGGCGGCGCAGACGGTCGTCGAAAGGGCGATCATCGAGCCCGCGGAGAGATCGATGCCGCCGGCGATGATCACCACGGCCGCGCCCAAGGCGAAGATTCCGAGCATGGCCGTGCTCCTCGCGATGTCGCGCAGGCTCGCGAGGGGCTGAAACCAATACGAGTGATTGGCATCGACGACCGCCGTGAGGACGACGGCGACCATGATCGCGGCGAGCAGGGCCCATTCGCTCCGGTTGAGCAGAAAGCCTCGAGGCGTCGGTGAATCGGCAGCGGCCATGCGTGGTTCCGCGGAAGTGGCGGGCGGGCCGGCCGTCAGGAGCTCGACAGTCCGTAGGTGGCAAGCCACTCGCGGAATTTCGAGAGCGGCATGGTCTCGTGGCCTGTGCCCGGGACATCGGCCGGTTTCACGAGCGGATTGTCGTCGGGCACGATCAGCCTGAGGCCGGTCGTGTAGATGTCGCCATCGGGCTGCCCCGCGTTCGGAAACATCTGCTTGATCGTGGCGTCGTCTCCCTCCTGCATAGCCAGGAGCAGGCGGACGGTCTGGATGCCCATCTCGAACGGGTTTTGCACGACCATCGCATCGATCTGGCCGGCGGCCATCCGTTCGATCGCCACGGCCTGGGCGTCGAACGTGACGGTGGTGATCCGGTCGCGGGCCTTCCGTTCCTCCACAACCTCGGCGATCGCCGGCGCGTTGTAGGCCCAGATGCCGACGAGGGCCACGAGTTCAGGATGATTGACAAGCGCCGTCCGGACGTTGTCGCGAGCTCGCGCGAGATCCATTTCGTCGCTCATCCGGTCGGCCTCTTTGTAGGCCTCGCCCACGGCCTCTTTGAAACCGTTCATGCGGGCCCGCGAGTTGTCGTTGTCGGCGAATCCCGCGAACTGCACGTAGGCTCCGGAGGTCTTGCTTCGCGCCGCGAGAATCGCCTTGGCAGCGGCGCCCAGGAGCCGCCCGCCCACGATGTTGTCGGTGCCGATGTAATAGGGCCGGGCATCGCGAAACATGGCCCGGTTGACGTCGCCGTCGACTGTGATCACTTTCACGCCCTTGGCGGCGAGATTCTTCATCTCTTCGACGATCGCGGCGTTCTCGGCCTGGATGACGGAGATGGCCACGCCGGCGACGTCGGCCTGGCTGGCCAACTGTCGCAGCCGCTCGATCTGCCCCTGGGCCGTCCCGTTGCCCTTGTCCATCACGGCCCGCAAGCCTTTGCCAGCGAGGCCCGACCGCGTCGCCCCCTCGACGAGCCCGGCGTTGCAGGCGTCCCAGAAGGGATCATCGCCATTGGTGATGAACACGAAGCGTTTGACGGCTGTCGTCGATGAACTCGCCGCAGGCGAGGGTGTGCCCGCCGACGCGGGATCCGCAGCCGGCTTGGAGCAGCCGCAAAGCACCGTCAGCACGGCGGCGGCCCATGTCGCGCGAAGAGTATTCATGACAAATAGCCCCGTAGAAGTTTTTCGAAGACCCGCTCACCAAGCGACTCAGTAGCGTAGCCCATTTTTCCGCACGTGCACCAGTGGAGCGAGGTCATTCCCGCCACTCGCAGCCGTCACCCGGGCGAGCACTACCACGTGATCGCAGCGTTCGCTGGCGGTGCCCGACGTCTGTGACACAGGAGCGCACTCAAGCCACGCGGCCGCGTCGTCGAAGATGGCCGCACCGCACTCCGACCGGCGTACGGAAAGCCCCGCAAATGGATCGTCGCCCGTGGCTGCCGGCTTGCCGAACCTGGCGAGCAGGGGCCGCTGGGTGTCGGCCAACACGTTGACGACGAACCGCGTTCCAGATTCGATGACGCCGAGCAGGTCGCGGCCCGGAGCCACGGCGATCGAGATCATCGGCGGGGCGAACCCCGCCTGCATCACCCAGCTCGCCAGCATTCCCCGGTCGCCGTCAGCTGCGCGCCAGGTCACGATGAAGAGGCCGCTCGGAATTCGGCCGAGCCCCTGGGCGATCGCGGCATCCTGTGCCTGCGGGTGCGAAGCGGCGTGACTCTCGGGAGGAGACTGCGGGTGCGTCATGCGGGTGTTTTCGCGAGGCGTGGCGGGGTGGTGAAGATCGCGGCTTTGCGGGCTTGCCCCACTCTCCGAAAGTCGCGGCGGATGCACGCAGGAAACGGATCGATCGTCGCGGAACGATAACGGGAATGCCGATTTGAGTGTGTGGGCTGACGGTTCGTTCCCTACTGTGGCCGCCGAGAGTTTCGCACCATCCATGCGGGCATGCAAGAACCGTGCTGTCGCGGCAGGCTCTCCTCGTGGAATCACTCCGGGCGGCACCGCCGCTGGGCAGCAGCGGCCGCACATGCATCGAACGTCCATCACCGTCGTCGCCCTGCTCGCAGTGATGGCGGCCGGCACCACGAACGCGCATGGGCAGGGCAACGCGCCGCCATACCAGCTGCCGACGCCGGGAGCGGTCGTGCCGGGTGACCCGTTCGCCTTGCCGGAGGTGCATTCGTTGCCGCCGACGAGCCCCCAGGGCCCGGTCGTGCTCGACATGCCCTACGAGGAACTGCCGTCGTGTACGGACGACTGCCTCGTGCCGAACGCCGCATTCCCGGACTGCTTCACCGATCTGTGGGCACCGCAGCCCTGGTTCTGGCAGATGCTGCCGAACAACCTCATCTATACGAGCTATCTGGCCGGCCCCAAGGAGCCGCGCATCGGCTCGGTGATGTACCAGGCGACCAATCCCGACGTCTTCAATCCCAGTCGCCAGGAAGGCACGCTCTGGGATACGACCCTCGGCGGCCGGGCGTCGATCCTGCGATTCGGCTCCGATCCAGTCGTGCATCCGCAGGGCTTCGAAGTGCAGATCGAGGGGGCGGCGTTCGTCCGGCTCGATCCGAACGACGATCGCGACTTGCGCTCGGGCGACTATCGCTTCGGAGTTCCCCTCGTCTACGGCGTGGGCCGCTGGCAGACAAAGCTCGCCTACTACCACAACAGCGCCCACCTCGGCGACGAGTCGATGATCAAGTATCCGTCGTTTCCGCGCGTGAACTACGTCCGCGATTGCATCGTGTGGGGCAACTCGTGGTATCCGCTCGACTGGCTGCGGCTCTACGGTGAGGTGGGCTGGGCGTTTTACAATTCGGGCGGCTCGGAGCCGTGGGAATTCCAGGCTGGCACCGAGCTGATCCAGGCCCGGCCTACGGGCGCTCTCGGGGCGCCGTTCCTGGCGGTCAACGGCATGAGCAGGCAGGAGCTCGACTGGGGCGGCAATATCTGCGTGCAGGCCGGCTGGGCCTGGCGCGGCCGCCGGAGCGAGAAGCTGTTTCGGCTCGGGTTCGAATATCTCTACGGATCCGATCCGCAGTACGAGTTCGTATTTTACGAACAAAACCGCTACGGCTTCGGGGTGTGGTATGACTTCTGACCATGCCTCTCCTGGCCATCGAGACGACGTGTGACGAGACGGCCGCCGCGGTCATCGCCCGAGACCGCGCGGTGCTCTCGAGCGTGGTTGCCAGCCAAGACGCGCTCCATGCGCGGTGGCGCGGCGTAGTGCCCGAGGTGGCCTCGCGGGCCCATGTCGAACGGATCATCCCGGTGATCGATGAGGCGGTGCGGCGGGCCGCCATCGCGCTCCGCGAGCTCGACGCAGTGGCTGTCGCCGTGCGGCCGGGGCTCGTGGGCTCGCTGTTGGTCGGCCTGTCGGCCGCCAAGGGGATCGCGGCCACGCTCGGCGTGCCGCTCGTGGGTTACGACCACATCGCTGCCCATCTCTACGCCTGCCGGCTCGCACATCCCGGCGCCGTGAGCGATCCGTGCGTCGGGCTCGTGGCCAGTGGCGGGCATACATCGCTCTTCCTCGTGCGGTCGCCGCTCGAGCTCGAGCGGCTTGGCGGCACGATCGACGACGCCGCAGGCGAGGCGTTCGACAAGGCGGCGAGCCTCCTCGGGCTCGGCTATCCGGGAGGGCCGCAGATCGAACGGGCGGCCGTCGGCGGCAACGCCCGGGCCTACCGGCTCCCGCGGCCGCTCGCCACCGACCGCTCCCGGCTCGATCTCAGCTTTAGCGGCTTGAAGACCGCCCTCCGCTACCAGGTGCGTCCGCCCGGGGCTCCCCGCGACACGCCTGCGCCTGTCGGGCAGCGGCTGGCCGATCTCGCCGCGTCGTTTCAGCAGGCCGCCGTCGACTCGATCCTGGCGAAGGTCGAGCTCGCCCTCGACCGCACCGGATGTCGCACGCTCTTGATCGGCGGTGGCGTGACCTCGAACACGCTCTTGCGTGAGTCGCTCGTGCGGCTCGGCCGTTCGAGCGGGGTGACGGTCGTGATCCCGCCGCGCGAACTGTGCACCGACAACGCCGCGATGGGGGCCATCGCGTGGGAGCGGTTGGAACGCGGCGAAAACGACGGTCTCGAACTCGACGTTCGCCCCACGCAGCACAGGCAGAGCTAAAAGCTGCTGAACTGCTCGAACTCGTCGTAGGGACGGTGCTCGAGGTTCACGAAGCGTGTGAAGTCGTGCTGCCAGAGGAGCTTGATGTCGCCGATCGGGCCGTTGCGCTGCTTGGCGATGATGATCTCCGCCTGCCCCTTCACACGCTCACGATCCTCGTCGGTCGTCTGGTAATACTCTTCACGGTGCACGAACATCACGACGTCGGCATCCTGCTCGATCGCCCCCGATTCACGGAGGTGGTTGAGCCGCGGCTTGTTGTCGCGTGAGACTTCCGCCTGTCGATTGAGCTGGGCGAGACAGAGCACCGGGATGTCGAGTTCGCGCGACATCATCTTCAGACGGCGGGCGATCCGGGCCACCTGCTCCTGCCGTGGGTCGCGGGGGTTGTCGGGCTCGATGAGCTGGAGATAGTCGATCACCACGAGCGCGAGCCCTTGCCGGCGCTTGAGCCGCCGGGCCACGGCGGCGATCTCGGTGAGCGTGCGGCCGGGCGTGTCGTCGATGAAGAGGGGAGCGGAGCTGATCTCGGCTGACTTTTGCACGAGCCGCTTGCGATCCTCCTGGGAGATCGTGCCGTTGCGGAGTCGGTGGCCGTTGACCTGGGCCGCAGAGCAGAGGAGGCGGTCAGCGAGTTCGAGGCAGGCCATTTCGAGGCTTACGAATAGCACGGGCTGCCGGGTGGAGATGGCCACGTGCTCCGCGATGTTCATCGCGAAGGCGGTTTTCCCCATGCTGGGCCGGGCAGCCAGGATGATGAGCTCGGAGTTGTGCAGGCCCCCGCAGAGCGAGTCGAGATCGGTGAAGCCCGTCTCCACGCCGCCGAGCGCGTGCTCGTGCTTCATGCGGGCGTCCATCCGCACCATCACGGCCTCGAGCACGGCGTCGATCTGCTTGGCCTCGGCGGAACTGCGATGTTCGAGAATTTCGAAGATCTTCGATTCGGCACGGGACAGCAGTTCCCGCGGCTCGTCGACCGAGTCGTAGGCATCGCGGAGGATGTCGGTGCTGGCGTCGATCAGCGACCGCAGCATCGACTTGTCACGGACGATCTGGGCGTAGTGCGCGGCATGCGCCGCATGGGGCACAGCTGCGACGATGTCGGCGATCGCCGGGATGCCGCCGACGCGGTCGAAATCACCCTTTGTCCGGAGCCGCTCGTGCAGGATCGTGGCATCCACTCGCTTGCCCCCGTCGTGGAGGTCGAGCAGATGCCGGTAGATGATCTGGTGTGACTCGTCGTGAAAGTCTTCGGGGCGGACGACGAGGGCCACGTCGTCGCAGACGTCGGGCTTGAGCAGGATGCTCCCCAGCACGGCCCGCTCGGCATCGACATTGGCCGGACGGTCGCGGCCGTCGAGCGGCATGGCCGCCGCGGCATCGTCGCGGAGGCGGCGCTGCCCGCGCCGTCCTGCGTCCCGCACCCCTGCGTCTCGAGACGATGCCACGCTCGCGCCTCCTTGCGACGGAGTTCAAAACACCCGGCCAACCAGCGCCCGTTACTTCGCGCCCGCGTCTCCGCTCGCAGGCACCACCCAGACCTTGAGATCGCCTTCCACTTCGGCAGCGAGCCGCACCTTCACGGTGTAAAGGCCCACTTCCTTGAGCGGCCCCTGCAGCACGATCTGGTCTGGAACCACCATCAGATCCTGCTGCTTGAGCGAACGCGAAATCTCGGCCGCGCCGACCGAGCCGTAGAGATGCCCTTCGTCGTTGGCGTTGGCCTCGATCGTGACGCTCGTGCGAGCAAGTTCGGCGAGCAAGCTCCGCAGGCCGGCCAGCCGCTCGCGGGCGATCTCCTCGAGCTTCGCTCGGTGCTTCTCGACCATCCGTTTGTGGTGCTCGGTGGCGACGGTCGCGAGACCCTGCGGAAGCAGATAATTGGCGGCGTAGCCCCGCTTCACCTCGACCACATCACCCTGCTTGCCGAGGTGCTCGACGTTGTGAATCAACAATAGTTCGACGCCGCCGCGAGTTCCCTTCGGCAAATGCGTGGCACGATTGGCGGCCACGGAAGGCGCTTCTCTGGTGGGCATGGATTCTCCTCTAAAATTGACGGAATGACTGGGCGGGAAATTCAGAACGGGATGTCGTCGTCGGAACCGACCGGCGCGGACTGATCGCCGCCAGCGTCGGACCCATCATACCCGCCCGCCGGCTCGAAATCGTCGGGGGGCGGTCCACCGGCACGGCCGGCAGGCCTGGCCTTGCCGCGCGGGCCGTCGCCACCACCACCGCCGCCCGACCGGGAGCCAAGGAGTTGCATCTTTTCGCCGACCACGCGGAGCTTGGAGTTCTTCTTGCCGTCCTTCTCCCACGTATCGAGCTTGAGCCGCCCTTCGATCAACAGCGGCGCCCCCTTGGTGACGTATTCCCCGGCGATCTCGGCGGTGCGTCCCCAGAGCGTCACGTCGACGAATGTCGTTTCCTCGACCCATTCGCCGGTCGGGGTCTTGCGGCGGTCGTTGACCGCCAGGCCGATGTCCGTGACGGCGGTGCCGCTCGAGATATAGCGAAGTTCGGGATCACGGGTGACGTTGCCGAGCAGGATCACGCGATTGAAGCTGGCCATGAGATCGTCCTCCTTGGGTCAGGAACTGAACATCCGTACAACTTCAGGCAGGATACCGGTGGTGAGGGAAGGTTGCAAGCGTTGCTGGCAGGTGCGTCATTCCGCGGCTGCGGCACCGGCGGGGGTGGCTTTCCGTTGGGAGATCTCGCCGGCCAGTGCATGCTGGACGAGCGCGTCTGCAATGCGCGGATCGACCTTGAGAATCAGTTTCCGAATCACGTCGTCGGTGATTTCGCACTGCCTTTCCAGGGGCGTGATGCCATCGCCGGGCATCTTGAAGTACGTGAGCCAGTAGATTCCCTTCTTGTGGCCGTTGATCGGATACGCAAGCTTCCGCTCGTCCCAGATCCGCGAGGCGAGAACGGTGCCACCGTTCTGCATGATCATGTCGGAGATCTGCTGGCTCGTGGCGACCGGATCGCGCGAATACTTCGAGGGGTCGAGGATGAACATCCCCTCGTACACGTTGGTCTGCTTTGCCGCCATGGGGTCGCTGCTCCTTGTCGTTGGGGGGGATGGGTTTGGATGGTCGCTGGAGTTCGAGAGATTCGGTTCGGAGATGGCTTAGTTATAACGATTCATGGCGGCCTCGATTCCCAACGCCACCCATTCCTCGGCGGCATCGGCGGCCCGTTCGAGCGCCGCGGTTACGGACTCGCGCTCGTCCTTTGGAAACCGGGCCAGCACGAAGTCGGCTGTTTTCCACTCCGCGGGAACCGGCCCGATGCCGATTCGCAGCCGCGGAACGCCCGTCGCGGCGAGCCTTGCGAGGACGTCGGCAAGGCCGTTTTGGCCGCCGGCCGAACCGCTCGCGCGGAGGCGGATCGTGCCGGTCGGCAGTTGGAAATCGTCGCAGAGTACCAGGATGTCATCATGGTCGATCTTGTAGAAGTCGCGGGCGGCGAGCACGCTGGCGCCGCTGAGATTCATCCACGTGAGAGGCCAGAGCAGCAAGACGGGCCGGCCGCGAATCGTCACCTGGGCCGTTTCGCCCTGGAAACGCGCCCGTCGCACGGGCGACCCACAGCGGCAGGCCAAGGTTTCGAGCACGTCGAACCCGACGTTGTGCCGCGTGCCTTCATATGCACGCCCTGGGTTGCCGAGCCCCGCGATCAGTTTCACGTGTACGCGTTCGTCCGGACGCCGGCTCTGCCATGCTCAGGCAGCGGTCAGCCCTCGGCCGCTTCCCCCTCTCCTTCCCCGGCCGGCTTGCGACCGATCAATTCGGGTTCGGCGCCACCGCCCACCACCGCCGACTCATCGCCCTTCTTGCCAGGCAGCGTGCAACTGACGATCGTTTCGTCGCCCTCGTGCACCACCTTCGCCCCCTTGGGCAGTTCGAGATCGTGGGCCTTGATGGTGCCACCGAGTTCCAACTTGCCGACCTGGGCATGAATCTTTTCGGGAACCGTGTCGGGGGTGCATTCGATCTCGATTTCGTGCACGAGCAGCGTCACCACACCGCCCGCGCGGTGGCCCGGGG
>Ga0247835_1005164_pt1 | contig 10782 bp, 7 predicted proteins | sample LaCtaG_3_FD_189912 | JGI IMG/M metagenome (GOLD analysis project Ga0247835, IMG submission 189912) | Freshwater microbial communities from meromictic Lake La Cruz, Castile-La Mancha, Spain - LaCruzMarch2015_13.5m | ecosystem: Environmental > Aquatic > Freshwater > Lake | place: Spain: Castile-La... | reverse complement strand
ACGTTCATCAGATGTTGACGAATCTAAAGAAATCAAGTAAAGTCTACCATTTTCAGGACTTTGTGCCTGCCATATTAATTATTAATTTATGACAATATCAAGAGCACAAATGTATAGACAATTATATCAAGTAGGTGGAATGAGCGGTATGGGAATAGAATCACTATCTCCTATGCAACCTGCCATGCAGCCTGCAATGCAATCAGCAATGTATACACCTTTAGAAAATACTTATTATAGTGGAATGCCTATGATGATGGCGGGTGGTGGAATAGCAAATTTAGTAGATCGTGAAAAATATGGAATTGGAAGTAAGCTTAAAAAATTTGTAAGAAATATTATACCAAATGAAGTAGCTAAAGTTGCTTCGGTGGCTGCACCATTTGTAGCACCATTCAATCCATTACTTGCAGCAGGAATGTCTGCACTTGGTAATTTTGATCAAACTGGAAGAATAGGATCGTCTTTAAAAAGAGGAGCTCTAACTTATGCAGGAGGACAAGCTGCAAGGTATCTTGGAGGAGCTGGTTTTCAAGAAGGATTCAATCCTTTTGCAGGAGCTGATTTTTCTGGAGGACTTAGTTCTGGTATACAAAGTTTAGGAAATATATTTACAAGTCCACTTGGAACACAAACAGGATTACAACTGGGTCAATATTTTCAAAATCCGTCAATGGAGTTTACTACAGGTGATCAGATTGGAAAACCGACTGGAACTTTAAATCAATTAAAAACAATTTTTGACCCTACTTCTGGAACTGATTTACCAACAAGAGCTAGGGCTGCTATGGATTTAACAGGCGACGCTATTAAAGCCATGTATACAAACAAAGATGGTTCAATAGATAAAAGAATGGTTATTTCAACATTAGCAGCAATACCAAGTTATTTAGATGCTAAGAAAAAAGCAGATGAAGTTGGTTTAACCTCAAATGAATTTAATGAACAAATATACAATGAAGAAAAATCAAGATTTCAAAGTGCATATCAATCAAGACTTGATCCAGCTTCTTTTGGAATAAGACCACAAGCAGCGGGTGGTGGAATGATGGATGATACAGAAGGACTTTTAAGTATAAAATTAACTCCTGCTATGGCAGAGGGTGGTAGAATGGGATATGGCCTTGGTAGTATGGTTAAATCAATAGCAAAAGCAGTGCCAAACGAAAATGCTTCTGGAGTAGTTTTTGTAGGTGATGGAGGAGAAGGTTTAGGAAACTTTAATACATTAATACAAAGATTAATTTCTAATAATCCAAGTATGTTTCAAAAACCAATAAGAAAAGTTTCTGAAAATCCAGTGACTGATTTATACAAATACTATTCAGATAATTTATCAGATGAAGATTATAAAAGTTTAATAATGGAAGCAACCAAACCAAGATTTGGTGTAGCTATGGGTGGTAGAATAGATTATGAAACAGGAGGACCAACTACACCTCCTAAAACTTTGCCAATGGATTTGGAAAGTCTTGCACGAAGACTTTTTCAAACAAATTTAGATAATTTGAGTCCTTCAGAAAAACAATATTTATATGAATTTAAAGAACAAAATAAAAATAAAAAAGCAGAAGGTGGTTCAATGGGTAGTGAGATACCTGTTAGACAAAATCCAGGTGGAATAACAGAATTGGACTTAAGAGCAAAAGGTGGATATATACCAGTTGGAATTAAAGAAAAAGCAGATGATGTTCCTGCTATGTTAAGTAAGAATGAATTTGTATTTACAGCAGATGCAGTAAGAGGTGCAGGTGATGGAAACATTAACAAAGGTGCTCAAAAGATGTATAAGTTAATGAAATTTTTAGAGAAAAAAGTTAAAAAAATTAAAAAGGTAGCATAATGGCAGAACCACAAACGGTCATATCAAGACCAGCCCCATATTTAGAAGCAGCAGGTCAAACATTTTTAGATTTACTAACAATGAAAACGGGGCAAGCCCCAACAGCTGATCAGATCACAGCACTATCTCCACAAATAGCCGGGCAGAATGTTTTAACACAAGCGGCGCAGCAACAAGCAGCAACACAAGCTGGACTTGGTGCGTTAACCTTTGACCCTACAACTGGAGCTGTTACAGGCGCAGGAGCGGGAACAGGTATTTCAGGATTTCAACCTTTCTTACAACAAGCACAACAATATTCAGGACCAACTGCATATCAACAGTTTATGTCTCCGTATCAACAAAATGTAATTGATACTACACTTCAAGAATTTGATAGACAAAGACAAATAGCACAACAAAGAATTCCAGCTACAGCTATTCAGCAAGGAGCTTTTGGTGGTGGTCGTGAAGGAGTTCAAAGAGCAGAATTTGATGTTGAGAGTTTAAGAAACAGATCTGCCTTACAAGCTCAATTATTACAACAAGGATTTGGTCAAGCTCAAACTGCAGCAGGAACAGCATTCACTCAACAACAACAACTTGCAGCATTACAACCAACTCTTGCTCAAACAACTATTTCTCAATTAGGTGGAGCAGGTACACAAAATTTAGCTTATCAACAAGCGGTATTAGATGCACAAAGACAAGCTGCACAGTTTGCTTATCAAGAACCTTATCAAAGATTATCTGTGCTTGGTTCTGGTATAACTAGTTTATTACAAGGACAACCAAGTGCTCCGTACTCACAACAAGTAACTCCTAATTTTGGAGGAGGTGCTGGAGGACAACTTAGTCCACTAAGTCAGGCTTTATCTACTGCAGCTAATGTTTACGGATTAGGTAGTATATTCGGAGGAAGATAAAAGTGTATAATATATTTAAAAGACCTATGTTCAAGTTAGGTGGTCAAGCAGACCAAGGATCAGGGATCATGTCTACTGTTGAACCTAGACAGAATTATATGTTTGGAAACATCGCTCAACCATTAACACCATTTCAAAATACTTACACAGAACTTCCAGCTTACGCTATGGGTGGAAGAATAGGTTATGCTAATGGACCAGGGCCAGTGATGCCACTTCCATTTGGTATGTCACCAGTTACTCTTCCAAAAGCAGGTGAAAAAATAACACCTGGAGATTTACCAACTGTATCTGAAACAGATATAATGAGAAGAAGAAGATTATTTGATGAAGAACAAAAAGCGGCACAAGCTAAAAGGAGAGAAGAACTTGGTATAACAACACTAGCAGAAAGAAGACCTGTAAGTGATGATGAGGCTACTATTAAACGTTTAATATCTGAAGGATATTTTGGAACAGATGCTAAAGGAAATGTTATAACAACTCCAACAGCTGCACAACAACAAAGAGCTTTAGCAAAAGTTAAAACACAAGAAGAAACTACAGATAGAAAATTTGGATTAGATAAAGAGACTGGAGATTTTGCTACTGGATTAGGAGAACAAAAAATTAAAACTAAAAAACCTACAAATACAGAAACTACAACAACAGATCCAAGAGATGCTATTAGAAAAGAAGCTGCAGTACTAAAAGATTTATTAAAAGACGAAGGATTAACCACTGCAGAGAATGCTTTTATAATTGCAAAAGCTTTAGCTACTCCAGGTGGATTTAATGCAAAAGTTGCAGCTGCTGCAAATTTAGCAATGCCTATTATAAAAGAGAGATCTAAATTAGATAGAGATGTTACACTAGAAGCTTATAAAACATCTAAAGAAATGGAGAAAGCTAGAATAGCTGCTGGTAAATTAGATCCTGCTGCTAAATTTACAGAAGACTATGTTTCAAATGCAATAAATATAGCAAGAGAAACTAAGGATGGTGTTATTACAGGAGAAGATGGTCTTACAAGATATAAGGTAGGTAGTGAATATAAAACAAGAGCTGAAATTGAAAGAGATTTTTTAAATATAAGAGGTGGTATAGTTCCACCTGCAATGAGAGCCGAACTAAGTAACACAATACTTAATTCTCAAAAACAAATAGAAAATTTAAGAAAACAAAAACAAACAGATGAAGTTAGAGCACAAATAGCTTCAAAAGAGGCTGATATAAATAGAGCAAGATCTATGCTTAGAGGAGAATTTAAAACTGGTGGAAGAGTTCAAAAACAATTTGGTGGTATGATGGATACAACAGAAGATGCTACTGTAAAAGAAGCTGAAGAAACTAATACAGTGATAGATACAAATGTTGCTGGTACACCAATGAAGCCAGTACAGAAACTAACTTATGAACAAATAAGAGATAGACTACCACAAGAAATAACAGATGATATTGTTAAACTTATTGCAAATAGTGCAGAAGCTCTACAAGACTTTGCTTATATAAAAACACAACAAGATGTAAATCAATTCAATATTAAATATGGAGTTAATCTAGTATTACCTCAAGGAGCGTAAAGGTAATATGGTAAAGTTTGATTTATTTAATACCACTAATAACGAAGAAGAGCCTTCAGATTTTGGTTCTAGTTTTGGATCTAGTTTTGGATCAGTCTTTGGAAGACAAGAATCTGATGAAATAATAAAGCCAAGAGGCTCTCCAACAATCGGCGACTATTTTATTGATGTTGCACTTACTGCGCCTGCAAGGGGTTTAGGTAATGTCGTAAGAGGATTACTTAGTATACCAGCTTTTGCTGCAGACTTTGCATTTGATACAGATACATTATCAAAATTAGATAGTTTTTTTGAAGAAGGATTTTTTAAAATACCTGAAACTGAAACTACAATTGGAGATATTACTGCCACATTAGTTCAATATGCAATTCCATTATCTAAAGCAAATAAAATAGCTTCTTTCATTCCAGGTCTTAATCGTCTTGGTATGGTTAATAAATTAAAACCAGATGCAACTATCGCTGAAAAATCATTGGAGATTGCTAAAAAGGCTGGTTACTTTGGAGGAATTGGAGGACTAGCTGATTTTGCAGTTTCTGTTCCAGGAGTAAATCAAACAATTGGAGAACAGTTTGGTTTAGTTGAAGAATATCAAGGTGATGAATTAAGAGGTAGAGAAAAAGCAATTGAAGCAATAAAAAGTAAATTAAAATTTGGAGCTGAGGGTGTAACGGTTGCGGGTGCTATACCTTTACTTCCAGCTGCAGCGTTAGGTGCTAAATATGCACTAACACCAGCGGGTCAAGTTTTGGGATATGTCGGTAATAATGCAATAAGAGCAATCAACTACACTGTTAGAAATCCAGTTGCAAAAGTTTTATCTGGAGTAGAAATAGCCGGAGTAAAAGTTCCTGAAGTAATACCTAGTTTAATAAAAAAAGCTCAATCCGGAATGGATACTGTTGGTGAAGGAATAAAAACAGTTATTCCAGCTAAGGATACAACATTTGGAAAATTAATTTATGGTGCACGAGATGGTATGAAAGAGTGGTTTGATGTTTATGGTAAAGTTGAAGATAAAAGACTTTTTGATATTAGAAATCAAATTGAAGGAGAAATGAAAGTTGGTATAAATCAAGCTGTAAAATCTATTGAGAATATAGATAAGATTTTAAAAGAAAAATTACTTCCGGATAGTTATCAAATGTTTGAATCTGGAAAAACAACTATTCCATCAATTAAATATAATCAGGGGGTACTACAACAATATTTTAATACTCCGGGTAAAACTACTTCTACAATAGATAAAACTGGAAACAAAATTTTTAAATATGAAGAGAATGATATAACTAAAGAAGTATTAGATATGTTAGACCCTGCAGTATTTGGTAGTGATGTTGTTAAAATTGCTAGATCAATAAAAGAAAAATTTGTTAATATAAATAGTAATTTACTTAAGTTAGGAATAAAAGATGATGTATTAAAAAATGGATTTGAAGAATTTATAGATACTTCTTTTAAACAAGGTCTTGCATCATTTAATAATAAAAAATTTAAAATAGATCCTTTAAGACAAAAAGCTGTTGTTGATCTTTTTAAAGATGAAATTCTATTAAGCTCTGCTGATTTAAGGCTTGCCGTAAGAAATAGACAAGCGTATGAGTTATTTAATAGTGCCGATCCAGTTAGGGTTAGAATAGCTAAAGCTAAAGATAATTTTGTTGATGAAATAACGAATGCTAAAAATGTAGATGAATTTAATTTAAAATATGGATTAAATTTAAATCCTGCTGCATTTAAAAATTATAAAGATAAAATAAAAGATGTTGTCATTGATGATAAATTATTTAATATTAAGGATAAGAGTGGTAACCTTGAAATATTAAATTTAAACAAAAATAATATTAATAAATTTAATAAAAAAAATAAATCAAACTTATCTATTGAACAAGTAAATAATTTTAAAAAAAGTTTAGGTGTAGAAGCAGAAAGTAGAGTTCAAGATATTTTAGAAGCTACTGTTAGAGAAGGACTGGATAGTCAGGCCATATTTAAAAATATCTCTGATAAACTTGGAGGAACATTCGGATCTGTTACAGTTAAGGTTCCAAAAACAAAAGAAATTCCTACTGGAGAAAAAACTTTTAAAATAGATAGCTTAGCTAAACTAAATCAACAAATAAGAAATTTACAAAAAACAGGAGCTAAGCAACCTGATTTAAGTAAAATCGTGGATCTGTTGTCTGTCCCTAAAGGACAAACTATAAAAGTAAAAGGAAAAGATGTATTACTTCCTGAACCAGTATATAACTATGGTGTATTAGATACTTTACTTTTTTTAAACAAACAAAGATATCAAGCTAAGCTTTTTGATTCTCTTATAGATTTATCTCGTCCACAATCTTTAAATAAAAAATTAATTCTTTCTACAGATGATGTAGAGTTATTCGGAAGAAATAGGGAAAATCTTGTAAAAATAAATTCTGGTACATTAAATCTACGTGGTAAAGAAATAATTAAAGCAGATTTATTAGATGGAACCTATTATGCTAAACCTGAAATAATAAACGCTATTAAAAATCTTGATGTTACTTTTCCTAAATTAATGCAAAACGATTTTTATAGAGGTTTTATGAAATTAAAAGGATATGCTCAATTTGGAGGAACGGTGCTTTCTCCTATTGCCCAAGTTAGAAACGTTTCAGGAAACTTTGGTTTTTTATTTGGTATGAATCTTCTTGGTGGAAAAACTTCTGTTGCTCAAAGTTTTAAAAATGCATTTGATGATGTATTTAAAGGTGGAAAATTTAATGATAAACTTTTTAGAGAAAAGATGGATGACTATCTAGCAAGAGGAGTGGTGCAAGATAATATTCAAATAAATGAAATAAAAAAAGCATTTCAACTGGCAAATAAAGGTGAATTAGAATTAGACAGTTTTTTAAATAATAAAATAACAAAAGGTTTTATTAATGCATATCAGTTAGGTGATAACGCTCCTAAAATGTTTGCGGATAGTTCATTTCAAAGTATATTTTCAACAGCGTTTAAAGCATCTGACCCTGCATCATTACAAAGAGGTACACCAGCATTTAATAAATTTATAAGTGAAGTTAAGGATTTTTATCAAACTGTTTTAAAAAAAGAATTCGTAGAACAAAATTATGTTAAAGGAGAATTAAAAACAGCTAAGGAAGTATTAGGTGATGTATCTGCTGAAATGGTAAGAAATTTAATGCCTACTTATAGCATGGTACCAAAAGCAATAAGAACATTAAGAGAGCTACCTATTGGTAACTTTGTTTCTTTTCCTGCAGAGATATTAAGAAATAGTAAAAACCTAGTTCTTTTTGGTGCAAGAGCTTTAACAAGTTCAAATCCTTATATTAGACAGATGGGAGCTCATTTTTTACTTGGTGGATCTGCTATGTTAGGAGGAGCTGGATATGTTGTTGGTAAAACAGCGCAGGCTTTAACAGGTGTCACAGAAGAAAAAATGGATGCTTACTTACGATCGTTTGCTCCTTCTTATCAAAAAAATTCAACATTAATTCCAATCACAGGAGTGGATCAAAACGGTAATTTTAAATATTATAATTTTTCTTACACCAATCCTTATGACACAATAGTAAAACCAGCTAATGCTGTATTGAATGCTTTTGCTGATGGTTCATTAAGAAAAGATAGTGTTGATAAAATAGTTTTAGATGCATTTTTTGGGAACCCAGTTACTAATAGAAAAGGTGCTATTGGTGAATTACTTTCTCCATTTATTAGTGAATCAATTGGAACAGAAAGAGCTTTTGATATTGTATTTAGAAATGGATTGAAAAGAGAAGGTGGAAGAGTATTTTATCCAAATGATGATATACCAACGGTAATGACAAAATCATTAGAACATATTATCGGAGGTATTGTACCAGGAGCTGTTAGATCTGCACAAAGAATATGGGAAGGTGCAACTGGTAAATTTACGGATGCAGGAACAGTAAGAGATATGGCAACTGAATTTACCGCATTGACTACAGGTATTAGAATTGAAGATGCTAAACCATTAGCAAGTATGCCATTTATTGTTACATCATATAACAAAGATAAACAAAACATAGATAGAAAATTTGCTGAGGTAGCTTATAGACCATCTGTTACGGCAGAACAAAGATTAGATGCTTATAGAAAATATTTATTAGAATCTTTTGATTCACAAAATAAAATGTATCAAGTTCTTAAAGATGGAGTTACTGTTGGTATTGATGAAGCAGATTTAAGAAATGTGGTTCAAACTAGATTAAATAATAAAACTGAAACAAGATTATTATTCAGTGGTACATATAAAGTACCAACTTATAATGAAAAAGCATTTGATTCGTTAGTAAAAAGATTAGAGAGAGAAAATCCATTTTTAGCGACTAGAGTTGAATCTCAAATTGAAGTTGTTAAAGATATATTTAAAAATTTAAATAGAGAGTTTAGAGGTTTTGATTTAGAAACACCAAAAGATGAGTTTGAAAATATTATAAATAGAGCTATAACACCGGGTGTTAGAGATATAAGAAGACAACCTATTAATAGAGGTATTAATATACTACCGTCTACTTCTGCTCCAACTGCACCATTTACAATTAATACACCTCCAGTATCTCCTAATTTAGGAGCTACTCAACCTAATCAATTAAGTTTTGGAGAAAGATTCTCTATTTTATTCCCAGGAGGTTAATCATGGCTAATGGAAAAGAACCAAAGACAACAGGTGAGCATATTGTAGCTCTTTATGGCCATATAACTGGCGTAAAAAGAGATTTAAAAGAACTTCGAGAAGAGTCTTCACAGATGCATGAAAAGTTTGAAAGTAAATTTGATAAGTTGACTTGGTGGATCATCGGAGGACTTGGATCAACCATAGCACTTTTACTTACACTAGCTTTTAATTTAATAAAATAAATCATTGCAATACTTTCAAAAAGTTGTATTACGCATTAATGAATAATAAATTATTAGTTCACAAACATTTAATAATAAGAGCAGAAGCAGTAAGTCCACCTATGGACGAGGAGTTTCTTCGGCGTTGGTTAGAAAAATTTATTTCAGATATTGGAATGAAAGTAATGATGGGTCCTTATGTAAAGTATTCAGAAATGAAAGGCAATCGTGGTATCACCGGTGCAGCAATTATAGAAACATCACACATTGTTATGCATGTATGGGACGAACCAAATCCAGCATTATTACAATTTGATGTTTATTCTTGTGGAGAATTTGATCCAGAGGAAATATGTGAAAAGATAAGAAGAGATTTTAGTACAACAAAAATAGAATATAAATTTTTAGATAGAGAACACGATTTAAAAGAAATACATACCATTAAATTTATACAGCCAGATCATCATAAATATGATGAATTAGGTTATTGAAATTTTAAAATAAATCGTTATATATTTCCAAGACTGCATCATGTGGATGGGTCAATTAACTTGCTTAACAAAGGAGATAATTATGACAAACCTAGAAGTTTTCAATAATTTAAGCAAACAATTATTCAATGGATCAACAAAGTTTTTTGATGATTCTTTTGAAAGTATTTTTGACACGTGGTCAAAAGCACAATCATTTCCATTCTATAACGTAGTAAAATACTCAAAAGGTAAATACGGTTTAGAAATCGGTTTAGCTGGATACAATAAAGAAAATATACTTGTAGAAGTTAAAGACGGTATCTTAACAGTAGAAGGAAAAGTAGAAGATAAAAATATAGACTATGTGCAAAAAGGTCTTGCATTTAGAAAATTTTTCAAACAGTTCGAACTTGCTAAAGATGTAGTAATTGACGAAGCTGAAATGAAAGATGGTCTATTAAAAATTAAACTTGGTTTTAAAGAACCAAAAGAAGTTGAAGGCGTTAAAGTAGACGTAAAATAATGTTCCCTTATAATGAGGAGGAGTGGAAATTTATATCCACTCCTTCAACTCTTCACCCATAACTTGAGAAGCAATATCAATCTTCTTACGTAAAGCTTTTACAATTTTTTCATCTACTGTACCTTCTGCTATAATGTCTACATAAGTCATTTTTCTAACCTGACCATGTCTATTAATTCTAGCTTCTGATTGAGTTCTTTTTTCTAAATCATAACCATTAGAATAATAAATCATTGTGTTGGCTTCTGTTAGTGTAATTCCATATCCACCCGTTTGAGGAGTACCAATTAAAAATTTAACACTGCTGTTAGGGTCCTGTAATAGTTTGATATTATTTTGTCTTTCACTTTGTGGAGTATCTCCATAGTAAGTAACATAAGAGTCTTTACCAAATTCTTTTTCAACAGCTTTAATGATAGCATGAATATCATATCTATAATGTGCCCAGATAACTGCTTTGTTTTCAACTTCTCTTAATATATCAATCAAGGCATCTAATCTTTCATTTTTAATTTCTTTGATAGATCCATCATCAGCAGTAAAATGACCACAAGTTATTTGATGTAGTCTCATCAATTGAACAAGTGCCGTAGCTGTAGTCATAACTTTACCATCC
>Ga0247835_1005158_pt1 | contig 10793 bp, 8 predicted proteins | sample LaCtaG_3_FD_189912 | JGI IMG/M metagenome (GOLD analysis project Ga0247835, IMG submission 189912) | Freshwater microbial communities from meromictic Lake La Cruz, Castile-La Mancha, Spain - LaCruzMarch2015_13.5m | ecosystem: Environmental > Aquatic > Freshwater > Lake | place: Spain: Castile-La... | reverse complement strand
CAGGCCGCGTGAGCGGCGCATACGCCCAGTGCGGCTCGTAGACGGCACCTTCCGCCACCCAGCGTCGGAACAACTCCTTCTGCGCGTCGGTCAGCGGCTTGTGGGCCGACTCCGGCGGCATCGGATCGCTCTCGTCGAAAATTCGCTTGATGATCTCGCTCGAGTCCGGATCTCCCGGCACGATCGGCACCACCCCGCCGTCGGTCGCCACGAGCGTGGCATCGCGGACGTCGAGCCGCATGCCCGCCTCGCGTGTCGTGGCATCGTTGCCGTGACAATGGAAGCAGGTGTTCGACATGATCGGCCGGATGTCGCGATTGAACGACACCGGCTCGTCGGCCCGGGCGATCGGGCACAAGAAGGCCACGGCGAGAAGCACCGTGGCGATCGGCGCGTGTGCCGGCCTGACTGAGCGATTTGCCATTGGAACGACTCCACTGGAAAACGCCCGCGTCGCCGTCGGCCCAGGTGGGGCTCGACGCGGACCCACATCGCCAGAGGGTCGATCAGCGGACTCCCATGCTCAGTATATCGTCCGGATCGCCGGCGAGGATCAACTCGCCCAAGCCGGCTCAGGGCTGCCCGTACCCTCTCGCTTGACGTTCGCCTCGGCCCTCCCGGCCTCGGCTCTCTGCGTGTCCGCTTCGCTTTCGCCATCCATGGCTGCGCTCGCTCCCACAGCCCGCTCGAGGGCACGGGCAGCCCTGATCCTCCCCAATCGGAAAACGGGAGGCGAGGGGTTACCCCTGCCGTTGAGCCGGCGCGCGAGTCGACCCTAATCCAGGAAGCCGCTCAGTTCTTCGCTGCGGGCCGGGGCCTGCAGTTTGCGGACGGCCTTGGCTTCGATCTGTCGGATGCGCTCGCGCGTCACCTTGAAGATGTGGCCCACTTCCTCGAGCGTGTAGCTATAGCCGTCGCCCAGGCCGTAGCGGAGCTTGATGATCTCGCGCTCGCGATACGAAAGGCTCTTGAGCACCTTCGCGATCCGGTTGCGGAGCATCTCCTGAGCGGCACCGACGGCCGGGTTTTCGGCGCCGGTGTCGGGGAGCAGGTCGCCGAAGTGGCTGTCCTCGCTGTTGCCCACCGGGCGGTCGAGGCTGATCGGGTAGCGGCTCATCGCCGTCACGCGACGCGTCTCGTCCACCGGCGTGCCGGCCCGCGCGGCGATCTCTTCGATCGTCGGCTCGCGGCCGTATTCCTGGAGGAGCGTACGGGCCACGTTGCGGACGCGGCTCATCGTCTCCACCATGTGCACCGGAATGCGGATGGTGCGGCTCTGGTCGGCCACCGCGCGGGTGATCGCCTGCCGGATCCACCAGGTGGCGTAGGTGCAAAACTTGAAGCCACGGCGGTATTCGAACTTGTCCACGGCCCGCATCAAGCCGGCGTTGCCTTCCTGGATGAGATCGAGGAACGATAAGCCACGATTGCGATACTTCTTCGCAATCGAAACGACGAGCCGGAGGTTGCCTTCCGACAGGCCCCGCTTCGCCTTTTGATAGTGGGCGTAGATCTGCCGAATTTCGGCCACCCGCCGCTTCAGGCTCTTGGGCGTTTCCTGGCACGCCTTGAGGATCATCCGATACTCATCGACGAGCTTTTGCCGGCTGGAGGGAGGCTGCTTCGATTTTTTGTGGGACTCGATCTTCGACTTCAACTCCTTGAGCCGAGTCACGAAGCCTTCGAGCGTAGGGATAAGCGACTCGATCCGCTGCGTGCGCAGCCCGAGTTCTTCGATGAGCCGCACGCATCGCCGGCGCCGGCGGCCGAGCCGGGCCCAGGCCTCGCGCCGCTCCGCCATCTTCCGCTTTTTGGAGAGCGCGATGCGGTAGTCGGACTTGTTTTGCTTGAGCAGCACGTCGAGTGTCCGCAGATTGTGGGGCAGACGGCCGAGGATCTGTTCTTTCTCCAGCCGGTCGGTCACCGACACCTGCACCGTGCGGTCGAAGGGAAGCTCGCCCCGATGCACTCGGGAAAGAACCTTGAACGCCTGCTGGCAGATGTACTCACATTCGAGCAGCTTGGCACGGAACTGGGCTCGCGTGGTCTCGATCTGCCGAGCGAGGTAAATCTCCTGGGCACGCGTCAACAGCGGGATCTCGCCCATCTGCGTGAGATACATGCGCACTGGGTCGTCGGACCAGTTTTCCACCTGCTCGATCAGCGACTCTTCCGCCTCGCTCGAGCCCTCGATCTCCGCCTCGGCCTCGATCTCGCCCTCGGGGAGCGGGCTGGCGTCATCGTCGACGAGCAGGTCGGCGTCGGCCTCTTCGGCATCGACCACCTTGACCGTCAAATCCTCCACTTCCTGGGGATTGGAAACGACGTCGTCCTCGAGCTCATCCAGCAGCGAATCGTACAAGGCTATTGCTCCTTCAAAGGATCAAGAAGTCCCGGACGCGAAGTCCGGACAGTGGCTTTCCATCCAGGTGCCGTTCCAGTCGCCACCCGCGGTACTGTCCAGTCCATCTTTCGTGTGGCCGACAGTGTGATTCAAGGCGCAGGCAAGTCCAGTGGTCAAAAAAACAACCGTGTCGCGGACCGCAGAGCGGAAATGGGGGGGCTGCGGCCCCGGGGCGGAGAGGAGGGGAACCAGCGGCTTGGTCGAAGGTTTCCGGAAGGCCAACGATTATGGCGCTGTCGCGTGTGGAAGGCCAACTTTTTTTTCCTGAAAACAAGGAAAATTTCCGGAAAATCGCCCGTGAATGGTAAAAAAATCCGGCCGGCGAATCTCTGCGGCCACTCCGGCGGCAGTGTCCCCTGCCACACCTCCGCATGCGACCTCGATGACCACCTATCTCCTCCCGTGCGAATGCACCGCGGATGTCGCCGTGACGGCCGGGCAGGCAGGCGGACGGGTGACATGCCCGCAGTGCGGCCGCGAGGTCATCGTGCCCAAACTCGGCGATCTCGCCAGGGTGCGTCGGAAGGAGGTCGCCGAGCACAAGCGCACCGTGGCCTGGCGGCCCGCCCAAGCTGTGGCGTTTCTCGGGGCGATCGTGGCGGTCGGATCGCTCGCGGGAGCACTCTGGTTCGCGCCGGGCACGGCAGGCGTCATCGATGAGCGGGCCCTGCGGGCGGCGGTGCTCACGGTCGATGAGTCGACTGCCTATCGGGTGTGGAGCGAAGTGCTCGCCCGGGCGAACGTGCGCAGGCCACCGTCCGAAGAAGAACTGGCGTTGCTCCGTCGGATGCGATTCGCAGACGGCGTGCGCGGCGTTCTCGCACTCGTCGCGGCGGGGGGGGCGCTGGCCGCGCTTGCGGCCGGTGTCCGGCTGATGATGGACACGAAACTCCAGGGCATTGAAACGCAGCCGGGCGAGGCCGCGCGAAGGGCAGGAGCGTCGCGTTCATGAGGGCGGCCTTCATCTCCCGCACCGGTCCGCCCGAGGTCATCACCGTCGGCGATCTTCCCGACCCGGTGCCCGGCTCGCGGCAGGTGCTCGTGCGGGTGCGGGCCTGTGCGGTCAATCCGATCGATACGTATCTCCGCGCGGGCACCGTGGCGATGCCGCTGGCCTTTCCCTGGGTCGTGGGCTGCGACCTGGCCGGCGACGTGGTGGCCGTGGGCGACGAGGTGGACGACTTCGCACCGGGGATGCGGGTGTGGGGTTCCAATCAGGGCGTGCTCGGTCGCCAGGGCACGTGCGCGGAGTTGGCCGCAGTCGACGCCCGCTGGCTCTATCCCACGCCTGCCGGTGTCTCCGATCGCGATGCCGCTGCTGCGGCGCTCGTCTCGATCACCGCCCATCTCGGTCTCGTCGACCATGCGGCGCTCGCACCGGGGGAGACGATCTTCGTCAATGGCGGCTCCGGTGGTGTGGGCTCCGCCGTGGTGCAGATGGCCAAAGTGCTCGGGGCCCGCGTGATCGCGACGGCCGGTACGCCCGACCGCCGGGCGCGGGTCGCGGCGTTTGGCGCCGATCTCGTGCTCGACTATCGGCGTGGCGATCTCGAGGCGGCGGTGCTCGAGGCCGTGCCGGGCGGCGTGCAGGTGTATTGGGAGACGCAGCGGGAGCCGCGGTTTGATCAGGCCGTGGCGCTGCTCGCCGAGGGCGGGCGGATGGTGATCATGGCGGGCCGCGAAGCTCGTCCGGCCTTTCCAGTCGGCCCCTTCTACGTGAAGGGCTGCCGGCTCTTCGGCTTCGTGATGTTCAAGGCCGACAGCCAGCGCCAGGCCGCGGCGGCGGTCGACATCAACCGCTGGCTGGCCGCCGGCCGTCTGCGTGTGCCGATCGATCGCGTGCTGCCGCTCGACCACACCGCCGAAGCGCATCGGCTTCAGGAACAGAGCACCATCGGCCTCTCGGGAGTCGTCGGCGGCAAGCTCGTGATCGAGCCCTAGCCCGCTCTACCGGAAGAGGCCAAAGCCACGAAACGCAGGTCGCGTCGCCGGGTCGCTCGCGCGCTGGGCTGGAGCCTCGGACGCCGGCGTGGGGTCGGCCGCGCCCATGCCGAGCGACAGGTTCGGCATCATCGACCGCAGCAACGACGTCTTCTCCGCCGGCTTCGCCGGCGCCGCGTGGCTCGCGGCCGAACGGGGTGGACGTTGGGGCTGTCGATCGCGGCTCGACGAGGTGCGTTCAGTCGGCCGCGGGAGACGGCCCGTCTGGACCGGAGCGACGGATGACTGCTTCGGCGACGCAGCCGCGGTCGTCTCGGGAACGGCAACAGTCGAGGGGTCCTCGGGCGACGGCACGAACGAACGGTCGGCCTCGAGCGCGATCCGCTCGGGGACGACGAGATAGCGCATCGTCGGCTCGCGTGTCGGCGCGGGCTCGGACTCCGCCGCCGTGACCACGGGCGTTCCCGTCGGATCAATGTCGGTCGCTGCGGGAGTGGCCACGACCACCGGCTCGGCGACCACCGGCTCGGCCAGAGCTTCTGCGTCCCCTACGTCGTGCTCGGCTTCGGCGAGTGCCGTGACGGGGGCCGGGGATTCGGCGACGATCGATTCGGTGGGGAGCGGCTGTGTCTCGGCGAGATCCGCGGCCGGAGGTTCGACATCGAAGGATTCGCGGGTCGAAACAGCCTCCGCCGGAGCGGTCGCGGGAGCCGCCACGTCGGCCGGCGCCCAGAGATCGGTCTGGGGGGCTGCCGGCTCGATAGGCTGCACGGGATCGACGTCGGCCCGGGCCACCTGCTCACTCTCCGCGGCGATCGCCTTGACGAGCTGCACGCTCAAGATCGGCTGCCCCTCGCGCAGCGGATGCTTGAGCACCATGCCTGCGAAGGTGTCGCGGGGCCGCATCGCCGCCGCCGGCAGCATCGCCTTGGGCCAGTCGCGAAGCGCCACGTCCCACACCGTGACCGGCGCGCCCGGCGGCAGGCTGCGCAGGGCCACGAAGATCGGCTCGCTTTCGACCCGTGGCTGCCGTTGGGCGAGATGAACGTCGAGCGTGCGATTCAGCCCTACGGCGGCCGCTGCGCCCGCGAGGAACGCCGCGGCGAACACGGTCGTCGCCTTGGGCCGCTGGGACCGGGCAGGGGTGCGGTGGTCGGCTTTCGAGACACTCATGAGCGGTCTTCCTCGCTGGTCGGCGAGTCACCTGGGCCGGCGACACTTCCTTCCGTCGGAAAACATCGACTGATCGCGGCTGCCCCGCCCACCCCTTCTCGGCAACGCGTGCCCGGGCTTCGCAGGTTCCGCAGCCTGACATCGTGACTGCGGCCGGAGTGCGGCAAGGTTCGCTCAGTTTGCCGCGCTTGCCGGCGGCTCGGTGCCATCGGAGCCCGCCGCGTTCGTCGCTGTGAAGAGTGGATCGGCCGGCCTGCCGGAGGGACGGATTGCGAGCAGCCGCCGCCCGCGGAGCGACGGCCCCGTGTCGCCGAAGAATGCGTCGCCAGCCATGCTCGAGGCAGCGCCGGTGGCGGCCACGAGCAGCGTGCTGCCCTGAGGCATGGTCGTGGTGAACGAAAGGTGTTCGAGCGGTTGACGCTTCTGCCCGGTTTCGAGACGAAACGCCCCCTCTTCGCCCACCCACGACCGCTCGATGGGGCCGTGCTTCACCGTGGGCACGAGGTCGATGCGGATCCGGCCATCGGCGGCCGGCCAGGCCTTGAGGGCGAAATAGGCGGTCGCGTCACGGTAGGTTTCACCGCGGACCTCGTCGCCGTCGTGCTGCAGGAGGATCAGTTCATCGAGACCGCTGGCGGCGATGACCTCGGTGTCGCGGCCGGGCAAGAGCGTCAGGAGCCTGCGCATCACGGCCGGCCGTTCACCCGGCGTGGCTGCCCGGTCGTCGGGCTCGTTCGCCGGGAACGGCGGTTCGAGCCGGGCAGCGAGGTCGGGGGGCAGCGTGCCGGCCAGCACACCGACCCGCAGTCCGTTGGCGGCGAGTCGCCTCCGCAGGGCGTTGTCGAAGGCCTGCTCATCGGCGAGGTTCCAGAGTGCATCGTGCCAGGCACGATCGTTGTCATCGATGCGGGCGAAGATGATTTCCAACGGCAAGGTCTTGGGGGCAGGCTTGCGTGTGGCGGAGGGGGCAGGGTTCGAGTCTGCCAAGGCCGGCGGCGGCCGGTTCCAGCCTTCGTCGGCGATGAACGCAAACCGACAGCCGGCCAGCGCGCAGGCACACAGACTCGCGCACACAACCTGACTCGGGGCTCCACGCACGGCCGGGCGCTCCATGAACAACGGGGCGGGATGGGGCGGGGAGGGTAGCGACGATCACCCGCGCGGGTCAACGCCGCCGGCAGCCGTCAGGAGACGCTTTTCACCGCATTGGCGAAGATCGCGAGGCCCGCACCGGCAGCACCGCCGTCGAGCCGGCCGCTCCAGGCCGGGTGCTGCGTGGCGTCGACGAAGCGTTCGGGGTGTGGCATGAGCCCGAACACGCGCCCCGTCGCGTCGCAGGCCCCGGCGACATCGGCCTCGGCACCGTTGGGATTGGTCGAGCTGCCGGCTGGATCGGCGGCGTAGCGGAGCACGAGTTGCCCCGCGCGTTCGAAGGCAGCGAGGTCGGCGGGCGTCGTGGCCACGAAGCGGCCTTCGCCATGCGCGATCGGCAGTTCGAACGGGGCATCCAAGCCGTGGAGAAACGGGCACTTTTGTCCGCGCACCTCGAGCCGCACCCAACGGTCGATGAACCTCCCCGAGCGATTGTGGGCGAGCGCGGCGCGGGGCCTGCCCTCGGCGTCGGCGAGCAACAGGCCCGTCTGGAGGAGCACTTGAAACCCATTGCAGATGCCGAGCACCAGCCCGCCACGGTCGCGGAACCGTCGCAGGGCATCGCCCAGCCGCATCGCGAGTTCGAGCGCGAAAATGCGGCCGCTGGCGATGTCGTCTCCGTAGGAGAAGCCGCCCGGGATGCAGAGGATCTGCACGTCGTCGAGGAGAGTGGGCTTTTCGGCGAGCGCCCGCACGTGAACCCGCCGGGCGATCGCGCCGGCGCGTTCGAAGGCATGCGCCGTTTCATGGTCGCAGTTCGTGCCCGGGGCACGCAGCACGAGCGCTCTCGGGGAAAGCATCAGTCGGCGGTCCTTTCTCCACGCCACGCGCGGGCGAGACGGGCGAGTGGCAGCGTCGCCGTGGAGCCGCCCGCGGTGATCGTGAGCACGGGCTCCGCGTGCACGGCGCCGACCCAGGCCCAGGGCACGCCTTCCATCACCGCCGCAAAGCGATCGGCGGCCGCCGCCGGCACGGCGCAGAGAAACCGGCCCGGTGTTTCGGCGAATGCCAGTGCGAGCGGTCGCAGGGCGGGAGGCAGGGCCATGTCGGCCGGCACTGCGTCGAGGTCCACGCCGGCGCCGAGGCCACCGGCCACGGCCATCTCCGCCGCCGCCGCCAGGAGGCCGCCGTCGGAGCAGTCGTGGCAGCTGGCGACGAGCCCCTCGCGGCCGGCGGCAGCGATGGCACGGAACACTGCCCGACAGGCGGCCGTGTCGACCGCCGGCACTCGACCGCCGGTCACGCGACCGGCGAGCTCGAGCTGGCTGCCGGCGAGGTCGTCGCGCGAGAGGCCAACGATCGCCAGGCGGTCGCCGGCCCGCTTGAGGTCGGGCGTGAGTGACCGCTTCACGTCGTCGAGCTGCCCGAGCGCGGTGGCGAGGAGCGTGGGAGGAATCGAGCGTTCGTGATGGTGCCCCGCGGCATCGGTCCAGGCGAAGACGTTGTTGAGGCTGTCTTTCCCGCTCACGAACGGTGCCAGAAACTCGATCGCGATGTCGTGGCAGGCGCGACAGGCCTCGACGAGCGTGCCGAGCGACTCCGGCCGGCGGGTGTCGCCCCAGCAGAAGTTGTCGAGCAGCGCGACCCGCTCGGGATCGGCCCCGGCCGCCACGACGTTCGCGATCGCCTCTACGATCGCGCCCGCGGCCATCTGATACGGATCGCGGTGCCCGAGCCTGTGGCGAAGGCCGACGCCGAGCACGATGCCCCGGTCGCGGCCGAGCACGCCGCGGATCACTGTGCCGTCGGCGGGGCCGGCGCCGGGGCCCACAAGCGGCTTGACCACACTCGCGCCCTGCACCTCGTGGTCGTATTGCCGGATGATCCATTCCTTACTCGCCACGTCGGGCAGTGCGAGCACGTCGAGCAGCGTCGCTGCGAGATCGACAGGCGTTGCACTCCACCGCACCGGCTCGACTGGCGGGGGCACGAAGCGGGATGGCAGCCGCTGCTTCGGCCGGCCCTCGTGGAGGAAGTGGCAGTCGAGTTCGCCGGCGGTGCGACCCTGCCAGTGGAGCACCAGCCGCCCCGAGCCGGTGAACGTGCCGATCGCCGTGGCCTCGACGCCCTCGTCGGCGGCCACGCGGGAGAGCTTCTCCCAGTCGGCCGGCGCCACGGCGAGCACCATCCGTTCCTGCGCCTCCGAAATCCAGACTTCCGTGGCCGAGAGGCCGTCGTACTTGAGCGGCACCGTGGCGAGATCCACCGTGGCACCGAGCGTGGCGCCCATCTCGCCGACGGCGCTCGAGAGTCCGCCGGCACCGCAATCGGTGATGGCATGAAAGAGTTTCTGCCGCGATGCTTCGAGCACGAAGTCGGTGAGCGTCTTCTCATGGATCGCATGGCCGATCTGCACGCTCCCGCCCGACTGCGTCTCACTCGTGCTCGACAGCTCGATGCTCGAAAACGTGGCCCCGTGGATGCCGTCGCGGCCGGTGCGGCCGCCCGCCACCACGACGAGGTCGCCGGGCTGCACGGCGGCGTCGGCGGAATTGCGCGGCATGATCCCCACGGTGCCGCAGAACACGAGCGGGTTGCACAGATAGCCGGGGTCGAAGGCGACGGCGCCGGCGATCGTGGGGATGCCCATCCGGTTGCCATAATCGCGCACTCCCGCCACCACGCCCTCGAGCAGCCGCCGTGGGTGGATCACCCCCGGGGGCAGGTCGGCGTCGGGCGTGTCGGAGGGGCCCACGCAGAACACGTCGAGGTTCGCGATCGGCTTCGCGCCCAAGCCGGTGCCGAGCACGTCGCGGATCACGCCGCCGAGCCCCGTGGCGGCGCCGCCGTAGGGCTCGATCGCCGACGGGTGGTTGTGCGTCTCCACCTTCACGCAGATGTCGTGGTCGCCGTCGAACCGCACCACGCCCGAGTTGTCACGAAACACGCTCACGCACCAATCTTTCGCCCCGAGCCGAGTGCGGATCTCGCGCGTGGCGGCGAACACCGTCTCCTTGAGCAGATTGTCGAAGCGAGCCTTCCCGGCCGGGCCGTCGTGGTCGACGGGGCTGCCGAGCGTCTTGTGGCAGCAGTGCTCGCTCCAGGTCTGGGCGATCGTCTCCAGTTCGATCTCGAACGGCGCGCGGCCGAGCGTGCGATAGTGGTCGCGGACGGCAGTGAGCTCGTGGGGCGTGAGTGCGAGACAGCGCTCGCGGCTGAGTGTCTCGAGCGCCGCGTCGCCGAGCCCCTCGAGGGGCACCGTTTCCTGCGCGAACACCCACGGCCGGCCTCCGGCGAGTGTCGTGAGCCCGAGCGGCCCGATCACCACGTCGTGGATCGCCTCGCTCGCGAGCAGCTTCCAGGCGAGCCGTTCGGCGTCGGCATGCGGCAGCGCCGGCAGCCAATATTTGCGCACGCTCCGCACCGCGCCGGGCCGCACGCCGAGCAGCGCGAGCGCCTCGTGGGCGCTCTGTCCGGCCGGATCGGTCACGCCGGCGCGGGGCAACACATGCAGCGCTAGCGGCAGATCGGCCGGACCGGCGAGGAGCTTGGGATCGCCCACTTCGGCGATCGTGAACGACTCGGTCACCGGATCGGCGAGCAGCCGCGTGGCGAGCCGCTCGGCGTCTGCCCGCGAGAGATCGCCTTCGATGAGCCAGCCAGCGGCGGTGCGGGCGTGTGTGCAGCCGGGGATGCCGAGCACGGCGGCGCCCGTCACGACCGCGCGGGCCGCGTGGTCGGAGCCCGCGTCGGTCAGAAAAACGTCAACTTCCCACAGCATCGCGCGCTTCCTTGGCGGCATGGAGCAAGGACACGAGTTTGCGCCGGTCTCCCTTCTCGAGAGCCGTGAGCATTTTTTCCGTCGCCCCCGCGATCCGTGAGAGGGCTTTGGCCACGGCGGCCGCGTTGTCGAGCAGGATGTCGGCCCAGAGGTCGGGATCGCCGGCGGCGATCCGCGTGGTGTCGCGCCAGCCGCCGGCCGTGAACTGCCGAGCCTCGGCCGGCGTGGCGGCGGCGAGTGCCGCGGCGAGCAGGTGGGGCGCGTGGCTCGTGGCGGCGAGGAGGCGGTCGTGCTCGGCCGGAGACATCGTGAACACGGTCGCCCCCAGGGCGGCCCAGAACGCTCCGGTCTCTTCGACGTCGGCGGCTGGCGTCGCCCGGCCGGGCGTCACGACCGTGACCC
>Ga0247835_1005146_pt1 | contig 10809 bp, 8 predicted proteins | sample LaCtaG_3_FD_189912 | JGI IMG/M metagenome (GOLD analysis project Ga0247835, IMG submission 189912) | Freshwater microbial communities from meromictic Lake La Cruz, Castile-La Mancha, Spain - LaCruzMarch2015_13.5m | ecosystem: Environmental > Aquatic > Freshwater > Lake | place: Spain: Castile-La... | reverse complement strand
GTTTTGGTGATTTTTTTGGCGATCGTGACCAATCGGGTGCTCGGCTACCGCTCCTACCCGGAAAAGTGGTGGTAGCCGCCAGGGCCGCCTGAATTATCGAAAGAGGCTGCCGATTTAGGTTTGATCCCTTGCAATTCGGGGAAGAGTGTGCTTAGTGTGGCCAACAAATTGATGCCAGTTGCGGCGTAACCCAAAACCAAGGGACGGGACAATTAGAGAATGAGTGATTTCGAAGGCACCGAGATCGACGATGACACCCCCGCCTTTCGGGGCCTAAGTCGCCGCCAACTCCTCGCCAGCGCGGCCGCCTCAGCCGCCGGGATCGCTGCAATCAAGGCGGCTGCCCCCGCCGCCGCTCAGGATTACCCGCTCATGCCCTTTAAGAGCCGGGGCCGGCTGACCAAGCGCCCCAACTTCTTAGTCATCATGATCGACGAGCAACGCCAGCCGGTGCCATATGAGTCACGCGCCCTAGGGGTTTGGCGGAAGCGGAACCTCAAGGGTCAGCAGGCCCTGATGGCAAATGGCATGGAGTTCACCAATCAGCAGATTATGTCTTCAGCCTGCGCACCAAGTCGCGCTTCATTTTGGACCGGCCAGTACCCCTCATTGCACGGTGTCACCCAAACGACCGGTGCCGCCAAGAGCGCACTCGAAGAGGACACCTACTGGCTGACCCCAAACACCGTGCCGACAATGGGCAACTACTTTCGGGCTGCCGGCTACGAGACCTGGTACCGCGGTAAGTGGCATGTCAGTGACGCCGACCTTTATATCCCCGGCACCAACACCCCGATCCCGAGCTACCGCGATAACGGGGCCCCGGATCTGCGCCTGGAGAAAATATATGAGGACGTAAACCGCCTAGATGCCTTCGGCTTCAATGGTTGGGTCGGGCCGGAGCCCCATGGTTCGAACCCGTATGACAGCGGTTCGTCAGCGCCGTACTTCGTCGGCCGAGATGCCACCTATGAGCGGCTCGGAGTCAAGACGATCAAGAATTTGCAGCGGGGGCGCAAGCCGTGGCTAATGGTGACCTCATTCGTCAACCCCCACGACATTGTGCTCTGGGGCCGGCTGTCGCTCTTGATGAACAACATGTGGTTGCGTCAGCAAAATGAGCGGTCGAATGTGCCGCTCGAGTTGTTCCTCGACACGATGTGGTCGCAGCTAAAGGATGAAAATCTAAGCTCCAAGCCTGCCGCGCAGGCCAGTTATCGCGAGACCTATGCCAGCGCGTTCCAGCCCAATGACAACACGCACCCGTATCACCAGTTCTATTACGCGCTGCAGGAGACCGTGGATAAGCACGTGTTCGAGGTTTTGAAGACTCTGATGTCAAACCGGCAGTCTTACCGCGACACCATCGTGCTTTATGTCTCTGACCATGGTGACTTGCTCGGCAGTCATGGTGGGATGTATCAAAAGTGGCACAATGCCTACGATTCGGTGTTGCGCGTACCGCTCGTTGTTCACAATCCGATTCTCTTCCCCAAAGCCGATCAGACCGAGGTGCTTACCAGCCACGCCGATGTGCTGCCGACGATGTTGGGTCTCGCTGGCGTCAATGTTGATACCGTCCAACGCCGCCTCAAGCTCACCCATACCGAGGTGCACGATCTCGTCGGCCGCGACCTCTCCGGGTTCTTGCTCGGTGAGCGCAGAGCCGAAACCGTATCCGGGCCCGTCTATTTCATGACTGATGATGAGCCAACCCGTGGCGATTACCAGCTGGATCCATTCGGCCGCTATTACGAGTCGGTGGTTCAGCCGAATCACATTGAAGCTGTTATCGCGCAACTGCCCACAGGTGCCGGTGGCTCCATGCAGCAGTGGAAGTTCACCCGCTACTTCGACAATGACCAATTCTGGAGCTCACCTGGCCAAGCCGATGTGGTGACCAATCTCGTTGGGTCACAGGCTAAGCCCGGTGCTGTCACCGGTTCGACAACCGTGAAGATCCATCAGGCGACCGCGTATACCGTCACGCCACCACCGGATGAGTACGAGCTCTACAACATGAGCGCCGACCCGCTGGAGATCGACAACCTCGCGGGCAACCCGGCCTACGCGGCGATCCAGGCGCAAATGGCTAGCCTGCTCGTGGCTCAACGCAACCTGAAGCGAATTGCGCCGTCAGGGCTTGGCGATGTCACCACGCAAAACGCTCAGGTGAGTCAGGGGCCGATGCCGGCCCGCCCCACCGGTGCTGAGCAGTTAGTGGGCCTCGACATTGTCAATGCACTAAGTCGTGCCTGACCAAACCCCACCAGCCAAGCCAACTTTGAGGAAAGCATTGGCCTACCGGGACTTCTTAAGACCACCCGAATCGACGACGGCACTTACACTTCGGTTCTAATGTTCATGAAGTAAGTCGAAAACCAAAATCGGAGGAATCATGCGCGGCAGATATCAGGCGATCGGTACGGCACTTGCGGCGGTAGTCGTATTCGCCATGGTCGCCGGGGCCCCAGTTTCGGCAGCCCCTTTTGTCATGCCGACCCATGGTCATACCGAAAAATGCGGTAAGCCAAAGAAGAACCAGGACGGCTCAATCAGCAATGTGCTGTGCTCGAATGGCAAGGCCAATTCGCAGGTCCGCAAGTACCTGGCTGGGGAGTCATCATTTGTGATGCAACTTGGCGCTGGTGCCACCGTCGAGGATTTGCACGTGGCCGTCTGCGGGGATATCGAGGGTGTCACCTACCCCGTCGTGCTCAATGCCTACACCTATATATATGCGGCCAACCACTACAAGGCGCCACTCCCGACGGTAAAGGCGCTAGGCAGGGCGTTAGTCAGCGATAACAACCCCCTCGGCTGTGCATCAGCCGGTGGGGGTGGGGGCTAGCCCCGCAACCTTTCGCCGACGTCGCCGCTAGGGGCGCTGGCGCTGGGTTTGGTGCTGCGGCCGGCAATTTGCGGCTTATTATCGGGAAACAATCGAAGCACTAAGCATCTGGAGTTAACTTGAAGCAGTCTCGAGCTCACGGCGTACGCGGCAATTTGCCGGCGGTGCTGCCCCGACTGGCTTTGGCTTTGCTCCTGGTCGGGGGCTGGGCCACCTTGGCCTTAGGGCTGCCGGCCCAGGCAGTGTCAATCGTTGCCGAGGATGAGGGAGCACCGGCGGACGATCCGGCTGAGGCACCGGCGGACGATCCGGCTGAGGCACCGGCGGACGATCCGGCTGACGATCCTGCTGACGATCCTGCTGACGATCCTGCTGACGATCCGGCTGACGACCCGGCTGACGACCCAGCCGTGGGTGCGGACGAGGAATCCGCGACGGACGAGGAATCCGCGACGGACGAGGAATCCGCGACGGACGAGGAATCCGCGACGGACGAGGATGAGTTCGCGACGGATGAGGATGAGTTCGCGACGGATGAGGATGAGTTCGCGACGGATGAGGACGGCGAAGTTGTTGGCGAGGACGGCGAAGTTGTTGGCGAGGACGGCGAAGTTCCCGTCGAGGCAACTGACACTGGCACTGCTGATATTTCCATAGAGGTAATTGCCGAAATTGGCGCAGCGGCCGGCGATGCGACCGTACAGGTCAGCGCCCGTGGCTTGCTGCCGGGAAGTCGCGCAGTTCTCCTAGTATTTTCCGACCCGCAAGTTATTGGCGAAACCACCGCCGATGCTGCAGGGGCGTTGTCGATGTCGGCCGACTTACCCGATGACCTACCACCTGGTGACCACACCGTGGTCTTGCAAGCGGTTGATGCAACCGGCGCACCCACCGAACTTGCAACAGGTATTTCGATCTCTGCGGACGGCACCTTGGCTGCGGTAACCCCGAATGCGTCCACAAAGGGGTTGGCGATGCCGAAAATATCAAGTAATCCAAAAGTTCCTGCCTACCCAGCGGTCGTGGCACTTGATACACCGGCTGCGGTCGCGGCTACCTCAGTTGCGGCGCTGACGATTGCGACGGTCGCGTCGGCGGCCGCAGGGGCCGGCCTTGGCGGCGGGAGCGGTCATCGGATCGGCGGCGCAGGTGCTCAGGTTGGTCCAAGTGGCGAGAGCATCGACACCGCGGTTCGCGGCCGACTGGACGAACTTGATGATGTCGACGAGCCGGATTTGCCGGCGCGAGCGGGTGCGGTTTTAGCCCTTGCCGGGGCCGGTGGCGCGGTGGCCAGATTCAGCCCGCTACTTAGTCGAACCCTGAACGATGCGGCACCGGTTCGCGCCTTCACCGGAGTGTTCAGCTTGCTCTTGCCGCTGGCGGCCTTGGTGCTCGGTATCTTTGCCGCCGCCAGCGTCGGTGGCCGGGCGGAGCCGGCGATCCTCGCATTGATGATCCCGCTGCTGGTGATCGGTGTCTTCGATGCGTTTGCCGGGTTGATCGGGGCGCTGGCATTTGCTGTTGTTGTTGCAGTGTCCGGCGGTATCGTCGATGCCGCCAGCGTGCGCACATTGATCGGTGTCGGTTTGATCATGGTGGGCCCAGGTTTGATTGCCGGAAGTTTTCGTGACATTCGGCGCCGCCGGGTATTTGGGTCAGCGGCTCAATGGGAGCGCCTAACCGATCTGGTGGTGGTGCCCCTGATCGGCGCCTGGACAACCATCGCCATAGTCTCGGCGCTACCAGATCTCGGCGCCCTCGATTTCCCAATTGCCGACCAAGCCAGGCTGCTTGGTTTTGTCGCTCTGATCGCCTTGGTTTTCAAGGTGCTGCTCGAAGAGGCTGCGGCCCGCAAGGTGCCGGCGCGCATGCGGGCGCTTTCACCCAGTGATGTCCCGGAGCCGGGCACCACCCAGCAGGTGATATCCGCCCTAGTTCGCACCGGTGCGTTCTTGTTCATCGCTGCGGCCTTTGTTGGCAATGTTTGGCAACTATGGGTCGCGGCCCTTTTCTTCCTGCTGCCCGGTTTACTTTCGTTGCTCTCGCATCGGTTCAAGAACTCCCCGGCCATCTGGCAGGTGCTACCTGAAGGTGTGCCCCTCTTCGCTGCCCTCTTGGCGTTCGGGTTGATTATTTCAACAATCTTGGAAAATCTGCTGGGGGATGTTCCAGATTTCGCGCAGTATTTGTTCCTTTGGATGGCAGTGCCCGGGTTTGCGCTCGCCTTCATGGGGATGTTCGCGCGCGAACCCAAGCCCGGTGACACACGTTGGTACACCAGGGGGTCGATGACCATGGTCTATCGCGTTGGCGGCGTGATCATGTTGATCATTGCAGTTTTGCTCGCCACCCGCGTTTAAGTCAACTGGCCATTTACGCGGCGGGGCAGTGCCCACGGGTTGTCGTCCGAAATTGCAACCGGTAGGAGTTGGTCAGGGAACCCCTGGTAACTCACCGGTCGCTGAAACCGGTAGATGGCCAAGGTGCCGACCGAAGTGGTGCGGGAATCCGAGGTAGCCGGGAAAGGTCCGCCGTGGACCATCGCGTGGTTGACCTCAACACCGGTTGGCCAGCCATTGAAGATTAGCCGGCCGGCCTTGCGCTCCATTATCGGCATAATCGCTGTCACCTGGGCAAAGTCGGATTCCACGGCATGCACGGTCGAAGTCAACTGGCCCTGCATTGCTTCTAAGGTGGCCATTAAGTCTTTAAGATCGACATAGGTAACGATCATGGCTGATGCGCCGAAGACTTCTTCCTGTAAATCAGGGGTGGCCCGCAGGTGCGCTGCAGTGGTGCGGTAGATCGTCGGCGCCGGAGCATTTAGTGTTGAACCGGGCGCCCCGGTGGCGATGAGCTCAGCCCCACGGGTGTCAAGTCGCTTGTTACCCTCGTTAAAGGCGTGAAAAATCCCCGAGGACAGCATGGTCTGCCCGGTGAGTTCACCAAGTGCGGTAATGATTGCCTCGGTGATGCTTGGTGCATCTACCGGTATGAAGATCAAACCCGGATTGGTGCAGAACTGACCGGCGCCAAGGGTCAACGATGCCGCGAACCCGGCGGCCAGCGCCTTTGGGTCCTTGGCAATGGCGCCGGGGAAAAGCACCACCGGGTTCACGCTCGACATCTCCGCATAAACCGGGATCGGCTCGGTCCGCCCGGCAGCCGTGCGCATGAGGTCGGTGCCGGCGCCTTGGGAGCCGGTGAAGGCAATCGCTTTTATGGCCGGGTGCGCGGCGAGGGCCTGGCCCACACTTGCGCCCGGCCCGAAAATGATCGAAAAAACCCCGGGCGGCAAATTGCAGTCGGCCACGGCTTTGGTGATTGCCTGACCGGCGAGCTCGCAGGTACCAGCGTGCGAGTTATGGGCTTTGACAATCACCGGGCAGCCGGCGGCGAGGGCCGATGCAGTATCGCCGCCGGCGACGGAAAACGCGAGCGGAAAGTTGCTTGCACCAAACACCGCGACCGGACCCAGCGGCACCTGTCGTTGCCGGATATCCGGCCCGGGTGTTGGCAGGCGCTCTGGCAACGCGCTGTCAATGCGCACCTCCTGATGGGCCCCGAGGCGCAGCTCCTTGGCGAAGAGTCGGAGTTGATTCGTCGTGCGCCCGTGCTCGCCTTCAAGGCGGGCGGTGGTTAGGCCGGATTCTTGCTGGGCCCGCTCCACGATCTCAGCCTTCATTGCATCAAGATTGGCCGCGATCGTCTCGAGGAAAACCGCGCGGTCCGCCGGAGGCGTGCTGCGGTAGGTATCGAAGGCGGCCTGTGCTGCCCGCGCGGCCTGGTCGATCTCATCGACGTTGATGAAATAGATCGTCGGCTCCAACGCCTCGCCGGTGGCGGGGTTGACGGCATGTGAGGTGCCACCTTGGCCGCGCACCGCTTGGCCCGCGATAGTTGATTGACCGGACAGGATCATGGTGTCTCCTCGTTTCCCTGCTTGCTCGAAGGGTGGGCTGATTCCAACAGAACCTATCGGGTGGTGCCCGGGTGGCAGTGGCGGGCGAGTGGCACTGGGATTTGACTTTGCCTATACCCCTAGGGGTATGCTTAGGGGACCTGCTGGAGACCCCAACGAAATGGATGATCATGTGCCACCAGACCACCTGCCGTGCCTGCAAGAAAGCCACCTGGGCCGGCTGCGGCCAGCATCAGCAACAGGTAATGCGCGGCATCCCGAAGAACGAGCGCTGCACGTGTACCGCCGCGGAGAAGGCTGCCGCTAAGGGTGGCTTCTTCGCACGCATCTTTGGTGGTTGATCGGCCGGTCACTCGCAAGACATAGTGCGCTGGACCAGATCGCATTCCGCAAAACTTTGACCCCGTTGATCGCGCTGGTCAAAGAGCCAACCCGATGAGCCAGCCTTTGGTGTCGCGATCACGTAACCAAATCGCACATCGGTCCAAACGCTGGTGGGTGCCGGTAAGGAGCGGGCAGCCGGCGCCCGCGGCAATGACGGCCCGGGCGAGGAGCCCGGAGGGCACCTGCGAGGTGGGCGCGACGAGGGTGAATGCCGCCAGGCTCGAAGTAGTGGCCGACGTGGGTGCAGCCGCGGCTGCCCCGATGACTGGCCCGCTGGCGGCTGCCAAAGCAGCAAGAGTGACAGAGGCGACGGCTATATTGATATTTCTGCGCACGGGCAAAGGCAACTAGTGAGGTAGGGGGCCTGATGGCAACCACTTGGGTCGATCAGGGTTTCATCGCCTATGACACCGAAACCACCGGTATCGACGTGGGTGAGTCTCGAATCGTCACGGCAGCGGCCATCCACTACGTCAATCGCCTACCGGTTGCGTCCAGATCTTGGCTGATCGCGGTTGATGTTGAGATCCCCGAGGCCGCCAGCGCCATTCATGGTGTGACCACGCAAATGAGCCAAGACCAGGGCTTGGAGCAAGTAGCAGCTCTTGCCGATATCCGAGCCTTCTTGCTGGGCGCTGGCGCGCCGATCGTCTGCTTCAAGTCCGACTTCGATATCCCCGTGACAGATTCAAACCTGCTCCGGGCCGGGTTGGCGCCACTGCCACCTGGCCTTGCAGTCTGTGCTTATGTCATCGACCGGCAGTTCAATAAGTACGTCAAGGGCAAGGCGCAGCGGCGCCTGCAGCCGACCGCTGCGCGCTACGGCATCACCTTGGATGACGCTGACTGGCATGGTGCGCAAGCCGACGCCAGCGCCGCGGGGCAGATCTTCCTGGCCGAAGTCGATGCCTATCCGGCATTGACGGCCGTGAGCGCCGCGCAGTTGTCCGAGCAGGTTGACAGGTGGCGCGAGGAACAGGAAATCGATTTCCAGAAATGGCTGGCCCGGCAAGAGTCAAACTAGGGCCTAACCTAAGTTTTTGATCTCACGGATTGCCAACTCATCAAGTTGCACGCTGGCTCCGCCGCAGTTCTCCTCAAGGTGCGCGATTGAGCCGGTGCCCGGTATCGGCAGCATTACCGGTGAATGCTGAAGCAGCCAAGCTAAAGCAACCTGCGCGGGGGTGCAGCCCAGCCGGGCTGCGATGCCGGCGAGTGGACCATCGGCGGCAACCAACTCGCGGTTGCCGAGCGGAAACCACGGTATGAAACCAATCTGATTCGCGGTGCAGTGATCGAGAAGTTCTTCAGATGCTCGGTTACCGGCGTGATACAAGTTCTGCACGCTTACCACGTTGAAAACCTGCTGGGCACTTTTGAGATCAGCGACGCTGACCTCGGAGAGTCCGATATGGCGAATCAAGCCCTCGTCCTGCATTTCCTTGATGACACCGAATTGGTCCGCGGCCGGCACGTTTGGGTCAATGCGGTGGAGCTGCCAAAGATCGATGCGCTCAATACCTAGGCGCCGAAGTGACATCTGCACACATTGACGAAGATAGGCCGGATTGCCGACGACCTCCCACCGGTCTGGCCCCTGCCGGGTCAGTGCGCCCTTGGTGGCAATTAGTACGTCGCCATACGGGTATAGCGCCTCGCGAATGAGATCCTCGCTCACATACGGGCCATATGAGTCTGCGGTGTCGATGAAGTCGACACCTAGCTCCACCGCGCGACGTAGCACGTTGATCGCAACATCATGATCGGGTGGATTACCCCAGATACCGGCGCCCGTGACCCGCATGGCGCCAAAACCCAAGCGGTAGATGGCGATCGGATCATCGGTAGTCGAACCGAGGGTGAAGGTGCCGCCGGCGGCGATCGGGGCGGGCATTACTACGGCGCTTTGGTCATCAACGAATGCAGGACAAGGGTTTGCTTTCCGGCTTCATGCTGCGGATCCATATAGCCGATCTCCAGGCTCACCCCGGGGATCAGCACGCCCTCATAGGTGCCATCAGCGTCAGCGCCCAGAATGTCGATATGGGCCTCGCCGGCTACGGGGTTCATGGCGATCAGTTGCACGGGTGCTGGCTTGGACCACCTACCACCGGTTGGTTTCCATTGCCAGGTGCCTTTGGCGACACTGCCGTTGGCGGCCGTGATGATGATCTTCTCGGTGCCTTGTGAGTACTTGCCACCGTAATAGACGTCAGCAGTGCCCACCCAGGTGCCGACAAGTGGTGATGCCTGATCGGCGGCTGCTCCCGGGGCAGCGGCTACGAGCAGGCACGCGGCCAATGCCCCAGCTGCTAATGACGGGAGAATCTTGCCGGGGGTCCGCTGCATTTGGTGCCCTTCGTTAGGAGTCGCGCAGTAGCCTGCGCAGGATCTTGCCCGATGCAGACTTAGGGATCGCATCCACGAAAACTACGTCGTGCACCACTTTATAGGTAGCAACTTTGTCGTGCATGAAGGCGGTGACGTCAGCGGCCGTAAGTGTTTGGTCGGCCCGGAGCACGATGAAGGCGCGGGGGATCTCACCTGCCTCGGTATCGGGCACCCCGATGACGGCAACATCAGCGATCTTCGGGTGGGTGAGCAGCAGTGCTTCGAGTTCGGCCGGCGGCACCTGGAAGCCCTTGTATTTGATCAACTCCTTTAGGCGATCAACGATGGTGACGTGGCCGTCAGCATCGATAGTCGCAACGTCACCGGTCTTCAGCCAGCCCTCGGCGTCGATGGTCAGCGCGGTGGCCTCGGCATTATTGAGGTAGCCCGCCATCACCTGCGGACCCTGGACCCAAAGCTCGCCAACGCCACCCACCCCTTGGTCTTCACCGGTCTCGGGATCCACGATGCGGCATTTGGTATTGGGGATAGTGACACCCACGGTGCCGGGCTTGAACTGCCCGGGCCAAGTCACATGGCTCACCGGCGACAACTCCGTCATCCCGAAGCCTTGAACCACATCGCAGTCGATGCGCTTGGCCGCCTCCTGGGCAAGTTCAGCGCTAAGGGGTGCAGCACCGGAAAACACCTGCTTAAGGCTTGAGAGGTCGTACTTGTCAACCAGTGGGTGCTTGGCGAGGGCGAGAACGATTGGCGGGACGGCAAATAGTCGGGTGATCTTCCGTTCTTGGATGATGCTCAAACATTGCTCGAGGTCAAAGCGCGGCACGGTGACGATGGTGGCGCCGCGCGACAGGAACTCATTGAGCAGGACCTGCATTCCATAGATATGGAAGAAGGGTAAAACGGCAAGTACGATCTCGCCGTCTTCGATCGACAGTGCATCCTCGACCTGCACGAGGTTTGCTACCAGGTTGCGGTGCGTGAGCATCACGCCCTTCGGCAGCCCGGTGGTGCCCGACGAATACGGGAGCACCACCACATGGCTGCTCGGATCAACTTCGACCTGCGCAATCGGGGCACCGAACATGCTGGCGAATGCGGTGGTGCCCTCGGGGGCGTCACCGATGATGACGATCTCGGTGACCTCGGTTCCATGAATTGCCTCTTGGGCCGTTTCGAGGAACATGGCGATGGTGATGACTAATTTCGCGTCGGAGTCAAGGATTTGAAAGCGGATTTCCTCGGCGGTGTAGGTCGGGTTCACGGTACTGACGGCCACCCCTGCTACCGCGGCGCC
>Ga0247835_1005137_pt1 | contig 10831 bp, 10 predicted proteins | sample LaCtaG_3_FD_189912 | JGI IMG/M metagenome (GOLD analysis project Ga0247835, IMG submission 189912) | Freshwater microbial communities from meromictic Lake La Cruz, Castile-La Mancha, Spain - LaCruzMarch2015_13.5m | ecosystem: Environmental > Aquatic > Freshwater > Lake | place: Spain: Castile-La... | reverse complement strand
GCCATCCCCACGCGTGTGGGGAAATCATTGCCGAGGTGAATGGTGGAAGGCTCAAGCTCGGGCCATCCCCACGCGTGTGGGGAAATCCCTCAAATACCAAGAAGTTAGCTTGGGTTAGAGCTTAAAATACCGGCGATTACGAGGGTGTCAGAACGGGATATTCTGGGAATCGACCCAGGATTCGGCGATCAGATCAATACCGCTAAAGTTGACCTCGCGGCGACCAGATTTGCCTTCCGGCCCTACTCGCTCGACGAGGTGACCTTGGCAGTTCGGATGCGAGGAAATGGAGAGAAAGCCGAATTCGGAGGGGGCGTTGCGCTTGATGAAGTCGATGACTTTGCGGTGGGTCCGCGGGTTGAGGGTGCCGACAAACACGTTCGGCTGGGGCTCGATGAACCAGCGCTTGAGGTGGCCGCGGATCGACGGCGGGACATCGTTGGCGACGAGGACGGTCACGGATCTGAAGAGGGCTGCAGTAGATGCGTCTCGGGCGGGTTTGCCTCGCCGAAGTCCTTGAAAAGGGCGACGAGGTCATCGGGCATGCGCCGGAGCATGCGGGTTTGCTCGACGTTGCGCTTGAAGATTTTACGGACAAGCGTGCCGTCATCCATGGGGTCGATGGAAATCGCCTCGAACGCGGCGGGCCAAGAGGTCTCCTGTTTGTAGAGATCCGCAGCGTCGTAGATGAACGGGAGGGTTCCGGCCTGATGGACAAAGCCGAGTTGCGGAATGAAGCCCATGGAGCAACAGACGGCGGCCGTGAGAGCGTAGTGGGAAGCGGTGGCGGCAGAGAGGGCGCGGTTGATGTTGTCCGCAAGGTTCCAGTTGGACGGGTTGTAGTCGCGGCCTTTCCAAGTAACGCCGTATTTGCGGCCGAGATCCTCGTAGGCCCGTTTGACGCGCCGTCCCTCCATGCCGCGCAGCTGCGTGATGGAGACGCCACCCGTCGGAACATCGGCGAAACGGAAACGGAACATGCGGCGTGCGATCTCGTTGCGCTTCTGCGGTGCGGCCCAAGCCGCGGCGTGGGTGCGGGCCATCGAGTTGTCGTGGTTCGGCGTGATGCCGAAGGCGTAGAAGCGCAGACCGTCCTCGCCGAGCCAGAGGAGCGGGCAATTACACTGGGCAGCCGCCTTAACAGCGGCGTGGGTCACGGTCGTGCCCGGGCCGAGGATGAGGGCCGAGAGGGTGGCGACAGGAATCGGGCAGACCGTGCCGTCGCTGCCGACCCACTTGATCGAGGCATCGTCGACCTCGACGCGGCCGTGCTCGAGGTAAATAGGAGTCCACCGATCCTTCGCAGGCGCGAGGGTCTCGAGGGGTGGACGCTCAAAGACGGGCATCGAGCTGCGATTCAGGATGGAACGGGATCGCGCGAAACCGGGCGCGAACGAAACTCGCGTTTGCCAAAGGAAACCGGCTCATCGTTTTGATACCACGCGCCATCCCCTTCCCTCTCCATGCGGCCTTCGTTAGCGATGCGTCCCCCGACTTTCTCGAGCAGTAGCCGGAGGGCGTCTGCGGACGTAGGCGCGAGCGTGGGTAGCAACGGCGCCGCGGGCAGGCAGCACTTGCGGCCGAACCAGACGCCCCACACGGGATCTTGCAACGCGCCGGCAGCGGACTCCAAGACATCCTTCGCTCCCTCCAGCACCACAGAGAACCGTGCTTGCTCCAGATAAAAGCGGCGGGTCACCACCGTGGTTGAGGGGCCGCCGGAAGCCTTGCGAGCTATGCGCAACCGGTCCACGGGATGGTTACGGTCGTAGCCGCCGCCAACGGTATGGTAGTCCTCCAAGCGCAGCGGGGGATGGTCATTGTCCGGCCGGGCGACCGGAAAGACTAGGAACCGGCACGCGGCCAAGGGAGCCAAGCGGGACGCTTCGTCCTCCGAGTGTTTGTCGATACCCATGGCGGCGGCGATGAGCCCAAGCACACCACTTTTTGTCGGATGCGAATCGGTGTCCCGGCGCTGGAAGCGGGAGGAAACGCCCCACGATTGCAGCGGGGCATCCAGATAGAGCGCGAGGGCGCCGGTCTCAGAGGCCATCAGTGAGTCCCTCGATGAAGTCGTTCAAGTTGGTTTCCGGCATCCAGAGTTCCTTGGATGTTTCGATGCCCCACGTGGACTTCAGCTTTTCGTGCTCGGCCTTCATGGCCTCGCTGGAAGCGTGCGCGAGCCCCTTCCCGGTCGCTTTCACCGGTTCCTCGAAAGCATTCACCAGCTGGACAGGCTGCCCCTTGTCCTTGCGGAGACCAAGGACAGTGAACGGAAGGGTGGCAGCATTCATCGAATTCTTGCGCGCACCGGGAACGGCCATCAGCGCGGCCTTGAGAAACGACTGCAGCACCTCCCGCCGCTGCCCGGCTTCGAGGGCGCCCAAGTGGTGCTCGTCGGCCAGAAGGTCGAGGTTGACCGCCACGTAGCGGTAGTAGGTGGCGGAGGTGAATTCTGCTGTGCCTAATCCCCCACTACCGGCGCGGTCCTCCTCAGCAACTGTTGGGTCGTCTTTTTGGCGGTCATCCACAGCGGTCCAGTAGTCAACATCGTTTGTGGCTTTGTGCGTGGAAATCGCGTGCGAGAACATCGCTGCTCCTTCAAGTGTGAGAGAGTGGTCCGATGCCATCATGCGCCCAAACAGCGCGATATCGGCGGCGTCTTTTAGGGCTGCCTTTTTCGCCGCTTGAACAGCCGGTTTGAGCTTCTTGGTCTGAGCATCGCGTTTTTTCGCGTCGGTAGCGATGGGGCCGAATCCCGGAGACTGCAGGATCTCTGCTATTGATGCTGCGATCTCATCAAGTTCGAGAGATGAAAACATCGTCATCGTCTTGACTTTCAAGACGCCCTTCTTTTCAGCGTCTTCATCAAACGTGGCAAGGCTGTCACACAGCATCTTGCACGCCTCCGCTGCGAGTGTTAAATCGACCCCCAGCTTGGCCACACGCTCCTGCAGCGGGGCGATAATAAGCCGCGTTCGCTGCCCCTTAAACAGCGATGGAGACTCCCCGGCCGCGGCGAGCCGCACCGCACGCTTGAGGCATTGGCTCGAGAGGCGGGCGCGGGACACACCGCCAAAGTTGGCGGTCTTGGGCGCGCCGACATCGTCGCGGTTGAGGCAGGAGACAGGGTAGGATTGCAGGATATGGAGTTCGATGAGTTTCATGGTTTGATGATGGTGGGTTGTTTGGTTGGTTGATTAGAGAGGAGAGAGACAGAGCATTCCGAAGCCGAACGCTTTGGCGGATCCGATGCCGCCGGTGACAGCTTCGCGGAATTTGTCAGGCTCGGTCACCGTAAGAGCGCCGACGAATTCGGTGGCGCCATGCACGCCGGCAGAGCCCTTTTTGAGGAACCACTGGCGCGGCCGCGGAATAGTGCGCAGCTGCGAGTCGTCGAAGGAAAACCCGTGCTGCCCGCCTTTGCGGCGAAGCCAGGAGAGCTGCCCGGACTGCACTTTGCCGTCCACTTCGCGATCCTCGCGATGGGTGATCGGGACGCGACGGCCGTTCTTGGAGTTCGCGACCGACTTCACCTTGCGCGTGGGATTCGCGATGAGCGAAAAGCGGAACTTTCCGTGCTGGAGAAACGTTTCGGGTAGTGGCTTGGTGTGCCATGCGGGCTCGGGGCACCAGTCCGGACGCGACGGCGCCGCGGCCGAGATCACAAGCAGCCGAAAACCGCCATCGGTGCCGTCGAGGCGCGTGACAAAGTTGCGCGCCTCTCCATCACGCCCGGGAAACATTTCCCAGACGCGCTGGTGCCATGCATAGCTATCGCGCAACCCGGCTTTGTAAGCCGTCTCGTGATCGATTTCGACCTTGGTAAGAAATGCCGCGCTCATACCGGGGCAACCTCCGAGTTTTCAAGCTCCTTCGGGGACATCCAGAAATCCTTGCCCCATGAAGTTTTGACCTCCTCCGATTTGCTTGTCCATTTGCGCAGGTCCCAGAGAACCCGGTTGAAATCGAGCGCGATGCCTTTGCCCCTCAAGCGAACGAAGAGCCGCTGAAGCTGGTCGGCCACTTCCTCGAGCGAGTCGGCGGAGAGAAGCCGCTTCACATGGGGTTCGAAAGAATCCTGACCGTCGGCAAACTTGCGCAGTGCCTGGCCGAGACGCGGACCGCCGGGCTTGTGGTTCGCATGAACCGCGTAGAGAGCTGCGGTCACAGCATCAGCCGAGCGGGGGTCGCGCACTTGGAGCCGCCCAAGGATGCGAAACGCGTAGTGTCGCGTGGCAGGGCTCCAGTAGCGCCGCAGTTCGGCGGAAGCTCCCCGGTCACGGCAGGCGGCGACCACCGCCGCGATCAAGGGCTCATCGGGTTTTTCGGGTTTTTCAGTGCTCATGTGGATGGGGTTTTGGGTTTTGGAACGGAAAGCTTTTTCAGTCCTGCGGCGAAGGCCTTGATTTGCCGCGGAGTCTGCCGCGGACACGTGGCCTCGTAGGCTTCACGCGCGGCACTGCGGACCAGATCTCCCCACGGGTTGCCCGCTTCGGCGTAGGCCAGCGGCATCGGCTTGCCGACAAGCTCGAGCAGCAGCGGGGATTCACGGTCCAGCACGTGCCAGAAGCGGCTCTGGGCTTTTGCGGTCGGGGGTGACTCGTGCTTCATTGCCTTGCTGTATTCGGTGACAGCCCACTTGAGGCGGCCGCTCTGCATTTCCGCAAACTCGACACCGGCCTGGTAAAAGGCGCGGCCTTCATCGGTGAGCATTCCCGAGGGGATCGTGAAAGTGGACTCGATGGCGTCTATAACCACGGCCTTTTCGCCCTTGATTAACTCGCCCGCCCAAAGAGTGGCGCCCGATTGTTTTAGAGTGCCCAGGTGCGACACGAGATTCTGCGGCGCGGCCATCTCGCCGCTGCGCGCGATTTGCCGCATTTCCAAAAAGAGGTGGAGATCGCGCCACAAAGACTTGGACACGTCTGCACGAAGAACGCCGACGCGATTTTTGTAATTCACGAGTGTGGCAAATGGATCACGGAAAAGCAACTTTCTGTTCTCCCCAGTTCCTTCCTCCATGGGATATTCCAAACCTTGCGAAACCATCATCGTTGTCCGGCCCAGCCACACATTACATGGCTGTGGGGCCAGACGGCTCAATATCTCGGAGGGTGAAATCTGGCCGGACTCCCAAACAGGCCTTCCGCTGGTCGAAATGTATTCGTTAAGAAGGCAATTTAGTATGACAGTTTCCTTCAAACATCCCCCGATGAGGTAAGTGTGCAAAAACTTTAGGCTGGGACCGTTCCCGACAACTCCGCCGTTTTTTGGGGAGCCCATTCCTCCGCCAATGAAGAAATTCTGGAAGCAGAGAAGGTTGAGAGCCGACCGTTCAGGATCGATCTCCTTCGGAGTACCAACGGAATGGTCGAGAAAAGCAGGCCCATTGGCAAATTTCAGCTCGAGGAACTCCAAGAGAGGCTCCTGCTTGGTCTTGTCCAAGGCCACTTGCAAAAACCTCGGCCCGTCGCCGAGCAGGTTGAAGTGCGGCTTGATCTCCGGGCGTTGGAGGTATTGCGGAACCTTGTCCGCGAGTTCCGCTCCGAAATCGCCCCACTCTTCCGGGCTCTCCGGCGCGCCGAGGGCGGCATGCGTAATGCAGACGAGCAAACGAAGCAACGCGATGCGCTCGTGCGCGGCGCAGTCGAGGTCTTGAATTGCGTGCGCCGTGCGGAAAAGTTCATCGAGGCCGACGAGCTTGCGGCTGCCGTCTTGCCGCACGGGGATCCAAGCCTCGTCAACCAGATTGAATGTTGCGGCCGCGTCGCGGGCGGTCTTTGTGTTCAATACCATGTTTCTTCCTCCTCCTTGGGGTCTCGTGTTTCGATGCGGGGGGAACGGGAAAATCGCAGCCCGGTTTCCGCACTGTAGAAAAACTCGCGGCTGCCGTCGTCCTCCGGCCATGGGACGAGCCGGTTCGTTTCGTCCCGCACGGCCAGCACGGCGTCCCGCATGTGCTCGACCAGCCAGCGGGGCTGTCGGGAATGCAACCCGCGCACAACGTAAGCGGGAACACGCACGGCGTGCAGATTCAACAGGCGGGCCAAGGGAAAATCGAATCGCCCCTCATGGAGCGAGCGCTTTGTCCCGCAGGGGAAAGCCAGCTCGATGCGGTTTCCTTGCTGCAAAGGTGTTCTCTCCAAAACGACCAGATGGGCGCTCGGTTTCATGTTCCAGCGTGTTTGCCCACCCTCCTTGTCGTCCGTGGGCAGCGATTTGAAGACGCCGTTCATCCAAGCGGTGCCGCGCATTTTCGAGACAGCGTCTTCCAACTCGCGCCTCAGCCCGTCAACTACCTCTGGCAGGTTGCCGGGCACCGAGGCGGAATCCTCGAGCAGACGACGAATGTCGTCAGGCAGAGCCACCGACTCGCGGCAATTCCAGATCCTGTCTGCCATGTAGAGGGCAAACGGGGGGTAGATGAATCGGTGGGGCTTGAGGGCTTCGGGAATTTCCACGCGGTCCGACTGCCAATTGACTTGCGGACGCAGGATCACGCATCGCGGCCCCTCAAAGCCGATGGGGCGCGGGCGGGCATGGCGGTGGAGTCGCCCGATGCGCTGCAGGATCAGTTCGGTGGGCGCGAGGTCGGTGACGAGAAAGTCGGCATCGATGTCCAAGGATTGCTCCAAAACTTGGGTGCCAACCAGCACCGCACCTTTACGCGGTCGATGCGCCGCATCCTTGCCAAGCAGGCGCGTCCATTGGGTTTCGTTCGAGTCGCGGTCGGCTTGAGTGAAGCGGCTGTGGACGAGCCCAAACTTGATGCCGAAATCCCGGCAACACGCAGAGAGCGCGGAATACGATTCACGGGCCAGATCCACCGTGTTCCGGATGACCAGCACACACGCCCCCGTTTCCGCCGCGGCAACCACTTCGTTCATCCAGTCCTCGTCCGTCGCCGGCATCATCACAATCCGGACCTCCCGCGCGAGCGGCGGTGTTCCGTCAATCCGGATGTGCGTGGCCTCCGGCGATCCGCACGCAACTTTGGTCAGGAGCGGGTAGTCGGTCGGGGCGCCCTCTTCGGTGGCTCCGGCCGCTTCGACCAAAGAGGCCCGGCGCGCGGCTGTCAGGGTGGCCGAAAGCACAACGACCGTTCCCCCCAGCTCCAGCAACCACTGCACGAGGCGATCCACGAGGGCCGCGGTGAAAGGGTCGTAGGAATGCACCTCGTCGATCACGACTACTTTGCCGCCGAGCCCGAAAAGCCGGAGGGCCGAGTATTTCACAGGCACCACGGACATAAGTGCTTGGTCAATTGTGCCCACGCCGAATGGCGCGAGCATGGCGCGGCGGCTGTCGGAGAACCACGAGTTGGCCTCGCTGGCGTTGTCCGGCTCTTGGCCGTGGCCACCGGTTGGTTGCGGATCGAACGGGCGGATACGGTTCTCCGTGAGCCAAGCGTTTCCATGAACCAAGGCGAGCGCCGATTCATCCGCGACAACCCTGCGGAAAAAATTTTCTACGCGGTCGCGGATGCGATTGCTGGTCAGCTGGGTCGGCAGGGCAAAGTAAAGGCCGCGCTCACCACCCTCGTGCCAACGCCGGTAAGCGCCAGCCAGAGCTGCTTCGGTTTTCCCCTCCCCCATCGGTGCCTCGACAATGTAAAGCCCGGGCGCATCCATGGCCTCAACGAGTGCCGTTTGCAACGGCCTCGGATTGTCAAAACCGAAGAGGTCGGCGAAGGAAAGTTGCGGATGAACGGCATGAGCATGAACGCCTATGTCCCCGAGCGCCTCGCGGGCGCGGATGGCGGCGTTGTCGCGGCACTGCAGCGCAGGGTCTGAGGTGAACCATGTCGTGTTCGATCCAACCCAATCGCAGAAAATCATTGCACCCGTGAACCAGTGCAACCTCGCGCCTTTCGGAACCTTCTCTTCGGAAGGAAGCGGGCCAAATTCGGTCACCAGCAACTGCAAAAGCTCGTTCCGACACTGGTCGAAAATTCCCGAGCCGCTGGACTTTTGCCCAAATGGCATTTGCGTCGGCACGGTGTCGGCGCAGAGATAGCGCCCATGGTGACCTCCAAGTGCCATCATCCAACGTGGCGGCTTCTTTTGGCACGATGCCAAAAACTTCTGGCTGGTCCAAGCGTGGCGCGTCTCATGTCCTTCAGCTGCGAGACCGAGCAGTTGCTGCCACCTGTCCCTCCATGCCGCGCACTTGAGCTGAAATCCGGGAGAGATTTTGCCGATGTCATGCGCGGCAATCAGACAAGCATAGCCCTCGGGTAGGAGTAACTGCACTGCGGCAGGCAAAGACCCGGCGATGGCCCGAGCAACGGCGCCAACGTGCAGGCAATGCGCCCGAACGCAAGTGTTCGGCAATCCATTACTGGTCGTCTTGGCCCAAAAATCACTCAGGCAAATTTCCCCGTTTTTTATTCCTTTTTCTCTCTCCACGGATGGCACTTTTCCAACATTTAAGCGTATTATCGGGACTTCGATACCGAAATTTGCGTTCTGCATAACTATTATCAAGAACCCAAGCGGCCCAGCAAACAACCCAAAATGAGCTTTATGACACGAAAAGTCCGCCCGACCGGCCTCAACCCCTCTAACATCCCCCATCCTACCCGCCACTACGCCTAACCGCGCACAGCAAGCGGCACTCACGCAATGCGTGCCGCGGATGCCGGGCCGATGCCCCCCCCACTCAAGTTTCATCCCTCCGACACCTCCCCTCCATCACCTTTGCCTACGGGCCCATCTACGTCCGCCGCGGCGGACTCCGGTTGCGGTTTCAAAACCTTTCACTTTCCCACCTTACAACTTTCTCACCCGCTCCCAGCGCCCCTCCCCCCACGGACCTTCTTGTCTTCCCTTCCCGCTGCGGGCAATCTGGTTGTTTGCCCCGAAACGTATACCTCACACTTCTTTTCCCATGAAAATCTATCTCAACGGAAAACTCGTCCCCAAAGAACAGGCCGCCGTTTCGGTCTTCGACCACGGTCTCCTTTACGGTGACGGCGTCTTTGAGGGGATCCGCTTCTACGCCGGCCGTGTCTTCCGCCTGGATGACCATGTGGACCGCCTCTACCGCTCGGCCCGGGCCATTGCCCTGACCATCCCGATAACGCCGGACGAAATGTCTCTCGCCGTCCTCGAAACCATCCGGGCTAACGGCCTGCAAGACGGTTACGTGCGCCTGGTGGTGACCCGCGGCGAAGGCTCCCTGGGGCTTTCACCCAAGAGTTGCCCGAACCCGACCGTCTTTATCATCGCGTCGACCATCACCCTCTACCCCGACGAGATGTATCAGAAAGGGCTCAAGCTCGTGACCTGCGCCACCCGCCGCATCGCCCACGGCGCGCTCAGCCCCATGGTCAAATCGCTCAACTACCTCAATAACATCATGGCCAAAATTGAGGCCGAACAGGCCGGCGCCGGGGAAGGACTCATGCTCAACGAGCAGGGCTACGTGGCCGAATGCACCGGCGATAATGTGTTCGTCATCCGCGACGGCCGGATCGTCACCCCGCCCATCGCGGCCGGAGCCCTCGCCGGCGTGACCCGCGCCGTGGTCTTCGAGCTGGCCCGCAGCCTGGGTATCGACATCCGCGAAGAAAACATCACCCGCTATGACATTTACACGGCTGACGAATGCTTCCTTACCGGTACGGCCGCGGAAATCATCCCCGCCGTCGAACTCGACTCGCGCCTCATCCACGACGGCAAACCCGGCCCCGTCACTCTGAGGTTGACCGGACTTTTCCGCGAATTGACACGCACCACGGGCACGCCGATCTGTTGAACAAGAACATGCGCTGCGACGTCTGCCAGAAAAACGATGCCACGGTTTACCTCACACAAATCGTCGAGGGAAAGATGCAAAAGGTGAATCTCTGCGAGCATTGCGCCAAAGAGAAAGGCGTGAGCGACCCGACCGGTTTTGCCATGGCCGACCTCCTCCTCGGTCTCGGCGCCACCCAACAGATCGAGCACGGCGGACAGCCTGCCCAGAAGTGCCCGGTGTGCGGTTTCACTCAGATCGATTTCAAGAAAACCGGGCGCCTGGGCTGCAGTGCCTGCTACGACACTTTTGCCGACGGCCTGGCCAATCTGCTCAAGGGCATGCACAAGGGCCTCAAGCACACCGGCAAGATGCCCGCCCATCTTTCCCGCCGCTACGCCATGGCCGACCGGGTCAAATCCCTCGAAACCGATCTGCAAAAAGCGGTCAAAAACGAGAACTACGAGGATGCCGCGCGCCTGCGCGATGAAATCCAGAAAATCGAGCACGAGCTGCAGGCATGACTTTCGACGACATCGTGGCCCATCCCGGCCAATGGCTCCGCGGCGACGGCCCCCACGACAAAATCGTGGTGAGCAGCCGCATCCGCTTTGCCCGCAACCTCAAAGACCGACCCTTCCCCGGCTGGGCCAAAAAAGCCGAGCGGCTGAAAATCCTTGGCGAGATCCAGGATCATGTGGCGGCCATTCCGGCCATGGATGACGGCTACACCGCGCCCTTGCAGGACCTGACCGCATTGCAAAAGCAGATCCTGGTCGAACGCCACCTCGTCAGCCGCGAGCACGCCTCGAAAAGTGCCGGCAGCGCCGTGGTCATTAGCCACGACCAGCAACTCAGCATGATGATCAACGAGGAGGACCACCTGCGCATGCAGTCCCTCCTGCCCGGACTCCAGCTCCGCGAGGCCTACAAGATCAACAACGAAGCCGACCTATTTCTCGAGGACCGGGTGCCCTACGCCTTTCACCCGGATCTCGGCTACCTCACCGCCTGCCCGACCAATGTCGGCACCGGCCTGCGCGCCTCGGCCATGGTCCACCTTCCCGCCCTCGTGCTCGCCGAACAAATC
>Ga0247835_1005128_pt1 | contig 10849 bp, 9 predicted proteins | sample LaCtaG_3_FD_189912 | JGI IMG/M metagenome (GOLD analysis project Ga0247835, IMG submission 189912) | Freshwater microbial communities from meromictic Lake La Cruz, Castile-La Mancha, Spain - LaCruzMarch2015_13.5m | ecosystem: Environmental > Aquatic > Freshwater > Lake | place: Spain: Castile-La... | reverse complement strand
ATAATTATTCTTTTTGTAAAGCCCATCAATATGAAAATGGACGCTGTAACAAAGAGATTTTTATTGAAGATGCCAAAATAAAGAGTATATTTTTAGAGCCAATAAAAAATCTTAGAGTACGTCGATTCAAAAAGATCTTAGAAATTCACGAACCTTTTGAATTCTATAAATATGAAAAAGGTGATTTTATTTTACCTCATGAAGATTCATCAATTATTTTTAAATCTGGTGTAGAATCAAATTTTACAGCATTGGTTTATTTGAACGATGATTTTATTGGAGGCTCAACATTTTTTACAAAATTGAACAAAAAAATTACTCCTACAACAGGCACATTACTTTTGTTCAAACATAATTTAGTTCATGAGTCTCAGAAAATACAATATGGCACAAAATATATTTATAGATCCAATTGGTTAATTGGTTAAAGGAAAAGCGGTCTTCGTCCTTCTCATCACAGCTTCAGAAAACATAAAAACAAGGGTAAACTTCCCAGTTTTTGTAGCCTTACCCTTTTTGTAGCCTTACCCTTTTGGTAAACTTCCCAGTTTTTCAGACAATTTAAAATCATTAAATTTAAATTGTTTTAGTTATGAAAAAATCAAAATTCTCAGAAGTCCAAATCGTGAAAATTCTTAAGGAATACGATGCTGGCAAACAAACCAAGGATTTATGTCGTGAATATGGTATCTCGGCGCCCACCTTTTATTCTTGGAAGCAAAAATACGGTGGTATGGATGCTCAACAATTGAAAGAACTAAAGGCATTGCAAGATGAAAATGCACGATTGAAACGTATGTTTGCCGACTTGAGCTTAGATCATAGAATCCTAAAAGATATCATCGAAAAAAAGCTTTAAAGCTCTGTGAACGCAAGGAATTAGCTGAGGAGATCATCTATGAGGAGAAGATTAGCGTTAACAGAGCTTGTAAAATTGTTTGTCTGACACGAAGTATGTTTTATTACTCGAGCCGAAAGAATGATGAAGTGGTTATCGAGAAACTCAACGAGCTTTCGGAACGATATCCAACTCGGGGTTTTGAGACGTATTATGGAAAAATACGATTAGCCGGACTTACATGGAATAGGAAACGAGTCCTTAGAATTTATCGAAATATGAACTTAAAAATGCGTAGAAAACGCAAAAGAAGAATACCAACTAGAATAAAAGAAGCACTGATTGTCCCAAATCATTTAAATGAAACATGGTCGATTGATTTTATGAGTGATGCATTAGAAAACGGAAGAAAGTTCAGGATTTTGAACGTAATGGATGATTTTAATAGGGAGGCGTTGATTAATGAAGCGTATTATTCTATTCCGGCTGAAAGGCTGGTGAACTCGTTGAAACAACTCATTCAATATCGTAATAAACCCAAAAGAATCCGAACGGATAATGGCCCTGAGTTCTTATCCAAAAGGTTCGTTGAGTTCTGCACAGAACAACAAATAGAGCTTTGTTATATTCAGCCTGGCAAGCCTGCTCAAAATGCCTATGTTGAACGGTTTAATAGAACGTTCAGAGAAGACGTGCTTGACGCCTATTTATTTAAATCAATTCAAGAGGTAAATGCATTAGCCTTCGAGTGGCAGGTGGAATACAATAAAAATCATCCTCATAAATCTTTGAACGGTCAGAGTCCTTGGTTATTCACAGGTCAAACCTTAGTTGATGAAATGAATTATTAAATTATTATATTTATGCGTTGTTTGAAAAAGGGTAAGGCTACAATGACAATTAATCCCTATATTTGCACCGCTAAATGAAATTCCTAAGAGAACATATTGACTTTAAGATTTTGTGGCTTGCTATGGCTCTGCTTATCTTCAACTGTAGTGTAGACACGCCCGACCCGCAATCCGAAAATGTTCCAGAAGATTTGAGCTACAACGACATGGAAAGCGTTGTGGAGATAGTGTTAGAGGAGGTTCTTGACATTGAAAACGCCATAGCAGAACATGATGATACTGACACTGGTGAAGGAAGTGGATTTGAAATCAAAAAAGGCGTTGACTTTTCATACCATCAATCAAACAACAAAATACTTTTCTGCAATAATTCAACAACTGTTTGTAAGCACTCGCATTACAAAGAAAGTTACTACAACCAGTTCCATCCTGAACTGACACCCCCACCGCCTAAGGCGTAATTCTTCATTTTTCAAACCAAAACCCTGATGGGTTTCGGTCTTGCTTGGGCTTTCGCCCAAGCCAATTTTCATTTTCACAATTAATAATCTCAATCAATGAAGAATAACGCATTGCTTTTGAGCATGGGTGCAATTATGATATTAGCATCCTGCTCAACAAATACGACAAAAACAACAGAAGAAAAATATCAGGTTATCAGTCCTTTTATTACTGATACCGTTTCCACCAACGAATACGTTGCAGAGATAAACGCTTTGCAAAATGTAGAAATAAGAGCAAGAATTAGCGGTTTTATAGAAACTGTTTTTGTGGACGAAGGACAAACCGTTCACAAAGGACAAACGCTGTTTAGCATCAGCAGCAAAGAATATCAACAGGATTTGCTGAAAGCAAAAGCAGCCTTATCAAGTGCAACTGCTGATTTAAAATCAGCAAAAATTGAATTGGAAAACATTCAAAAACTATTGGACAAAAAAATAGTTGCACGAACAGAATTAGAAATGCAAAAAGCTAAAGTGGATGCACTGAAAGCTAAAGTTGCAGAAGCCGAAAGTGATGAAGCACAGGCAAACCTCAATCTTTCGTTTGCTGAAATAAAAGCACCGTTTGACGGCATCATTAACCGAATACCCAACAAAACGGGAAGTTTGGTAGAGGAAGGAACTTTGCTGACAAGCATTTCAAACAATAAAGAAGTCTTTGCCTATTTCAATGTTTCGGAGAAAGATTATTTGGATTATGCCATTTCAAAACAGGAAGGGAAATCAAAAGAAGTTTCTCTCATTTTGGCAAACGGCACTTTGTATAAGCACACAGGGCAAATTGAAACCACCGAAAGTGAGTTTGACAAAAGCACGGGAAACATTGCATTCAGAGCAAAATTTCCAAACCCCGAGCAACTATTAAAACACGGTGCAAGCGGAAAAGTATTGGTGAAAACAGAATTGAAAAACGCCATGCTTATTCCGCAAAAATCCACTTTTGAAATTCAGGAGAACATTTATGTGTTTGTAGTAACCGCCAACAATAAAGTGCAACAACACAAAGTAGTTCCGATAGCCCGATTGCCACACTTATATGCCATTGTGCAGACACTTACTGCCAATGAAAAAATTATTTACGAAGGCATACAAAGAGTAAAGGATGGCGATACAATAATTCCTGAAACAATATCATTTTCTGAAATCACTAACTCTAAAAACTAAAAGAAAATGATAGCACAAATTATTAATCGCCCCATACTTGCGATAGTTATATCGTTGATTATTCTTTTTCTCGGAATACTGTCATTGTTCCAATTGCCAATGACACTTTTCCCAAGCATTGCACCGCCCGAAGTAAACGTAACCGTTGAATACACGGGAGCAAATGCCGAAACAGTTACTAAAGCTGCTATTGTTCCCCTTGAACGGGCAATTAACGGAGTTCCCGGAATGAAATACATGAGCAGCGATGCCGGAAACGATGGCGTGGGTGTAGTTCAAATTCTTTTTGAAACAGGCACCGACCCAAACGCTGCGGGAGTGAATGTTCAAAACAGGGTAAGTGCTGTGATGGGTGAATTGCCTGCCGAAGTAATCAAGAATGGAGTAAAAATTGCCAAAGAAGAAAACGCAACGCTCATGTATCTGAACATCTACTCAACCGATACAACCCTTGACGAAAAGTTCCTTTACAATTTTGCCGACATAAACTTACTTGCAGAACTCAAACGCATTAAAGGCGTTGGCTTTGCTGATATTGTTGGAGCAAAAGAATACGCCATGCGTATTTGGTTGAAGCCCGACAAGATGCTTGCCTACAATGTTTCAACCGATGATGTATTAAATACATTGGAAGAACAAAACATAGAAGCGGCACCGGGAAAAATTGGTGAGAGCAGCGACAAAAAAGCACAGGCACTTCAATATACCATTAAATACACAGGCAAGTTCAATACCAAAGAGCAATACGAGAACATTCCGATTAAATCCGAAAGTTCAGGAAAAATTTTACGGATTAAAGATGTGGCGGATGTTGAGTTTGGCACTTCGTATTTTGATGTGGAGGCGAAATTAAACGGCAATCCCTGTGCGGCAATCATGCTCAAACAGTTGCCCGGCTCTAATGCCCGTGAAGTAATTGCCGATGTAAAAAAGAGGGTGTCAGAACTCAAAGAAACCATGTTCCTCAAAGGCATGGACTATGAAGTGAGTTACGACATTTCACGTTTTATGGATGCTTCAGTGAACGAAGTAGTAAAAACATTTATTGAAGCATTAATACTTGTTGCTTTGGTAGTGTTTATCTTTTTGCAGGATTGGCGTTCCACTTTAATTCCAGCATTGGCTGTTCCTGTTTCACTGGTCGGAACATTTTTCTTTATGCAGTTTTTAGGTTTCTCATTAAACCTCATCACACTTTTTGCTTTAGTGCTGGCAATTGGCATTGTGGTGGACAACGCTATTGTGGTGGTGGAAGCAGTTCACGCAAAAATGCAGCAATCAAACATCATTGCAAAAAAAGCCACCGAAGAAGCTATGAAAGAAATCAGCGGTGCAATCATCGCCATTACATTGGTGATGTCAGCTGTATTTATTCCCGTTGCTTTCATGGGCGGTCCTTCGGGAATTTTTTACCGGCAATTTTCTCTTACAATGGCTATTTCCATTGTTCTGTCAGGTGTGGTTGCACTAACGCTAACCCCTGCTTTATGTGCATTGCTTTTAAAAAATCATTACGGAGAAGAAAAGAAGAAAACCCGCATCTCAAAATTCTTTAGTGGTTTCAATAATTGGTATGCAGGATTAGAAAACAAATACAAAAAACTGCTTTCAAAAATTGTAAACCGTAGGGTAGTAACATTTGGCGTTTTACTTGCTTTCTGCATTGGCACAGGCTTATTAAGTAAAATTCTGCCAACCGGATTTATTCCCAACGAAGACCAGGGAACTTTTTATGCAAGTGTTACCACACCTTCGGGTGCAACACTTGAACGCACAAAAGAAGTAGTAAATGCTATTCAACGGGAAGCAGAAAATCTGGAAGGAATTGAAAGTGTTTCAACGCTTGCCGGAACAAACATTCTTTCAGACGGAACAGGTGCAACTTACGGAACGGCTCTAATTAATTTAAAGCCGTGGAAAGACCGCACCGTTTCGGTTGATGATGTGATTGCTTCTTTGGAAGAAAAAACAAATCACCTCAAAGATGCACAGATTGAATTTTTTCCGCCACCGGCTGTGCCGGGTTACGGAAATGCAAGTGGTTTTGAATTGCGTTTGTTGGACAAAACAGGAAGTGGTGATTTCAAAAAAATGGAGGAAGTGGTTAGGCAATTTATTTCCGACCTGAAAGCCCGACCCGAAATTGCAAGTGCCTTTACCATTTTCGATGCAAGTTTTCCGCAATACACTTTGCATATTGACATTGACAAAGCAGCACAAAAAGGCGTTACCATCAGCAATGCTATGGGTTCGTTGCAAACATTGTTGGGCAGCGAATACGCTACCAACTTTATCCGTTTCGGACAGATGTATAAAGTAATGGTTCAGGCTTCGCCCGAATACCGTGCCTTGCCCGAAGATTTACTGAAACTGTTTGTAAAGAATGACAAAGATGAAATGGTTTCACTTTCCGCATTTATGACAGTAGAGAAAACCTACGGAGTTGACCAGTTGACACGCTACAACATGTTTCCTTCTGCTGAATTGAACGGGGAAGGAAAAAAAGGCGTGAGTAGCGGAACGGTGTTGAAAGCTGTGCAGGAAACAGCCAAAGAAAAATTGCCACGAGGTTATGATATTGACTGGGCAGGTATTTCACGCGATGAAGCGAACGCAGGTAACGAAGGCATTATTATTTTCCTGATTTGCCTTTTGTTTATCTACCTTGTTTTATCAGGACAATATGAAAGCTTTCTTCTGCCTTTGCCCGTAATTCTTTCGCTTCCAACAGGAATTTTCGGTGCATTTCTTTTACTCACGGTATTAGGATTAGAAAACAACATCTATGCACAAATTGCCATGCTCATGCTCATTGGTCTGTTGGGCAAAAATGCTATCCTGATTGTGGAGTTTGCCGCACTAAAACACAGTGAGGGAATGACACCTATACATGCCGCTATTGAAGGAGCAAAAATCCGTTTACGCCCAATCCTGATGACATCATTTGCATTCATTGCGGGTTTATTGCCTTTGATGATTGCAACGGGTGCAGGTGCAATCGGTAACCGAACCATTGGCACGGCAGCAGCAGGTGGTATGTTGTTCGGAACCGTATTCGGGGTAATTATCATTCCCGGCTTGTATGTGGCATTTGCCACCATTTCCGAAAAATTCAGCAAGAACAGAAACAATGAAAATCCTGTAACAGAAATTCTTTAAAAATGAAAAAGAGAAAAATTCAAATCATATACATTGCTTTAGCTCTGCTGATTTTTAGTGGCTGCAAAACACTCAATACAAACTTGACAATTTCTGAAAAGAAAATTCCGACAAGTTTTAATTCATCACAAACCGATACAACTACAATAGCAGATATAAACTGGCAACAATATTTTGCCGATACACTTTTAGTAAAGTTAATTGACACAGCACTTACCGGAAACATTGATTTGCAAATGGCATTACAGCGAATTGAAATTGCACGCTCAAGTGTAAAAATGGCAAATGGTGCTTTGCTTCCGCAAGTGGGTTTAAGCATTGGGGGCGGAGTTCGCAAATTCGGGCTTTACACAATGGACGGTGCGGGAAACATCACCACAGAAATTACACCCGGACAACTTGTTCCTATCAATTTGCCTGATATGTATGTGGGTTTAGTCGCGGGTTGGGAAATTGATATTTGGGGCAAACTGCGAAACCAACGCAAAGCAGCCATTTCACAATACCTGTCAAGCATTGAAGGAACAAATTTTGTCATTTCAAATTTGGTGGCTGATGTTGCCATTGCTTATTATGAATTGCTTGCGTTAGACAATGAGTTAGCTATTATTCAACAGACAATTCAGAAACAGCAGGAGGCATTGGAAGTTATAAAATCTCAAAAAGAAGCAGGGCGGGCAAACGAATTGGCGGTGCAACAATTTCAGGCAACACTGCTCAATTCACAAACCTTAGAGTTTGAAACCAAACAGAAAATTTTGGAACAGGAAAACCTCATAAACTTCTTATTGGGTCGCTATCCGCAAGCTGTTCAGCGAAGCAAAGAAATTTTATTTCAGGAAATTTCACAACAATTTGCAGCAGGTATTCCTTCGCAGTTGTTGCAAAACCGACCCGATATTCGTGAAGCCGAATTTCAGGTGCAGGCAACCAAGTTTGATTTAAAATCGGCAAAGGCAGCTTTTTTTCCTAACCTGAACCTCACCGCAGGTTTGGGTTTTCAGGCATTCAACCCCGAATTTTTATTTACCACACCCGCATCATTGGCTTATTCGGTTTTGGGTAGTTTAGTTGCACCTTTAATAAATCGCAACGCTTTACAAGCACAATTCAATACTGCCAAAGCAAACCAACTTACAGCCCTGCATAATTATCAAAAAACAATTTTGAACGGCTATGTTGAGGTGGTGAATGAGCTTTCAAACATTCAGAATTTGCAGCAAATAAATTTGTTGAAAAAACAACAAAGCGATGTGCTGACACAATCTGTTGAAACGGCAAACGAACTATACATAGCTGCCAAAGCAAATTATCTGGAAGTATTATTGGCACAGCAAAATTCGCTGCAAACCAATATTGATTTGGTAGATGTAAACAAACGCCAACGCATTGCAACCGTAAATATTTACAAAGCATTGGGGGGTGGATGGAGGTAACAGCTTACATTTGATTTAATCTACCTTTGAAAAATGGAAATTCTAATTATATTTTTTCTGATTTTGCTTAACGGCATTTTTGCGATGTCTGAAATTGCAATGGTTTCTTCGCGTAAATCACGTTTAGAAACCGCAGCAAAACGAGGCGACAAAGCCGCAAAAAAAGCATTGGAACTTTCCAAAAATCCGGGCAAGTTCCTTTCTACGGTGCAAATTGGAATTACTCTTATTGGTATTCTGACAGGTATTTACAGCGGTGAAAAAATTCAGGACGATTTGATTAACTACCTAAACAAGTTTGAACTGCTTAGACTTTACAGCGAGCCGATTGCAACATCTGTAATTGTTGTTACACTTACCTTTTTCTCATTAGTGTTAGGAGAACTTGTTCCCAAACGCATCGGACTTACAATGCCTGAAAAGATTTCAAAAATTTTGTCTTTCCCGATGTATTGGATTTCAATTATTGCCGCACCATTTATTTGGTTGCTCACTTTTACCAGCGACATGATTATAAAACTTTTTCGCATAAAACCAACAACCGAAAGCAAGATAACAGAAGAAGAAATAAAAGCCATTATTCAGGAAGGAATGGAAGGAGGAGCTATTCAGGAAATTGAGCAAGACATTGTTGAACGGGTGTTCAGTTTGGGCGACAGAAAAATTTCTTCTCTAATGACACACCGCAACGACACCATAATTTTAAAAACCGAATTTGATGCAGAACAAGTCCGCAAAACAGTGAATAGTGCAATGCACTCTGTATATCCTGTAGTTAATAGTAAAATGGATGAAGTAGGAATTATTTTACTGAAAGACCTTTTCAGACATATCAATGAACCGACTTTTAAAATTTCAGACCATATCAAACAACCGCAATATGTTTCTGAAAATCTTTCGGCTTATGAGGTTTTGACACTGTTTAAGACAGGGAATACTCATCAGGCAATTGTAACTGATGAGTTTGGGCTAATGCAGGGTTTGGTTACAATGAACGATTTATTGGAAGCATTGGTAGGCGATGTTTCTGAATTTTACAGCAACGAATTTGCCTTTAGTCAACGTGCAGACGGCAGTTGGCTAATTGACGGACAATATCCTTTGACTGAGTTTTTACGCAAACTTGACTTAGCCGACTTGACAGACGACTACCCTTTCAACACCATCAGCGGCCTAATACTGCACCAACTAAGACGAATACCATCTACAGGCGACACGCTTCGTTGGCTGAATTTTGAAATTGAAATTTTAGACATGGACGGAGCAAGGATTGATAAAATACTTTTGACCAATAAGAGTTAAAACAGGTAACAGCAACCGCACAGGGTCAAGCACATTTGCAAGTCCCGCAAAAGCCAACCCACAGACCAAAACTTGCAAAAGAGCTTGCCCCTTTCCTACCCAAACAAAAACTTCAATTTTTTTCTTCCCCGCTTCTAAAAAAGTAAAAATACCCCACCCGCCACTTAACCCGACAATTTCCCTTTCCATTCCAGTGTTCTTCCTCGACAGTTTAGTGCTAATCCGGCATGACACACCATTCGACAGACAGAAGGGCATCCGGTAACAGCGGGCTTGCAAAAGTGGCGGTTTAGTGCTTCGTATGACAATTTTTCGTATAATTGAAGTGCTGTTCTTAGCATGAAATTTTGTGGTAAAATCGCCACCTTCGCAAGCCCGCAAAACGTTATAGCCAATGGTAAGACGACACACAAACAGAAATATTAACTTTGACAAATAAATTTAAAAACGAAAATAATTATGGACTTTAAAGACCAAATCAAACAACTCGGAGACAGAGTAGTAAAACTGAAAGACCAAATTCAGACAGAAGAAGCAACTAAGAACGCTTTTATAATGCCATTCCTACAAAGTTTAGGCTATGACGTTTTTAATCCGACAGAAGTTGTTCCCGAGTTTGTTGCTGACATTGGAATAAAAAAAGGCGAAAAAATTGACTATGCAATTTTCAAAGACGGTAATCCGACAATTTTAGTTGAGTGTAAACATTGGGCTCAAAATCTAAATTTACATGATGGACAGCTTTTAAGGTATTTCCACGTTTCAAAGGCTAAGTTTGGACTTTTAACTAATGGAATTAATTATCGCTTTTATTCAGACCTAGTTGAAACAAATAAAATGGACGAGAAACCATTTTTAGAATTCAATATCAACGAAATAAAAGACAATCAAATTGAAGAACTCAAAAAGTTTCACAAGACAGTTTTTGATGCTGACCGTATTACGAACACTGCAAGTGAATTAAAATACACGAATGAGTTAAAGCATTTATTGCAACAAGAATTAGGCAATCCAAGTGCAGACTTTGTTAAACACTTTGCAAAACAGGTTTATCCAAGTGTAATTACAGCAAAGGTTTTGGAGCAGTTCACAAATTTGACAAAAAAATCAATCCAACAGCATATTAGCGACTTAATTACTGAACGACTAAAGACTGCATTAACAAAAGAAGATGAAGAAACTAAAAAACAAGAAGCGGTTCAAGCATTAGAACAGGCAAAACTTGACGAAGTAAAAGTAGTAACGACAGAAGAAGAGCTTGAAGGATTTATGATTGTAAAGACAATTCTTCGACAAAAAATAAGTGCGACCAGAATAACACATAGAGATGCACAATCATATTTTGCCATATTACTTGACGACAACAACCGTAAGACCATTTGCAGACTTTATTTGAACGGTTCTAAAAAATACTTCGTTACACTTGACGACCAAAAGAAAGAAGTAAAAAATGAAATAAATTCACTTGACGACATATTCAAACATTCAGAAACGCTTTTAAAAATTGTTGACAGCTACGACAAATCGAAAGAAAGTGTTTAGCGAATGACAAAAACCACTGGCTATAACACGGGTTTGGCAAAAGTGGCGGTTCAG
>Ga0247835_1005121_pt1 | contig 10863 bp, 13 predicted proteins | sample LaCtaG_3_FD_189912 | JGI IMG/M metagenome (GOLD analysis project Ga0247835, IMG submission 189912) | Freshwater microbial communities from meromictic Lake La Cruz, Castile-La Mancha, Spain - LaCruzMarch2015_13.5m | ecosystem: Environmental > Aquatic > Freshwater > Lake | place: Spain: Castile-La... | reverse complement strand
TTTGGCCGTCGATGGTGATGGGTGCGGATGCTTTCATGGTTTTTGGATTTTGGGTTAGCTGTAAGAGAGTTGGGTTTTGTTGGACCACGCGCCGGTGGCGGAGGCTTCTTGGGATGTTGTTCCTGCTGAGTTAAAGATGGTTTGGACGATCTCCCAGCCTTCGGCGTCGAAGACGCTTCCGGAGTTGGGGAAGGCCGAGTAGAGGAGGTAGCCCAGATAGGTGGTGTCGTCGCCGATGAGGTCGAACATCCAGAGCCTGTCGGGAGCCTCCTTTGCGCCTGCGAGTTTATATATTTCGCCAGTCGCGGGATTCCGAGTGTAGAGCCTGCGGTCGGGGTGGTTGATGCACACCTCGCCGAGCGCAAGATCGGTCGTTTCGGGAATTTTCCCGGCGACTGAGCTTTTTTTCGGAATGATTTTTGGGTTGGCCATCTATAGAGAAGGTTGCCGCCGAGGGGTTGGACCTCGGCGGGCTTGGTTATTAAATACTAATAAGTTCCACCATCTATGGTTGTTTCCAGAGCGGTGATACGATTGCCCAAGCTCGAAACTGCCGACGCACGGGTCGAAGCCTCGGAGGCGATGCTTGCTTCCACTGCGGTGATAGCACTGGCGCGTGCGGATTCCTCGGCATTGATGTCGCTTTCTGCGAGGGTTACCCTGCTGGCCAATGCGCTTGCTGCGGTTTCGATGTCCGAGATGTCGCTGGCGAGTGCTGCTTCGGCTTCGGTCGCCCGTGAAACTTCCGAGGCGAGGGCGCTGGAGGTCGAGGAGGTGAGCGAGGAGATTGCCGAGGTGCGGGCGCTGGTCTCGGTTGCAAGGTCGGCGGCGAGTGCCACTTCGGCTGCGGTCGCACGCGAAACCTCGTTTGCCAGACCTGTGGAGGCGGTCGATGCGAGGCTTGTGATGGCTCCGTTGAGTGTGCTATCGGCGCTTTGGAAGGCGGCGACAACCTCTGTCAACGAATCGAGGGACGCTCCGTCCACATTGGAGAGGACATTGTCGATGCGAGTTCCAAGTGCGACCTCTGCTGCGGTGGCACGGGAGATTTCTCCGGCGAGGTTTGTGGTGAGAGTGCCTTCTGCGGCCTGCGCCCGTGAAACCTCGGTGGCGAGATTTTGAGTCAAGGTGGCATCGGCGGCTTGTCTTGCGCTGCTTTCCGTAGCGAGGTTGCTCGCGGCGGTGGCTGCGGCTGCGGATACTGCGGAAGCACGATCCGAAACCTCCGTGGCGAGATTCTGGGTCAAGGTGGCGTCCGCTGCCGAGCGAAGTGCGGCCTCTGCTGCCACTGCTGCATCAGCGTAAGTCTTTTTAGCAAAGACATTTTCACCGCCGATGACGAGCGGAGTGCCGTCTGCTTGGCCTACAAACAGGCTCTTGTTTAGTGTGTCGATTGCGAGTTCGCCAGTAGAAAGACTTACAGGAGAACCACTACCGCGTTTGATTTTCAGTGTTGGATTAGGCATTTGATTTGGTTTTTGGTGTTGGTTTTTGGTGTTGTTATGGGGAAAGTTAAAATTCTCCGCAGTCGATGGTCTCAACCATGAGTCGGTAGGCGCTGGTGGCGGCGTCCCAAAGCCACTGCACATGGGTGTCCTGCGCGTGGTAGATGCGGGCCTCCCTTCCGGGTTGCGGGAAGTCGGAAGAGGTCGGGTAGATGACGAGTTGCTTGATGCTGTCCTCCGGCAGGACAATCGTGAACTGGGAGAGGTCCAGTTGCTGGGTGATGTTGGTCTCGGTGATCGTCGTCATGCGTAGGCGGCGGTCTCCCGGTTGGTCCATGCGACATTGCTCGCTTGGGCTGTGGCAGTGACGGCTCCGGCTGCGGATAGTGCGGAGCGGGTGATCGACCATTTCGCCACGGCGGCAGCGGAGCCGGTGGCGGGGATGTCGGAGTTGAGCAGCAAGCCGTAGTAGGAAAAGGTTCCTGCGGCGTTCACGGCGAAGGCGTGGATGTAGTTGTCCGGGTCGCGCTGGGTGGCGGACGAGTAGAGACCGAGGGCAACGACGACGATCTTCGCGCCGTTTGGGATAGCCTGCGTGAAGGTGATCGTGCCGCTGCCTTGATTGACGAGATAGTCGGCGGTGGGTTCTTGGGCGACCCCGTTGATGGCGACCATGACATGGTTTGGATCGCTGGACTTGAGACCGGAAATCGTGAAAGTGCGGAGCGTGCCGTTGCCGGTGAGGGTGGTTTTGGCGCTGGAGAGGAGACCGGCCTGCGGGAGGCCAAAATTCAGAACGGCGGTGTTGCCTGTGCCGGAGTTGGTGACGAATGGCTGTGTATTGCCGGAGACGGCTGAAACATCCCCGACTTGAACGAGGAGCGAGGGGTAGCTGACTCCCCCGCCGGGACCGCTCGCCTTGGCTTGCGCCTCGATGCCGTCGCCGCCATTGCGGGACGAGACGAGCTTGCTGCTCATCCATGCGGGCTTGATTCGGCCCTTGCGCTCGGTGCTGTCCCGGCGCATGGCGGGGTTTTTGCCGAGGATGTCGGTTTCTTTGGCGAGAAGCGCGGCCTTGTTGGCATCGCCGGTCAGAGGGACGGCGAGCTTGGAGGCGAGGCTGGCCGTGAGGAGGTCTATGAAGAGCGAGTCGAAGAGGGTGACCTCGGTGACCTTGCGGACATACTCCAAGGTGATGGCGCTGCCGAGCCAGACATCCCAATCCGTGGCCCAGCCGGAGGTGACGCCGGGTTGCTTGGTCGTGCTGGCGACTCGGCAGATATAAACCGCCGAGGCGCTGCTGACGACATTGCCGACCTCGTAGGCGCGGCCAACGACCCAGTCGGGAGCGCCGGAGTCGGCGTTAGAGAGGACAAAGTTGCCAGAGACCTCCCACGCCGCATCGCCGGTGGCGTAGTCTTGATCGTTCACCCGGAAGACGCGCAGGCAGTCGGACGGGATCGCGTAGCGGTAGGCCCACTTGTATTCCGGGCGCGGGAGGCTCTCGGCCACCGTGGTGGACTTCATCGCCCATGTCCACGATCCGGTGAGAAGAAGAGAGTCGCGCACCTGCGGGTAGAGCGACTTGGCAAGGAGCATCGCCTGCGAGGAGGGGCCGAACTGCTCGGCGGTTCCCACGCGCAGGATCGCTTGACGGCAAAGTTCGTCCTCGGTGAGCGTGCTGGACGGGCGGTCCTTGGCGGTGGCGAGAATGAGAGCCTTCACCGAGGGGCGCTGGACATTGGAGGAGAAAACCTCCGACATGTGGACAAAGAGTTCCTTGCTGCCGGTCAGCGGGAGCGCGAGGTTCGCGGCGAGCTTGGCCGAGAAGATTTCCACGAAGACCGCCGGAAACTTCGCGGAATCGGTGACATGGGCGATGTATTCGATCTGGGCGGGAGCGGCGAAATCGGTGTGGATAAATCCATTCACGATTTCCCACTTGGAAAAATTCTCATCCTCGTCGATTCCGTTGAGGCGGATCAGCCGCAGGAAGTCGGAGGGAACAGCGAACCGGCGGGCGTAGCCGAAGGCCGGGGGAGTCGCGTCGGCAGTGAGGGAGGCGAGCTTGCGGCAGAACTGCCAGTCGAACTCCGTCTGGAGTTCTTCCAAAGTCTGCGCGTAAAAGAGCGAGCAATACTGCGCCTGTGCGGTCGTGTCGGAGAGCAAGGTGATACGGGAATCACCGAGTCGGGCGAGAGCGAGGTTGCAGATTTGGATGTCTGTCATTGAAGCGCGGTCAGATCACAGATTGGAAAAAATGGGGTGGCAGACATTTCCCGGTCTGCCAGCGGGGTATGAACACTTAGAGGACTTCGTCGCAGGCGATCTCGACGACTTTCTTCTCTTCCATGCGGACAGCAGCGAGGCTGGCCACGGAGCGGATTTGAAGGGAGTGCGAGAGGTCGGGACGGACATCCATCATCGTTTTGAGTCCACGCTCGGCGAGGATCACGCCGCTCTTCACATACGCGAAGCAGGAGCGGATATCGGTGGCCAGCGGGAGCTGTTGGCTGCGGCGGAATTTGAAGCCCATGAAGGTGTTCAAAGTGCCGTCAACCAGGGCGCGAACCGAGTTGTAGTCTGCCGATGTCGCCTCGACCGTGCGGAGCAGGTCTTGCAACTGCTTGGCGGACACAACCATGATGCGCTCCTCCTCCTCGTCCACCTCGTTGGAGTCGAAGAGGAACTTCGCTGCGCGGAGTTTGGCGATGGTGAGGCCGGAGTTGGCGACTGCGCCACTTTCGACATAGTTGGCTGCGATCTTCTGGCCTGCGGGCAGGGTGGTGGCCGTCGTGCCGGTCGTGCCGGTGAAGGCTGTGCCGCCGAGGGCGTCGATGATGATCTTGTCGCAAGTGCGAGCGTAGGCTGCGCCATGGGATTGGATGATCGGGCTGGTGGGCAGCACGACCTCGCCGAGGAACTGCTCGTCGAACTCGTCAACGAGTTTGGCGCAGTCGTAGTTCAGCGGGCGAATCCAACGCTTGGCCATCGCTTGATCGGTGATCCGGGTGTCGCGGGAGCGATCCGTGATCTGCGTCATGGAGGTTGCGTCGAGCTGGTTGTAGGATTTCTCCTTCCCTTCGATGGAATCGAGGGTGACATATTCTTTCAGCTTGCTGTTTTTTTGCTGAACGAGGTGTTTCCAGTTGTGATCGAACTGGGTGGTGAAGTGATTGGGGATGTTCGTCAGAACTCCGTTTTGATCGGCCATTTTAGTCTCCTTTGGTTTTTGGTGAGTTGGGTATCAGTCGAAACTGATGGTTTGTTGCTCCCTTCGCTTCCGAGTGTCCCGATTGGGGTCTTCGACGGCGGGTATTAGGGAGCAGGCTCACAAAGGAGGTGTCTGCTCTGACGAAGTTGACATTACCGCCCGTGCGGTATCAGTCAAAACTTTTTTTCTAAAAAATTAGCGGGGCCGAGAATCGAACTCAGAACTCCAGATTATGAAACTGGTGTGATACCTTTTCACTACCCCGCAGTTTTTTTATCCCTGCTTGAGCAGAGATCTGACCAATGCAGCGGCCTCGCGGTCGCCTTCCATGTAGCGTTTGTGCCAAGTGTTGTCGGGATTTGACATGATGTCCTTGGCGCGGGCTGCGCCGGTCATAAACTCTGTGCCGCCCATCGAGCGACCGACCTTGTCCTCGCTCATCATTTGCGCCATGCAGACAAATCCGCGAACGACTTCGGGATCGCTGAACCCGTGCGAGTTCGCATCCACCTTGGCAATCTTCGCGGCCTGCTTGGCGAGGCCGATGTTCTTTCCGTAATCATTCCCCCACTCTTTTTGAAGCGTCTGCACAGCCTCGGTGCGTTGCTTCTCAAAGGTGGCTTGAATGGCCTCCATCTTGAACATCTCGGTCTTTGCGTGTTGGGCAACGAGTTCCTTCATGGCCGATGGCGGGATGCCGTGCTTGTGCGCGATCTCGGCATAGGGCTTCGCCATGTCGTCGTTCCATGTCATGCCATCCGGCAGGGTTTCCGGAGCGAGCTTGTATTCGTCGAGGGACTCCGGAACGCCCATGGCGCGGCGGAATGCGGCGACCTCTTCGGGCGAGGATTTCTCGTTTGGGACGCCGAGCTTTTTTCCGATGAGGGCATTCGCGTTGGCGAGCGCCTTGGCCATGTCGGGAACGCTTTTGTATTTCGCCAGCGTGTCCTTGTAGGCAGCAGAATCCTCCGGGAGGTTGTTCGTCCACCCTTCTCCGAATGTGCCGTCCGGGGTTACCCAAGGAGTCGAGGGTTGCGTCGTAGTTTCCGCAGCGGTGGGCTGCGCCTGTGCCTCCGGAGAGGCGCTTGCGTTATCGGCTGCGGCGAGAAGCGAGGTCTCGCCGGAGGTGTTGATGGTGTCTTCCATAAATGGTATCAGTCAAAACTGCACGCCTACGGATGCGGGTGGTAGCCAAGATGGGTGCGGCGTCCGGCGTAGCGGATCGCGAATTCCTGCGGATGATGGTCGCGCATCCACTCGACATAGGCGGGCGTCTTGTCGCCGAGCATCTGCTCCATCTCTGGTGCGGGCGGGATGTTTTTCGGTGCGGGCTTGGAATCGGGTTTCTTGCTCATTTTTTCACTTTGCGTTTGGGGGCTTCGATGTCGCCGTCTGCGAGGACCGGCCTGCGGAGCATCGCTTCAATGTGAAGGACAACGCCTCGCTGGCCATCGCGCAGGGCGGCAACCACAGGATTGAAATCATAACCAGGCAGGAAGACCTGCGAGTCGGTGGCGAACTGCGCCTTCATGTCAGCGATGACCATCTGGCCGTCCTTGTTGGCGAAGACACGGTGGTAGGCGTTCGTGATCTTCTGACGCTCGCGTTCGCGCCGGAGGGCTGCGGCTTTGTCTTCGGGGGCCATCATGCGGTCATGCCGGGGAGCATTTGGGCCAGAGCAGAATCCTGCTTCACGCTGCCTGCTTTGCCGAGGGCGCTCGCGGCCCGCTCCATCTGCTCGGCCTGCATGGCTTGCTGTTGGGCTTGGGCGCGGGCGGCACGGGTTTGCGCGACCATGTCCTCGTCGAGAAGCCAGCGGGCAGGCAGTCCATCGTTGCGGGCCATGTCGCGGGTGATCTCGTCAAAGTCGAAATTGTCGAGCATCTCCGGCTTGATCTGCACATAAGGCAGGAGCATCTCGCTGGTGCGAATGAAGGCGGCGTTTTCGAGGAATTTGATCGCAAGCGCGATTCGCGAGTTGTAGGCGACATCCGGCTCCGGGATGACTCCGATCATCTGGAGCGCCTGCGGAGGCGGTGGGAACTTGCCAGCACGGGCCAAGATCGCAAAGACCCGGCGAAGGAGCGGATTGAATAGCTCGGTCGTGAGGCGGGCGAATGTTGGGGAAAATTGGATGAGTTTCTCGCTGGCGCGTTCGGCCACTTCGCGGGCGGTCATCTGCTTTTGCAACTGCGCGAACATTTGAAAGAGGTCCACATGGAAGGCTTCGTTGATCGCCTTGCGCTTGTGTTCCGCCCGCTCGACGCCGATGTCGTAGCGTCCGCCGGTTCCCCACTCTTTCGGTGTGGCCTGCGGATTGTTTGGGTCGAAGTAGGTCACGCCACCGGCGCGGAGGTCGATGTCTCCATCGAACCCGGCGGGGATCAAGATGCGAGGGAACGCATGAATCTCAGCGAGCGAGTCGAGTTGCTTTTCAAGGAAGTTAAGTTGCTTGCACTCTGGCAAAGCGGTCCAGCTTGGGCTGTAGCCATAGCATTCGGAGTTCTTCCATTTGAGGTAGCGGGTGACGAAGAATGGCTGCTCATCGAAGCCGGAGGACAGGAAGACATGCTTGGATGCCTTGTCCACATAGATCGAGGCGTAGGGCTTGTTCTCGGCATCGCGCTTGCCCATCTCGATCTCGCCCGGTCCACGGGGAGCGATCAAGTGGACGCACGCGAACTTGCGGTTGGAGTTCGGCTTTTCGAGTTCCTTCCGCATGGCGTCGGTGAGGTTCTCGACTCCGAACTTGAGCGCGGCCTGCCGTGCGGTCATCTCATACTCGCGGGAGAGTGTATCCACATAGCCTTCGTCGTCCTCGGAAACCGCAAAGGTTCCAAGGTCGAGCTTGGTGAAATTGAGGGCGTTGTTCTTGCCCTGCTCGGCGAGGATCGCCGCCGTTCCGAATGCGCCACGGTCGAGGTAGAGTTCGTGAATCTCGGTGTAGAAATTGGACCGGCTGAGTTCGGCCTGCATGACTTCGGTGCAACGCTTGAACCATTGTTCGATCTCGTCTTCGCTCTCCATCGCCTTGGGCGGCTCCAGAGAGAACCAGCGGCTTTCGAGCGGGGTCATCCAACTCAGTTGCCCATTGGCCAAAACGAGATTGGCGCGGACTGCGGTCGCATCGAAGAGTTGTGCCTCGTCGTCTGTGGTGGGCGATGTCGTCGCATTGAACATCGACGCCTTGCGCGGCATGACATACTTGGCGATGTCCTCCCAAAGCGACTCCCATGTCGCCCGTTGGTGGACCATTTCAGCGTGGCGCTGAAGAACCTTGTCGGCGAGTTCGGGTTTGTTGCCGGTCATTGGGTATCAGTCAAAACAGCATCAACCGAGGGTCGAGTAGCCGGTCGTCATAGGGGCTTGGCTGGATTCCCCAGCGAGGATCGATTTGCGGAGACCTTTGCGCTTGGCCACTTCCGAAGCCATGTCGGCTTGCGGGTTGCCGGGATCGACTTGTGCGGCGGGCGCGGGCCTATTGGCCTCGGCTTGGCGCTTCATCTCCTCAAGTTGGGCGTTCTGCGCTGCGAGAGCGTCTTTGCGCTGTTGCTCCATGATGCTGATTTGCTGTTGCTGCGCGGCGGCTTGAGCGGCGGCTTGAGCGGCGGCCTGCTGTTGCGCCTGCTGCTGGGCTGTGGACTGCTTGGCCGCAGCCTGCTGCATGCGCTGCTGCTCGGCCTTTGCGGCTTGCTGCTCTTGATTGCTTGGGCCTTTGCGTCCGCCTCCTCCAAACCATGCTAAACAGGTGGAGAGGATGGGATTTTCGGAGTGGTCAGTGAGTCGCATCGCTTATGGAGTTTTGAGGTTTCGTAGACTCGGAGCGGGCGGTCTCGCCGACTCCATGCGATGTAAGGCAACCGATATGGCGCGAAGTTGCAAGGATTATTTTGAAAGATACCACAATATATTGTGATCAGCCAGCAGTTCTGACACAACCTGTGGTATGTGTGCGCGGCATCGCGCCAGCGTTCGTCGGGGTCGTGGATGTCCACCGGGCGGGCGAGCATGAAGAAGTCCTCGGTGTTGATGACGACGCCATGCCATGCGGTCAATTCAACCTCCTCGGCGAAGGATCGCGGCTGCGGGTAGCGCCTGTAGAGATCAATGATTTGGAGTTCCATTACGCGTTTCATCGGCGGACCTTCCCGAATCCCCCACCCCGGAATCCTGCCATGACTCTGGTTGCTTCGTGCCGCTCGGCCTTCCGAGGGATCGCGCTGCGGTCGATGACCATGCCTCGTTTGATAGCTTGGTGCGAGAGGCTGAACGCATCGGAGTAGTGACTGCTCCAGTCATGCACCGGCACATCCTTGATGGTCAGCCCATCGCGCTCCTCCTTGGAGTGGTAGGCATCGAGCGCATCGAGTCCATCGACGCACCCCCCCTCATTGAAATGAATGCGCGGGAAGGCATCGTTGGCCAAGTTGATGCCATCCCACACGGAAAGCTGGCGAGGCACGGGAATGACGCCGGTGAGACCGCTGCGGCCCAGCGCCTCCTGCCAGAGTCCACCAACCTCCGCTGCGGCATCGTGTGGTATGAAGTGTCCACCATAAGCATACTGCTTGTCCTTAAGTCGTGCGGCCCAGTCCGCTGGCGTCTTGCACTCATCGGAGCCGGAGAGCGCCTCCAGATAGTTGAGCCGGTCGCCAACTTGTTGCCAGACCCAGACCTTCTGGTTGAGCGGAGCGCCAACATCCCAGCTTGTGTATGTCGGAAGCTCCTTGAACCAAAGGATGTCGTTGCTGATGCGCTTCTCGGCGCGGGCCTTTTCGAGGCTGCGGACATAGATCGCGCCGGGGCGACCGATGTTAAAGCTGCATTCGTATTCCTGTGCAAAGGCGTTCTCGGTTGTGCCTCTCCGGATGTCCTTGAGTTCTTCGTCGGGAATGATCCCGCTCTCGCTGGCCTTCAGCATGAGCGTGAACCAATCGTTGTCCGCACACGCCAGGTTCCATTGCCTCCAGAAGGAATTCCTGCCCTTGGGCGTTCCAACCCATGTCGCCCAGCCCATGTAGTCAGTGAGTGTGGGCCGGATGACATTGTCCCATGCCGCTGGATCGAGGTCGGCGGCTTCGTCCATCACGACGCCATCGAGGTAGATGCCTCGCAGGCGCTCGTAGGCTTCGCCGGAGTAGAGCCGAATCGTAGCCTGGTTGTGAAATGTGATCTGCAAATCCGCCTTGTTCACGACCACGCCGGGGATTTGAGAGGTGAACTGGACAAGGTATTTCCAAGCGATGTCCTTTGCTTGCTCGCGGGTCGGAGCCACATAGGCGTAGCGGAGCGGCGGGCCGCTGCGCTTGTGGGTGAAGACCTTTGCGATGAGGTCTTGGATGCAGACGAAGCTCTTCCCGGCGCGTCGGTGCAGGACCATCACCGACCAGCGTTGGCTGCGCTTGAGGTAGCCCGCCAACTGCTGGCGCGGAACGATGTCGATGTTAAGCGCCACCTATTTTCACATTGATGTCGAGCAGACCGTAGAGGTCTACCTTCTCCGGCTCGTTCCACCCCATGGCCTTTGCGAGCATCTCGCCATATTTGGCGGTGACCGCTGAATCCGGTGGCATTTCCATGAATCGGTCGCGGAGCGTTTCGAGGTAAATCTCGCGCTTGTAGCTCATCTTGGCAACGGCTTTGGCACGGAGTTCGTCCACCCGTTTGGCTATTTCATCATTTTTCATCAGCCGCTCGCCGTTTTGTCCGGCTCCCTTTTCAGAGTAACCGGCTTTGACATAGGCTTGCGTGAGCGAGAGACCGCTTGCGTAGGCCTGGCAGAATGCTTCTTGTTTCGGGTTGATTTTCATGTGGTAATGGTATCAGTCAAAATTGGTCTTGACAAGGTTTCGGTTTTTCCCCCTTATAATCCCCCTGTTGTTGTTTGTCTAAAGGTAATTCGGATAGAAGTTCCTTCTTCGGATTTTGTTTTGGCCTTAATTTGTCGGAACGAGATTTCAACTGACGCCGGATCGTCGTCTGGAATGAGTCCTCTTCTTCGGATGGCGTCGATGAGGAATTTGCATCCGCCAGCAAGGTTATCAGCATCGAGTGGGTGGCAGGAGATGCGAGTAATGCGGAGTCCAAATGCTGGCTGGTCCTTTGCTTCTCTTTGGACAGAGTCGTCCAGTGTTTGCCGAGGAGTCGATTCAGGCTTGGGGTGAGGAATTCTGGGAGCCACAGATTCAGCATGTGCAAACGAGC
>Ga0247835_1005115_pt1 | contig 10867 bp, 13 predicted proteins | sample LaCtaG_3_FD_189912 | JGI IMG/M metagenome (GOLD analysis project Ga0247835, IMG submission 189912) | Freshwater microbial communities from meromictic Lake La Cruz, Castile-La Mancha, Spain - LaCruzMarch2015_13.5m | ecosystem: Environmental > Aquatic > Freshwater > Lake | place: Spain: Castile-La... | reverse complement strand
CTCAAGCGGCGGATTCACGCTTTTGGAGGTCATGGTTGGCGTCGCGATCATTAGCCTCCTAACGCTTCTCATTTACCCTGCGATCGGCCAAGCCAGGCTGGCAGCGAATCGCGGCAAATGTATGGCGAACCAGCGTCAGATCGGCCTGGGTCTGCAACTCTACGCAAATGATCACGCCGGCGAGTTTCCACCTACCACACATTCCACGGGGTCATTTCGGAAGGAGCGCAGCTGGGTATTCGAATTGGCCCCCTATCTCGACGACGTGGACAGGGTGAGGGTCTGTCCCTCCGACGAACCCCGGCGGCAGAAACGAATTCTGGATGGGGGATTTACCAGCTACGTCCTCAACGATCAGGTGTTCGACAATTACGAGCACAATAGCTTTCTGAAGATCCCCCGTCCGACAAAAACCATCCTCCTTTTTATTCTTAGCATGAGCCGGAACCCGAGTGCGACATGGGATCACGTTCATGGCGGGGGATGGAATTCCTGGGCGGCGGCAACCTATGATATCGAACCGGATAGGCATCGGGCCGGAGCGAGGTCGGCGGACCGCATGAAGGGTTCGGCGAACTACCTCTACGCAGATGGACATGTGGAGAATATCAGCGCGAAGGCTTTCAAGAACATTTTTGATCAGGGGATCAACCCGGCGGCGGTGCCGACGGAGTAGGAATGGGGGATTCCGATCGCTTCACATGGAAATCTCCACGCGTGAAGCGAGGGCTGTTTTCGGTCGCATTGGTCTGCATTGCCTGCAGCGGAGGGACGGGGCTGATCCATCAGCTAATGTGGACACGGCGAATGGTCGATCTGCTCGGCGTAAGCGGGGAACCGACCGCACGAGTATTCGGGTGTTTTTTTCTGGCTCTTCGCTGAATTGAGTGGGTAAAGGCAGCAAGATGGAGAGCTTCAGAGTTGCAGCCTTTGCTGGCGCTGATTGTTGCGCTCCCTGCGGCGAACGGCGTTCTGCGCACCACCGGAGCGCCATTCGTTAGCCCAGCCCAACGGGCTGGGTGGGAAACCAAAGGGGACTCCGGCCTGAAGGGACGGGATGGGTGGGGGCGTGGCGTGCGGCCCTGCTTTTGCCCTGTCGCGGACTTTCAGCCCGCAGCTTCCGCCACTGCAAACAACCCAGCCGTTACGAGCTGGGCTAAGGAATGCCGGGCCGTCGGCCCTAGAACGGCGCGATTCGATCAGACCCTTGGGAAACGTCCCTTCAAAAGCCTGTCCGGACAAGCATTCGGGGCGCAGGGGCCCCTGCAATCAAGCCTGTTCCTGCCCACTCAAAACGTCGAGGAGCCTTTTTTCTTGGATTGTGCTTGGGTTCGGCTGTGGCGGCCTGGATCGTCCCGATGGCTCGCCGACCGTGGCGACTGGCGGGAGTTGCTGAGCTCCTGGTCGCGGCGACGGCTCTTGGGGTGTTTTCTCTTCCGGCTTGGTCTGACCGCATCTGGCCGGCTCTCGACCACGCTGCACTTGTGGGTCCAATGGGAGGGATTCTGAAGCTCGGTCTTTCGGCTGCGGCCGTTGGCATTCCCTCTTTTTTTATGGGTCTTGTGTTGCCAGCACTTGCAGCGGCGGTCACGGGCAGCCGTTTGAGTTTGCGCGGGAAAGGCATCTTGCTTTACGCCACAAATATTCTCGGTGGAGCGATCGGCCTACCGGTTGCGGCGGGGTCTCTCATCGAAAAACTGGGTGCATTTCGCACGATGCTCTCTGCGATTCTGATCAACGCCGCGGTCGGTTTTGTCTGCCTGGTCGTGGACAACATGCTCCAAAAACGAATCGGCCTGCATTCCGGGAGTCTTGACCGCCCCGGGCCAATCCCGTGGGTTTGCTGTGGGATGGCGTTTGTTTCCGGGATGGGAATTCGCTGGAACCAGTACCGACAGGAACTTGTGAGATGAGTCTCCGCTGACTTATGACAATCAAGTCTCAGTTTGCCTGCGACGGAAAGTGCTTAAAAATGCCGGCTAGCAGACTGCGATGGGCCTAAATACTCCACATGTCCGAACGATTCCCCTTGTCCCTCGAAGATAACATGATAATGCTGACCCAAGTTCCGCGAACTCTCATCCCAACTATTCTCTTTACCCATGAAGATGCTTCTTTATCTCAGCTTCGGTCTCACCATTTGTGCGTTTCCCGCTGACCGGGTTTTTGCGGCTGCTGTGAGCATTGTGGCCGCCGAGAATTTTTATGGAGGCGTCGCCGAGCAGATCGCGGGTGAGTCCGCAAAGGTGACGAGCATTCTCAACAACCCGAACCAGGACCCTCATGAGTTTACGACTGATGCTGCGACTGCCAAAGCGGTAGCGGACGCGGACATCGTGATCTATAGCGGCATTGGTTATGACGACTGGATGGAAAAGCTTCTCGGCGTCCAAGGCAAACCCGGCCGGGTCGTGATCAAAGTTTCCGACCTGATCGGGGCAAAGAGCGGGGATAATCCGCATATTTGGTACGATCCGAAAACCATGCCAGCGCTCGCCACCAAAGTTGCCGATCTGTTGGAAAAGCCCGATGCGCTTGCGACTTTTCAAAAATCGATGGAACCGCTCAACGAGCGGATTCTAGCGATCAAAGCCGCCAAGGCGGGAACACCGGTGACGGCGACCGAACCGGTCTTCGGCTACATGGCCGATGCGCTGGGATTGAAGATGGAGAACTACGACTTCCAGGTCGCGGTGATGAACGATACGGAACCCAGCTTCCAACAGACCGCAGACTTTGAAAAAAGCCTGACCAAGAAGGCGGTGAAGATCCTTTTTTACAACAGCCAAGTCACCGACCCCACGACAGAACGTCTTCAAGTCGTCGCCAAAAAAAGTGGCGTTCCAGTGGTGGGTGTCACCGAAACCCAGCCGCCGAACGCAAAGACCTATGTCGATTGGATGCTGGGAGAACTCACGGAAGTGGGAAAAGCTTTGGGAGTCAATTGAAGGCAGCCGTCTCCATACAAGAAGCGGGGGTGCGGTTGGGCGGTCGGGATATACTGCGAGGAGTCAATGCGCAGATCGCGCCGGGTGAATTTGTTGGCGTGTTTGGACCTAATGGAGCCGGAAAATCCACGCTCATGCGTTGCTTGTTAGGTCTCACTCCGCTGAGTACGGGAAGCATCTCCCTCTTCGACGAACCGCCGGGGCGTACCAATGGGAGAATCGGCTACATGCCTCAGAGTCGGTCCAGCCTTGAAAGCACCTCCCTCAGCGCCCGCTCGCTGGTTGCGGCCGTAGAGGGGGGGGGTTGCTGGGGCTTTCCATGGAACAGCCGCGCCTCCGCAAAGGAAGTCAATCGAGCCATGAAACTGGCTGGCGCCGAAGAATATGCCAACCGCCCCTTTTCTGTTCTTTCAGGCGGTGAAAAGCAACGAATCACATTGGCTCAGGCTCTTCTGGGTAAACCAAGATTGCTTATTCTCGACGAACCGCTCGCGAGCCTTGATCCGCGGAATCAACTGCGGATGGTCGAATGCGTGGCCGGGATCAGAGAAGCCACCGGAGCCACGATTGTTTTCATAGCCCACGATCTCAACCCTCTTCTTGGATCGATGGACCGCGTTCTTTATGTCGCGGGAGGAAGCGCTGCCATCGGTCCGGTGGATGACATTATTTCCAGCGAATCACTGAGCCGCCTTTATGGGACGGAGGTACATGTCGTTCGGGCCGAGGGGAAGATTTTTATCGTTGCCGCAGAGGGCAATGTCACCGAGTCGGCGAGGCATGATTGAACAGATAACGAACATCCTGTCCTACGATTTCGTGCGGAGCGCCCTAATTGCGGGGTCTTTGGCAGGGATTCTCGGGGCAGTGGTGGGGTATTTTGTCGTCATTCGCAACGTCAGTTTTGCGGCGCACGCGCTGGCTCACATTGGATTTACCGGAGCGACGGGAGCGGCTTTGTTCGCACTGAGCCCTCTGGAAGGAATGTTGATTATTTCCGTCTTGGCAGGAGCGACAATGGGGGCATCCGGGAATCGACTGCACCGCAGCGAAATGGCGATTGGTATGGTGCTCTCCATTTCCCTGGGTATCGGCACGTTGTTCCTTGCTCTTTACAAGGGTTTTGCCGGCCAGGCGTCTGCGATTCTTTTCGGGAACATTTTCGGAGTTTCCCAGAACCAGATTTTTCTGACGCTCATCCTTGCGGCCATCAGTCTGGGAGCGTTGCTCGTTTTTTCCAGAAAACTTTTGTTCGCGAGCGTTCAACCTGACCTCGCTGAGGCGCAGGGCATTTCTTTATCGGTCCTCTCGGTTGCGTTCATGGTGATCCTTGCCGTAACGGTAACCCTCGCAAGCCAAGTCGTCGGAATTCTGCTGGTTTTCACCCTCATCATCGGACCAGCGGGGATTGCCGCCAGACTTTGTCGAACTTTTTGGACCGGCATCGCGTCGTCAGTCGCCATCTCAGTCTTTTCCGTCTGGAGCGGGATCCTCTTGGCTTGCCTTAGCAACTGGCCGCCCAGTTTTTGGATTACTACGATCTTATTCGTTCTTTATTTGATCACCGAGACCGCATGCCGCTTCGTCCTTCGGACAGAGCGGTGAGCGTTCTCCACAACCGCAAACACCACGCACCACGACAACCATGAAAACAAACATCGAAGCATTCCTTGCCAACGAACCAAAAGCGGCCGCGAAAATTGAACATGCGATTCAAGACTACAAGCATGCGCACAATGACCTTGTCCACGCGATCGAAGACCTCAAACATGCGAAACAAGATACCGCGCACGCCATCGAGGACTTCGATCATTTGATTCACGATTTCGAGCATGCGTTGTCCGATTGGGAAGCCGGCGAAAAGCAGTTCGAGCACGCCAAAACGGATCTTGAACACGCGACCAGCGATAAGAACCATGCGGTGGAGGATCTGGAACATGCGTTGAGGGACATCAACCACGCGTTGAAGGACTTCAAACATGCTACCCGCGACTTAACTCACCTTGGCAAGGATCTTGAAGCCGTGATAGCGCTCGCGCAGGAAGCGGGCGTCGCGATCACTTTGGCTGAGGCAAAAGCACACGTCGCCATGCAGGCTAAGGCTTAGCAATGCCGGGGTGCAGCGATTCGGAAGCGGGTTAAGTAGTGGCTCGATACGGCACAGGCGATCAGCGGAGTGGACTTGGTCATCAGCGCAAACACCGCTTTCGCGACGATCAGGACTGCGTCTGGCTGCGTATTGATGTCTCCGGTTCGCGCGCGGCGCCACGCCGGCTACCGAAGCTGCTTCTACCGAGCCGCGCGTTTGGGCGAGACAGCCGTTGGTCCGATGCGATTCCGCGAGGCTTCCGAGGTTTCTAATTCCTCAGCCGTTTACAACAAAGCCCCACTCCCTACCCAACTATGAAACCAAGCAGAATCCCCGTCACCGTCCTCACCGGCTTCCTTGGCGCCGGGAAAACCACACTCATGAACCGCCTGCTCACCGAACAGCATGGCAAACGCATCGCGGTTATCGAAAACGAATTCGGTGAAGTGGGTATCGACCACGAGCTCGTCATCAACGCCGAGGAAGAAATCTTCGAGATGAATAACGGTTGCATCTGCTGCACGGTACGTGGCGACCTCATCCGTATCCTCGGCAACCTGCTCAAGCGGCGCGACAAATTCGATCACATCCTCATCGAAACCACCGGGCTCGCCGACCCCGGCCCCGTCGTGCAGACCTTTTTCGTTGATGACGACGTGAAGGAGGAAATGTTCATCAATGCTGTGGTCACGCTCGCGGACGCTAAACACATCCAAGAGCACCTGGAAGACTCCGACGAAGCCCGCGAACAAATCGCCTTCGCCGATGTCATCCTGCTCAACAAATGCGACCTCGTCGATCCCGGCGACCTCGACCATCTCGAAGCCCGTATCAAAGCCATGAATGGCATGGCTCGCCTCCACCGCACGACCAACGCCAACGTCGCCATTGAGAAAATTCTCGAAGTCGGTGGTTTCAACCTTGACCACGCCATGCAGGTCGATCCCCGCTTCCTCGAGCCGGAATACCCTTTCGAGTGGGGCGGCATCTTCGAGTGGCCCGGCGAAGGGATGGCATGGGTCGCCGAAAAGGATCCTGACCCGTCGATGAAAATGGCCATCGTTCCGGTAGCCGAACCCAGCGAATCCGAGATGGCCCGCGCACGCGAAATCGCCGTCCGCCAATTTTCCACTCCGGATATCGCCCAAAAACCGAGCGGCGAAACCATCGGCGACGACGGCGTATTCGAGCTGGTGCTCGCTACGGGAGCCATGCGCTGGCCTGTGGCTAATGCACCGGCCGGCTGGCGCGCCGTCTTCACCCAGCATTTTCCGGACGAACTGGACCTCGCCCTTTCCCACGGCGAGCGTGTCCTCCCGCCGAACCTCGCAGTCGCCTACAAGCCCGACCATGAGCACGACGACACCGTGAGCAGCGTGGGCATCGAATCGGACCGGGACTGCGACGGCCGCCGACTCGAAGAATGGCTCAGTCGCCTTCTGCGCGAGCAGGGGCAGGACATCTTCCGCATGAAGGGCGTCTTCGCCGTGTGCGGCAACCCGAACCGCGTTGTTTTTCAGGGGGTACATATGCTGCTAGACGCGCAAGATGGTGGAATGTGGGGTTCGCGGAAGCGTCGCACCAGTCTGGTATTCATCGGGCGCAATCTCGACCGCGAGACCCTCAACAAGAGCTTTTCCAGATGCTTGGCCTAATGGAGGAGTACCCATTCCCTCGCCTTGCTGAGACGGTCTTGGACGACCACGCACTCGCAGTTTCTTGGTCGAAAGGTGGCGAGCTTCTTGCCGCCATGCCCAGCGAGGGTAGAACCACGATTTTGCAGTCCGGTTCTGCCCAGTCAATAAGCCTTCCACCCCACCAGGGTGGCAATGGCACTGCGGCATGGCACCCGCATGATCGTCTTCTGGCAACGTACGGACAAGACCGCATCGTCCGGCTTTTTGAGCCGCCCTTCTCCGGGCCTTTGCGAAGTTTCAAAATCGAGGAACGGGGCTGGGCGGAACGAATGGAATGGAATCCTGCCGGCACTCTTTTGGCAGTAGCTGCAGGGCGTTCAGTCTGCGTCATCGATCCGACCTCGGGCGGAACCCACGCCATGTTCCCGGATCACAAAAGTACTGTCAGCGATTTGAGTTGGAACCCAGCTCGCGACGACGAAATCGCCGTCGTTTGCGATGGTGGACTCCGTATCTGGCGCGTGGGAAATCGCGAGCCAGTCGGTGCTTTCGACTGGGGAGGGGCCAGCCTCAAGGTTTCATGGAGCCCGGATGGACGCTGGGTTGTCACTGGAGACCAGACGCCAAGCGTGCATATCTACGAAGTCGCCACCGAAACGCCCCTGCACATTCAAGGTTTTGGAGCGAAAGCCAAAGCCTTCGCGTGGCAGGGGAGCGGCAAGCGGTTGGCCATCGCCTCCGGTCCAACCATTACTGTCTGGCCCTGCACTGGCAAGAAAGGACCAAACGGTGCCAAACCGATCTTACTCGAAGGGCACCGCACCGAAATCTCGGTTTTGCAATTTCTGAACAACGACGGCCTCTTGCTTTCCTGCGGACGGGATGGCGCGGCCCTGCTTTGGATGACGCACAAGAGCGAACAACCGGCTCTCCTTCTGCACAGTCCCCACGGCTTTTCAACGGCTTCCTTTGCCCCCGGAACCAACCATCTCGCGACAGGCGACGAATCTGGCCGTGTCTTCATTTGGAATCTGATCGCCCAACTTTCGAGCTTATCCAACTAAACAACTCAAGCATACGATGAAACCGATTCAATCACTCCTCACCAGCCTCGTATTCCTCACCGGATTCTTTCTCTCAAGCCCGCTCACCGGGCAGGAAGCACGAACCGGGAAACTCCGGGTCCTCACCACCTTTTTGCCCGTGCAAGCCCACGCCTCCGCGATCGCTGGGGACGATGCCATCGTTGAGCAGCTGCTCGGCAAGGACGCTGGGCCGCATGATTTCCAATTTTCTCCGTCTGCGGTGCGCAAACTCGCCGATGCCGACGTGCTCATCATCAACGGCGCTGGCATCGAAGATTGGATGGAATCGCTGATTCAACGGACGGGTAAGAAAGACCTCGTCGTCGTAGATACCTCCAAAGGCGTAAAATTGCTAAAGAGCCCAGACGTCATCGCCGAAGGATTTGACGCGAACGGACACGGGCATTCGCACGCCCATTCCGACGAGGGTGAAAACGGCATGAACCCACACACCTGGCTCGACCCGGTCATCGCGCAGCAACAGACCAAGACCATTCTCGCCGCACTTCAAAAAGCGGATCCCGCAAACGCGAAGACCTATGCGAACCGGGCGAATGACTACCTCAAGGAACTCAAAGCACTCGATGCTAATTTCCGCGATACGCTTTCCGGTTTGCCAAACAAAAACCTGGTCACCTTCCACGATGCTTTTCCCTACTTGGCCAACCAGTACAAGCTACGCTACGTGGGCAGCATTTCGGAGTTTCCCGAGAAGGACCCGACACCCCAGTTGCTCGCCGCGCTTGTGGATCAGATCAAGGAGTTGAAAATCGGCGTCCTTTTTGCCGAGGAAGGGTATGCTCCCGAGCTACTCAAGAAAATTGCCTCGCAGACAGGAGCCCGCGTTTCACAACTCGACACCTTAGAAGTCGGCACGGGCACACCGACCGCCTACCTCGATCGGATGGGGAAGAATCTGCAAGCGTTGAAAGAGGCTTTCCAGCCACCTGCGGCGCAATGATGTCTGCATGGGCAGATCCTCTTGGCGTGGAGGCAGAAAGCCCGTCGATCCTTGCCGAGTTGGTGGGCATCGGCGTCCGGTATGGCAGCCAATGGGTGCTGCGAAACATTAACCTGACTTTGCGGTCCGGTGACCGCATTGCCTTGATCGGCCCCAACGGTGCGGGCAAGACCACGCTGCTCAAAGCTCTTCTCGGAATGGTCCCTGCCGCGGAAGGCCAGATCCGGTGGGCGCATCCCAAGCCAAGGATCGGCTATGTCCCCCAGCGACTGCAATTTGATCCGCATTTTCCCATCTCGGTGGAAGAATTTCTGGCCGTCTCCGCGCCCGGTCCCGCCAGGTGGTTTGGCGGAGTTCCACGAAGCAAATCCCGGGCGATTGCTTCCGTCTTGGAGCGCGTCGAAGCCGTCGATCTTGTCGGCAAAAAGCTAGGCACCCTTTCCGGCGGAGAACTGCAGCGCATCCTCATCGCCGCCGCGCTCCTTCAACAGCCCCAACTCATGATTCTCGACGAGCCCGCATCAAACATCGACCAGCGGGGCTCGCAAGCATTGCAAGCACTCCTCTGGGATTTACACAAAGAATACGGACTTACCCTGGTCTTTGTCTCTCATGACCTTCATTGGGTCGGCCGTCTGGCCGATCGCGTCGCGTGTCTTGATACCACCTTGTGCGGACTCGGTTCCCCGGACGAAGTTCTGAGCGACCACTATCTCGAAAAAACCTATGGAGATTCCTTCATGCCCAAGCTGGGAGGCTTGGCTGGGGAGCGGAACCCGCTATGACACTCGGAGAGATCTGGTCCTACGAATTCATGCGCTATGCCGTCCTCTCAGCGGCAATTCTCGGGCCGCTGTGCGCATTGCTTGGCGTTTTTGTGACGCTCCGCGGAATGGCATTCTTCAGCGATGCGTTGGCACACTCTGCAGTCTCGGGCATCGCCATCGGGTTTCTTGTGGAGGAACGCTTCGGCCTGCACCTGGACCCTATGCTCGTCGTCCTTGCCTTCAGTCTGCTCTTGGCCGGAACGATGGTCTGGCTGAGCCGCAACGGAACGCTTGCCCCCGATACCGTGATCGCGTTTTCTTTCACCGGCAGTGTCGCCTTCGGGGTCATCGTCATTTCGATGCTCGGCAACTATCGCCTACTCGACGGTATTCTCTTCGGCAGCATCTACGCTAACGGTCCGCAAGACATTGTTCGGCAGGCTGGGCTCGCCCTCGTTGCCGGAGGCTTTCTCATCACTCAAATGCGCAGTTACACCCTACTTACCCTCAACCCGGAGATGGCTCATGTGCAACTCATCCGGAGTGCATTGCTCCATTATGCCTTTGCTCTCCTCATCGCCGCCACCGTCGTCATTTGTTTAAAAATGCTCGGTGCTCTCCTGCTTAGCGCTCTGATCGTCGTCCCCGCAGCCGCAGCCAAACTGGTGAGTGGCAATTTCCGTACCCTCCTTCTCGTCTCACTGGGCATCGGTCTGCTTGCGCCCTTGGCGGGCGTTTGGGGTTCGATCCGCTTCAACCTCCCCTCCGGCCCGGCCATCGTCATCAGCAACATCGCCATCCTCCTCGCCTGCTACCTCCTGCGACCACTCCTCAATCGCCTCGCATTCAGATAAAACCCGTTCCGCTCGTCCTCATCATTGGCTTCCTCGGTGCCGGCAAAACCACTCTGCGCCGCGAAACTGTTTTGCTCCAGACGGAAACGGAAAACGAGCTGAGAACGGGTAAGGAGTGGGCTCAACATGGAGCCCGGAATGGACAGAACCCGCCGTAACTTCACCCCGGAACAAAAAGTGAGCATCCTCCGAGCGGGACAAAAAGGGGTCAGGTGCGAATGGCGCTAAGTTAACGGCGGATCGGGATGCTGCCCCTTCAGGACAGAGACGCGTTCTACCCAGTACCCAGGGCTGCGCTGACGCTTGCCCTGGGCTAAGGGATCAATCCCCTTCGGGGCTTAACTTAGTTCCATTCGTACCTGACCCGAATGGCGCTAAGTTAACGACGTAACGGGATGCTACCCCTTCAGGGCAGAGAAGTGTTCTACCCAGTACCCAGGGCTGCGCTGACGCTTGCCCTGGGCTAAGAGATCAATCCCCTTCGGGGCTTAACTTAGTTCCATTCGTACCTGACCCCTTTCTAGCG
>Ga0247835_1005099_pt1 | contig 10908 bp, 25 predicted proteins | sample LaCtaG_3_FD_189912 | JGI IMG/M metagenome (GOLD analysis project Ga0247835, IMG submission 189912) | Freshwater microbial communities from meromictic Lake La Cruz, Castile-La Mancha, Spain - LaCruzMarch2015_13.5m | ecosystem: Environmental > Aquatic > Freshwater > Lake | place: Spain: Castile-La... | reverse complement strand
CGGCTACTAATCAATCAATTAAAGAGGTGTTAATCATGGATAAATCAGAAATTCTTTGGGCCATTGCCTGCGTTGTTGCCTTTGCCTATATCGGCGTTATTTTGGCTTGGAGAGGTTAAGAGTGCAAACCATTGGGCATTATGTGCCCTTTGGCCTGTACTTTTGCAGGGTTTGAAAGGTGTTAATCATGATTGCAATTCACACAAAATTTATTCCAGCGACAAACTCAAAGGGTTCACGCATCAAAGCCTACACAGTCGGCTGCGGTGATATTAAAGGCTTTCAAGCCACTATTTCCTACCCGCACGAATACTCGCACGAGGTTTGCCACTTTCAAGCAGTTAAAGCCCTAGTCGAAAAGCACAAATTAGACTGGGATTTAACCGATATGCGTTTTGGTGATAGCGCCGACGGCAAGGGTTATTCTTTTTGTTTTGATAATTCAAAGGTCGGCGCATGATTTATGCCACTGTTGCCCTACTGCTTAGAATAATTTTCAAGAAATAAGTTAGTAAGCACTTTCCAATTTTAAGCCCTTAGGGGCTTTTTTCTTGCCTGCCTATACCTTACCCTTCCCAAGCCAAAAAAACCGCTTAAAACGGGCTATAAATCGTCCGCAAGGGCATCATCCACAAACAAACAGATGCCAACATGGTTTAAGTCATGATCTGGCCTCAATCCAACAGACCAAAAGTGGTGCGCCCATCTGACCGCAATGCGTGTGCCTTCAGCTGCTGACCCGCTGCCAATGTGCGCCAGTGCTTTTTTTTCTTCTTCAGAATAGAAAACGACCTGACCCTTTTTGCCTGGAGGGGCAAGGTTATGCCGCTTTTTTGTTTTCAATTCCATTTATTGTGTGCCTCAAATATTCAGCAATTAAAAGTGCCTCTGCCTTGTTTCCGTCCTTTTTATACTTCAATTTGGCTTCAGGCCATAAATAACGGGCCATGTCTAAAGATTCATTCTTGTCAGCGGTTAAGTGAAAATGTTTTTTCCACTTTTGAGGCGTGACCAAATGAACAGGGTATCGAGTTAACTCACAAACGGCTGAGATAACCCCAACAGCCCGACCAAATTGGAAAGTTGAGCTAACCCCTTGTCCTGGCATTGAATGGACTTGTTCCATGCAAATCTCTGCGCCTTCTTTTGGGTCAACCAAGCCAAGAATCCTAGACTTGAAAACCAAGGCCAAGATATGTTTGTCTTGGTGTTCAATGTTGAAAGCCTCGATAAATGCACCTTGACTGTCAACAGCCCCAAGTGCTCCATTGATGGAGCCAGGGTCTATGCCTATGAACACCATATCAATCTCCACAGAAACAGGCTATTGTTTCCTCTGTTGCGTCAAACAAATCTATTTGGTCTTTGCCAAACTGACTCATCGAAGCATAGGTTGGGCGGTCTTTTGAGAATCTGCCGCCAATGATTTCTTCTTGCTTTGCCCACCAAATAGCCCGATTAGGCTCATGCTGAATGATGGACATTAGCTGATGTGCGCCCTTCATAAAGCACAAATCACAGTTGCCAAGCGGTGTTATCTTGTCCACAAACTGAAGGCCAAGGTCGAAATCGTTTGCTTTCCAAAACTGCTGGACATGCGTTTGTGTAACACCAGCCAAGGCCAAAGGTGCATGGACTGTTTGCCGCAATTTACCTACTCGCCTTGGTTCATCAGCCCGAATCCCTGCAAAAGTCTGAAATTCATCAAACCCTTTCGACTTCATAAATCGGGTTATCGGGTGAATCTTAAGTTCTGTTGTACAGAATCGCATAACTGAGTTTGGCAAAAATTGCTTTTGTTTAATCATCTCCGCAAATGGCTCGCCATCTCTTGAAGCGGTTTCATAGGTAACTTCAACAAATTTTTGTGGATTTTTGGCAAACTCAAGCCAAACAATAGGAACATTCCACTTTTCTTGGCAGTCTTTGACAAACTTCAATGTTGACTCATGTTCTTTGCCTGTGTTGCAAAAAATTACAAAAGTGTCATCTGGCAAAGTCATATCGTTTGCTTCCAATATACGAAAAAGCATATAAGCGGAAGTCCTGCCACCAGAGAAACTGATGCAAGTCGGTTCATTTATTTGAAACGGATTCATTGTCTAAGCCTTTGATTTTGTTCAAGAATTCCTCTTGTATTCCCCTGTAGTACCCATTTTCTTCATTGTCAATCTCTTTGACCCTGTTCCATGTGTAAGCCTTGAAACCCTTGGTTTGGGCCATCGCTAACAGGTGGTTTAGGGTGTTTTTGTAGTGTTCCTGCCAAGTCTCCTGTGAGCCAAAGGGCTTTTGAGACTTCAACAACTGGGTGGATTCTGATTCCTGATTTGTGTTCATCAAGTAGTTGGTTTGCTTCTAGTCTTGTCATATCATTTTCCCCTTCAATCCTTCACGAATCATCCTAAGAATCTCAGGGTTGGGTTTTGAATTCTTAATGTCTTCTTCGATTTTCTGCAAAGCAGGATCACGCTGTGAGCTTGACGGAACAGTGACTTTTGCTATGTCGGCAGGTTTGAAACTCTGCTTTTGGTTTCTCACCCAATTTCGCCATGTGGCATACCAATCCAGCTTTGTAGAGCCTGAACCAGCTTTTGCACTCCAGTAATCCTTAAACTGCTCACCCACACTCCGCAAATCCAAGTCAGGTCTTTCCTGCCTAGCCCAATCTTCCCAATCTTTTGGCAAAACCCAATCAGCAGAAAGGCGTGAGCCTTTGGTGACCTTCTCTTTAATTGGTTTATGGTTATTGGTTATTGGTTTATGGTTGCCTTTTGATTGGGTTTCATTTGGCAACCCAGAAGAAACCGAATGGGTTTTAGATGGCCTTCCACCTAGCTTTCCGTTACGTCTGTTCTTCTCTGAATTCTCTTGATAATCCAGAATTTCGACCCTGATACGCTTCTGAAAGTAGCCATCATCTGACTTTTCAAAGAACTCTGACAACACATTTTCGAGAGCTTGTTGCTCATCAATAGAACCCAAGCGTAACCGCCTGAAAACCACTTGGGTTTCCAAAGGAATTGGCTTTTCATCAAGGTATTGCCAATCTATCAACTGCCTGTAAACACCATGTTCAAGCGTTGATAAATGGCTTGTGTCTTTTCTGTAATCTGCGATGTTGAATTTGTAATAGTGCATTATTCAATCCAATCTGCATGACCAGCAATAAAAACAACCAAATATCTTTCGGTCTTTTGCTCATCTCTAAGTCGGATTGCTTCTTTGTATGCAGATGAATATGAGTCATGTGTTGCGGTAAATCTAATGCTGTGCATATGTCTAGATTGCCGCATAACTGCAAATTTACCCAAGAATTGCTCTAAGGGTCTGTCGCCAATCTTAAAATTTGGCTTCTTTAATGTCAGTGTTGCCATTTTTAACCTTACGTCATCGGTTGTCGTTACAAAATAATGGCGGCAGGGCGGTAACGAATCGCCTTTTCGGAAGGGAGATCAACCCCTGTCCTAGCCGTGTTCTGAAAATTCTATCACACAAAAAAGTTGCTGAACCGACTTGGATGCTTCAAGAAATCTAAAGCACCCCTACGATGAACAAGGTTTTTCCAGTCGCCTTGGACATATTTTTCATGGGTTGTCCCATTGGCATGACGAGATGAATTATCTGATTTCGTCTCAATCAGCTTCATGCGTCCAGAGTTGGTGAGATGCCACAATTCTTCAAGTTCCACCACATAACCATTCATTTCAAGGCTTCTTAGGTGGGATAAGGCATGGTTTGAGCCTGGGACATAAGCGTCACTGGTGGTGAACGACAACGAGCTTCTAGGGCCGTTTGTCAGTCGTTTCAGGGTTTGCAGTTGATTGATGGATAGTTTCATTTTTTCTCTTGTAGTGTGATGATTTAAGAATATCCCTCAACCAAAGCGCACCGCCAAGGGCATTGAACTCTAGTTTTAGGTACGGAGGAACACGAACACTGATTCGTGTCTTATGTCCTGTTAATTCTGAAGGTGGTCTAGGCATGAGTAATTGTACTGTAGTGTCATACTGTTTTACACTAAGGGAAAGTCCCTATATCATCACAATCATTGTGTCTGACAATACAAGTACCAACAACAGAGAGGTGTGAACATGGAAAACGACTTTTACGAGACTATTTACAGCGAGACTTTAGAGACAGAGCTGGTTATTGCAATCACTCATCTTGAACACGACCCAGAAGAAGGCCAGTTTTGGGACTACGAATTTGAGGCATTGGATGAGGATGGGAAAGACAGAATTCTTGAGTTGTCCGATGAAGACTTTGCTGAGATTGATGGACTCATCATGAAGTTTCTGAGAAGCCTATGACTTACGCACAAGCGTTTGGCAGGGTGTTGGTGTTGTTGATGTGTTGCATACAAATCAATGCCTATTTAGAGCCTCGTACGACCCCTTTAACGGCATCTGAGATACGGATGAAGGGTAAGTTAAGGTCTTCTGAGAAAGCCTGTAAATCAATGAAGAAAGCCAAGAGGAAAAAATATGAACGACTCTGCTCAAAGTTTGTGGCGTAAGCGTCAAGTACAGGAAATCAAGATTATTGACATTGAATCTTTGAACCCATACCGGAATATTGTCATTGAAGAAGTGGCAGTTGCCATCGAACGCATGGAATCTTTTGGCAAAGACACCATTGACAGCTTTGCCATCTTTATCAGAAGCATGAAGGAATGACACAAGTGATTCAACAAATACGCACTTTTTATGGTCGCACAAAAGGTCTTCATGGCAACAAGAAAACTACTGTTGACCAAGGAATTGCATGGCTGTGCTTGAAATGCGGCAAAGTGTTCACTAACAAACGAATGTCAGAAATTCACAAATGTATTAGGGAAATCCCTATTGCAAGATATGATAGTGTCTGACAGAATACACACATTGATAGGTTTTTAACAGGAGTGAATGATGATTGATATGAAACACGAGACATGGGCAGCACTTCAGGATTTAACACCTGATGATGTTGCAGATGCTATTTGCGATAGCAAAGCTATCCTTGAAGCCATCCTTTGCAATGCCTGGGCAGATGTTGCCGACATGGTGCGAAACAGGGTAGAACTCAAAGCAGAGCGTATGGCGCAAGTCTCTAACGACTTGGCTTTAACACCTTGGGTCGATGATGAAGAAGAATTGTTGTTGTATAGACAATACCGAATCGAAAGATTACAAGCTGATTTAGAGCATCACAAAGGTTCAATTACTACAATCAATCCATACTCCAGCGAGGCCAGAAATGAGAACTAAGCTGAATCTTGAACGAATCATTGAGGAACACTCTCATGACCAATATTGCCCATACTGCGTTAAACCTCGCAATGGAAAAGATAAGTGCTGCGGTGAAATGGACTTTATCTTATTTTCAGATTTGGATACCCACAGTCAGTTTGAAAGAGCGTCAGAAATTGCTCAAAAAGGCGGTTAAGAAGATGCCTTACGCTGGCAAGTATCAAAAGGTGGTTCTGCCATCTGTACCAATCACCGACCCTAGTTTTGGGTATGTGAACTCGGCACAAACCAATGTGTCGCAAACATGGAAGAAGTTTCAACAAAAAGGAGTTAATGATGATCGACTACACATCTCTACTGATACGAATAGAGAACAACACAAAGAAGTTGGAGGAGAAGTGCTTAAACAAAAGATACGGAGGGTTCAGTAACGATATTGCACAAATCCATGCCGACCTGACACATCTAGCAATGTGGATGGTTGCTCAAGAAACAAAAGATATTTTAGATGGCGTATATAGGAGTGAATGATGAATCAAGAACAAGTGTTAATGTTGCTCAACAAGAATGTAAATGAACATACAGAAAAGAAAGCCAACCTTACCTACCTATCGTGGGCATGGGCATGGGCTGAAGCACTAAAGGCAGACCCAGAAGCGGTCTACAAAGTCGAGACATTTGGCGACAAGTGCTTTATGGACATCAACGGCACAGCAATGGTGTTCGTCACAGTCACCATGTTTGGCAAACCAATGACTTGCCAACTTCCAGTAATGGACTTTCGCAACAAAGCAATCCTCAACCCAGACGCATTTGCTGTCAACACTGCCATCATGCGCTGTATGACAAAGGCACTATCTCTGCATGGCTTGGGCTTGTATATCTATGCTGGAGAAGACTTGCCTGAAGGTGACTCTGCTTCAGATGTAGATGTAGGCGCAATGATTGACCACTTAGCGGCTATTGATGCTGCTTCAACAATGGATGAACTGAAGGATGTCTACACTTCTGCTTACTCTGCTTGCGGCTCTGATAAGAGCTGGCAAAAGAAGGTGATTGATGCCAAGGAAAAGCGTAAAGGAGCGTTGAAATGAGTGAAGTTGAACAAGGTACACCAGAATGGTTTGCACAGCGTTGTGGTAAAGCTACTGCTTCTCGTATCTCTGACATTGTTGCCAAAACAAAGACAGGCTACAGCACCAGTAGAGCTAACTACATGGCACAGTTGGTAGTCGAACGCATGACTAACCAAGTGGCTGAATCCTACTCAAATGCCGCTATGGAATGGGGTGTCGAGAACGAAACCTATGCCAGAGCCGCATACGAGGCTAAAACAGGCAATATGGTCGATCAGGTAGGTGCTATTGACCATCCAAAGATTCCTATGTCTGCCGCCTCTCCTGATGGCTTGGTGGGTGACGATGGATGCCTGGAGATCAAATGCCCTAACACTGCCACACACATTGATACTCTTTTGGGTGAAGAACCCGCTAAGAAATACTATGACCAAATGCAGTGGCAGATGGCTTGCACAAACAGAAGTTGGTGTAATTTCGTGAGTTTCGACCCACGGATGCCTAGCCATCTTCAGTTGTTTGTCAAAAGAATCGAGCGCAATGACTTGTACATTGCAGAACTCGAAAAAGAGGTTATCCAGTTTCTTACAGAAGTGGATGACAAAGTTAAAAAACTCAATGAAATTAAGGTGTAAATATGGAACAGCGCGACAACAGTGGTGTCCTTTTTAAGAATGACAAGAAGGAAAAAGACAATCATCCTGATTACAAAGGAAATATTCGGGTGAATGGTCAGGAATTCTGGCTGTCAGCATGGATTAAAGAAGGCAAGAATGGCAAGTTCATGGGTCTGGCTCTCAGCCCTAAAGAAGAACAAGGCCAAGCACCAACTAAGTCTTCAAAGAAAATTGAAGATATGGATGAAGACATCCCTTTCTGATGTAACACAACGGGGAAAGCGTAAGTGAGTACCCACTAACTTAATAGGAGTGAATATGATTCATTATCACGGACTTCCGATAACACCAACACCTGTGGCTAACTATGCAGTTCAAGCAGGTCATGCATTTGTTTCTTATGCTCATCCTGAACAAATAGCAACTGCCATTGATGTAGCTCAATCTTTTGCTATTGATAACGGGGCATTTAGCGCATGGAAATCAGGTGAACCAATAACCGATTGGCAACCTTTTTACGAGTGGGCATTAAATCTTAAAAAAGTGCCTTCATGTGACTTTGCTGTTTTGCCTGATGTTATTGATGGCACAGAAGAAGATAACGATGCCTTGTTGCGAGATAACCCATTACCGTTATGGTTTGGCGCACCTGTTTGGCATATGCACGAATCCCTTGAGCGACTTGAACAATTAGCCAATACCTATGTTCGGGTTTGCATTGGCAGTTCGGGAGAATACGCAACCATAGGAACTTTTCAATGGTGGTCAAAGATGGGTCAAGCCATGCGGGTAATCTGTGATGACTTAGGGCGACCATCCTGTAAATTGCATGGATTGAGGATGCTAGACCCTGCAATCTTTACAAAATTGCCGTTTTGCTCTGCTGATTCAACAAACATTGCCCGAAATGTTGGCATGGATGGGAAATGGAGAAGCGGAAACTATCCTCCTCCAACAAAAGAGGCAAGAGCGCAAGTTATGCGAAGCAGGATTGAGGCGCACAACGCCCCTCCAGTTTGGGGTTTTCATCAAGTTGAACAAGGAATATTGTTATGAATATTTACACAACAGAGTTTTTTGGTAAGTGTCCAACAAACAATGTGCGAATCAAATATGAACTGGAAATTCAAACAACAGATGTGATATTTGTTGAACGAATATTAGATTTTGTTGACAAGATGAACAATCAATATCACGAAAATATAGCTGATTTGTTGTTTGAAGAATTTGGTGGCAAACAGCAATTAGTTGCTTTTCATCATGGTGTTTTTATCAAAACGGAGAGATCATGATTTACGCTTTTATTTATGTTGCATCTTTAGTTGCCGCCAATCTTTTAATTGCCGCATTCGGTGTTTGGTTTAGCCCAATAGGTGCATTTTTGTTGATTGGGTTGAATTTATCTTTGCGGGACAAACTGCATGACTTGTGGGAAGGTGACAAGTTACCAATAAAGATGGGAGGCTTGATTGCAACAGCAAGCATTGTTTCGTATGCCATCAATCCAGCAACAGGAATGATTGCATTTGCTTCATTGGCGGCTTTTAGCTTGTCAATGCTGGCTGATTCATTGGTCTACCAGTACCTTAAACATAAAGAATGGATGATTCGTGTCAATGGGTCAAATGTTGCTGGCTCTGCTGTTGATTCGGTCGTTTTCCCGACAATAGCTTTTGGTGGACTTATGCTTGAAATTGTTGCATTGCAATTTGTTGCAAAAGTTGGTGGTGGTTTTGTTTGGAGTAAATTTTTAAATAGGAGTTGATATGAGTTTAGATGACACACATTTTGGTGGCAGCGTAAAGAAGTTCTTTGACTTGCCAATCTTCAATCGGGTTAGAGCTTCTGACCCAATAACCAGCTATGAAGCCGCAGAGTCAGCAAAAGACTTGGCTTCTAAGCACTTCTCCATGATTGTGGACACTCTAAAGGCTCATGGTGCGCTTGGAAAAGATGGGATAGCCAAACATAGCGGGTTAGAGCCAAATCAGGTTGCAAGGCGGTTAAACGAGTTGTCCAACATGGGGTTGATTGAGTTGACAGGACGAACAGTCAAATCCAAATCAGGACGCAAAGAGCGTGAATGGAATGTTAGAAGTGTTGTCTAATGTAATGACAATCCTTCTTTTGATGTCTATTGGTGCTTTAGTAACTTTAATTGTTGTTTTAGCACTAATAATGTTTTATTCTGACGATTTGTAAACAACTTGATTTGTCACAATATTTCTATAAGATTTCTTTGGCAATAGTGCCATATCAAGGGGATTGAAATGTACAAGGTAGAAGTGAATATTGGTGATTGGGATTGGGTTGATGGCGAAAAAGTTGTGATTGAAACGACTGATTTTGACAAGGCTCAAATCATTTTGGAATTCATTGACTTTCAAAAAGAATTTGGTTGGGCTGCTGACTATCAATTGAGCGATGAGTTCATTGATGCACAGTGCGATGAAGAAGATGAAGTCAACGAAGATGATGATTCATGCGTTGATGAAGAAGACGAAATCGAAGAAGACGAAGAGTACGCAGAATACGAAATCGGAGAGATCGTAGAAGACGAAGATGGCTTGCTTTGGCAGCGTGTGGCATAATCTTTATGCAGTTGTCTCTTTTAGGGGGGTCTTAGGACTCCCCTTTTTTATTTAATATCGTGTTCAGCCTCTATGTCTCTAGCCAACTGCCGCCAGTCAAGGCTGCGTCTATACAATGTGTATACACGCTCATCTGTCAATGGCGTTGATCGTCTGTCAAGCCTTACATTGGCTTGCGCCAAAGCTATCTGGGTCTCTTGCAGAATCTTATGCATTTCTTTGATTTCAAGGCGGAGATAGGTCACTAGGTCATACGTCATAAACTTTTCCTCTAAACTCAATTTGCCCTTCACCAAATTTGTGTACCAGCTCAGGCCACAACAACCGACCATTTCGGAATGTAAGAACAGCAAATCCAGACCGCCAATTGGTTGGACTGTCTTCTAAATAGTTGATGAACTGTGGGCCGCTTGGCTCTGCCAGAGTCCCTGTATCTACACCAAACCTGTTGCCGTTGTAGTCGGAAAATGGAGTGACTTTAAGGCTGTGCAAATGCCCTGTAACGATGCTTACACCAGCGTTGACAGTGTTGTTATGGGTAGCATGGATACCACCCTTCCAGCGGTGTTTAACAGAAACCTCCTCTGTAGGCCAACACGACCAACAAGGATGCCATGTAGGGAAATGGTCTTTCAGCGTAAATCCCTTGACAAACTCATACTGCGGCGCATTGGCAGCTAACCGATTCTCAAATCTAGCGTCATGATTACCCAATGTCCACACTAATTGTGTGTTGCTTCTGGCTTTCTTAGCAACATCTTCTATTTCACCAAGTGAAATCTCACAGGCTTTTAGCTCTTGAATAACAGATGGTGTTGTATCCCATCCAATACGAGGAAACCTACTGATTGAAGCACCATCAAAAACATCGCCATTGGCAATAATGGCTTTTGGTTGCAACTCTTTAATTGCCCAAAGTAATCCTTTAAATGCCGTAGTGTGTATTCCTGGCCAAAAGTGGGCATCACTGAAGACAATGACTACTCCATCTTCAATTCCCAACATTCGTCTTGCAGGGTTATCGGGTGTTTTGATTGGCGGCTTTTGTATTGCACTTCCAAGAAACACCCCCAAAGAATCTTGAAGCCTTTTCCTGCGTCTTTGCACAGCACGAACATCAACATTAAGAACCTTGGATACTTGCGATGCTGACTCGTATTTATTCCAAATTTCAATAAATTCTTGGTCACTAAAATGTGAAGCGGACATTGATTCCCCCAAAAAGTTTGGATTAACTTAAGAGAAATCAATGTCAAGCTGATGAAAGTTGAAGTAAAAAATAAATTAAAAACAGTTATGCCACTAAACCATTCAAGTAGGTGGTCTTACCCGCCACCTTGGTGGCAGTCAATTCCTGCTTTTTCAGGTTGTTAGGGTCGTAAGACACATGAACCCA
>Ga0247835_1005074_pt1 | contig 10947 bp, 11 predicted proteins | sample LaCtaG_3_FD_189912 | JGI IMG/M metagenome (GOLD analysis project Ga0247835, IMG submission 189912) | Freshwater microbial communities from meromictic Lake La Cruz, Castile-La Mancha, Spain - LaCruzMarch2015_13.5m | ecosystem: Environmental > Aquatic > Freshwater > Lake | place: Spain: Castile-La... | reverse complement strand
ATTGTGCTTTTCTTTGTTATGGCATACACACGCCCTTTGTCGTTCTTTATGGTTTCGCGAACAACTTTCTTGATGCCAACAGGACGGGCGGCGGGCTTCTGCAACCTTGTTTCCGGAACACGCCGTGGTACAGCAGTTTTTTTTGCCCGTGCATCTAACATCATGGGCATTGGTCTGCTGTCTCTTCTTGCTTGGAAAGCACGGCCTCGAGAGGCAAGCTGTTGTTCCTGTAACTGACGCCTGCGCCTTTCCTTTATGAGTTCTTGAGATTTCAAATCCATTTACATAAACCAATATTTTAAATATCATTGCGAACAAGTATTCTTTCGAAGATTTCCACAACAACTTCCCCAGGTTTAGCACGCTTCCTTTTCTCCACATTCGAAACATTCGTGTAAATTACGCTGGAGTTCCCCACGGGGGCTTTTGACAACTTGGCTGCGAGTTCAGCTGCGTATCGTATGACGTCCTTGGTAACATTTTCTGAATTTCTAATCAACACATGACTTCCCGCGACACCCTCGGCGTGGAGCCACATGTCGCTGCAAGACGCTGACAACGTGAGAATGTCATTTTCGCGCGCACTCTGTCCTGCATCTATGGTATACCCCTGGAAAGAAAACGACTTCATGTTTACAATAAGAAAACAGAAGCAACAGTTATATACTAACGCAGAAACCTGGGTCAAACAAGAACACGTTAAAATATCCTAATTTGGATGTTATCTTAAGTATTACAAACATGGCAGCGGTCCCTAAGACAAATCTGGTGATGACAGTTTCAAAAACATCATCATGGAACGGGGGGTACGACGGAGTGTTCACTCTGGAGAACAAGAATGACTATGATGTTCTGCAGTGGAGCGCCACATTTGATTTCCCTGCAAATGAGGAGTTCACGTGGATGTCAGAAGGCGACATTACTCGTAAGGGAACGAAGTGTACCTTTCAGCCAAAGGACTGGAACCAGAAAATCCCAGCAAAGACAACAAAGACAATGGGTTTTGGGGGGAAGGAAACGCTCCCAGACAAACTAAAATACAAACAGATACTTCCACTCGTGGGGAAGGATCCTAGTCTGGACAAACGTGGCTCTTGGGGGGCAAAGAACATTGCGCCATATGTGGACGCGTGCGCGTTTCCCACGCCTGATTTACCCGCTGTGAGCAAGGCAAGTGGTCTCAAGTTTTTTACTCTCGCTTTCATCACCGCAGACAGCGATAACAAAGCAAGCTGGGCAGGAGTCATCCCCCTCGGCACTCAGCACATGTTGGACCAGGTCCGCCAAATCAGGACAGCGGGCGGCGATGTTTCTGTATCTTTCGGAGGTGCCAATGGAATCGAACTGGCAGATGCCATCGAAAACTTGGATACACTCATTGCAGAATACAGTAGGGTAATTGACCTATACTCGCTCACTCGCATTGATTTTGATATTGAAGGAGGCGCAGTTGCCAACGCAGATGGAGTAGACAGGCGTAACAAGGCAATTGCAATCCTGAATACCAAATATCCAAAACTTCAGATTACATACTGCTTACCAGTGTTGCCCACGGGTCTTGCTCTTGCAGGAGAACAACTGGTCCAAAATGCACGAAAGAACAATGTGTCAATCGAGTCGTTCAATGGCATGTCAATGGACTTTGGCGACTCTGCTGCCCCCGAACCAGAAGGCCGCATGGGGACATATGTCATCATGTCGTGCGAACACTTGCGCACACAAGTTCTTTCGGCAGGATTTGGTGCACCAAAAATAGGCACCATACCTATGATTGGTGTAAACGATGTCCAGTCCGAGGTGTTCAGAATTACAGATGCCAAGAAAGTATACGACTTCTTCAAGAAAACGCCCTGGATGACATACGTAGGATTCTGGTCAACAAACAGAGACCAACCCGGTCCAGGACAAGGAGCAAATCCATTTACATCTGGCATCAAACAGAAACCTTATGATTTCAGTAAAACTTTCCTGGGCGCAGATGTAAAGGACGTGGACCCAAGCCCAAACAAAGACCCAACACCACCATCTGTTCCAGATATACCGGACGTCCCCGATACTCCATCCGAAACACCATCTAAACCAGCTGCAAGGCCAAATGTTAACGCTGAGTGGAAAAATGTGTCCGAGGAGTTTGTCAATAGATGCAAGGCAGGTGAGGACTCGGACGAAGTGATCAAGGACCTTGGTCACAGATACGTAGGTCTTGGTCCCATCAACAGAAAGGCTCTCAAGAGTCTTTTAAAGAAAACTCCTCACGACAACACCCCCAAAGATTTGAAAACTGGAAATGTTGCTGTCATTTGACCCAGGAGTGGAAAATGTCTATTTGTGTTTTGTCAAGACAAAATAATATACCAAACAATTAAAAATGAAGCACACCGTCGAACTGTTCTCGGATTACCGCCTGGAAGACAAGGTTGGCAAGGGCACCTTTGGTGAGGTGTGGTCTGCCATCAATATTGAAACAAGGGAAAAGGTGGCGATAAAGATGTCGACAACGCCCAAGGGCCCGGCTATCTTGCTAGCAGAATACAACATGATGAATTCACTGGACCACCCTAATATCATGAAGGCAAGTGCTATCTATCACAGCGCGGCGTCAGCCCACATTATCATGCCATTTTATGAGGCAGATTTGTTCAACTATACCATGAACAACGAAGGGCTGATCAAGGAAAAGACGCTTAAGGTCATTCTGAACGACATCTGCGGGGCAATCAAGCACATGCATGACAAGGACGTTGTTCATCGGGATATCAAACCAGAAAACATTATGATGGACAGCGACTGCAACTTTGTGCTGTGTGATTTCGGGTTTGCCGAAAAAGAGGATTACATTACCACTTCTAAACTTATGGGAACATTGGCTTTCCTCTCGCCAGAAGTCATCAAGGGTTTTCACAGAGACAATGAGGCAAAGTTCACGGTGGGAAAGCCAGTGGACATCTATGCCCTTGGCATAACTCTTTTTTCCATCGCCACTAAGACAAATGCAGTCCCCGATATGTCAACCAAGAAGATGATGCGGTATCTGGAAGACCCCGATATGCTGGACGAAGTAGACAAGCTCAAGAACCGCTCGGAAAAGTTTAAGAGTCTCCTCCGAGGCATGCTTGATCCAAATCCCATTTCTCGCCTCACTGTTGCAGAAGTCATGACTCATGATTTCATGACATCTGTGTAAAATTTTATATTTTCTTAGCATATAAATGCGCGTATTCTTGTTCATTGTAATAGCAGCTCTTCTAGCACTCACGATATACTTATGGAGGAACAAGAACACTCAAAAATGCGATTGCTCAGCGGCCATCGATGAGGGATATGACTTGGGGGTTGTAGATGGCTTGAACGCACTGGAGGACGAACCTGCAATCGAAACATATGGCAATATGGACGAAGAGACATCGTATGATTGCTTGTACAGACCAAGAGAGACACCCGATGGCGGGGCAACATGGAAATGCAGGGATGGTTGGAAAGATACTGGACTAAACTGGGGGGACCCTGATGGCGGGATTCGCCAGTGCATGCAATGCAAGGGAGCATACCCGAACTTGAAGGGGGGTAACTCTTCACCAGCAACATCTACAGCAGCATGCCCGGCAGGGTTCATTCATAATGGACAGGAATGTGTCAAGACATCAAGTGCTGCTGGAAAATCTGCTCAGAAAAAGCTTCTGGAAAAACGCAAAGCAGAAGCCAAGGCAAAGGGCGTCGACTGGAAGACCGGACGCGCGTTTGACGATGGTTCAAAGAAGTACCAACAAAAGACAGGTTCCAAGTTCGTGAGACCATCTGGAGGCGTATGCCCCAATGAGACTACAATGGTCCCTTCTGGTAAGTGGGGAGGGTGGTGCCAACGGTCGATGAACTGGTATCAAAAGTATCGCGGCAAGGACAGCAAATCCGGAAAACTGTTCACTTGCACCAGTGGCCGTGTAGCAGTTGGCAACACATGCATCTGCGGAGATGGGAAGATCTGGAAAAACGGCAAGTGCATGTGCGACAGCTCTCGTGGGCTGAGGTGGAACAACTCCGAGAAAAGATGCACAACCGGCGGAGGGTCTTCCGGAGGTGGCAAATCAAGCTCGTCGGGCGGCGGCTCGTCATCCAGTGGCTGCAAACCAGGACAGATTCGCCGCGCATCGGACAACAAATGCGTCTGCGCTCCTGGAACCAGTTGGGACGGCTCCAAGTGCAGCGGAGGGTCTTCCGGAGGTGGCAAATCAAGCTCGTCGGGCGGCGGCTCGTCATCCAGTGGCTGCAAACCAGGACAGATTCGCCGCGCATCGGACAACAAGTGCGTCTGCAACCCCCCAACCAAGTGGAACGGCTCTCGTTGTGCGTAATCATTTAGCAAATCACTTTTGTCGATATAAAGATATATCGACAAAAAGTGCTGTTCCCAAAATCCAGAAGGCACTCGCCGAGGCAAAATTACCTTTTCCAAAACTGGAATAATGTGCTTCTATTCTACAAACATCAAGAAGGACGAAAATGACCTAAAAACCATGCTGAGAGAACATGGTTGTATGGATGCCAGTATTGGGAAAGAGACTGTGATAAACTGTGCCGAGACAAGAGCATTGTTCCATGACTTTGCAAGTCGTTAATCAAGTGAACTTTGTCTATGAAAACTAATTTCAAAAAAAAAAAAAAAAAAATAAGGAACTACTTGTAGTATATCACCGTATATTTTAACTACTTGTAGTATATCACCGTATATTTTGACTACTTGTAGTTGTTTGTTTTATTTTATTAATTTAAACAAATATTATGAGTAAATGGCAATGGTTGAAACACACAAAATTCCGTATCACATTTGTGGCTGCGGATACAAGACCAGTGATCGTGGTAATGCTAGTAAGCATAAGAAAGTGTCTTGCGGTCATACAATGGTATTAGAAGTCAAGGAGTTTGTCTTCAAGGAAGATTACGACCGCGATGTAAAAACTTCACTCAACACTATTCACGGTAATGTTGGTGTTGTCAATCAAAATGTAGATAATTCTGTTCACCAAAACATCACCATCAATCTTACGGTACCTGATAAGACAATTGTTGGGGCAATATATGATGTCATCAACAACCAGGAGTGTATCAATGAAATTCGACACGCAGATCCTCATCAGATTCCTGCGATACTGTTCAAATATACGCGCGGAACAAAGGCCGAACAACAGGTCATCAAGTATGACCCCGACAAGAATGTCGTAAAACACAAAGATTCCGTCACTGGGCAAGATGTATCGCAAGATTTGAAGAAGTTCAGGAATGAATATTTGGCCGAACAGGCTGATGTGTACGATGATGTGTACCACATCCCATACTTTCCTCTTCCAGTACAGAAAAATATGACAGAACTGGCAAAACCAATGTTTGACAACGGGAAGAAGAAGGACGACCCTATTCCCGCTGCTGAAGTTATCAAGATATGTGCTACTGGTGACCATAGAATGTACAAACTACCACACGATACAAAGAGATTTTATACACAGGTTGCAAATGACATTGATAAAGAGATAAAATCTTCAAAGTGATCACAACGTTATGAAAGCTGGTTTTGTAGCAGCATATGTTTTACCAAGTTTGTTGATGTCTGTTTTGAACCCGGATTCTGCCCACTTCAGGAATGCAGTCATGTACAATGAGCATGCATCGTGCACTGCCCATGCCACTAGCATAGCTTGGGCGATACCTGAGTTCCAGAACGAAAGCCGGGTCTCTGGAATTTTCACATCCTTCCCAAGAGCAGCATACCACTGCCTGTTTGCCTTGGGATCTTTCAGAACGTCTCCCGCAGCATTTATCATGCCACTCTTTCTGAGAGAGTCGGCTATTTTCTTTGAGTTTTCAAGAGAAATAGAAGCCATCTGATTGTAGTAGAAGTCGGGAGTTATCTTTCGCTTTGGAGAAACGAGAACTGCTGCTGGCTTCCCAAACTTCCTTAGAGCCCCGGCTTTCTTTTCTGCATCTGCTTTTTCCTTTGGTGTCGAGAGAACTGTCCAAAGAGAAGCGGGTGTCTTGTTGGAAGGATCTCCTGTTGTTGCGCTCTCATTAAACATTCCATCGCACTGTATGAAGCCTTTGGCAACAAGACGCTGCGCCATCCCACCACCTGCAGAGCAGCCACCAATGTAAAGAGCCTTGTTTTGAATGCGTAAGGTACTTCTCACCTGATTGATTACTGCCTTGGTGGTATCTGGATCGGGACCATTCTGAGAAAAGCACCCAGTCTTCTGGTTCTCTGGAGACACATACAAAATTGCATACCCTGCTTTCAGACTCTGCTTTGTTCTTGACACATCCTCTGGCATGCCATAGAATCTGGGGTTTGCCGATGGTGGCCATCCTCCATAAATAGATCTGGCGCAACCATGTAGGAAAACAACAAGACCCTTGGGGTCTTTAGGAGACTGATAAGCATGCTGTTTGCCACCTACATTTATGAGCACTGGTTTTAACCCTGCATCTGATCTATTTCCAGTTGGGGCAGGAGCGGGCTTAGGGGCAGGAGCGGGCTTAGGGGCAGGAGCGGGCTTAGGGGCAGGAGCAGGCTTAGGGACAGGAGCAGGCTTAGGTTTTGGGATCTCAGCTGATTTGGGGGCTTCTACTATGCTCTTTAACAAATATGGGGGTGTTCCATGGAGAGTAACTGTTACGGAATCTTCCGTCGAAAGACCATGATTTTGTTTAGTCACATCTGGTGTGACAACAAGACCACCTGGTTTTCTGTATGTTATTTTTACTACATTTGGATTAACAATTTTTAACACTTTTCCAATGATAGTGATGTCTGCAACGGGGCTCGGAGAAGGTGACAGCGACCCTCCTGGGCGAATGGGTGCTATGGTTCTAGACGGTAAATCCGGGAACAGCAGAGTCTGGTTCACAAGAGTTCCATTGGGAAACATATTATATAATAAAAGAACTCAATATTTTATTATCACCATATCGACAGAACTGGTATCTTAAATGATACGTGTTACTCATAATCAAAATGTCTGTCCAGCTATTCACTGGTGATGGTTCTGTCTTCTTTGTTGATGAGGAGGTTGCCAAACAATCTGAGACCATTGCTCATATCATCGAGGATATGGGAACTGAAGATCCTGTCCCCATCCCCAATGTGGATTCTGACACGTTGAAGTTGATCATCCAGTTCTGCGAGTTTTATTCAAATCACCATGTTGAAAAAGAAGATAAGGAATTTGATTCTGTGTTTTTTGACATGGACATTAACAAAATCATCCTTGTTCTGTCGGCTGCCAATTTCCTAAACATTCCGCAGCTACTCAAGAAGGCGTCTATGGCAGTTGCCAATCTCATCCGTGGACGTTCGCCAAAAGAACTCCGCACCTTGCTAGGAATCAAGCAGGAGTACACCAAGGAAGAAATGGATAGTATCATGCACGAAAACCGGTGGGCATTTGCCCCCAAGGTACAGGTCGCATATCGACAGAACTAGATTATAACCACGGGTTGGAAGCGTATCAATATACTCTTACAAACATGCGTGCTACTACCATGCGCGTTTTTATTCCTACCTCTCGCCCCATCGTAATCACTCGCCCCACGCGGGTTGTTAGGTCTAGGCTGTCTCCCACGAGCATTGATATGATTACAATCTGGTCCGAGCGCAGTTTCTCCACGAGTGTTCTCCTTGGTGTGTTCCTTTTTGGAAAAATGGTCATAGAAGCAGCCGAAAATTCATTGACGCCAAAGGAGCGGGAAATTAATTATGATTCTGATGATTCTGAAGAATAATTACTTGTGTAAACTCACACCACGAAACTCGTCACGCAGCCTCAGGTTAACATCATCGTGAATCAGACCATCAATCCATTCAAAGTCAGCCATATTACCAGTGACAATTTCGAGGTTCAGGAACAGCGCAAACAGTCTCTCGAGAGTGCCAGCAATGTGACGGGTCCCAGTTTCTGTCAGGAAGGTTAGAATATTGGGCAATACTTTCTTGGTAAAGTGCATCATACGGCAATAGTTTTTCTTGGGGATGACAAATGTGTGGAAAAGTGCCAACTTCTTGCTCTCAAGAAGAATGGGGTCCACTGGAACCTGGAAGAAGTTGCTATACTGTTGGATGATGAACTGCCACGCGCCTGGTTTGACAATTTCAAAGAGCTGCTCAATGGGGTATGGGTAAAATGCAATCGATGCATCATTGTCTTCGGCGCAGCTGCGCTTTATATGGTCGAAAATCTCGGGAGACATCTTCATATCATACTGGAAAAACCCAATCTGATCCAGACCAAGGGTCTCGATGATGTTCATGGTGTTGAAGAACACCGAGTTCTGGTAGTAGTTGTTCTCCTGATAGAACTTTTCATACTCTGGAATCTCCCATTCATTATGGATACATTCCTTGGGGAAGCTCTCGGGGATGAACTTAGGAAGCTTCTCATTTACGCACACAATGCGGATGTGTTTCTTGACATCATCTTCCGGAATGCCTGCAATTGTTTCCTCGTAGAAACGCTCGTGACCAATAAAACCCAACTGAAACATTGTATATCATACGGGAAATACAAATATTTAAGTTATTTTGCGAGAAAAAAAGTATATTGTAATACCATCATGGCTATTGACAAAGTGAATGTCAAACTCTCGTCTGGAGAAAAAGCTGCCGCAAAGAAACTGAAAGCCAAGGAAAATCGGGCAAAAGCTAACCCAGAGCTCGCAGCCGAGAACAAGGCAAAGTCAGATGCTAAGCGTGAACGCCGTGCTGCTGCTGGAAGTTCAAAGACATTCAAGTGAGAAGCCGCGTAAAATAACTTAAAAGAAATTGTTTTGAGTATAACAAATGGACGAACTCTTTCGCTATCCTGTCAGCAGTTTCCCTGAGGGCCAGCTCGGCGCTTCTACACCCGTTGGACAGTTCCTAGCCAAGATTGTTCAGAACCCGGAGTTCAAGAATTTCATCGAGGTTGGGACTTGGAACGGTCGCGGAAGCACCAAATGCATCATGAATGGCCTTGTTCAGCGCAGCGACAAGACATTGTTTTATTCTCTGGAGGCTGACAAGGGGCGTTGCCAGTCTGGACAAGACTTCTGGACCACCCAGGAAAAGGGAAATGTGGATCTTCACCTATTGTGGGGCAAACTATCTGATAAAATGGTAACGCGGGAGTATGTGCAAACCCATCCAAAATTTTCTGATCAGCTACAATACTTTGACATTGAGGCAAGCCAGACCCACGAGGCGCCTCTGGTTGGCAATGATCTACCCGATGATGTGGAGTTTGTATTTTTGGATGGGGGTGAGTTCTGTTCCATCTTTGACTTCAATGTGCTGGTGAAGAAGTATGCTCACTCTCTCAAGGTCATTGGTCTTGATGACATTGACAATCTGAAGAACGACCTTGTTTACAAAAATCTAACTCAGGAAGATAGTCCATGGAAAGTGTTGGCATCAGGCCCTCATCCAAACCGCCCTGGTCGTGAAGATGGTCCTCAACGTGGGCACACGTGGTGTTTTTTTGTAAAAAAATAGGGCTTTTTGATTTTTTAGGGCTTTTTGATTTTTTTAGGGCTTTTTTTTTGTTTTTTAGGGCTTTTTGTTTTTTAGGGCTTTATCCTAGATAAGCCACACGCTCTTTTTCGTGTGTATTATCAATCAACCGGCGATGGCCTGCCGACAAGACCACCCGCAGCTTCTCGTAATTGCTCCCAAAAGCGGCAACTTGCTGTTCGAGAGATTTGATGTCGCCTGCTGCGTGCTTTGCGTCAACCCAACTTTCATTACGTAATATGATGCGGTATTCAGCGCGATCCTGGATTGCCAATTGATCTACTGATACCGGGGTCCATTTGCGCGGGCCGAGGCGATACAGTAGATCGTGTACGATGACGTAATGAATCGCCTTTCCCAGGGTCTTGCTCCCGTACCGCCTGCGGGACAGAACTATGGCGTTGCTGTTCCGTTCAAATTGCTGGTCTACTTTTTCTTTCAAAAACGCGTCCGCCTTATCAAGAACACTCGTCCCAAACATCTTTTTCAGGATAAGAATCCTGAGCTCGATGGGCAGATCGGAAATTCTATCCATTTTGATTGATAATGGCCATTTCATTGCCATTGGCTCTTTTATGCTCTTGGGTGCTGCGCCGGGGTCAAATGACAATGCCGGGGTCAAATGACATTTTGGCATGTCTACATAAAGTGTACTTGCGGTACTTATAATTAAAATCAAACAAACTGGAAAAGCTCAGCTACCTCCCAACTACCATCCATGTCCTGCTACAAAGACTCGGAAGTCCTCACCACTCCGCGTGGCAAGACATATGTTCTGAGAAACGATAAGAAGGTGTATGTTTTCCAGGATCCGGTAACTCTGTCATATTACAACGTCATTCAGGGGATTGAGCTTGACAAGCAGCGTTACCACAAGAAGACTCTGTGTGATTATTTTTCTACAAAGGAGTTTGAGAATCTTCTTGTTCCGCATTCTCGTCGGCAACTCAACAAGAGTGAAACTCGCATGATTTCTTCTAAGTTGTACAAGAAGTTTTCTCATCATTTTGAGTCGGAGGAGACAAGTGATTCTGATCAGAGCCAAGGGGAAGAGAGGCCATACCGTGAGGCACGCAACCGGAGGATTGTGCCTCGGGAGTTTACAGTTGACATCCCCGAAAATGTGCTCGAGAGTATGAGGATAGTGTCAGAGTGGTATATGCAGATTGTTGAAGACATATCGTGATACATATTGGCAAAAATATTGATGATTAAATGTTTCCTTTGACAAATGCGCATTGACTCTCTGTGGAAAAAGAATACCCTTCTTGTGAACGCCGAGGATGTTGTCAATATTCCTCCTCAACTCATTGTAAATTCACATATATCACCGAGACACGGAAAGATACTGGGCACAGAATATTCTCACTTTTACAAGCATGAGAATCACATTTCCTGTTCATTTCACCCGAAGTTTG
>Ga0247835_1005071_pt1 | contig 10952 bp, 2 predicted proteins | sample LaCtaG_3_FD_189912 | JGI IMG/M metagenome (GOLD analysis project Ga0247835, IMG submission 189912) | Freshwater microbial communities from meromictic Lake La Cruz, Castile-La Mancha, Spain - LaCruzMarch2015_13.5m | ecosystem: Environmental > Aquatic > Freshwater > Lake | place: Spain: Castile-La... | reverse complement strand
CACTGTGGATTGATTTCCAACAAAGAGATTATTAATATAGCCATCATTCGTATTCAGTTGAATGCTGCTCACAACAGACGCTTGAAGAGGACCGAACTGAACCCAGCCTGCCCCAGTTCCAAAGGTGAGTTGATTCACTGTCAAGGATGAAATCGTCTGAGAGATGGTCTGTGTGCCACCCATGACCATCCATTTGGAAGACAACGAATACAGATTCATAAAGGAAAAGGCATTTGAAAAAGTTTTTGTAGTGGTTCCATCATCAAAGCTCTCACCCAACTGTGTAGACAATGTGAGTGTGGAGTTGGAGAAAGTGCCGTATTGATCTTTAAAGTTAACAACACGATATGGGATAGAATTTGTAAGAGGTAACGTGATAGTCCCTGAACGTGTACGACTGTCTATCACGACAACCTCTGCTGGAGAACTTATAAACACAGAAGACATCGCTTCTCTCTATTGGGAGTGATGCTTTCTGGGATGAATTCCGAACTTGTGATTTAGGGAGAAGGTGGCCACTTTTTATAGGGATGATTATTTGGTAGATTTGAGACAAGACCCCATTTCCAAGCGAGGTAGCCCTCGGTTTGTTGTCGCTCTGCTAAAGATAATACTCGTTGAAAATAGACAATTTCATATATATAACTATTGATGGCTTCACTTGAGTCAGAACGACCAACCCAAATAGGAGCAGTATTTGTGTTAATTGTTACAGCACCATTCGTGATTGTTACAGAATTTGTTCCACTTGTATTTGTTTGCTGCATAAACATTATATTCCCATTAGTCATAGTGCATGAATATAGAACCATGGAGTTGAGTGTATAGGAAAGTTGAGAAGTGCTGTTATTATTGTTTGTATGCCAATTAATAACAGTTTGACCCGATGTATTTCGGAGTTGAATCGCATTGAAATCGTGATCACCGTTTGGAAAATGTCCCCAAAATGTTCCCCATGCTCCTATAGTGCTCCTCACCATTCCAACCAAAAGCAACGTGACATTTAATGATTTCGCAAACGATGTTGCTGAAAGTAAGCCTCCTCCTCCTGTAAAATCAAGTCCTGGAAGCCCATTGGTTGCTAAACTCTGACGAAAGACAGGAACAGCCAAAGAAGCATTTTGAGAAACGTTATATGTATTTCCTGATTTATCTACCCATATTTTCAGAGAAGCCCCATTGGAAGGAAGGACTCCTGTTCCATTTGGATCAGCAGCATCTAGCCATAAGCTTAATCCTGATATCTGATTTGGTTGCCATGTAGCAAACCTCACAATAGAAAGAAAGGGAAATTGAGCGGATGGAGAGGGATTATAGGGATTATTGGCGGGCAACAATCCTTGTAAGCCCCATTTCCAGGCCAAATAGCCTTCTACTAGTTGTATCTGTGGTGTAGTCAAATTAGTATTATACCATAGAATTTCACAATAATCTCCACCATATTGATAGTGAGGATACGAGGGGTGTGCCCCCCCTATATATAAGATTTGATTCGCATCAAAACTTGATGAAATTGTTCCATTTGTAGCCAATTGGGTACCATCTCTACGATAAAAACGACTTCCTCCAGAAACAGTATATGTCTCTAACTTAAGAGCTCCATTCAGATAGGCTGCTTGGCTCGGATAGGAATACGCTAGACGACCTCCAACATCATACATAATACTTGAACCTTCTGGAGTATGGACACTGATTCGCTTATTAAAAGTACCAATAGAATCTAAAAATCCAAAGGGGGTTGAATTATCGGCATTAGGATTATGAACAAGAAAAATAGTATGATTTGTGTTCGTTTGAACCACTGAATTCGCAACAGACGCATTGGAAAGGGATTGATTGATTGCAAAGGTAAACCGTAACGTTCCAAGTTTGTTATACGCATTCGTTACATAGGTTGGATAATTTGCTGAATTTGTCACCGCAATAGCGTTGGATCCTTTGCTCGTCCAATTTGTTACAGAAGAGCCTGACAACGTTAGTCTTGATAAATCCGCCGCATCGTACCACAAACTACAGCCAGACACTTGGGTTGGAGTAAACGTTGGATTCTGAAGCACAACAGGAAGTGTTGTTGGCGGATTTAAGAGAGGGGGGATGGGTGAATTCTTGTAGGGATGGGTCGCTGGCAGACTTGCTTGTAAGCCCCATTTCCACGCCAAATAGCCTTCAATTTGTTGTCGTTGACTGCTCGTCACACCTCCAGGATAATACAAAAACTCTGCAATGTTTCCAATAAAAAAACGACTCATAAATGCACTTGAAAGTGTTAAAAATGAAGTTCCACCTGCTTGAGGAGCAACTGTACCAATAATTGAATATACATTCAAGTATGTACTGCTTCCAAACGAAGGATTGAATGTTCCATTCACATAATATGTTCCATTAGCAAAATCATTACCATTACCATCACCACTAGTTCCACCAAGTATTTTATTTCCATAATACCGAATACTAAAATCTCCACCAGCTATATTTGTGAATCCCAATATCATACCAACATCAGCAACAGTAATAGAATTTAAAAGAGAAACAATAAAAAATGCTGATGAAGTTGTAAACGTAATCTGATTCGCGGATGTCATGATTGCACCTGAAGTAAAGTTTACAACGTTTCTTCCATTGTCTAAAATTGATGTAGGAGTTCCTGAAGTTGGAGTGAAATTATTTGAAGACCCAGACTTATCTCTCCATTGAGTCACACTAGAACCCGAAAGCGTCATTGAACCTGTATCCGCTCCATCTAACCACAGTTGACACCCAGAAATCTGTCTAGGTGTAAAAAAAGGATTTGCACTCACCTGTGTAGACATCCTACCCTACACTAGTTCAGTATAGTTTTTTCAAAAACGTATCTGAATTAGAAGGTCACAAACATGGGAGTTGCCTGTCTTGTCGCCGTAAAGAACGACGAGACATAGAGACTCTGAGAACTGAGTGCTTGGAACTGTGATGTGTTTCCAAATATAGAGGATGTGAAGAGTTGTTGTGTGCTGAGAGTTATACTTATGAGGGAAGAAACTCTGATAGAGCTGGTCAGAAACACTGTTGTTGAGAGGATAGAAGGGAGAGACGAGAGATAAATCTGTCCCAATCCTGCTGTCGTTGATACAAGACTTTGAGATGAGACGAGATTCAAAAGGTTCGCAGTGGATACCAAGTTAATCAAGTTGGCTGTAGAGACCAAGTTGAGAAGATTGGGTGTAGAGACAACTCCAGAGACAGAGGAGATATATCCTAGAGTTCCCAATCCAATTGTTGTAGAGGTTAATTGACTTCCTGAGACACTGGCCGCTGCTGCTTGAATCTGATTGTAGAGACCAAGGGAGGTTGATAAGAGCTGGCTTGTAGAGACATACCCAGACGTTCCAAGACCTCTCACTGTCGAAGCCAGTTGTGTATCCAAATAAGATGTAGAGACCAAGTTGAGAAGATTCGGTGTTGAAATAAACCCACTCAACGAAGATACATAGGCCAACTGAGACCCATTGTAGAAAAGATTCTTGTAATCAAGCCCTGACTCTAAACTTCCAAATTGTAAGCCATTGGAATCTCCTAGATACAACGAACTCACATATAACGCTGCTGGACTATTCAAAGAATCTATTACAATAAGACTACTTACAGTTCCAGTATAAGATGCACCAGCGGTAATAAAATAGTTATAGTTAAAATTCCCTGGATTTAGGGGATCAATTTGGTCTGTAATTGAAATACTTCCTCCAATAAATTGTCTGGTTGGGAAAACACCATTGCCTGTGTTACTTGTTGTTGCCAAGACTCCAATCTCATTTACGAGTTGGAAAAACGTAAATCCAGGAGAGACAATTTCATTTCGTGTTAAAGTTGTATCATTCGCAAAGACAATACTACTGACAGCAGGATACGTAGCCCAGCTTTCTGTTGAAGAAATAAGTTGGGCTGTAGTAATTCCATCACCCCCACCACCTGGTCCCAAAGCTGTTGAGAACGAAGAGATAGATTTGTCCAACGTCAGTGTTGAGACATAAGAAGCTGTTCCTAGTCCACCAACCGTGCTTTGTAAAGCGTCGAGGGTAACGCCAGAACCTGCTTGACTATTAAGTTTAGATCCTTTCCAGAATAAATCGGTAGCTGTGGCGTCGGTTGTAATTTCACCCACCAGTGATCCTCCAACATTTCCAAGGAAGACAGAGCTGAGAAACAAAGAGCCCATGGAAGAGACTAGAGCACCATCAACTGAGAACCTGCCTAGAGCAAGAGAACTCACGGACCCTTTGAAAAAAGATTGATTTCCCAGGAAATAACTTTCATTGACAGTTGAATTGAGAAAAGATACAGTTCCTAACTCCAACTGCCCTGGAGCACTGTTAGAATCATAGATAGCTGCGACTGCCGTCTGAAGAAGCAGTGAATAATATGCTTCAGTCACAGGATCATACGGAGTTGGATTGATAATCATAGCATTTGTGGAGGCCAAAATAATAGCAGAGGTTGCCTGGTAATCTGCCCACCGAGCAACAGTGGAATAAAGACTTTGCGTGCTGACATATTCTGATGTTCCAAGACCACTCACTGTGGAAGCCAGTTGGGTATCCAAGTAGCTTGTAGAAACCAAGTTCAGAAGATTAGGAGTGGAGATAAACCGCAAAATAGTAGAAGCTAACTCCTGGGGGTCCACAAAGCTGCTAATGTATCGCTCTAGACCCGCGGTAGTAGAGATGAGATTGGGCGATGAGATGAGATTGCTAAGATTGGCTGTAGAAACCAAGTTGATGAGATTCTGTGTAGAAACCAAATTTATCAAGTTGGCTGTGGAAACATGATTGGCCAAATTCGCTGTAGAGACCAAATTTGTCAAGTTGGCTGTGGAGACCAAGTTGAGAAGATTGGGTGTTGAGACAACTCCAGGAACAGAGGAGAGATACCCAGATGTTCCAAGACCTCTCACTGTAGAAGCCACTTGTGTATCAAGATAGGTTGTAGACACCAAGTTGGCAAGATTGGCTGTGGAGACTAAGTTTGTAAGATTCGCTGTAGAGACCAAATTTATCAAGTTGGCTGTGGAGACTAAGTTCGTAAGATTTGCTGTTGACACTAGGTTGATTAAATTGGCGGTGGAGACCAAGTTCGTAAGATTTGCTGTTGAAACTAGGTTGATTAAATTGGCGGTGGAGACCAAATTGGTTAAATTGGGAACGGAGATAAAGGGACGGATAGAGGAGGCGAGTTCTGCAGGATCAATGAAACTGCTAATGTATCGTTCGAGACCCGCAGTCGTCGAGATGAGATTTGGAGACGAAAGTAAATTCAGAAGATTCTGAGTAGACACTAAGTTGTTCAAATTCGCAGTAGAGACTAAGTTGAGAAGATTGGGTGTGGAGACAACTCCAGGGACAGAAGAGAGGTAACCAGCTGTTCCAAGACCTCTCACTGTAGAAGCCACTTGGGTATCCAGGTAGGTTGTAGAAACCAAGTTAGTTAGATTTGCGGTGGAGACCAAGTTCGTAAGATTGGCTGTAGAGACCAAGTTGGCCAAATTCGCTGTAGAGACCAAGTTTGTCAGATTCGCAGTAGAGACTAAGTTGATCAAGTTCGCTGTGGAGACCAAGTTGGTGAGATTTGGAACAGAGATGAAAGGGAGAATAGAGGAAGCCAACTCACGAGGGTCAATAAAGCTACTGATATATCTCTCGAGTCCAGCAGTTGTAGAGATTAAATTGGGTGACGAAATTAAATTGAGGAGGTTCTGAGTCGAGACCAAATTTATCAAGTTGGCTGTTGAGACCAAGTTGATTAAATTCGGTGTGGAGACAACTCCAGGAACAGAGGAAAGGTAACCAGCTGTTCCAAGACCTCTCACTGTAGAAGCCACTTGGGTATCCAAGTAGGTTGTAGAAACCAAGTTAGATAGATTTGCGGTGGAGACCAAGTTTGTAAGATTAGCTGTAGAAACCAAGTTGGTCAGATTGGCTGTAGACACTACATTAGTCAAATTAGCTGTAGAAACCAAGTTCGTCAAATTGGCTGTGGAGACTAAGTTTATCAAGTTAGCTGTGGAGACCAAGTTAGTAAGATTAGGTGTTGAGATAAAAGGACGGATAGAGGAGGCGAGTTCCGCAGGATCCACAAAACTGCTAATATATCTCTCGAGTCCAGCAGTTGTGGAGATGAGATTAGGTGACGAAATTAAATTGAGGAGGTTCTGAGTAGACACTAAGTTGTTCAAATTGGCAGTAGAGACCAAGTTAATTAAATTCGGTGTGGAGACAACTCCTGGGACAGAGGAGAGGTAGCCAGCTGTTCCAAGACCTCTCACTGTAGAAGCCACTTGGGTATCCAGATAGGTTGTAGAGACCAAGTTGTTCAGATTTGCGGTGGAGACCAAGTTGGTCAAATTCGCTGTAGAAACCAAGTTTGTCAGATTGGCTGTAGAGACCAGATTTATCAAGTTAGCTGTAGAGACCAAATTGGTGAGATTTGGAACAGAGATGAAAGGAAGGATAGACGAAGCCAACTCACGAGGGTCAATAAAGCTACTGATATATCTCTCGAGTCCAGCAGTTGTGGAGATAAGATTTGGAGACGAAATTAAATTGAGGAGGTTCTGAGTAGACACCAAATTTATCAAGTTGGCTGTTGAGACCAGGTTGAGAAGATTGGGTGTGGAGACAACTCCAGGAACAGAGGAAAGGTAACCAGCTGTTCCAAGACCCCTCACTGTAGAAGCCACTTGGGTATCCAGATAGGTTGTAGAGACCAAATTAGCCAAATTCGCTGTCGAGACCAAGTTGGTCAGATTGGCTGTAGAAACCAAGTTCGTCAAATTGGCTGTGGAGACCAAGTTGATCAAGTTGGCTGTAGAGACCAAGTTAGTGAGATTCGGTGTTGAGATGAAAGGACGGATAGAGGAGGCGAGTTCCGCAGGGTCGATAAAACTGCTAATATATCGCTCTAGACCCGCGGTGGTAGAGATGAGATTTGGAGACGAGAGTAAATTGAGGAGATTCTGGGTAGAGACTAAATTGTTCAAGTTGGCGGTTGAGACCAAGTTGATTAAATTCGGTGTGGAGACAACTCCAGGAACAGAGGAAAGGTAACCAGCTGTTCCAAGACCTCTCACTGTAGAAGCCACTTGGGTATCCAGATAGGTTGTAGAGACCAAGTTCGTCAAATTGGCGGTTGACACTAGGTTTGTAAGGTTCGCTGTAGAAACCAAGTTTGTAAGATTTGCTGTTGAAACTAGGTTGATTAAATTAGCTGTGGAGACCAAGTTAGTAAGATTCGGTGTGGAGACAACTCCAGGAACAGAAGAGAGGTAACCAGCTGTTCCAAGGCCCCTCACTGTAGAAGCGAGTTGGGTATCCAGGTAGGTTGTAGAGACCAAGTTGGCCAAATTCGCTGTAGAGACCAAGTTTGTCAGATTCGCAGTCGAGACTAAGTTGGTTAAATTCGCTGTAGAAACCAAGTTTGTCAGATTGGCTGTAGAAACCAAGTTTGTCAGATTGGCTGTAGAAACCAAGTTGATTAAGTTGGCAGTGGAGACCAAATTAGCAAGATTAGGTGTAGAGATAAAAGGACGGATAGAAGAGGCAAGTTCTTGAGGGTCAATAAAGCTACTGATATATCTCTCGAGTCCAGCAGTTGTGGAAATAAGGTTTGGTGATGAGAGTAAATTGGTCAAATTGGCAGTGGAGACCAAGTTTATCAAGTTGGCTGTTGAGACCAAGTTGAGAAGATTGGGTGTTGAGACGACTCCAGAGACACTGGAGATATATCCTAGAGTTCCCAATCCAACTGTTGTAGAGGTTAATTGACTTCCTGAGACACTAGCTGCTGCTGCTTGAATCTGAGTAAAGAGACCAAAGGAGGTTGACAAAAGCTGGCTTGTAGAGACATACCCCGCAGTTCCAAGACCAGTCACTGTAGAGGCCAATTGGCTACTCAAATAGGAAGTAGAGACCAAATTGGCAAGATTGGGAACGGAGATAAACGGAAGAATGGACGAGGCTAACTCTTGAGGATCCACAAAACTGCTAATATATCTCTCGAGTCCAGCAGTTGTAGAGATAAGATTTGGAGAGGAGAGTAAATTGAGGAGGTTCTGAGTTGACACTAAGTTGTTCAAATTAGCAGTGGAGACCAAATTCAGAAGATTAGGTGTTGAGACAACTCCAGGAACAGAAGAGAGATACCCAGTTGTTCCAAGACCTCTCACAGTGGAAGCCACTTGAGTATCCAGATAGGTTGTAGAGACTAAGTTGGTCAAATTGGCTGTAGAGACTAGATTGGTCAAATTGGCAGTCGAGACTAGATTGGTCAAATTGGCAGTAGACACCAAATTAATGAGGTTGGCTGTAGAGACCAAGTTAGTGAGATTAGGAACAGAGATGAAAGGACGGATAGAAGAGGCCAACTCCTGAGGATCCACAAAGCTACTAATGTATCTCTCGAGCCCAGCAGTTGTAGAGATGAGATTTGGAGACGAGAGCAAATTGAGGAGGTTCTGAGTTGACACTAAGTTGTTCAAATTAGCAGTGGAGACCAAATTCAGAAGATTAGGTGTTGAGACAACTCCAGGAACAGAAGAGAGGTAACCAGCTGTTCCAAGACCTCTCACAGTAGAAGCCACTTGTGTATCGAGATAGGTTGTAGAGACCAAGTTGGTCAGATTGGCTGTGGAGACCAAGTTGGTCAGATTGGCTGTGGAGACCAAGTTGGTCAGATTGGCAGTAGAGACCAAATTTGTCAGATTCGCAGTTGAGACTAGGTTGCTCAAATTAGCAGTCGAGACCAAGTTGATTAAGTTCGCTGTCGAGACCAAATTGGTAAGATTGGGTGTGGAGATGAAAGGACGGATAGACGAGGCTAACTCTTGAGGGTCAATAAAACTACTAATGTATCTCTCGAGTCCAGCAGTTGTGGAAATGAGATTTGGAGACGAAATTAAATTCAGAAGATTCTGAGTAGAAACCAAGTTGTTCAAATTGGCAGTCGAGACCAAATTCAGAAGATTGGGTGTTGAGACGACTCCAGGCACAGAGGAGAGGTAACCAGCTGTTCCAAGGCCTCTCACTGTAGACGCCACTTGGGTATCCAGATAGGTTGTAGAGACTAAGTTAGTCAAATTGGCTGTAGAGACCAAGTTGAGGAGGTTCTGAGTAGAAACTAAGTTGTTCAAATTGGCAGTAGAGACCAAATTCAGAAGATTGGGTGTTGAGACAACTCCAGGAACAGAAGAGAGGTAACCAGCTGTTCCAAGACCTCTTACTGTAGATGCCACTTGGGTGTCCAGATAGGTTGTAGAAACCAAATTTGTAAGATTGGCTGTAGAGACCAAGTTTGCTAGATTGGCAGTGGACACCAAGTTGATTAAGTTAGCTGTCGAGACCAAATTGGTGAGGTTGGGTGTGGAGATGAAAGGACGGATAGACGAGGCGAGTTCCGCAGGATCCACAAAGCTGCTAATGTATCTCTCGAGTCCAGCAGTTGTAGAAATGAGATTGGGTGAGGAAATTAAATTCATCAAATTGGCAGTAGACACCAAGTTAATCAAGTTGGGTGTAGAGACAACTCCAGAGATACTGGAGATATATCCTAGAGTTCCCAATCCAACTGTTGTAGAGGTGAGTTGGCTTCCTGAGACACTGGCTGCTGCTGCTTGTATCTGAGTATAGAGACCATAGGATGTTGACAAAAGCTGACTTGTAGAGACATATCCAGCAGTTCCAAGGCCCGCAACAGAAGAAAGAAGGTTCGGAAGAACAATAGGCTGGTGCCCATTGACAGTTGAAACAACCAAACTGCTAATTGTTTGCTGATTCTGAGCAGACCCGCCTAGAAAAAACCATGTTCCATTGTATCCATACAAAGTTTGAAATCCAAACGAATCTTTAAAGACACGTGTTGTCCTTCCATCCTCAAAGAATTCACCTGCTTGTGTAGAAAGTGTAAGAGTTCTATTGGATAAGTTGCCGTAAGCATCTTTAAAAATAATTTGTCTGTAAGGAACCTGTGACGTCGGTGGCAACGTGATTGTGCCAGCATTTATCGCCGTATTTACAAGACCAACATCTGTAAATGTTGATACGAAGGCTGCCATGGGCTCCTTGCTCTACAAAGAAAGACCAAAATGAATCTTATAAAATACCTAGATGTCAAGGGGAGGGAGGAAAGAGTTTGAACGGATGATTGGCTGGTAAATTACTTTGTAAGCCCCATTTCCACGCCAAATAGCCTTCCACTTGTTGTCGTTGCGAGGTTGTGAGAGCAGTATTATGAATAATGAGTTCGCAAATATGGCCAGGCCACGATTCATTTAAGGTGTACCGATTTCCTACTGTAATCCCTCCCATCGTAAAGGTGAGTGAAGTTCCTGTAAATTGTTGTGTTCCATTTTGAAAGGCAGCAGAACTAGTACCAAACACAAAATTATTGAGAAGAGGAGATGTTGAACTAAGGCCGCCACCTGACGGATTAAATGGAGTTTGAAACGTGTTTCCTCCTATGCCCCCATCAATTATATAAGGGCGTCCTGAAGCACTTGCTGAATCAAGAATGTATCCATAATTTGCTGCTCCAACGTGCTGACAGACAAAACTCACTGTTAAGGGTGTTGCGAGAGCAAATACACTATTGACTCCCAATCTCTGAGTGCCAGCGTTTGTATTCCCTCCACCTGTTACAAAAAAAGATGGTCTTCGTCCATTAAAGGTGTTGTTTGGATACGTGAAGCCTGACGCATTGGACAGTGTGATATTGGAGGAAGACTTATCACGTACAGCAGTAACACTGCTGCCCGTTAGTGCTACAGTTGATGAATCCGCAGCGTCTAACCATAAAGAGCAGCCTGTTATTGAATTTGGATTAAAATATTGATTCGTCATATAAGGAATTCTCGGAACAAGAGGGAATGGTGCTTGCGCATAGACAGGGGTATTTTTATACGGATGGGTGGAAGGAAGGGATCCCTGAAG
>Ga0247835_1005060_pt1 | contig 10977 bp, 9 predicted proteins | sample LaCtaG_3_FD_189912 | JGI IMG/M metagenome (GOLD analysis project Ga0247835, IMG submission 189912) | Freshwater microbial communities from meromictic Lake La Cruz, Castile-La Mancha, Spain - LaCruzMarch2015_13.5m | ecosystem: Environmental > Aquatic > Freshwater > Lake | place: Spain: Castile-La... | reverse complement strand
TAAAATATTTTTATTACACATAAATAAGCTCAAATTTCGTTATTTATTATAAAATTGAGGGCTTAATTAACTTCTTGTTTTATTTTATTTTCGAAGTTAGAAAGAAAACTGTAACCTTTGTATTTTATTGTACGTTGAAAAATCTTCTTTTTGCTTAAATTTCATAACATGGCGACAAATATTTTTAATAAGGAAGGCTGGGCACAATTTAGAGAAAACCTAAAAAATAAATTTCGTTTGGTTATAATGAACGAGGATACTTTTCAGGAAATTGCCTCTTTCAAACTTACTTTATTTAATTTTTATTTATTGGGGAGTAGTATTTTGGTCTTCGTCGGATTTTTAGCTCTGCTCTTTATTGCCGTGACGCCAATAAAAAGATATTTGCCAGGATATGGCCTGGGAAGTAGTAGTGAGGAGGTCTTAAGTTTAATGCGTAAGGTGGAAGATATTGAGAATGAAATGAGTGCGCAAAGAATTTATTTGACGAACGTAAGACGCATGTTAACAGGTGATGTTGAAACCGTTGATGATATTCCCGTTCCGGAAAAAAACTTATTGAGTAATTTAGTGAATCTGGAGGAGAAAAACATTGCTTCCCCCTCGGAAGAAGACAATCAATTAAGAAAAGAGGTGGAACTGGAAAAGATAGGTAATCTCGCCAAGAGATCGCGTTATTCCGGGTTTAGTAAGTCGGAGGATCTTCCCATTGAAGGTATCTTTTTTGTGAATCCTCTGAAGGGGGAGATTACTTCTCAGTTTGATCTTAAAAAAAATCATATCGGTGTTGATATCGTTGCGCCAAAAAATACGGCGATAAAAGCCGCATTATCAGGCTATGTTTTTTTAGCAGATTGGACCTTAGAGACAGGTCATACGATAGGTATTCAACATGCCAACAACTTAATCACTTTTTATAAGCACAATGCCGCCCTTTTAAAAAAAGTGGGCGCCTTTGTGAAAGCTGGCGAAGCCATCGCCATTATTGGTAACACAGGTACAAAAACAGACGGACCTCATCTTCATTTTGAGTTGTGGTACAAAGGAATCGTTATTGATCCCACTGATTTTATCTCTTTCTAACCATTTAACTGAATATGCAACAATCTAATGATTCCCGCCTGCAACACGCATTCAACGAAAAAGGAGAGGCACTGAGCCCACTTCTTCCTGAAAATGTGAAAAATTTTTTAATCGATATTGATGGAACTGTCTGTGATGATATTCCTAACGAAGAGCCCGAAAGAATGATTTCCGTAATGCCTTTTCCGGATGCACTTAAAATTATAAATAAATGGTTTGAAGAAGGGCACAGTATTTATTTTTTTACCTCCAGAACAGAGGAGCATCGCGCTGTCACGGAAGCTTGGTTGACCAAAAACGGATTTAAATACCACGGGATAATATTCGGCAAACCACGGGGTGGAAACTATCATTGGATAGATAATCACATCATAAAGGCAACCAGATTCTCGGGTAAATTTTCAGATCTTGTGGTAGAAAAAAAAGATATATTACCTAGCCAATGAGATTTTTTAGCGCCTCATCCATTTTCTTAAAGGTGAACTGGAAGCCTGCGCTTATTATTTTTTCTGAAGATACCCGTGTGCTGTGAGTAAGCACTGTGGACATTTCCCCCATGGCCGTAGTTAATAATGTACGAGGGATTGACCAGACCATGCGCCAAGGTAATTTACTTTGTGCATTCATTGCTTTGGCAAAATCATACATTTTCTCTGGATTTGGGGCCACTGCGTTGTAAATTCCTTCTACTTGTTCATTTTGAATAGCAAAAAGGAAGAGTCTGACTAGATCTTTTTCATGAATCCATGAATACCATTGATTCCCCGGATTAAACGACGTTGATATGCCCATTTTCCATGGTAATAACATTTTTTGAAGGGCACCTCCCCTTGGGCTGAGCACAATACCTATTCTAAATAGGACTAACCTGGTTTCATGGTCAGCTGTTTCAAAAACAGCATTTTCCCACGCTGTACAACTTTTTGATAGAAAATCGTTACCCGCAGCATGTTCTTCTGTCAGTATTTCATTATCTCTATCACCGTAAAACCCAATGGCTCCGGCAGAAAGATATAAGGCAGGTCTGTGATAATTTTTAAAACAATAGGCTAGTAATTGATTACTTTTTACCCGGCTTTCAGTTATCTCCTTTTTTCTGCGTTCAGTCCATAGTTTGTCTGCAACGCCAGAGCCAGCAAGATTTATTACAATATCTACCTCTTTGAATGCGTTTCCATCAGCGACACCCTTATCTACGTTCCATAGGAAAGTAGGAAAAAGGATATTTGCTGGTTTAGATCTGCTTATCAAACGAATGTTATACCCTTCGTCTTTAAGTGTTTGTGCTAAAAGTTGCCCAACAAGTCCTGTTCCACCGGCGATAAGTATTGTTTTCATTAGATAGAATTTGTCTATAATCAACGATTTTACAACCTAAAAGTTCCATATTTCAATAAAATGCGCAATAAAGGTGCAATAGTCCTTTTTACCTCGTATTTTTGTCCTAATTAAATGATTGAAATGAAATTCTTTTTGTTAGCCCCCCTAGCTATTTTGATTCTGTTTTCTTCGTCTTGCGGAAAAGTAGAACAGTCAAGTATGCACAAAAGATCCTCTAATGAGGTATCCATTCGTCTGGAAGCCGAACCAGACAGATTAAATCCACTGCTCAGTACCATTTCTTACGCAAGACAAGTCTTTGATCCGCTGCATGTATATTTAATGAATTATGATCCAACTACTTTGGTATTGGTACCTCAGTTATTAAAGGAGACCCCTAAAATCGAACTAATAAAAAGTGGTGTTTTTGAAGGTGGAACAAAATATAGTTTTGAAATTAGGGAAGAAGCCGTTTGGGACGATGGTAAACCTGTTACGGCTGCTGATTATGAAGCCACACTGAAATTAGTTTTTAATCCTTTCTTACCTACCCTTGGGTACAGAACTTTTTTGGAGAATATCCAGTCATTTGATATAGATAAAATGAATCCTAAAAAATTCACTATTATTTTAAATGATACGTATTTTGCTGGTCTTGAGGCTCTGACGAATGTGGTTCCTGTACTCCCAAGACATATTTTTGATGCAGATAAAAGCCTTGATACCGTTTCATTAATAAAACTCATTAGTGACCCGTCACCAGAAAATCAACTAAAAAATTACCCATTCATTAAGGATTTTGCAGATTATTATTTAGGGGAATTTTTTAGCAGAAATCCGGAAGGTGTCAATGGAGCAGGACCTTATAAGTTGGTGTCCTGGCAATCAGGGCAGGAAATATTATTAGAAAAAAAGCAAGCCTGGTGGGGAGATAAACTCGCTACAGATAATCCTGCTTTTCAAGCTTTTCCCGATAAATTGTTATTTAAGATTATTCCAGACCCTGTGTCTGCTTTGGCCGCTTTAAAAAACGAGGAAATAGATGTTATGCAAAATATTGCTCCGGAAGATTTTTTGGCTTTAAAGTCAGACAGTACAACAAAAGCACATTTTTCCTTCTATACTCCTTCCTCTTTAAGTAGTTATTATATTTCCTTAAACACCAGATTGCCTATTCTTTCTGACAAAAAAGTAAGGAGAGCCTTTGCTCATGCTATTGATGTGGATGAACTTATCGAAAATGTTTTTATTGGTTTCGGGACAAGATGCGCAACACCTTTACACCCAAGTTCGGCAGAATATAATGCAGATCTTAAACCTATACCTTTTTCTATTGAGAAAGCTAAAAAGTTATTGGCAGAAGCAGGGTGGAGCGATACAGATAAGGATGGTATATTAGATAAAAAACTTGGGGGCAAAAAGACTGCTCTGAGCGTCAAATATCTAGCTAATGCCAGTAAAGCTAGTTCTATGACGCTCGCTGAACTTATAAAAAGTAATGCAAGAAAAGCCGGTATAGATGTAATTATCGATGCTAAAGATGCTAATACACTCCTTGATAAATTACGTAGCAGGGAATTCGAAATGATTTCAGCAGGCCGTTCTATCACACCTCAATGGAGTCCTTCACAAAATTGGCGCACCGATGCTGATAATCGAAGTGGTTTTGGTAATGAAAAAACAGATGAATGGATTGATGCAATGGAAAGAGAGCCTAATCAATCTAAAAGATGGATGATTTCAAAAAAGTTGCAGTCAGAAATTTATGAAGAGCAACCTGAAATCATGTTGTTTTGTCCTCAGGAGCGTTTGGTTATCCACAAAAGATTTGAAGCGGTTTCTACAGCTGCGTGGCCTGGCTTTCACCCCTTAGCTTTCAAACTCGTTAAAGACTAATAAGGGATTATGCTAACTTATTTATTAAAAAGAATTAGCACCCTACTTTTATCTTTATGGATAATATCTGTCTGTCTTTTTTTTCTTCAGAAAAATGCCACAGTAGATTTAGTTATGCTTCAAAGCAAAGCAAGATCAAATGGGTCGTTTTATGTCCATCCGCTCGCCGCAGAAAAAGTCTATAGAGCTGAAGCAGTAAGATTGAATCTCGACCAGCCTCTTTTTTATTTTGCTATGAATCCTGCCATGTTTCCAGATACTTTTTATAAAGTTCAGTATCCTGAGGCGGTAAAAGTTCAAAAAAAATTATTATTAGCTACAGGAGATTGGGCTTTGGTTCAGACTTATTTCCAGGCGTTGACATCTTTTTATGAAAAAGTGGCACAGACTGAAAATGGGCCAATATCAATATTCTGGAAACAGCAATTACAAGAAATGGCCAATACGTCTGACTTGCCGGCGGTAAAAGCCGCTTGTCAAGTTTCAGCCGAAATGAGGGAGCCATATATTGAAGAATTGAGGACAATAGAAGGTCTGTTGGATCGATTGTCATACCAAACACCTTCTTTTTTTTCATGGCTTCCTTCTCCGGGATGGAATGGTTTCGATAATCAGTTTCACCGTTGGTTTAGTAAAATTATCCAGGGTGATATTGGTATCTCTTCCAGAGATGGTCGACCCGTTTTAGATAAATTAAAAGAAGCTATTCCCTGGACATTGTGGGTGAATGGATTGGCTATACTTCTGGCTTATATGTTTGCCATGCCTGTTGGGATTTTAATGGCGATCCTTCCCAAGAGCAGGTGGTTGCACTGGATAAACAATTTTTTACTCGCACTTTATGCTTTACCAGCTTTTTGGGTGGGTAGTATGTTATTATTTCAAGCTACTTTGCCAGAATACGGATTCTCCTTTTTTAGCATTAGTGGTTGGTCTAACCTCCAAAGAGAGGGAGGATTTTTGAGCCAACCGATACCTTTTTTACTTCAGTTAAGCCTTCCCGTTTTTTGTATGGCTTACGGTCTGGCGGCTTATTTAACAAGTTACATGCAGTCCACTTTCTCTAAAGTTCTCAATGAGCCTTACATGTTGTTTGCTAAAACAAAAGGGATATCAAAGGCACGGCTTTATTTTATACACGCACTTCCTAATGCCCTATTGCCACAAATCGTTTTTGTTGCCGGCATCATTCCCGCTTTAATTACAGGTTCCGTGGTTATTGAGGTTATTTTTAATATTCCTGGTATGGGTAGATTATTTATAGACTCAATGCTCAGCCAGGATTTTACCACGGTTTACTCATTCGTTTTACTCGTTTCCGTACTCACAGCAGTGGGTCTCATTGTATCAGATATATTGCTTGTTTTCACCGATCCAAGAATTCGATTATCAAGGGAAAATAGAAACGAATGAAGTTAAAAATCTTTTTTCTTATAGTTCTTTTCCTTGCTATTTTTGGTGACTGGATAGCTAACGAAAAACCGGTTTATTGTCAATATGATGGAAAATCTTACTTCCCATTATTTGAAGTTCCTTTTGTAAAATTAGGTTGGATAGAATGGCCGGTTGCTTTTCAAAATGAAAATTGGAGTAACATACCTTATGAGAAAGTAGTGAAAACGCTGGTTCCTTATAGTCCTGAAACCATTGATCGTAAAAATCTTGGATTAAAAAGTCCATTTGCTGTACAAAATACAAATGGATTTTGGGACAGGCATTGGATGGGAACCGATAGAATTGGAAGGGATGTTTTGGCCGGCTGGATTAGAGGTTTCAGGTTGGCTTTGGGTATAGGTTTTTTATCGATTTTTATCGCTGGACTAGTCGGTATATTTATGGGTGGATTAGCTGGTTTTTATGGGAACGATCGGTTTAATGTACCTGTTTACAAGGCTTTTGTTTTGCTTTTCTGGGTCATTGGTTTTGTGTATTGGATGTATCAGGGTGTTGAAACAAATGGGAATAATCTAAGTGTTTTAATTTGGTTGGGTATCTGGTTACTCATCGGGGCACTTGTTTACGCCCTGCCATTTATGGGAAAGAGTACCTTTCTACCTATAGATTGGATTATAAGTTTAATCATTCAGGCAATAGATGCCATCCCGGCGCTATTCTTTTTGCTCGCTTTACTTCCATTGATAAAAAATCCAACTTTATTTCATGTTATTATCCTTATTGCGCTCATAAGATGGACGGGAATAGCTCGTTTGGTAAGAGCAGAATTTTTAAGAATCAGAGACTTGGAATATATTCAGGCCGCGCAACTTTTAGGCATTAAGAATTTCCTTATTTGCTGGAAGCATATATTACCTAATGCCATGGGTTCAGTGTGGATAACTTTTGCCTATAGTTTTGCGGGAGCTATTTTACTTGAGGCATATTTAGGGTATTTAGGTATTGGCATGCCAGCAGGAACCATAAGTTGGGGCAGCCAAATGCAGCAAGTAAGAGAAAACCCCTCTGCCTGGTGGTTAGCGGTTTTTCCAGGATTAGCTATTTTTTTAATTCTTTTTAGCCTTCAAAAAATGGGGGAGAAATTAGAATCTAAGGTTTCTTAACTCCTGGATTTGGGTAATATTTAATCTTGCTTTTTTTCGAGAAAAGTCTTGTTTGAGCTGGTTTTTTCAGTGTATTATCTTTTCGAAATTCTGCCGTTTGATTCATGTCAGGGCACCCTGTTTTCCTATTGCAGCTACTGTAAATGACGGAAAGGAATAAAACAGTAATAAAAAAGATGCGATTTTTCATGATAATAAATTATAATTGATTGATATTTCGAAGAATAGACTATATTTGTTTTGTAAAAATAGGAATAAATGAATCAAGTTGTACTTGATTTATCTAATTATTATGCTTACATTTACGAACTTATTTTTGATGGGGAAAATTAAACTTAAAAACTATTTTAAATGAACAAGGGAGATCTTATCAACAAAATTGCATCAAGTGCAAAAATCACAAAAGTACAAGCTACTGACGCTTTAAATGCTGTAGTAGAAGGAATTGGACAAGAGCTAAAAGAAGGCGGGAAAGTAACACTTATTGGTTTCGGCACCTTCTCAGTGTCACACAGAGAAGCTAGAAGTGGTCGTAACCCAAGAACAGGTGAAACTTTAACTATTGAAAGTAAAAATTCAGTGAAGTTTAAAGCAGGTAAAGAATTATCTGATGCTGTAAATTAAGCAGAAAGTTAAACTTTGAACGACAAGAGAAAAAAAGGGCAATCTTGATTATATAGATTGCCCTTTTAATTTTTACCTCTCGTCATTAATTTAAATAAAAAAGCGTCATGAAATTTGGTACTAAAGCAATTCATGCAGGAATTGAACCGGACCCGGCAACAGGGGCGGTAATGACTCCCATTTATCAAACCTCAACCTATGCGCAATCCTCTCCAGGTGTGCATAAAGGATACGAATATGCCAGAACAGGCAATCCTACTCGTACCGTTTTGGAAGATAATCTGGCCGCATTGGAAAATGGTAAATTCGGTATCTGTTTTAGTAGTGGCCTTGCCGCTATGGATGCAGTCATCAGACTTTTACAGCCAGGGGACGAAGTGCTGGCTTGTGACGATTTATATGGAGGTTCATATAGATTGTTGACTAAGGTTCATGGTGGTTTTGGTATTAAAAGTAGGTTCGTGGGTATGAACAATCTATCTGCTTTTGAGTCTGCTATCAGACCCGAAACTAAGTTAATTTGGATTGAAACCCCAACAAATCCCATGCTGAATATTGTAGATATTTTAGCTATTTGTACTATTGCAAAGAAAAAGGGAATCCTAACGTGTGTTGATAATACTTTCGCTTCTCCGTATCTGCAAAATCCGCTCGATCTGGGGGCAGATATCGTGCTTCATTCCGCTACTAAATATATAGGTGGTCATTCCGATGTAGTTCACGGTGCCGTAGTAACCAATAGCGAATTATACGCTCAGAAATTAAGGTTTATTCAAAATGCAGTAGGTGCCGTTCCAGGACCTCAAGATTGTTTTTTGATTTTACGTGGTATCAAAACATTGCACATTCGCGTGGAAAGAGCCTGCCAAAATGCAGCTAAAATTGCCGATTTTCTTAGGTCTCATTCGAAAATTAAACAAGTGTTTTATCCCGGTTTCATAGATCATCCAGGTCATGATATCGCAGCTTCCCAAATGAGGCATTTTGGTGGCATGGTTTCCTTTAATTTGTTTACCGATACCCTCGATTATGCTGAAAAATTATTGTCTAATACTAAATTATTTACTTTAGCAGAATCTTTGGGGGGCGTTGAATCTTTAATTGGACACCCAGCAACAATGACTCACGCTTCTATCCCCAGGGAGGAGAGACTTAAAGTAGGTTTGACAGACTCTTTAATTCGGCTTAGTGTGGGTATTGAAGATGTCAGTGATTTAATCGATGACTTAAATGTGGCCATTGACCATTTACCCTGATTTTTTTGATCTTACTCCTTTTTTACTCCCTTAACTAAGTATCCTACCCCTTTACGCCTGATTTTTTAACCAATCAGTTCGCGTAGTATGGAAGATAATATGTTGTTTGCCGTAGGGTTAACAAAAATTCACCATGTAGGTCCAATCCTGGGTCGACAACTTATTCATTATTGTGGGTCTCCCGAGGAAGTTTTTAATGCCACCGCCCGGCAATTATTGAAGATTCCAGGTGTAGGAAATAATATAGTTAATGAAATACGCTCCGGAAAAGTACTCGTTACAGCCGAGAAAGAGCTACAGATATGTGAAGAAAAAAAAATAAAAATACTTTATTTTAAATCGTCACTTTACCCATCCCGATTATCTCTTTTACCAGATAGCCCCATTGTGTTGTATCAACAGGGGCATTTGGACTGGGAACATAGGTTTATTTTGTCGGTGGTCGGTACGAGAAAACCCTCTTCTCATGGCATTGAAGCGTTGGGAAAAATTTTAGACGGTTTAAAATCATTTAATCCTGTTATTGTCAGCGGCCTCGCTTTTGGTGTTGATGCAGCGGCTCACCTGTTTTGCCTTAAGAATGATTTGCGCACTGTGGGAGTTATAGCGCACGGTCTGGGTAGTATTTATCCGGCGGATCATCGCGAATTGGCAGATAAAATATCAAAACAAGGTGCCATTCTTTCCGAATATCCCTGGTCTGTGAGGGCTGAAAAGGAGTTCTTTCCAATGAGAAATAGAATTATCGCCGGACTAAGTGACGGTGTGTTAGTAGTTGAAACAGCTGAAAGAGGCGGTTCTATGATAACAGCCCAACTTGCTAATGATTATCATAAGGAAGTTATGGCCTTACCCGGTAGAATATCGGATAAATGGTCTGCAGGTTGTTTGAAAATGATTAAAACGCAAGAGGCTTCTCTTGTTTCAGCTTCTGAAGATATCGTTCGTATTCTTCAATGGAATGAGTTACAGGAAAAACAAATGATTATTCCTTTTTTGGAACCACAAGAAATATTTTTGTTAGATTTATACATTGATGCCCATCCTATTTCTTTGGAATACCTTTTTATTCATGCTCAGCTTTCCATTGGTGCGTTAACACAACTTTTGCTGAATATGGAATTTAAAGGCTTGATTAAAGAATTACCGGGAAAAAGGTATCTAAAATTGATATAATGATGATGAAGTTTTTAAATATCGGGTTTGTTTGTTCGGGATTAATCCTAACCCCTTTTATTGGGTCAACGCAAGATTTGATAAAACATTCGAAACCTGTAAATATCATTTTAATGATAGCCGACGGTGTTGGGATAAACCAAATGTCTGGTAGTTTATATCAATACAACCACGCACTGTTGGTTGAAAAAATGCCGTTTATTGGGCTACAGAAAACGAATTCTTTTAATAGTCTAAATTCCGATCCCGCCGCCGCCGCTACGGCGATTGCCTGCGGTGTGAAATCTTTTGACGGTGCCTTAGGGGTTAATATGGATTCAATATCCATTCCGTCGATAGTGAAAATAGGGGCTGATAATAATATGAAAACGGGGGTTGTTACCACGGCAAGCATGACCCACGTTTCATCCGCTGCCTTTTGGGCTCATTCTTCTGGTTATAAGAATGAAGAATATATAGCTTCCCAGTTACCCGGCTCGCCTTTAGATCTTATTATTGGTGGTGGGGAGAAATTTTTTACAGACAGACAAGATAAAAAAAATCTAATGGAAGACCTTCAGCGTCAGGGTTATCAGACTTTGTCCATTCTTCCGGAGGCAAAATCCTTTCCCACAGCTGATTTTTCAAAAAAATATGTTGCTTTTACGGCGCTTGACTGGCCTCTCTCCGTGACGGAGGGTAGAAAATATTTATCGTCCGCCGTTTCTTTTGCTATTGATTTTCTAAGTAAAAAAGATAAAAAAAAGGATGGGTTCTTTTTATTGGTGAATAGTGCACAAATTGCTCTGGGTGCAAAACTCAATAACCCAGAGTATATGCTTTCTGAATATAATGATTTCGATGAAGCCCTGGCAAAAGTTCTGGATTTTGCTGAAAGGGATAAGGAAACACTGGTTATCGTTACGTCAGCGTACGAAACAGGAGGATACTCAGTAAATCCAGGCTCAAAGCGAGAGAAATTACAACATGAATTCACTGGAAAAACAACCACAGGAACTTTGGTCCCTGTTTTTTCTCAAGGTCCTGGCGCCATTAAATTTACTGGATTCTTTGAAAATATTGAC
>Ga0247835_1005048_pt1 | contig 11000 bp, 9 predicted proteins | sample LaCtaG_3_FD_189912 | JGI IMG/M metagenome (GOLD analysis project Ga0247835, IMG submission 189912) | Freshwater microbial communities from meromictic Lake La Cruz, Castile-La Mancha, Spain - LaCruzMarch2015_13.5m | ecosystem: Environmental > Aquatic > Freshwater > Lake | place: Spain: Castile-La... | reverse complement strand
GGAGGAGATCGATCGCGAGTTCAAAGCCCAGGAACTGCAGGATATCCTGAAGAAGCAGGCGCGCAGCAACCCGCTGGAGACGCTGATCGAAGAACCGCGGCCGGCGGCCCGGTCCAAGCCCGCCGACGTCACGTCAACGCCGGCCCCGGTGTCGGCCCAGGTGCCGGCGGGTGCGGCCGAGACCGCCAAGCCCAGTGCGGATCAGGCAGCCGGATGAGGCAGCGCCCGCGGGCGCCGGCCCACCGGCTCATCCGCTCAGCCTGCCCGCCCGACGGTCTTGCGGGCCGGCTGGGCCGGGCCTAAAGATTCGCCCCGAGACCCCTTATGGCCCCGTCCATTGAGCCCGATGAACCTGGCGCCGAACAGCCCTTCATCTCCCACCTGATCGAGTTGCGTGATCGGCTGATCCGGATGCTGATCGCCGTCGGCATCGCTTTGCTGGTGACCTTTCCTTTCGCCAACGACATCTACACCTACGTGGCGGCCCCGCTCATCGCCAAGTTGCCGGAGGGCAGCACGATGATCGCCACCCAGGTGATCTCGCCGTTCCTCACGCCTTTCAAACTGGCGCTGGTGGCGGCGGTCTTTCTCGCCATGCCTTATCTGCTTTACCAACTGTGGGCGTTCATCGCGCCCGGGTTGTACCGCCATGAGAAACGCCTGGCGGTGCCCTTGCTGGCCTCCAGTGTCGTGCTCTTTTATCTCGGGATGGTCTTTGCCTATTTCCTGGTGTTTCCGCTGATCTTCGGGTTCATGGCCGCGACCACTCCGGAAGGGGTGTCGATGATGACCGACATTTCGGCCTATCTGGATTTCGTGCTCGCTCTGTTCTTCGCCTTCGGCATCGCCTTCGAGGTCCCGATCGCCACCATCCTGCTGGTCGTTACCGGTCTGACCACCCCCGATGCCCTGGTACAGAAACGTCCTTATGTGATCGTCGGGGCCTTCGTGATCGGCATGCTCCTGACCCCGCCGGATGTCTTCTCGCAGACCCTGCTGGCGGTGCCGATGTGGCTGCTGTTCGAATTGGGGGTCGTCGCCTCGCGCATTCTGGTGCGTGAGCGGGCGGCGCGTGAGGCGGCGGAGGCCGCCTTGGTCGCGCCGGTGCCGCCCGGCGGAGGCGGGGGTCGGACCGGTGCCGCCGCGCCTCCGGTCGCCCCGGCGGGCGGCTCCGGCGGCGGCCTGGAGGTCGGCCGCGAGTTGGAACCGGGAGATCCGGATGATCCGACGCGCTGGAGTCCGCTCACCGACGAGGAGATGGAGACCGAGTTGGACCTGGAGGATGCCGAAGCGGCCCGAACCGCGCCGCCGCGGGTCCGGATCGATCCGGTCGAGGATAAGATCAACCGGGCCAACCGCCTGCGCGAACTCGATAACCCATTGGCGGCTCGTCAGATTCTCTATCAGGTTCTGGAAGAGGGCGACGCGTCTCAACGGCAGGTGGCGCGCAATATCCTCAGTCAGATCGATGAAACCTAGCGTATTGCTTTTCTCAATGGACAGCATGGGTTAGTATCAGGTTCACCACCACAGGACATAATAGGATGAACCATGGGCTCCGGATCGCAGATCCACTATAAGCAAAACCGCTTAAAGCAACTGCGGGCATTTTGTCATGCGGCGCGCACCGGCAGCGTCAGCGCCGCGGCCGACAAGATCTTTCTCAGCCAGCCGACCGTCTCGCTCCAGATACAGGCGCTGGAGCGCGAGTTTGACACCGTGCTCTTCGAGCGGCGCGGACCCAAGATTCGTCTTACGCCGGAGGGTCAACTCCTCTTCCAGATGGCGGAGCCGCTGGTCGAGGGCATGGATCGGCTGCACGACGCCTTCGCCATCCAGTGCGGGCGGGTCGATCAGGGTGTGCTGAATATCGCCGCCGGTGAATCGACCATCCTCTATATCCTCCCGGAACCGGTGCGTACCTTCGTCGCGCAATACCCCGGCATCGAATTGAAGCTCCACAATGTGACCGGGCGTGATGGACTCGCCATGTTGCGCTCGGATGCGGCTGACCTGGCGGTGGGCTCGATGCTGGAGGTTCCGGACGACATCAACTACCGCCCCTTCGTGACCTACCGGCCGACCCTGATTACGCCGCTCGATCACCCGCTGGCCAAGCTGGAGAAGGTGACGCTCGAGGATATCGCGCCTTTTGGGCTGATTCTGCCGCCCCGGCATCTGAGCACCTGGCGCATGGTCGATCTGGTCTTCAAGCAGCACAATCTCGCCTACCGTGTCACCCTGGAGGCCGGCGGCTGGGAGGTCATCAAGAAATACGTCGCGTTGGGGCAGGGGATCTCGGTCGTCACCGACGTTTGTCTGACCGGGGACGAGCGGCTCGCCCGGATGCCGCTGGATCAGTATTTCCCCAAGCGCAGTTACGGCATCGTGCAGCGCCGCGGCAAGTTCCTCTCACCGCAGACCAAGTGTTTCGTGAAGATTCTCGACAAGGCGTTTGCCGATCACGTGGTGGAGCCGCAGCAGCGCACCGTCGGTGAAGTCGAGTGGGATGACGCGATGCTTGGCTAGTGCTCAATCCCGGCGCAGCGCGTCCGAGATGCCGATGGGAGTCGGAAAGCGTAGGACCACCAGATAGGACGAGACCAGGAAGGTCAGGATGGTGGCCAACTGCAGGCTGTAGGCCGCCCGCGCGCTCAGGCTGCCGGTGGTCAGCGCCAGCGCGGCGATGAGCAGTGAGAACTCGCTCATCTGGCCGAGCCGGAAGCCGATCTCCCAGGCGCGGGCCGAGGGTTCGCCGGTACGGACCAGCAGCAGGCGAAAGATGGCCGGTTTGAGCAGGAGCGCGGCCGTGGCGAGGAACAGGGCCGGCACCAGCACGTCGGGGGCCATCGCCAGGTTGAACTGCACCCCCACGCCGAAGAAGAAGAGCACCAGGAAAAAATCCCGTAACGGACGCAGGCTCTCGGCAATATAGAGCGCGATGGGACTGGAGGCCATGGCCACCCCGGCGATGAAGGCCCCGATCTCATGGGAGAGACCCAGTACGCCGCCCAGTTGGGCCATCCCCAGACACCAGCCGATCGCGATCAGAAAAATGTACTCGCGGAAGGTGTCATAGCGGCGGATCAGTGGGATCAGGACGTAGCGTGCGGTGAGCCCGGCGAAAATGGCCAACCCCGGTAAGGTCAGCATGAGCAGGGCGATTTTGATCCAGGGGGTGGCTCCCGCCCCGGCACCCTGGAGCAGCAACAGCAGGGCGATGGCGAGCAGGTCCTGCAGCAGCAGGATGCTGATGATCACCTCGCCCATGCGCTGATGGTGCAGGACGGTGGTCGGCAGCAGCTTCAGACCGATGATGGTGCTGGAGAAGCCGAGAGCGCCACCGAGGATCAGCGACTCCAGCGGCGTGAAACCGGCCAGCAGGCCGATGGTGCCGCCGATGATGAGCAGCAGCAGCGCGCTGCCCAAGGTCACCAGGGTGGTGCGGCGCAGGCTGCGCGCCAGATCCTGAGGGGTCAGGTCGAGTCCGAGGAGGAAGAGCAGGAACATGATGCCGACCTGAGCGGATTCCGAGACCAGGCGGGCGTCGGCGACCAGGCCGAGACCCCAGGGTCCGAAGAGAATACCGAGCCCGATATAGGCGACCAGGAGCGACTGCCGGGCCGCAAGCGCGGCGGTGGCCAGGACCGCGGCGCCGGTGAAGACCAGGAAAAAGGTAAAGACAATCGGGTTCTGAATCATGGTGTACTCGAGTCCGCCCGCGAGGCCTGTCCCCTGGGTCTGGAATCCCGCGGCGATGATCCCACGATTGAGGAGCCAGGTGGAGCGATAAGACCAATTGTGTGCTGTGTTACGGGTCCGTGACGAGTATCCGCCGTTCGTCTGCCCATTCGTCAGGGTCATCCGAAATCCTTCGCAGAAATGTACACAATGCCACCGTGAATGCCTGTTCCAGGCAGCGGTTCCGTTTCCCTTCATTTGTAATAATCGTGTACCACATGAGCAACCTGCTTGTTTATCCTTTTCCACTGCACCTGTCATCACAGGTCGGACACCGGCGAACGCTGGGCGCGAAGGACAGCAGCGATGCCAAAGCGTGGCGGGTTGTCCGATCGACGTTGCGGGGCCTCACGGCGTGGTCGTGAGTCACCACTACGAGTTGTCTAACCTGTATCCATGGACCTAACGAAAAAAATCGGCCAACGCCTCCGTGCTGCACGCCAAGCGCAGGGCTTGAGCCTCTCTGAGTTGTCGAGCCGTACCGGCTCGCTGTCCAAGTCACGGATCAGCAACTATGAGCAGGGAATCCGCCGGATGGGGCTTGAAGAGGCCCAGGAGCTGGCGCTGGCCTTGGGCACTGTGACACCGATCTATCTGATGTGTCTGGATGACACGGATCCCCTGTCCAAGGATGAGCGCGAACTGGTCGAGCGCTATCGCAATACCGACGTGCGCGGGCGGGATACCATCCTGAAAGCGGCGGAGGGACAGGCCGTTTACCGGGTCGAAACGTCGCCGGTCGCGGTCGATGGGGAAGGCCTCGCGGGGTCGGCGGAGGGCGGATAGAGGAACCTTACACAACAAGTTTTACCGATGCGATCACTTGTTGTGTTTACATTGGCTGGCGTATCGGCGCTCTGGTGGGCTGCGCGCCAGCCGTTCCGGCTTCGCCATGTTCCGGTGCGCGCGTTTTTGGTGCGACGATCATGGCGGATGACTGGTCAACAAACCGGTGATTCGCTTGCACCTCGTGTTTTGATGGCCGACCGCGGTCCGGCTCAGACACCCGCACGGCGCCGTTGCGCCCTTTCCGGGCTCACGGATAAAGCTGCTGTAGAGCGCGAGTCCCTTGGGGGTCGTGGGGCTGGGCCAATCTGACGGCTGCTCCGTACACCCAAGAACCTGTCGCGGCCTGGATCAGGCTGCCCCGGGTCAGGCTGCCGGCCGCTCGCGATGGGGCGCCTCCCTGCGCCGTGCGCGCGGACCGCTTACTTGTAAGCGCCGACCCCGCAGAAGAACCCTTCCTTGTTGGCCATCACGTAGCTCGTCTTGGCGCGGATTTCCTCGGTGCCCGGATAGGGCCACTTGTAGTCCACCCAGCCTTCCTTCGAGGCCTTGACGGTGGCGATCATGTTCTTGAACAGTTCATCCCCGTACTTCTTGAAGTCGAGCAGGTTCTTGCCGACCAGTTCCGGCTTGGTGGCGTGGGAGAGCATGACGCCATCCATGTCCATGCAGAAGACATAGAGATCTTTCTTTTTGAAGTCGCCGTCGGCGGAGAAGGCGGCAAAGGCCTTGTCCTTGCCCATCGTGTTGACGGCCGCCTGAGCCTGCTGGGACATGGCCTTGGCCTCGTCCGGGGTGGCCATGTCGGCCGCCGCAACGAGGCCGGCGAACAGCAGCCCGGAGGTGGCGATTGCGATCAGGGTCTTTTTCATGCGATGTCTCCTCGTTCATGTTGTGGTGAAGCGTGCTGAAGATAGCTGAACCTGCGGACGGGCGCCAGTGTGTTCGCAGACGGTGCCCGCTGGAAGCGCGATCTGCCCCGATTTGGACCGTATCCGGGCAAAAGTCTCGGAGATGAGCACCGTGATGGTGCGTCTGTCCTGCGGTGCGCGATCAGCGTTTCGCTATGCCTGCGAACCCCCTGACCCCGAAAACGGCAGTTCTCACACAAAGACACTAAGATCACAAAGATTTTCAACGCGATAAGTTGGTCTGGCAGGTCAACCGCGCGGTGATTGGTCTGACGTTCTCACTGATTTGTTTTTCTTGGTGTTCTTTGTGTCTTTGTGTGAACAATCACCTAATTTGGGCTGAATTTGGGCTGACCGGCGTCGGATTCGCGTGATGGCCTGAGGATTGCTGCACCTTTGCCGGCGGCATCCGTACGCCGCGAACGTTCAACACTCACTCGTTCGGAGTCAACTCTTATGCGGAAGCGCGACTTGATCAAGCGGTTGGTACTCGGCTCGGGCCTAGCTTTGGGATTGTCCGCGGTCCTCCCGGCGACGGCCGCCGACGATACCATCAAGGTGGGGGTCCTCCACTCGTTGTCCGGAACCATGGCCATCAGCGAGACCACGCTCAAGGATACGGTGCTGATGCTGGTCGAGGAGCAGAACAAGAAGGGCGGCCTGCTCGGCAAGAAACTGGAGGCGGTGGTCGTCGATCCGGCGTCCAACTGGCCCTTGTTCGCCGAGAAGGCGCGTGAACTGATCGCCAAGGATAAGGTAGCGGCGGTCTTCGGGTGCTGGACCTCGGTGTCGCGTAAATCGGTCCTGCCGGTCTTCGAGGAGCTCAACGGGTTACTGTTCTACCCGGTCCAGTACGAGGGTGAGGAATCTTCGAAGAATGTCTTCTATACCGGCGCCGCGCCCAACCAGCAGGCGATTCCGGCGGTGGACTATCTGATGAACGACTTGGGCGTCAAGCGCTGGGTCCTGGCGGGAACCGACTATGTCTACCCGCGCACGACCAATAAGATCCTTGAAGCCTACCTGAAGCAGAAGGGCGTGGCAGCCGAGGACATCATGATCAACTACACGCCGTTCGGTCACTCCGACTGGCAGTCGATCGTCGCCGACATCAAGAAGTTTGGCGGCGCCGGCAAGAAGACCGCCGTGGTCTCAACCATCAACGGCGATGCCAACGTTCCCTTTTATAAGGAACTGGGCAACCAGGGCGTCTCCGCCGAAGATATCCCGGTGGTCGCCTTCTCGGTGGGTGAGGAGGAACTCTCCGGGATCGACACCAAGCCGCTGGTCGGGCACCTGGCCGCCTGGAACTATTTCATGAGCGTCGACACCCCGGAGAACGCCGCGTTCATCAAGCAGTGGCACGCCTTCACCAAGGATCCGAAACGCGTCACCAATGACCCGATGGAGGCCCACAAGATCGGGTTCGACCTCTGGGTGAAGGCCGTCGAGAAGGCCGGCAGCACCGCGACCGACAAGGTGGTGAAGGCCATTGTCGGTCTGGAGACGCCGAATCTCACCGGCGGCATCGCCAAGATGCTGCCCAATCACCATATCACCAAGCCCGTGCTGATCGGTGAGATCCAAGATGACGGTCAATTCGCCGTCGTCTGGCAGACCGAGGGCACGGTCCCCGGCGATGCCTGGTCCGACTTTTTGCCGGGCTCCAAGGATCTGGAAGGCGATTGGACAGCGCCGATCAATTGCGGCAACTACAACACCAAGACCAAGACCTGCTTGGGTTCCGCGGCCAAGTAGTCGATGGGTATGTCTGCGTCACGCCGCCGCTGCCGACGCTTCGCCGGCGCTTTATTCAGCATGATCCTGGCCGGGATGACCTGGTGGGGAACGGCGGCGGCGGGCGCGTTGGAGGAGGCCCTGCCGGGACTGGCGGACCGGGCCTTCCCGGCCAAACAGCAGGCCGTGCAGGCGCTGGCCGCGACCGGCGATAGCCGGGCCTTGCCGATCCTGGAGGCCCTGCTCGCGGGGGACCTCTACACGCGCGAGGGCGCCGACCCGCCGCTGGTCGTGGCGCGGCCCAGCGGGACCGGCTGGTCCCTCAGAGACCCGCTTACCAGGGCTGATCTGGGCGAGGTAGAGCGAGAGGCGGTCAAGAGGATTCCGCTGAATAACGCGCTGCGCACCGCCCTGCGCGGCGGCATCGCGACCCTGACGCTGAGCAGCCCGGACCCGGTGGTGCGCAGCCGCGCGGCCAAGGACCTGATGCGTGACCCGAGCCCCGAGTCCGTCGCGGCGCTGCGCGTCCGCCTGGAACAGGAACAGGACGCCGCGGTGCGTACGACCCTGGTCCTGGCGGTCGCGGTAGCGGACCTGCGCGTCGGGACGCCCGAGGCGCGGCTGGCGGCCGTTGCCACCCTGGAGGGCAGTCTCTACCCGGAGGCCCGCAACGGCCTGACGACACTCATCGCCAATGAAACCGACGCGGATGTGAAAGTCGCCGCCGAGCGTGCGCTGACCGCGATCGACTCCCGTCTGACCTGGAATGCGCGGGCTGAGACCTTGTTCTTCGGGTTGAGTCTGGGTTCGGTCCTGGTGCTCGCCGCCATCGGACTCGCCATCACCTTCGGGGTCATGGGGGTGATCAACATGGCTCACGGCGAATTAATGATGCTCGGGGCCTATACCACCTATCTGGTTCAGCAGGCGCTGCCGGGTTGGGTCGATTACTCACTGTTCGTGGCCATTCCGGCGGCCTTCATCGTGTCGGGGCTCTTCGGCATCGCCATCGAGCGGACGGTCATCCGCTTCCTGTATGGCCGGCCCCTCGAGACCCTGCTGGCGACCTTCGGGATCAGCCTGATCCTGCAACAGTTGGTGCGGACCACCATCTCGGCGCAGAACGTGGCGGTCGAGAATCCGTCCTGGATGAGCGGCTCACTGCAGATCAATCCGGCGCTGGCCCTGACCTATAACCGGCTGTATATCCTGGCGTTCGCGCTGCTGGTCTTCGTCGCCCTCCTGCTGATTCTCAAGCGCACCGCCCTGGGGCTGCAGGTCCGGGCAGTGTCCCAGAATCGGGCGATGGCGCGCGCCATGGGGGTACGCTCCGCGCGGGTGGATGCACTGACCTTCGGCCTGGGCGCCGGCATCGCCGGGGTCGCCGGGGTCGCGCTGTCCCAACTCACCAACGTTGGCCCCAACATGGGCCAGGCTTACATCATCGACTCCTTCATGGTGGTGGTGTTCGGCGGGGTAGGCAATCTCTGGGGAACCCTGATCGGCGGGATGACGCTGGGCGTCGCCAATAAGTTCATGGAACCCTGGGCCGGTGCGGTGCTTGCGAAGATCCTGGTGTTGGTGTTCATTATCCTGTTCATCCAGAAACGTCCGCGCGGGCTCTTTCCGCAACGCGGCCGGGCGGCGGACGGATGAGGCGATGAACAGCAAGATCAACCATCTACCGCGTAACCGGTTTTCGGCCTCGATCACGGTTCCGGCCACTTGGGCTCGCCGGGTGCGTAGTCAGGCCATCCTGGCCTGACACGGTCAGGGCTGGAAGCCCTGACTACGCACGGCGCTGGACGGGATGACGATCAAGGTCCGCTTTTCTTTCTCCAACGACTCGGACACACCCGCATGGGCATAGTTAAGGCACTCGAAGGCGATACCGGCGGCCAGGTCATGCTGGCCGTGCTGCTGGTGGTGACGCTGGTGGTCCCGGTGTTGAATCTGGCGGTGCCGGAGACGAGCCTCTGGCACGTTTCAACCTATACGGTGACGCTGCTCGGCAAGTATCTGACCTATGCGTTGCTCGCCGTGGCGGTCGACCTGGTCTGGGGCTATCTGGGGATCCTCAGCCTGGGGCATGGCGCCTTTTTTGCACTGGGCGGCTACGCCATGGGCATGTATCTGATGCGTCAGATCGGTGATCGCGGGGTCTATGGTGACCCGATCCTGCCCGACTTCATGGTCTTTTTGAACTGGAAAGAACTGCCCTGGTTCTGGAACGGTTTCGACATGTTCTGGTTTGCCGCGCTGATGGCCATTCTGGTCCCCGGCGTGTTGGCCTATGTCTTCGGCTATCTCGCTTTTCGCTCACGGGTGACCGGCGTCTATCTTTCCATTATTACCCAGGCGCTGACCTATGCCCTGATGCTCGCGTTCTTCCGCAATGAGATGGGGTTCGGCGGGAACAACGGGCTGACTGATTTCAAGGAGCTACTGGGGTTCGACCTGCAAAGTGACGGCACCCGCGCCGGACTCTTCATGGCCTCCGCGGCAGCGCTCGCGCTCGGCTATCTGGCCTGCCGGGTGATCGTCACCTCGCGCCTGGGACGGGTGGCGGTGGCCATTCGCGACGCCGAGTCGCGCACGCGCTTCATCGGCTACCGGGTGGAGCGGGTCAAGGTGGCGATCTTCGCCTTCTCGGCCATGCTGGCGGGAGTGGCCGGGGCGCTCTATGTGCCGCAGGTGGGGATCATCAATCCGGGTGAGTTCTCACCGCTCAACTCCATCGAGCTGGTGATCTGGGTGGCCGTCGGTGGGCGTGCGACCCTCTATGGCGCTGTGGTTGGCGCCCTGATGGTGAATTACGGCAAGAGCACCTTCACGGCCATGTTCCCGGAGGCCTGGTTGTTCGCCCTGGGCGCACTTTTCGTTCTGGTCACCCTGCTGCTGCCCCGCGGGATCGCCGGCTGGCTGCCCGCGCGGAGGGCCGGCTGATGGGCGGGCAAGTCGAACGCTGGCAATACCTCAACCCCGGTAAGACCCTGGCCGAGACCCTGGACATCTCGCATACGACGCTGCTTTATGTGGAGGGGGTGACGGTGAGCTTCGACGGGTTCCGCGCCCTGAATGATCTGTCATTCTATGTCGATGTCGGCGAGCTGCGGTGTGTGATCGGACCCAACGGCGCGGGCAAAACCACCATGATGGACGTCATCACCGGAAAGACCCGGCCGGACGCGGGCTATGTGTTCTTCGGTCAAAGGATCAATCTGCTGGAGCTGGATGAGCCGCGCATCGCGCAGGCCGGGATCGGGCGTAAGTTTCAGAAACCCACGGTCTTCGAGCAGCATCAGGTCTATGAGAACCTGGAGCTGGCGATGGCCGGCGATAAGCGGGTCTGGCCGACCTTGATGGCCCGGCTCTCCGGTGCGCAGCGCGACCGGATCGACGAGGTGCTGGGGATCATCGGGCTGCGGGAGCAGGCCCGGCGCCCGGCCGGGGCACTCTCCCATGGTCAGAAGCAGTGGCTGGAAATCGGCATGCTGCTGATGCAGGACCCACTGCTGCTGCTGGTGGATGAGCCGGTGGCCGGCATGACCCACCAGGAAATGGATCGCACGGCCGAATTGCTGCTGTCCCTGGCGGGCAAGCACTCGGTGGTCGTGGTGGAGCATGATATGGACTTCGTGCGCTCGATCGCCAAACGGGTGACCGTGTTGCATCAGGGGTCGGTGTTGGCGGAGGGGTCGATGGACGAGGTCCAGCATGACCCGCGGGTGGTGGAAGTCTATCTTGGGGAGTGATGCGTGAGCGCCGAGTACGATCAAGATCTGGTTGCCTGGTCGCGCGAGCAGGGGCAGTTGCTGCGCATGG
>Ga0247835_1005040_pt1 | contig 11016 bp, 9 predicted proteins | sample LaCtaG_3_FD_189912 | JGI IMG/M metagenome (GOLD analysis project Ga0247835, IMG submission 189912) | Freshwater microbial communities from meromictic Lake La Cruz, Castile-La Mancha, Spain - LaCruzMarch2015_13.5m | ecosystem: Environmental > Aquatic > Freshwater > Lake | place: Spain: Castile-La... | reverse complement strand
CCCGTTCCTACCTCTATCAATAAGCCTAGATTCGTTTTACCCTATATCCAATGCTTCAGAGTGAACTCGAGATCTCACGAATCTCCGGATGATATTGCAGATCGAAAGTGCAATTGGTAATGGAAGCGAGCGTTTGCAGGTTTCTACATTTTACTTAGGCAAATACAAACTAAATATTTGACAATTTAATTGAAAAATATTTAGGTTTCGAAATCAGAGCTGATTTAAAATCTCGCTCAAGCAAGCCCGTTTTTCAAACCACGAACCTGCTTTAAAATTTTGATTGAGATTAGGACATTGGTCGTAAAAGCTTTTTAGGGTTTTCGCCATGCTTGTTGGCGAAGCATTGACATCGCAATACAGGGCGTGGGAACCAAAAGCAACGCGCGCCCAGTCGAGGTCGCTGAGAAGCATGGGGCATCTGCAAGCTGCGGCTTCCAAGGCAGATTGGCTCACGGTCTCCATTGTGCTCAAAAGAACAAAACCGCGGGATTGTGCCAGCAGATTTGCCAAGACTTCTCGGCCATCAACATGCGGAATATGCTTCACAATTCCTTGGCTTTGCAGCACTATACGGCTAAACTCATCGCCATAAGTATCTTCTTCACCATAGGTTTTGCCAACAATCCATAATGGAACTCTCGCAATAATTGCAGCTTTAGCTACTTCTAAGACTCGTTTGCGCTCTGTGACAGTCGCTGTGCAGATGAGGTGATCGGCCCTTGGAAGGCGAGGCGCATTTAAAAAAGCATCATCAACTCCATATGGAAGGATGTGAATTTTATCTTTCGAAACATCAAACATGTGAGCAACAACTTGAGCGTCGTGTGCTGATGGAACAAAGTGCATATCCACAGTATGAAATGCTTGCCAACCGTAGGCTTCTTTCATTATGGGTGGGGCACATTTCTCTAAGAACATTTTAAAGAGCTTCTGAACTCGGCGCTTCCAAAGAGGTCGGCTGACAAGCCCCGTTAAAACTTGTTCAACAACAACCTTCATGCCTTTTTTCTTTGCATAGTCCACAATATCATTTGAAGGCCTGCAGAAACAAAAAAGGATGTCTCCAGTTTGGTCCTTGTCCCACCAGCGGATAGGTTCCACTTCAAATCCTAACTCGCTTAGAACATCTGATGTTCGCTGAAAAATATTTGTTACGCCACCGTGCGCTAAGTTAAATGGCAGAGATGAATAGGTCAGTATTTTCATGCTGAACGATTAAGGTTCGCAAAAACTCTTTTCCTAAAAGAGCTTGGCGAGTGGTATTTCTCCCAAACAGTTTGATATTTCGCTAAATAGTTGGAGTTTCGAACAGCATCAAGTTTATGGAGTGCCTGCCGCAACTCAACACGGTTTGTTGTGCAAACGGGCAAATTTTCTTTGATAAAATATCTCGGTATGGATGCGTAATCTGGTCCATAGACCAATATGGGAGAACCAGATGCAAAGTATTCTAATATTTTGCAAGAGAATGATGTGGTAACCATTATCCGCTCGCTTTCCAAAAAACTATATGGCAAGAAGCATGCGGAAGCTTTGGACATTCGCTCAATACATTCTTTATTTGGAAGATTTTGATGAAAAATAACATGTTTTTGATTGGAAAAAAGCGTTAGCAGGGTGTCAGGAGGGCAATAACTCAAGACCTCTAACTGCCAAGGGAGCCCGCTATTAGATTTGGCATTAAACTCGGAAATTTCTTCATAAAGATCTTTGAGTGCGCTGAGGTAGAGATGATTAAGCCCTCCTATGAATACAATATTCCTCGTGGACTTGTTGCTATTCAAGAGGATTGAGGGTGTTACTGGGGCATTCTGGCTTGGAAGAGGCAACCAGCGCGCTTTGCATTGAAACTCACTCTTCAAATAATCCACAAAACCTTCCGAAATGGCAAAGACAGAGGCGCTTTTTTTTAATACGAGAGCAAGCGTTGGCCTGATCCAGAACCTGACCCACTTTGGTTGCTGGTATTTTGCAGCGGCCTCTATTTCATCGACCAAATAGATGTGGGTAGAAATTCCTAATTTTTGCAGAAGCAAGATATGCAGAAGAAACCAACAATCGGCTCCACAAAGAATGAACCAATCTTTCCCTTTAGAAGGGATATCCTTTGAAAAAATAATCCAAATCGCAAAGATCAGAAAATCCAATATGGAACCTAACAATGGCGATACACGCTTTATGCCATAACCACTAGCATCAGGGTGCAGAACTAACTTTGTATCTCCAGAGGCCTTCTTAATAGCGTTAAACGAGATCGAGCGGCGAAATTTTCGAGTTATGACAAGAGCCAATCGCTCGCTGATCGCGCGAAGAATCTGAACCGCAACCCCATTATTACCATGTCCTCCTTCCAATAAAGGAGGAGCGTCTGTATAAAATACCCAATTACGATGGAGCATTAGATGCTTAGCCCTTTCTGGCGAAGAGGTAAATCGAAGATCCCCAAAATTGAACTCGTTGGCGAGAGGCCATCCAAACAAGTTGGGTCAAGATCATCTGCGCTAAGCGCATGAGAGGTTTTTTCCAAGCGGCCCCATGGTGAAGCCCAGGAATGGCATCATCGCAAAAACGAACCTCTTGGAAACCTTCCAGTCTGCACAAAACACGCAGGCAAGTCGTCGTATAAGCCCAGATGTGAGTGACATCGTTATAGAGGTTTAAGCCGACCAACGGACTGTCTGCATTGGGACCCCTTAGCACCAACCAACCTCCAGAAGAAAGTCGACTATGGACGATTTTTAGAAAACGAATAAAATTTTCTCTTTCAATATGCTCATAGAAATCTAATGCAATTATTGTTTGTAGACTCTCCTCTCTGAAACGCTCCGTAAGGTCTGAAATCGAATCCGCATGGCGAATAGTGGGACTAACTTGCTGTGCCAATGATGCTTCTTTTGCAGAAAAATCACTGCCCTCTCTATTTGTAAATCCCTGCTTGCGAAGCCAAAACTGAAGAATTCCAGGTCCAGTCGCCGCCTCATAGATGCAGGTGCTCTTGTTAGTCGGCAAAAAAGGACTAATAATCCGGCTAAAAACAATATCACTTTCGTGAGAAAGTCGTTCGACATCATCTGGCCCATTTATTTTACGAGCTTCGGACTGTCGAGTGTAAAAGGAATTAGCTGTCATTTGCTCGAATCTTTTACAAATACGGCATCCAATGAGATAATAGCCGCACTCTCATCAAAACCATGTTCCAACACGCCTTGAAATTTGAATCCTGCCTCTGATAAAAGATAGACGATGTCAACAAATCGCGCTTGGTCAGCATATAAACTTCCAACAATTACTTCGGTAATCACAACACTTGTCATTTTCAAGACATTTTTAGCGCCCTTCAGCACGCAGGTTTCGTGTCCTTGAACATCCAATTTCAGAAGAATATCTTCTTTTAAGGAAATATTAGAATTATTCAGCCAGTGATCAAGAGTTATATAGGATACATTTTCCAAAATTTTGTCTTGAGTTTCGGGAAATAAAGCAAGCTCAACTGCTGTGGATTCGTGTAGCGATGATGATGAGGGGTGGTTGATGTGGTGAAAAATTTGTCGATCTTTGCAGGTGTCCGATAAAGCAACTTGAAAAACATCCCATCGGGGTTTCTCCTTGGCGATACACTTTAGTCTTTTAAATGTGGATTCCACGGGTTCAAACGAATAGACCGAGGCCTCTGGAAAAAACCTGCGCGACCAGAGTGCAAACTGACCTTCGTTTGCTCCGGCATCCAAAATCGTCCGAATGTCGTAGCGCTTTGTAATTCCCAACAAGTTCTCACTGGGAAGATGCTGAACGGACTTGATTTGGTAGCCGAAAAGCCTTAAGAAACGATTAAAAATTTGTCTAAGCCTTGGTAGCATTCTTGAAATAATTTTGAAGATGAATAATTTTAACTAGACTAATACGATAGTTAAAACAAATTCCAGCCAATAACGGGGCGAGAGTTAACCCTAATAAACCAAATTGCGGAGTGAGTATTATTGATAGGCAAAGTGCAAGTAACCCAGTAAGCAGAGTTGAAAAGAGAAATGGATTATAGCCGGTTGCAAGAATGATTTGTGCTGCAAAACTTGATATGCCGAGTAAGATAAAATCTATTGCTATAATAGCAAGCGCTGGGTCCTGAAGGTAGGATTGTTTGTCTAAAAGGATTTTTGCGGCCATGGGGCTTAAAAAATAAAATAATAATCCTGAAACGATAAAAGCAAATAACCCCAAGCGCATGACTTGTGATATTTTTGAGAGGGCACTTTCAAAATTCTGAGCGCCAACGAGGCGGGTTATAAAGGGCAACTGCGGAAGGCAAATCTGCAAGATGACCAAATTGAGTGCCCCGGCAATTTTTTGCGCGACATAATAGGGGGTCACACTCTCGGCACCAATAATCATTCCAGAAATCGTCGGCTGGATCGTATAGATGAGCGAGGCAAAGACAAGGACTCCACCTATTGGAAGAGCACTTTTTGAGAGAAGCCTCACTTGTTTCCAACACCCTCCATTCGTTCTGATCCAGTTTGCGTGCACGGAATCCAAAGTGCGTAGTGAGTTTGGAACAAAAAACCGAACGGAAATCCATTGCACAAACGCGGCCACAAGAAATGCACAACCCATTCCAATAAGTCCCAAGCCCATACTGGCAGCAGTCACGGCCAGAGCGCCAGAAAGGAGAATCAGAGATCCAGCAAGGGCCTTTGTTTTATAAGTTAAGCCCAGCCCGTTGACAAGTGCTGCGTGTCCGAGGCTGAGAATCTGGAGTGTCGCTGAAACAACCAGCGTATACCAGCAAAGTCGGGCTTCCCAATCTTGGGCAGGCAATAAACGACCGAAGTTTTGGATTAATTCAAAGCTTAGTGCACCAACTACTAAAATAGCGAGCGCTGTCAAGCGATACATTCGAACCATGATGTGGAACAAGCACGATACTCCGCCATGACCCATTGGAAGACTTACGAAGCCATTCGATCGGCTTACATCATGATCAACTCCAAGCGTATATGCCGTCTGTCGTGAAATGGCAAACCCAAATCCCATATCCAGAAGAGCCAGCATCGCTACCAATCCCTGAAAGGCAAACCACACGCCCGCGCGATCAGGGCCTAAATAGTGTATCGAGAGCGGCACCAGCAATAAGGCCACGAGCATACTACTCCCCTGCTGGAAGAGACCCGCAACAGCACCAGCCCGAGCGGGATGCTGCTCCGCCAGTGATTTTAAAAATTGAAACACCGGCTACGAGATCGATCTCTGCGGTTCCTGTGCAGTCGGCAAAAGTCTGGCAATATTAGGGAGCGTCGCGCAAAATACCAAGACGACAATGTTATAAACCCCACCGCCTCCGAGAATGTAGAAAGGAATCATGGAAACGGAAAAAAGAAGACACACAAAGAGAGAGTCATATGTTATGTTTTTAGAGTCCTTCGCAATTTTTACAATTTTTATAATGGAAGTGATAAGGCAAATGAATACAATGGCATACAGTATTGCTCCGACCAGGCCAATTGTTATTAGCAGATCGGTTACGATATTATGGGTGGTCCCGCGACGTAGCGCCACATCCATAGCCCCGAAATATCCTTGTAACTTTCCAACCATGATATCCCGCTCCGTAAAAGCATGAACACCACGGCCGATCAAAAACTTTCTACTTTTCGATTTCCATTCATCCAATGCCTGTGTCGCCAGAAGCCAACGCCAATTACTTGAAGCGTCGATATCACCTTTGGCTTCAGACATATCCATTCCTGGAATCATCGCGAGACTGCGTTGTAGGCCAAAGGGAACATAGTCCTTATCTGTTTCGTAGGCAATTCGTGCCCCAACGATAAGAAATACAAAAAGCAAGAAAATCACTGCAACGGCAGCAATGTGTTTTCTAATAAGTAAGCAAAGAATCACTAATAGCGCAGTAATTGCCATCGTGGCGCGACCCATACTCAGGAGGCTGCCAACGGTTCCAAGAAGCAACAATAAAAGCCATAAAAACTTTTGCCCTCCTGCAGTTAAAATCTTATTTCGTGAGGTTAACATGGCGATACCGAAAAGGGCGACCAGCGGAGACAGTCCTCGCAGAGCATATATGTTATCCGTGAGATTTAAGACCGGAATGTAGAGTGCAGAGGCCGAAATGATCTCGCCAGTAACTAAATCTCTTTCTCCCAAACCCAGAAAGAATGTTGAGTAAGTTCGCAAAACAATGTTAAAAGTAATACCCAATAAGAATAAAATTCCAATCCAAGTATGAGGCTTTTTGATTGCGGGTATGAAGCGGATGAAGCGAGTTGTCGTCCAAACAATTGCAAAGGGCGACCAAAATGAAAAATACTGCTTTGTAAGGTTTCCTAATGCAACCACAATCTCCGGTGATGGGTAATAATAAGTTACATAACCATGAACAAGAAGGTAAAATGTAAAAATAAGGAACGCCTTGTCGAACCACCCAAATGCTTGAGAAACTATTTTTTCACTGGGTGCAGGTGTGACTTTTTTCCAAAAGTTCGAAAGAATAAATCCTCCCGCAAGTAAGACGGCAAGATGCTCGGCATCCAATGCAGGCCCCATCGGCTGGATTCTGACAGCAAAGCTCGCAATGGCCAAGGAGATAAAAATCCAGTATTTATTGATAACCAGTGCATAAAAAGCACCAAGGACAACTGCGGAGGAGAGACCCAGGTTAAAATAATTTCCCTCAGCAACCTTTGAGCCAAGGTAGAGTGATACAATGAGCGATATGGCGATAACAAGCCAAGTCAGTATTTTTATACCGGAATTATTCATTATGTATTATTCAACTTTATAAACCGATCCCCCAGGCCGATGAATGGAAAAAGCTCTGATTACTTGCATGCGTCTCAAATTATTTTCACCTAAAAAGTCAGAAATAAATCGATTTGAATCATAAATATCTAATTTAGATAGAAATACTAAATTTGGCGCGTCGACATTTTTCAAGCCAGATTTTGAAAAGCCAATGACATTTATAACTTTTTCATTGAATTCTAACCCATAATAGTTTGCCGTAGCGCTGTCGGCAGCCCACCAGATTGTTTCTCCATTTTCGAGGCTGGATTTGGCGATTTGCGCAGCGGTGCGGTAGTCGTCTTTTGCGAAGCGTGGGCTGAGTCTGGTTGAGAGGCTGGAGAGAATGAGCAGCAGACAGATGGTTAAAACAATCGCTCGGCTGAGTTTTTTGTCGGATTGCCATAAGTGCAGAAGGCCAAGGCTCACAAGCAAAAGAACGAACGGAAGGATTGGCATCAAGTGTCTGCCCAGCACTCGGAAATGTGCGATGTGGCCAACGGCTAACATGGATAAAGCACCGCATAATGCCGCAGCGAAAATGAAAAATTCTGTGCGATGCATTCGAGAGTTTTTCGTGATATAAAGCGCGCTTGAAATCCCAAAGGCTGTGAGGGCTATTACCAGAGAGGTGAGAGGCAAAAAGAAGGGTTTTAGCGAAGTGATGCCGTGCTCGCGTAGGCTCAAACGATCTGGGCCGAGGCCAGTGAAACCGAGCAACTCATAAAAGCAGAATCCTATGCTGAGAAGGTCTGTCTTGCCTACTCCCGACGCGCGGGCACCTTGGCTGAGGGTCCAGAAATAATAAAGTCCTAAGCCACACATGCCAATGCTTGTAAGCAGCAAAGAAACAAGATTCTGCTTCGAGCTAAAAATGCTATGCCAGGCATTTTGGTGAATGAGAATGACGAGAAATGCCAGCCCAAACCAAAAAGTAAAAATAACGCCCGTAAGGCTGGATCCACAGAGCGCCAGAGCTCCTATGCAGAAGACGGCTAAGTTTTTGTTAAGATGAGGCGTCTTTGCCTGATTCCATAGTGCCACGAGAACACAGGTCGCTCCAAAAAACTGAAAAATATATGGCCTGGCTTCATCGAGATAAACCCAAAGCATAGGTGAAAAACACATTAGGAAAATAAAAGCCAACTTGTGGCGGCTTTCAGCGTCCCACAGATAAAGAAGAACGGCCGCGCTCAAAGTGAAAAAGAGAATGTTTAACGCTCTTAAAGCAAATTCGCTATGACCAAATACTTTCTCCCATGCCCAGAGCAAAAACATATACAATGGCATCTGCAAATCGGAACCGCCGAGTTCTTTCATTTTTTCCCAGAAAGGCATGAAACTTGGCTGTATTGCCTTCATAGCGCTATTGCCTTCATCAATCCAGAGGGATTGGTTGGATACTGCAATTGCTGCGATAAGCGTTACAAAAACAAGCGTAGCCGCCTTTATGAAGTTTTCGTTTCGGATGTTCGCGTTGGTGCTCACTTGTGTAACTCTGCAAGTTGCTTCACCAGTTCAAGAGCTTGGATTGGTTAAACTCATTGCTTTTTTTAGCTTGGCTAGGTCAAAAAGCATGGAAACGCCTAAATGAGCCACATTAAGCAAGTTAATGCTGTTTGTTCCGCCTTGGCGTGAGAGGAAGCGGATGGGAACATACTCCCATCGGAGTCCCGGTTTTTTCTTAAGCACAAAGGTTATGGCAACATTGTGTATATCAAATGATGCTGGGATCAAAGTCAATGCTGAAGCCAGAATGTCCTTGCGTAGGAGGCGATATGGGACATTTGGATCCACCATGTCTTTTCCGCCAAGAAAAGTGGCACCTAATTTACAAAACTTGGATGTGAGCGATCGCGCTAAACCATCGTCCCTAATAATACGGCGGCCAAATACGCAATCGGCGGATTCTTTTCGACGCCAGAATTCTGGAAAATACGAAGGGTCGCATTGTCCATCGGAATCGATCTGGAGCACCCATTCCACACAGGTCGCAGCAGCGGCCGCTGAGTAGCCAACCCGGCAACTGCGGCCGTGGCCGGAATTTGGCTTGTCCACAACAATAATTTTTTGCGGGTGTTGCGATTCCAGTTTTTGTAAGACGTAGATGGTTGAATCGGTGGAGCCGTCGTTGATAAGAATAAATTGGAAAATCGCCCCGGTTGTATCGAGAACCTGCATCCAAGAACTCACCACGGATTCGATTGTTGCAGCTTCGTTGTAGATGGGAACAACTATTGCAAGCGGTGCGTGTAGAGCGTCGGTTACCGCACTGGGGTGCAAGGAAATCATTGGTGAAAAATTGGCGGAGTTGGTTTTACTTAAGGTTCTTGGTTGTGAAAGGCGGGCAATCGACCTTCTTGGAGTTGGTTCTCGGTGATTGAATCGCAGAATTCTAAGGCTTCGCCGATGACGGTTTCCATATCCATGTAACGGTAGGTTGAGAGTCTTCCAAGAAAGGAGACTGCTACGCCGGTTTTAGCGGTAGCTGCGGGAGATTCGGCGAGTGCGCGGTAGCGCTTCAAAATAGCGATATCTGCGGATAATCGTTTGGGGTAATAAGGTATGTCGCTGGGTGAGGTTTCTTTGCTGAACTCGCGGAATGCGATTGTTTTCTGGTGGTTTTCCCAAGGCGTGAAATGCTTGTGTTCGTGGATGCGCGTCCAAGGCACGCTGGAGTCCGTGAAGTTCACCACGGCATTTCCTTGGTAGTCCGCAGAGTCGGTTTCAATTTTCTCGAAATGAACCGTTCTGTAGGCCAAGCGACCTTCGGAATGGGCAAAGAAGGCGTCAAGTGGACCCGTGTAGATCAACCAGTCCGGGCGGTCATCACCGGGCCAGTTCGGCTGCGAGGGATCGAAGAGCTGATTAAGTCTAACATTGATATTGGGGTGGTCCAAGATACGACGCACAATTTCCGTGTAGCCTTGCTCAGGGATGCCTTGAAATCTTTTTTGGTAGTAATTGTCATCGTAATTGAAGCGGATCGGCAGGCGCTTGAGGATTGAGGCTGGCAGTTCTCTGGGATGGCAACCCCATTGTTTGATGGTGTAGCCCTCGAAGAATGCCTCATAAAGCTCTCGACCAAGCATTTTGAGGGCTTGTTGCTCGAAATTTTCCGGTCTTTTAATCGCTTGGTCACCCAGAGTATTGACAAAGGCTTCAGCTTCGGCAGGGCGGAAAATTTTCCCGAAAAACTGGTTGATGGTGAGAAGATTGATGGGAAGCGAGAAGACGCCGCGACTTGTCACGGCTTTCACACGGTTGACAAATGGCCTGAAGTCTCCAAAGCTGCGAACATAACTCCAAACGCGTTCGTTATCAGTATTAAAAATATGGGGTCCATAGCGGTGGACTATGATGTCAGTATCAGGATCGCGTTCCGTGTGGCAATTTCCTGCAATATGGTTACGCGAATCCAAAATTTCTACGGAACAATCGAATTTCTCCACAAGCTGTCTTGCAGTAACTGCGCCCGAGAAACCAGCGCCAATAATTAGAATCTTTTTTCGCATATTTTTGTGGATTTTTTCACCAAGTAATACAAGAAAAGGGAGTTCCACTTGAGGTATCGACCCGTTAGGCGGCGGGGTTCGGTGGCGAGGCGGTATGTCCAGGTGAGGCCGAGGCGTTGCATCCAGGCGGGGGCGTCGGGCTTGGTGCTGGCATTGACATCGAAGGCGAAACCTACTGCCAGAAGGATGCCGCTGGGGAGGAGGGGTTTGAGGCGGTGGATGAGGTCCTGTTGCTTGGGTGTGCCAAGGCCGATCCAGAGAAAGTCGGGGCGATTGGCAATAATTGTATCAAAAATCTTAGGCTCCTCCTCGCTCGTGAAATAGCCATGCTGTGAGCCAACGATATTTAGCTGCGGATTTTTTTCGAGCAGGCGTTCTCGGAGTTTTTTTCCACATTCTGAACTGCCGCCGAGGAAGTAGTGAGAGAATTTGTAGGGGCAGGTGGCGAGGAATTTTCGTAAGAAGGTGGGGCCGTAGACCCGGTCTCGGAGCGCAGCGCCTTGGCGGTTTAGGCACCAGATGAGTGGCATTCCATCGGGGACGAAGAGGTCGATGCTGGCCGTGGTGGTGGCGAATGCGGGGTCGTGCCGCCGCATGGTGACAATGTGGGTATTTGAAAAATCGACGGCGTAGGGGCCAGGTTGTCGGCAGCGGGTGAGGAGGTGCGCGCCGAGGGCCTCGTAATCGGTGCAGGCGAGATCGGTGG
>Ga0247835_1005038_pt1 | contig 11018 bp, 13 predicted proteins | sample LaCtaG_3_FD_189912 | JGI IMG/M metagenome (GOLD analysis project Ga0247835, IMG submission 189912) | Freshwater microbial communities from meromictic Lake La Cruz, Castile-La Mancha, Spain - LaCruzMarch2015_13.5m | ecosystem: Environmental > Aquatic > Freshwater > Lake | place: Spain: Castile-La... | reverse complement strand
TCGTTCACTACTCAGCAATCCAAGGAAACGGTTACAAGAGCCTTGAAGAGGGTCAGTCAGTTTCATTCGAGGTCGTACAGGGTCCAAAGGGTCCTCAGGCCGATGCAGTGAACGCTAACTAATAGCACCGCTAGCTTTACAAGAAAGCCCCGCACATTGTGCGGGGCTTTCTTTTTTTAATTATTTCTTTGGTTCAGGTGGAACTTCCCCGGCTTTTTTCAACGCTGCGGCAACAGCTTTCGCTGGTGATAAATCTTTGCCAGCTTTCCATGCATCTAAATATTTCCAAGGCAATACTGCGCCGCGTCTAACCCACCACGTATCAGTAGGTGTCGGCCATGAAATTCCAAAATGTAAATGTGGTGAAGTTCCGCGCGCGCTACCCGTTGCACCAACAGAACCTAATCGTTGGCCTGCCTTAACCACAAGACCTGGTTGGATTGTTTTGTAAATCGAACGTAGATGAGAACCGTAATAACGCACTCCATCAACTCCGATCAGTGAGACCGATAATCCCCCACGTGTTATGCCAGCGTTAACTTTTCCAGACCAAGTATCTACACGATTTACTTCATCAATTACGCCATCGATAGGTGCGACAAATGCGCATCCGGCTTTAGCCAAAATATCTGTCGCTGGATAATCATGATGGGCTCGTGCATAGTTCACTTCACAACCTGCCACGGGAAACACATAAACAGGTGCAGCCTGAGCAGAGACTGGGAGTAAGCATGAAGCTGTAAGCAGAGCAACGGTGAAGAACCGAAATTTCATGTGTTTAGATTAACGCCGACCTATCGAGTTTCGCCGTAACTGCCATATGTGGAACTGTGAGCGCCCACACAACAACTAATGCCATCCAGAAGAAGTCATCATTAAACTGATTGTCTAATACCGCTAAAAGTCCAGCGATAAGAAATGTTCCGGCAAGTGCTGGTAAACCCGGGATTACAGAACGAGTAAATGCACTCTTGGAATCTCCACTCGCAAATGCTCGTTGAGATGAGTCGAGTGTCAGAGTAAGACGCGCTGTATGACGCATGGCATGCCAACACCCAAAATAGACAGCGAATGCAATCAGTGGCGGTGCAATCAGCGCCAAAGCTAACAAGATCGCGATATCTAGTGACTCTCGCTTTCGGTGCGACAGGAACAACGTCACAATTGCGATGACGGCAAAACCACTGACTCCGTAGAGAATCTCTTGATCAAATCCTTGATGCCAATCAATGAGGGCGGGATTTACTTGTGCAAGGGCATCGGTACTTGCGCTATTCACCAATGGAATCAATACCGGTGTAGCCCCTGCAGCAATTGCATAGATAGTTCTAGGAAGGGCTTTCTTTCGTCCACCACGTCGATCCATCTCATTGATAAAGGCAGCATCGCCAATTCCAAAGTGTGTGGCACTCATCAGCAATACGAAGATGAATCCAATAACGTTAAATTGCAGAATCGCGATGACTGCCACAATTGCAACGAGAACGTAGATGGCAATGAAGAGAGCCATCACAGTTGGCTTTGACTTCGGTAGCGTCACAAGATGATCTAGGGCGCCGTGCGGAATTCCAAGTGCAAGGGCCGTCACTGCAATAACTACCTGCCAGTGAATAGAAGTTTCTCCTAGAGATTGGGAGAAGATCACCGAGAGGGTGATCGCTAGCAGCACCGCAATTGTGGAGAAGTTGCGAACTTGTGAAAAAAGCCGATACTCAAGATCACGCATGACGCACCTCCCTTTCGCCAACCATACCAAAGGGCTCTGTGAGAAGATCGGGCGTGGAGAAATTCGGTTACATGGCGATGCTCGCCTTCACAGTCTTTGGCTCATTCTGGCTAGAGATATTTCTAAAGACCGGCGTCTTACGTCGCTGGAAGCGAGCCCTTATCAGCATTCTTCCAATTAGCACTCTCTTTTTGATTTGGGATGCCTACGCAATCGCTCAAGGGCATTGGTTCTTCAATCGTGATCGCATGCTCGGCATTTATGGTCCATTTGATATCCCGCTAGAGGAGTTTCTCTTTTTCATCATCGTCCCGATGGCAGCGATTTTGACTATCGAAGGCGTTACAACAGTAAAACCTCATCTTCGTGAAAAAGAATTTGGAAAAGACGAATCGTGACATATAACGACATAGCCATCGCTGCGGTTCTAGTTGCCGTGATTGTTGATCTATTTGTCTTTAAAAATTCACTCCTCACTCGCTTAGCTTTTTGGCTTTCTTACTCAATCATTCTGCCTTTCCAACTCATGACTAACTGGTGGTTGACTCACCTACGCGATGATGGAAAAGCAATCGTGATGTATGACCCGGATACGATTGTTGGCACCCGAATTGCCGCAGCGCCAGTCGAGGATCTTCTCTTTGGTTTTGCCCTTATCTTGTCCGTGATGGGGCTCTGGGAGTTCTGGGGTCGCCGCGGATTTCAGCGTAGATAGTTCAGATTAGAATCCAAGATCTGCAGTAAAGTTTGCCAACGTACTCAAGGGGCGGTAGCTCAGTTGGTTAGAGCCCCGGACTCATAATCCGGTCGTCGTCGGTTCGAGCCCGACCCGCCCCACTTACAACTCCAAGTCACCGGGGTTTACGAATCGCGGCCACTTCTATTTCCAATCCACGCTATTCATTAATTCGGGTCGTTATCGGCTCAAGCCTGATCCACCCCACTCATCATGCAATAATTGCGCCTAATGAAACCCTTTAATTCCATTAAGAGATTACTTGGCAGAGAACAAGAAGCTCCTGCTCTTATATTCGGCTTTAGACATGCCAACGGTGTCGGCATTAGGAGCAAGAACTATGTAATGCCGCTCTCACGCGGCTCTTCAGGTTTTGCTCGCGCTCTTGCAGCCGATGCAGAGCTGACATTGATTGAAAACAACACTGAGTCCACTGACGCTAAATCCCTTTCTCATCTTGCAGCAACTTTTCTACCTCAATTAGGGCATCATCGACATACCTCAAACATATTTCTCATTGCCCTTGGTGATGAAACTGTATCTGTGCAAGAGATTGCCGCACAGATTCAAGCGCTGGGTACAGCATGTGAGTACCTGGTCATTAACGATTGTGTGGATATGGGGATGGCAACAACTCTTGCCTTGGGAACTGCCCAAGAACTTAAGTCGATGGCACTTTCTGGGATAGACACAATCGATAGATGTGATCTGACTATTGCCTATCAGGAAGAGCCTGCATGCATGGCTGAACTACTTACTCAGTTAGAGGAGAAGAAGTTTGTGGTGAGAGTTCATCAGATGAGCGCTTCAAAAAATGGTGAGATGGTCGCCTTGGCGATGGAAGGTTCACATGCGATCCTCTCATTCGAAGCAGGAGATGAATACCCCTCAGGAACGTTAGTCACGCCCGTTATCAATGTGGCAACCGATTCGGATTTCCATCGAGCAATTGTGACCGAATTTGATCTTGGCCATGACAGCTCGGTCGCAGATATCGTTCAGAAGGTTGAACAAATCGTCGGAATGATGCCCACAATTAGCGAGGTACTGGGGATATATGAACCGCTCTTCGAACGTAATCTACCATCGCTGAATGATGTCGCAGACGAAAACGAAGTTTGCTTGATTCCTACCAACCCGGTCGTTATTCCATTCTTGATCGATCTTGTCTCGCACCAATCTGGATTCTTTCTTAAAGATTGGGAGAATTTTGTTGGACAGGATGTTCCTGCAAAAAGGATTATTCTGATTGGTACCGGCGGTGGCGCTGATGAGGTTTCGACCTCTATGGGCAATGATGCAAGAATAAAGAGTATGAACATCTCCGAATTCGGATCGCTACACGGATTAGCAGCTGCAATTCTGGCTGAAGCGTAATTAGTTCAGTAATAGAGAAACCCCCCGTGCAGATGCACGGGGGGTTTCTCTATGATCTATTTAAATTACTTACCGCGTTCTGCTGCATAACGCGCGCGGTTAGCAGCAGCTGCTGCCTTAGCTACAACGTTGAGCTTATCGACGATAACCTTTGCAGCGCCTTCTGGAGTTTGAGTACCAATGAGGCACTTTTGGAACTCAGGAAGACATGTCAGATCGCGCCATGCGGTCAGACCTGGGAAGGTATATGTGTATGGCAATGAAGTAAGACCAGCAATAGCTGTATCAAACTGACGGTTGTCAGAGATGAACTTCTCACTTGCTGCATCTGCTGAAGTTGGGAAGTATCCCGTCTCCTTCATCCACTCTATCTGTGGTGCTGCGCTACCAAGGTAGGCCGCAAATTCAAAGCCAGCATCTGGGTTCTTTGCATGCTTGAACACACCGTGTGCAAGAGGAGCTTTAAAGCCCATCTGAGTCTTTGTAGCCTTTGGACGAGCCAGAGTCATTACCTCTGTGCCGTACTTAAAGTACTTACCGACTTCAACATAGCTTCCACCATGGTGCATCACCATTGCTGCCTTACCGGAAGCAAAGTTACTCATGATCTGTGCATAGCCATCTGTAGCTGCAGTAGGAGCAACTGCCTTATCTTTGACAGCCAAGTTAACCCAGAAGCGCATAGCTTCTACGGCATTTTCAAGTGGCAGTGTCACCTTAAATGAAGGTGTGATAAATGTTCCGTTGTATGCGTGAAGGAGGTTAAGAATGAATCCTCCGCCGCCTGAACCGCCACGCAAAGCAAAACCGTACTGGCCTTTGCTTGGGTTTGTTAGTGCAATCGCTGCAGCACGGAACTCTTCCATTGTCGTAGGTTCTTTCTTAATTCCTGCCGCTTCAAAGAGATCCTTGCGGTAGTACATCCAGTCCACGAATGTGAAGAATGGAACTCCGTAGACCTTACGGTTTTCGCTAAAAGCAGGAGTGAACTCTGCCACTGCAGCAGCACCTGGCCACTGCTTGTTATAAGTTGTGATGTCGCGCAATCCACCGATACGCAACATATCTGTAAAGCGAGTTACGTCGATCATGAGCGTATCTGGACCGCTCTTTGCTGTGGTTGATGCGATGTACTTAGCCATCCAGTCATCGTTCTGCACAGTCTGAACATCTACTTCAATGGCAGGTGCGGCCTTCTTGAATGCATCACTAATCTTTACAAATGCTGCACGGGAGAATGCATCTGTGAAGTGGTTCAAATAGATCATCTTGCCCTTACCCTTAGGGTTTACTCGCGCTGCAAATGCTGAGGTTGCTGGCGCACCCGCTGAAGCCACCGCGCCGGCTACAGCGCTAATTTTGAAGAGGGTTCTGCGGGAGAGATTGCCGATAAAATTCGACATACATATCAACTTTCTATGCGTGGCCGCACCCGTTGTGTGGCTTGGAGTGAGGTTAGTAACACCACAGATGAACGTCAAGCAAATTTGAGGAAAAATATAGGATTTCTTCGAAAAACTATAGGATCCGAAAAGTAGAAAAAAGGACTAATCCTTAAGGCTTCCGGCAGTGATTCCAGCGACCATTTTGCGCCCAACCAGTGCAAAACCAATCACAACGGGGAGCAGGCTCAACATCGCCGCGGCGGTGAGAGACTCCCATGGAAGCTGGAACTCCCCGATCATCTCGCGCAAGCCCACTGGCCACGTTCTGGTCTCATCAGAGGATGTGAGCATGATGGCAAATAGGACGTCATTCCAAGCGGTGATGGCAGTAAGTGTGCCTGTTGCCGCTAGCCCAGGTAGCACCAGAGGAATCGATATTCGCCACATGGCACCCATTCGGGAGCAGCCATCAATGCGAGCGGCATTCTCTAAATCTGGCGGCAGCGAATCGAAGAAGCCCTTCATTAACCAAATTGTGGCTGGCAAAGTGAATGTCGTGTACGCCAAGGTCAATCCGAAGAAGCTATCGAGGAGGCCTAGGGTATTCATGAAGATGTACATAGGGACCAAAAGTAGAACGCCTGGAACTAAACGAATTACCAAATAGGTAAGTAGTACGCCTTGTCGGCCACGGAACTTACTTCTGGAAAGTGCGTATCCAGCCAAAGTTCCAAGGCTCAAACTAATGACGACTGTCATTGAGCTAACGATAAGGCTATTTTTAATCAGCATAGGGAAGTTGGTATCTCGCCAAACGCCAATGTAGGCAGCAAAACTTAAATCTGAGAAGCTCACCTTTGTTGGGAATCTTTGGATTGCCAAGTTGGTTCGTAGAGATGTGTAGAAGGTCCAAACAAGCGGCAGGACCGCAAAAAGAGCCAGAGATGTGATTCCAACATTAACTAAGTAGTATGAGATCGGACGCTTCTTCTTCTTGGTGGTAGACATCAATCTTCCTTTCCAAAACGAGCGAAGCGAATATAAACCATGGCAAATCCCGCAATCGCCGCAAGAACTGCTACCGAAATAGCCGATGCATAACCAAAGTCATAGCTTTGGAAAGCGACTTGGAATGCTAGAAGCGGTAGAACAGTGGTGCTATCTCCCGGGCCACCGTTAGTCATGAGCAGAACTAGGGTGGGTGAATTTATAAGGTGAATTGCACCCAGAATTGATGAAACAACAATTACCGGCGAGATCAACGGCAGAATAACAAATCTAAAGTGCTGCCAACTATTTGCACCATCGACTGAAGTTGACTCTCTCATATCCTTAGGAATTCCTTGGATAGCTGCAAGTAAGAACAACATAAAGAATGGATAAGAGGCCCACAAATCTACAAAGAGCACTGCATAGATTGCTAGGTCTGGATTACTCCACAAACCCGCTGGTCCGAATGAGATACCGATGCCTTCAAGCATCTTGGTGAGCACACCTGCATTGCCATCCAGAATAAATCTCCACATATAAGCAGTTACAACTGGAGGCGTAAACCAAGGCAGAACAACTAACACTCTAATAAGCCCAATATATTTGCGCTCTTGGCTAAGCAGCATTGCAGCAGCAAGGCCAACGGTTAGTTGTGTAATCAAACCGACAATCATAAAAAGTAAAGTATTTTTCGCCGCTAAGATAAAAAGTGGATCTTGGAACATCTGTCGGAAGTTTTCCAAGCCAATAAATGTTGAACCTGGTCCTTCCAAGAGAACAGTTCGTGTAAAACTTAAGTAAACACCTCGGTAAACCGGATAGAAAATGAAGGCAACAACTAAGACAAGGCTTGGTACGAGCAAGATCCAGGCAAAGTATTTGCCTTCAAGGATTGATTTGAATCCGCGCAGCGGGGCGCCAATGACCGTCTTTGTACTCATGCGGTAAAGGTAGGTCTGTGCGAAAGGTGTGTCAATGGACTTGCTGAGGAAAATATAGGATTTTCTTCCCAAAATATAGGATCCGCACCTACCTCAAAGAGACCTTAGATCAGGTTTGGCGGCTTCATTGAGAGCTTAAATGCCTGCATAGCTGCAGGAATATCGCTCACCCACGTGACTAGATCATCATGGGCATCGTTTATAAACTTTTCACTTTTTAAAGTGCGTAAGAAGGTATGCAGATCTTTATATAGATCAAAGGGATCACAGACAACAATTGGTTTTTGATGATATCCGAGGTGTCTAGCCACCCAGATCTCCATGAACTCCTCCATTGTTCCTAATCCGCCCGGCAAGATTAGAAATCCATGAGAAAGATCTTCTAGCATCGCCTTACGAGAACGCATTGATTCGGTAATGAAGAGTTCGGTCGCTTCCTCGTCAGCGAATTCTTTGCCTACGAGTTTTTGCGGGATTACGCCAAAGGTCTTGCCGCCAACGCTGCGAGCACCCCGAGATACAGAGCCCATCATGGAGAGCGTTCCCCCGCCCCACGCAACATCCCAGCCTTGTTCGGCGATTGCTTTTCCTACCTCAAAGGCAAAATCAACATACTTCTTATCTATTTTTGTTGACGCTGAGCAAAATACGGCGATACGCATGAGCCAATAGTGCCATGAAAAGTTCGCATCGGTAAGATCAAGCAATGAAAGAGATTCCATGGGATCAAGGTGTGTGGCTCAATCCACCGGTGGATACGTCCCAAGAAAGTTGTCAACTTAAAGTTACTACCGTTCATGAAAGTGATTTTTGGAGAAATACTTCCTACGGATTCGTTCACGACTCCGGACATGCACTCTTAACTGATTTTCCCATTAATACATCTATGGAAGTTACTTTTGTTCTAGATTATTCAGGACAATTTGATCAGGCTGGAATAATTGTTTATAGCGATAGCCAACGCTGGATTAAAGCGGGCGTGGAGAGTGCCGATGGATTTCCACAAGTCGGTGCAGTGGTGACATCAGTTAATTCTGATTGGTCTTTAGCGCCGGTGCCTCAATGGATGGGAAAGCAAGTGACAGTGCGCGCTAGTCGAACCACAGATGCACTCACAATTCGTGCTCGCTGTGGCGAAGATGATCAGCTCATCCGTCTTGCACCTATTGATCCCTCTCTTTCATGGAGTGCTGGCCCTCATTGCGCTAGCCCAGTCAGCACATCGCTCGAAGTCACGTTCACGCAATGGGTTCATGGAGATGCAGATTTAGCTCTCCACTAGTTCCAGAGTTACAGTGATCACATGAGCACACGCACCTGGAGAGCCCGCGATGTCAAGAAATGCATCATCGTGCCGAGCGAATTAGATAACAAATATTCTCGCGGAGTATTAGGCATCATCACCGGTTCCGTGAAGTTTCCAGGTGCTGCAGTTCTGACTACAGCAAGTGCATCAGCAACTGGATTGGGAATGATTCGTTTTCACAGTAGCTCCGGACTTGCCCATCTAGTTCTTCACTCAAATCCAGAAGTAGTTGTGCAGCCAGGTGCGGTAACTGCATGGCTGGCAGGTTCTGGCATTGATAGCAAGCGATATAGCGATGTCACTACATGGTTACGTCATCGTTGGTTTTCACTGTTATCAAAACAGAGTGTCCCTACTGTTCTTGATGCCGGTGCGCTCCATCTTGCAGGCACGTTTGATCAGCCAACATTAATTACTCCACATGCTGGTGAGCTTGCTCGACTTCTTACGCAGCGCGGAATAACAGTCACGGCTGAAGCCATTGAAGGCAATCCAAAGAAGTGGGCGGTTATTGCCTCTGAGAAACTCAAGGTTGTGGTCTTGCTTAAGGGATCTCACACAATCATTGCAGATGGGGATTCGATTATTGAACTTCCAGTTTCTACGACGTGGTTGGCAACCGCAGGTTCTGGTGATGTTCTTGCTGGAATAGTTGGCGCGTTAATCTCTACGAATTACATTGAAATTCTCAATGATAGAAATCGATTGAGTGAAGTTGCTGCAAGTGCTGCATACATTCATAACTCTGCAGCTCTCCTTGCGTCTAGGGATGCCCCAATCTCTGCTTCACAAATTATTAAATGCATTCCAGATGTGATTAGAAAAATCATGTAGATGATAATTTAATTCAGCATGAATAGTGGAAGAGCGATACCTTAAATCATGACTCCCGCTGCGTTACCTCGAGTAATGATTGCAAGCGATGACGCCTTTGAACTAACTACAATGAGTGCAGCACTTCGACTTCATGGAGTTAATGTTGTTGGAGAAGCAAGTAATAAACTGATCGCTGAAAACACATTTCGTTCACTACAACCAGAAGTACTAATCATTGATTTAATGTTTTCAAATATTGATGCAGTAACAATCATTAGCGCGTTTAGAAAAACCAACCCCAATCTTGGCGTAATCCTTATGACAGCCTGTCCGGATCTTCGTTTATTAGGAGTATCTGAAAAAGCACTACCAAAAGGTGTCCAAATCGTTCTTAAAAGATCCGTCGCCGATTTAGCAGTTTTGAGTTTTGCAATATCCCAGTCCCTAGAATCTTCTTCTATAAATTCGAGCGCACAGTGGGTGAGTGTCCACGCCTCGTTACATGAAAACGCATTTCTGACTGTCTTGAGCGACTTTACGGATATTCAAGTGGCAACTCTGCGTCTAGTCGCACAGGGGCTAAGTAACTCTGAGATAGCTAAGGTGAGATTTGTCAGCGAAAAGTCGGTAGAACAAATTGTTGCTCGTATCTCTCAACATCTGAAGGTGACTCCCGATCGTTCTCGAAATCTCCGTGTTGTAATCACTGGTGAGTACTTCAAATGGATCGGTGCTCCTCGACACATCTAGTCAGATCGCTCTTGCTAGAGTTGGTCCATGGATACCGCACTTTCCCTCGAAGAACTTCGCCAGCAGTGGAACGATGTTCTCGACTTTGTAGAGCGACAGGACCGAATTACTTGGATGGCTTTTTTTGATGCACGTTTAGCATCATTTGATGGCCACACACTCACACTCGATTACTCCGATAGCGGCAAATTCGGTGGCTCGCACCAGTTTCCGGAAACTCGTGAACGCCAACTTAATTTGTTAAAAGCTGCAGTGAAAGAAGTATGTGGCGTTGAGATTGAAGTTGAGCAACAATCATGAAGAAATCTCTTATCGGAATCTCCTTAACCCTTGTCGCGGGCCTGCTCTATGCCACACCGGCCTATGCTGCTGGCAGTAACTTAACGATGTCGCTCAATCAGACTCCTGGGAGATCAGAACCAGTTGTGACTTTATTTGGCCAACTTAAACCAGCAAAAAAGTCGATTCCGATTACGGTTCAGATTTACCTCAAAGGCAAGTGGCAGGACACTCGCTTTGTAAGTAAGACGGCAGCTGTTGGAACGTGGCGAGTTGTTGCAGTTGCTACCGCTCTCAATGCAACGGTGAAGTATCGAGCGAAGGCGAATATTGCAGGCAAAGTCGTTTACTCCGCAACAAGAGAGATTGTCATAAAACCAATACCTGAGATGGCAGATGGCGCTTCGCTCAAAGTTGATCCGCTAGGTCCTGGTGGGCGAATCCATGGCTCCGACGTCAGCAGGTGGCAGCATCCCAATGATGCACCTATAGATTTCGTGAAGAAGTACAAGGCTGGATTGCGATTTGTAATGATTAAAGCTTCAGATTCACGCGATGAGGCTGATGCACTTGCACTTAAGTATATAATTATGGATAGAAGCGCTGCACAAGCTGCAGGTATTTACACTGGTTTCTATCACTACGCCGTTACACCTGACTCAAAAGATCCTGCAGTCATTCAACAGGATGCAGCGGCACAGGCTCAGAAGGT